>Ga0182739_1000194_pt1 | contig 105320 bp, 88 predicted proteins | sample eDN5th30CBELigBY_FD_128873 | JGI IMG/M metagenome (GOLD analysis project Ga0182739, IMG submission 128873) | Enriched backyard soil microbial communities from Emeryville, California, USA - eDNA 5th pass 30_C BE-Lig BY (version 2) (version 2) | ecosystem: Environmental > Terrestrial > Soil >...
GCCGCCAGCGTGCGTTGCGCGGCTTGACCTGACGGCCAGTCAGGCGCGGCGCCACACACCACCCCCTGACGACTTTCCAGGGCCAACGCGACCTGCCGGGGGATTGATGACACGCCCTAGCGCTTCGCCCACACGCGCGCCGTGCACGCACCGGCCGCGGGTCGCGGCGCGCGCCGGTGCCCGCGCGCCGGGCCGGCGCGCACTGGCGGAAGTCCGGCATCGGCCGCTACGCTGCCCGGGCCGCCGCGGTCCGCGCCGGTTCCTACCGCGACGAGGCGTGCCGATGATCGACCTGCGCAGCGACACCGTGACCCGGCCGACCGCGGCGATGCGCGCGGCGATGGCCGCCGCCGCCGTCGGCGACGACGTCTACGGCGACGACCCGACCGTGCACCGGCTGGAGGAGCGTCTGGCCGGCGACCTCGGTTTCGCCGCCGGCCTGTTCATGCCGAGCGGCACGCAGGCCAACCTGGTCGCCCTGCTCTGCCACTGCCAGCGCGGCGACGAATACCTGGTCGGCATGGAGGCGCACACCTACAAGTACGAAGGCGGCGGTGCCGCCGTGCTCGGCTCGATCCAGCCGCAGCCGATCGTCCCGGCCGCCGACGGCAGCCTGCCGCTGCCGGCGCTGGCCGCCGCGGTGAAGCCGGACGATCCGCATTTCGCGCGCACGCGCCTGCTCGCGCTGGAGAACACCTGGCACGGCCGCGTGCTGCCGCAGGACTACGTCCAGGACGCCGCGGCGTGGGCGCGCTCGATCGGCCTGGCGGTGCACCTGGACGGCGCGCGGCTGTTCAACGCGGCGGTCGCCTCGCGCGTGCCCGCGCGCACGCTGGCGGCGCCGTTCGACAGCGTATCGGTCTGCCTGTCCAAGGGCCTCGGCGCGCCGGTCGGCTCCGTGCTGCTCGGCAGCGCCGACCTGATCGCGGCCGCGCGCCGCTGGCGCAAGATGCTCGGCGGCGGCATGCGGCAGTCGGGGCTGCTCGCCGCGGCCGGCCTGCATGCGCTGGACCATCACGTCGAGCGGCTGGCCGAGGACCATGCGCGCGCGCAGCGGCTCGCCGCCGGCCTGGCCGGCGCCGGCGTGGTGGTCCTCGGCCACCACACGAACATGGTCTTCATCGACGTGCCGCCGGCACGGCTGCAGGCGCTGGCCCGGCACCTGGAGGCCGGCGGCGTGCGCGCCAGCATCGGCTACCTGCCGACCGTGCGCCTGGTCACCCACCTCGACGTCGACGACGCGGCGATCGACCGCGTCATCGAGGTCGTGCGCGCATTTCAGGCCGCCAGGCCGTAGCTGCGCAGCAGCGCATCCGGCGACGGCTCGCGGCCGCGGAACTCGACGAAGGACTCCAGCGCCGGTCGCGAGCCGCCGACTGCCAGCACCGCCTTGCGCCAGGCCGCGCCGACCGCACGGTCGAACACGCCCTCGGTCTCGAAGCGGTCGAACGCATCGGCGGACAGGACCTCGGCCCACAGGTAGCTGTAGTAGCCGGCCGCATAGCCTCCCGAGAAGATGTGCGTGAAGGTGTGCGGGAAGCGATGCCAGGCCGGCGGCACGATGACGGCCGTCTCGCGGCGCACCTCGGCGAGGATCTCCAGCGCGCGCGCGCCGCGTGCCGGGTCGTAGCGATGATGCAGCAGGAAGTCGAACAGGCCGAACTCGAGCTGGCGCACCAGGAACAACCCGGACTGGAAGTTGCGCGCCGCCTGCATGCGCTCGAACAGCGCATCGGGCAGGCCCTCGCCGGTCTGCCAGTGGCGCGCGATCAGGGTCAGGCCTTCGCGCTGCCAGGCGAAGTTCTCCATGAACTGGCTCGGCAGTTCCACCGCGTCCCACTCGACGCCGCTGATGCCCGAGACGCCGGCGAAATCGACCTCGGTCAGCATGTGGTGCAGGCCGTGGCCGAACTCGTGGAACAGCGTGACGACGTCGTCGTGGGTCAGCAGCGACGGCGTCGATCCGGTCGGCGGCGCGAAATTGCAGGTCAGGTAGGCGACCGGCAGCTGCAGGCCGTCGTCACGGCGGTAGCGCGTCGTGCACACGTCCATCCAGGCGCCGCCGCGCTTGCCGGTGCGCGCGTACAGGTCCACGTAGGCGCCGGCGAAGACCTGGCCCTGCGTGTCGAGCAGGTCGTAGTAGCACGCGTCCGGGTGCCACAGGTCGACATCGGTGCGCGGCCGGAAGGTGACGCCGAGCACGCGCTCGACCACGGCGAACAATCCCTCCATGACGGCCGGCAATGGGAAGTACGGCTTGAGCTCCTCCTCGCTGAGCGCGTAGGTGCGCATGCGCAGCTTCTCCGAGGCATAGGCCACGTCCCAGGGTTCGAGCGTGTCGATGCCCAGCGCCTGCGCGGCGAACGCGCGCAGCTCGGCCAGGTCGCGCTCGGCCATCGGCCGGGCCTTGGCGACGAAGTCGCGCAGGAACGCGATGACGGCGTCGGCCGACGGCGCCATCTTGGTCGCCAACGATTCATCGGCAGCACTGGCGAAGCCCAGCAACTGGGCCGCCTCGTGCCGCAGTGCGACGATCTTCTCGATCCGCTCGCTGTTGTCGAAGCGGCCGCCGTCGGCGTTCTCCGAGGCTCGCGTGCCGTAGGCGCGATAGACGCGCGCGCGCAGCGCGCGATCGTCGGCGTAGGTCAGCACCGCCTGCACGCTCGGCTGCTTGAGCGTGACCAGCCAGCCTTCCAGGTCCTTTTCCTGCGCATAGGCGCGCAGGACGGCCAGCCCGGACTCGGGGACCCCGGCGAGGGCCGCGACGTCGCCGACGTGCTCGCTCCAGGCGTCGGTGGCGTCCAGGACGGCCTCCTCGAACTCGGTCGAGAGCCGGGCCAGCTCGCTGGAGATCTCGCGATAGCGCGTGCGCGCCGGCTCTTCCAGCGCGACGCCGGACAGCACGAAGTCGCGCAGTTCGTGCTCGACCACGGTGCGGGCGGCGCGCGGCAGGTCGGCGAAGCCGGGGCCTTCGGCCACCGCCTTCACGGCGGCATAGAGCGCGCGGTTCTGGCCGAGCGCGGTGTTGAACGCGACGATCTTCTCCTGCGCGGCCGAGTAGGCCTTGCGCAGCGCGTCCGAATCCTTGACGCCGTGCAGGTGGCCAACCGGCGACCAGGCGCGCGCCAGGCGGTCGTCCAGGCGCTCGGCCACCTGGATCACGCTGTCGTAGGTGCGTGGCGCGTCGGAAGCGAGCATGGCGTCGATGCCGGCCTGGTAGTCGGCCAGGATCGCGTCGATGGCCGGTTCGACGTGCTCGGGCCGGATCGTCGAGAAGCGTGGCAGGCCGCTCGGTGCGAGCAACGGGTTGGTGTCGGTCATGGTGTCGGGTGGTCCGTGATTCGGGGAGAGAGGCGCCGGGCTAGAAGCACGCGATGGCTTCCTCGCGCAGCTCCGGCGCGCCTTCGATGCGCGGCCGCCAGGCGATCGGCAGCTCGTCGCGGGTGGCGTAGTCGATCCAGTACTGCGGCATCTCCTCGGTGCGGGCGGTCATCTGCGGCTTCAAGCCCAGCGCGGTGATCTCCGCGCGCCGCCGCTCGGCATTGACCTGGTCGCGGAACAGGCCCAGCGAGATCGTGTTCTGCTGGTCGCCGGCGGTGACGATGTAGTAGTCGCGCATGCCCCTGGCCGAAAGCGCCCGCGCCGCCGTCAGCGCGCGTTCGCGGGTCGGGAAGGCCGGCAGGTAGACCCACCAGCCGCGCGATTGCGTGGCGCGGGTCTCGCGCGGGCGGATGCGGTTGACCAGCGGCGTCACCGCGGTCAGCGCGGCACGCTGGTCGGCCTGGGTCGCGAAGGGTCCGATGGTCTTGCAGACGTCGTTGCCGGCGGCGGCCGGCGTATCGGGCGCGGCGGCCAGCTCGGCGCTGGCCGCTTCGACGTCCTGGTCGCGTTCGGACAGCAGTTCCAGTTGCGGCACCGTGGTTCCCGCCGGCGCCGCCGAGGTCGGCGTGGCCTGGCGCGGCAGGGCGAAGATCCAGCCGGCGACGCCGAGATTGAGCACCAGCAGCACCAGGAAGAGAAGGCGGATGAACATCGAATCGGTATCGGGGTCGGCGGGGTCCGGCAAGGATAGGGTTTTGCGTCACGCAGGAGTGTGCCGCGCCGCCGGTCACGCTCCGGCTGGCGGCGGGCTCGGCGCGAACGCCCAGCGGGCCAGTCCGCGCAGGACCAGGTCCTCGATGCGCTCGGCATCCGGCAGCCACGGCGCCAGCTCCCCGGCGCCGCCGCCGGTCAGTATCAGCGCAGGCCAGCCGCCGAGCGGGCCGGCAGCGGCGCTGCGGAAGCGCTCGGTCAGCGCGACGGCGCCGAGGACCGCGCCGGACTGCACCGCGTCGGCCGTGGTGTCGGCCAGCATGCGGACCTGGCGCGACGGGGGCTGCAGCCGCGCGGTGGCGGCGGCCAGCGCGCCGCGCGCCAGCGTGGGGCTGGCCGCGATCAGGCCACCCAGGTGACGGCCGTCGGCCGCCAGCGCGTCCAGCGTCAGCGCGGTGCCGACACTGACAAGCACTTGCGCGCGCGGTCGCGCCTGCAGCGCGGCCAGCGCCAGGAAGCGGTCGATGCCGAGCCGTTCCGGCTCGGCATAGGCATTGCGCACGCCGAGCGCCGCCGCCGGGCTGCGCACGAAGGCGACCGGCGTGTCCGGGACTGCGGCCTGCAACAGCGCCTGCAGTTCCGCCTCGCGCTCGGCGGAGACCACGCTCGAAACCAGGACGTCCTCGACCTGCCCCCGCAGGGCGGCGAAGGCGTCGTGCAGGCCCTCCGGCCAAGCGGGGCCGGTGGTGGCGAAGGGTTCCGCCAGCCGCGTCTCGGCGGTCGCGGTCGTCCATTTCAGGCGCGTATTGCCGATGTCGATCAGCAGTTTCATCGGTCGTCCAGGCGGATGCTGACCTCGCCGCTGTCGACCCGGCACTCGCCTTCGGCGGTACGGATCCGCAGCGCACCGCCGGCGTCGACGCCGCAGGCGATACCGGTGCGGTCGCCGCCGGGCGCCAATACGCGGACCGGCCGGCCGGCCAGCGCGTCGTGGTCGGCGTAGGCCGCGGCGAACGCCGGGAAGCCGTTCTCGGCGAACACCGCCAGCGCGTCGAGCAGGCGTGCCAGCAGGCGTCCGGCCAGGCGGTTGCGCGACGGCGCGATGCCGCCGGCGAGGGTCGCCAGATCGGTCCAGGGCTGGCCGACGGCCGCTTCCGGGTCCAGCCGCAGGTTGATGCCGATGCCGATCACGGCATGGCACGGGCCGAGCGCGTCGCCGCCCAGCTCGATCAGGATGCCGGCCAGCTTGCGGTCGGCAACGGTGACGTCGTTGGGCCACTTCAGGCGGGCTCCGTCGATCCCGCAATCGGCCAGTGCCTGCACCAGCACCACGCCGACGGCCGCGCTCAGCCCGGCCAGCCCGGCCAGCCCGCATTCGAAGCGCTTGAGCAGCGAGAAGGCCAGGCCGCCGCCGAGCGGCAGATGCCATGCACGGCCACGGCGGCCGCGCCCCTGGGTCTGCAGTTCCGCCAGGCAGACGAGGTTGTCGCGGCGGTCGCCGCCGGCGCGGCGCAGCAGTGCGCTGTTGGTCGAGTCCAACTGCCAGTGGACGGCGAGATCGCCGAGCCGGCTCCGCTGTGCGGGCGCCAGCTCGGCCGCGATGGCCTTGCCGTCGAGCAGTTCCACCGGTGTTTCCAGCCGGTAGCCGACGCCCGCCTGCGCCGTCACCGGCAGGCCGGCCGCGCGCAAGCCTTCGATCTGCTTCCAGACCGCGGCGCGGCTGAGACCGAGCCGGCGGGCGAGCTCGGCACCGGACAGGGCAGGGTTCGCGACCAGGACGGCGAGAACGGCGGGCGGCGCGGCGAAGGACATCCACGCGAGTGTAGCGGCGCCGGGCCGGCATGACAGCGCGCCGGCGTGTCCAAAGGTGCCGGACTGCCCGCCGGCGGACGGCAGTGTCCGTCCGGGTGTCCGTCCGCCTGTCCGCCGGACACACGCAATGTCTTTCCGGACAAGCACTTGCGACTGGCACGGAGTCTGCTAAGCCTTTGGCACATGCACTGGCGTTCAGTCGGCGATCATGCGAGGATCGTGGTCTTAATTGCCGTGCGACCGGTCCCCTACCTTCTGGATTCGACCGATGTCCTTACGCAGCCCGTTTTCCATTCGTCCGGCGTGCCTGAGTCTCGGACTCGTCCTTGCCGCCTGCGTCGCCCCGGTCTACGCGGGCTCGCTTCCGTTCGGCCTCGGCAGCGTGGCCGGCGGCGAATCGGGCATCGAAGCGGCCCGGCCATCGCGCAGCAGCACCGAAACCGACACCGCCGGCGGCGAGTCGGGCAGTTCGGGTTATTTCCGCAACGTCGGCAGCGTCTCGGCCGGCGCGACACCCCCGGCCTTGCCGGCGGCCGCACCGGCCCCCGTCGAGGAAGCCGATGCCGACGATCTGGTCCGGCCGGCACCCCCGGTGCGGCCCACGCTTCCGGCCGCCGCGGCCCCGGCCGGTGAACGCAAGACCGGCCACCGCTGGCAGTCGCTGGTACCCGGCGCCATCAAGTGACCGGCGGACCGGGCCGATTCCGACGGCGGACCCTGCCGATCGGATGATCGGTGTGCGCTGGCTGGCCCGGCTTCGCGATGCCTGGCGTCCACCCGACCGGATCGCCGATGCCGACTGGGCCCGGCTGCTGGCGAGCAGCCGCCTGTTCGATCGGCTCGACGCCACACAGCGCGGACACCTGCGTGAACTTAGTGAGCGTTTCCTCGCACGCAAGCGCTTCAGCGCGGCGGGCGGCCATGTGCTCGAGGATGCGCACTGCCTGGCGATCGCGGCGCTGGCGGCGCTGCCGGTCCTCAATCTCGGTTTCGAGGCGCTCGCCGGCTGGCGCGAAGTGATCGTCTATCCCGGCGAGTTCCGCGTTCGCCGCACGCATCACGACGAGGAGTCCGGCGTCGTCACCGAAGGCGACGAGGCGCTGATCGGCGAAGCCTGGGAACGCGGGCCGCTGATCGTGTCGTGGGCCGACATCGCGACCGACCTGGAGCACCCGTTCGACGGCTTCAATGTCGTCGTGCACGAGATCGCGCACAAGCTCGACATGCTCGACGGCGCTGCCGACGGCATGCCGCCCCTGCCGGCGACCATCGCGCGGCGCGAATGGATCCACACGATGCAGCGCGCGTACGACGCCCTCGCGGCGGCGGTCGATCGTGGCGAGGAGACCGCCGTCGATCCCTATGCCGCCGAGAGCGCCGACGAGTTCTTCGCGGTGGTCAGCGAGCTGCACTTCTCCGACCCGGCCACGCTCGCCACGGCGATGCCCGGCGTGGCCGGCCTGCTGCGCCGCTACTACGGCTGATTCGCGGGCGTCCCGAGCGGCAGGACCGGCTGCTTGAGCTCGATGCGGCCTTCGCCGGAGACGATCTTCTTGTACTCGCGGCGGCTCACCGACACGTAGCGCTCGTTGCCGCCGATCTCGACCTGCGGCCCGTCGGTGATCGCGCGGCCGTGCTCGTCGACGCGCACCACCATCGTCGCCTTCTTTCCGCTGTGGCAGATCGTCTTGATCTCGACGAGGTCGTCGGCCCAGGCGAGCAGGTACTGGCTGCCTTCGAACAGCTCGCCGCGAAAGTCGGTGCGCAGGCCGTACGCCAGCACCGGAATGCCGAGCCGGTCGACCACGTCCGTCAGCTGCCAGACCTGCGGCTTGGCCAGGAACTGCGCCTCGTCGACGAGCACGCAGTGCAGACGGCCGTTGGCGGCGATGTCGGACTGGACCACGGCGAACAGGTCGTCATCGGATCCGAAGCGCAGCGCCTGCGCGCGCAGGCCGATCCGCGAGGCGACCACGCCCTCCCCGGCGCGGTGGTCCACGGCCGGCGTCAGGATCAGCGTCCGCATGCCGCGCTCGTGGTAGTTGTACGCGCTTTGCAGCAGCGTGGTGGTCTTTCCGGCGTTCATCGCCGAATAGTAGAAGTGCAGCTTGGCCATCGGAGTCGGCGTCGGAACGGTAAGCGATCAAACCATGAAACGGGCCGGTCCGGCCAACGAAAAGGGCCCGGCCTTGCGGCCGGGCCCCGGTTGTCGCGATCGACCGCTTCAGAAGCGGTCGTTGAACTCGCGGACCTGCTTCTCGGCCTCGTCCTTGGCGATGCCGTAGCGCTCCTGGAGCTTGCCGGCCAGGTACTGGCTGTTGCCTTCGGCGATCGTCAGATCGTCGTCGGTCAGCTTGCCCCACTTGGCCTTGATCTGCCCCGCCAGCTGTTTCCACTGGCCCTTGATGCGGTCTTCATTCATGGCGATTTCTCCGTTGCGGGAATGGGTGAGCGGCTTCAGCGCGCCTTGAGACCGGACGCATCGACGTCCTTGACGCCCTTGATGCCGCGAGCGACCGCGATCGCCTTGTCGACCGCCGTGCTCGAGTCCTGCACGCCGATCAGCGTCACGATGCCGTTGGTGGTCTCGACCGAGATGTCGGTGCTCTTGACGCCTTCGGTCGTCGCCAGATCGGCCTTGACCTTGGTGGTGATCCAGGTGTCGGACACCGGCTGCTCGGACTTCTTGTCGGCTGCGTTGTCATTGGCCGGCATCTGCGGGCCTGCCAGTGCGATGCCGCCGCCGGCAGCGAGCACCAGTGCGAGTGAATGGACGACAATAGCTTTGGATGTGAATTTCATCGTTCTCTCCTCGATGGGATCCCATGCGTCGGGACCGGAACCGGCCTGAGCGGAGTCAGGTCTCCCTCGTGCCGCCGGTGCACCCTGCCCGAGGCGATGGATACCCCGGATGAACAACGGGAATTTAATTGGGGGCATCATTCAGGCTCGGCGCTCGACCCGAGGCCGCGCATGCCGGAAAACGCGACGCAGGCACCGCGGGCGGTGCCGATGTAGGTAAACTCCGCGCCCCCATGAACCTCAATCCGCAACAGCGCGCCGCAATCGAGTACGTCGAAGGGCCCCTGCTGGTGCTGGCCGGCGCGGGTTCCGGCAAGACGCGCGTGATCACCGAGAAGATCGCGCACCTGATCAAGCGGCTGCACCTGCCGGCGGCGAAGATCGCGGCGATCACGTTCACCAACAAGGCGTCGCGCGAGATGCGCGAGCGCGTCAGCAAGCTGGTTTCAGGAAGCCAGGCCGAGGGCCTGACGGTCTGCACGTTCCACGCGCTGGGGCTCAAGTTCCTGCAGATCGAGCACGCGCGTGCCGGCCTGCGACGCGGCTTCTCGATCTTCGACGCCGACGATGCGCAGAGCATGATCCGCGAGCTGGCGCCCAAGGGCATCAAGAACGACGCGCTGTTCGCGCTGCAGTCGCTGGTCTCGCGCGCCAAGAACGACGGCCTGACGCCGGAACAGGCCGCGGCGCGCGCCGCCAGCGCGCGCGAGCGCGAAGCGGCGATGATCTATGCGCTCTACCAGAAGCGCCTCGCGGCCTTCAACGCGGTCGATTTCGACGACCTGGTACGGCTGCCGCTGGCGATCCTCGAAGAGGACGCCGAGGCACGCACGATCTGGCGCGAGCGCATCCGCTACCTGCTCGTCGACGAGTACCAGGACACCAACAGCGGCCAGTACCGCCTCATCAAGGCGCTGGCCGGCGAACGCGGCGCGTTCACGGCGGTCGGCGACGACGACCAGAGCATCTATGCCTGGCGCGGCGCCAATCCCGAGAACCTCGATGAGCTGGCTCGCGACTACCCGCGCCTGAAGGTCATCAAGCTCGAGCAGAACTACCGCTGCGCGCGCCGCATCCTGCGCGCCGCCAATGCGCTGATCGCCAACAACGCGCACCTGTTCGAGAAACGCCTGTGGAGCGAGGCCGCCGAGGGCCCGGCGATCCGCGTGGTGGAATGCCGCGACGACGAGCACGAGGCCGAGCGCGTCGCCGGCGAGATCGCCTTCCTGGCCGAGAAGCACAAGGCGCGCTGGAACGAGTTCGCCGTGCTGTACCGCGGCAACTTCCAGTCGCGCGCGCTGGAGAAGGCGCTGCGGCTGGCGCGCGTGACCTACCACCTGACCGGCGGCACCGCGTTCCTCGAACGCGCCGAGGTCAAGGACCTGCTCGGCTACCTGCGCCTGATCAACAACCCCGACGACGACGCGGCGTTCCTGCGCGTGGTCAACACGCCGCGCCGCGACATCGGATCGACGACGCTGGAGAAGCTCGGGCAGCTGGCCGGGGCGCGGCATGTCTCGTTGCTGCAGGCGGCGCAAAGCGACGCGGTGCTGGCGCAGCTGCCCGCGCGGACCGGTGGAGCGCTGGCCGGCTTCGTCGCGCTGGCCGGCGAACTGTCCGTGCTGGCCCGGCGCCTGCCGGCGGCCGAGCTGGTCGGCGAACTGGTGCGGCGCACGCGCTATGTCGAGCACCTGACGGCCCAGATCAAGGAGCCGGCGCTGCGCGAGCGGCGCCTGCAGAACCTCACCGAACTGTCCGACTGGTTCCGGGCGATGCAGAAGGACGGCGCCAGCGGCGACCTGGCTGCGCAGCTCGCGCTGATGACGAACGCCGACCGCGACGATCCCGGCAATGCCGTCCGGCTGATGACCCTGCACTCGGCCAAGGGCCTGGAGTTCCGGTTCGTCTTCATCGTCGGTGTCGAGGAAGGCGTGCTGCCGCACGAGGGCAGCCTCGAGGAAGGTCGGGTCGAGGAGGAGCGGCGGCTGATGTACGTCGGCATCACGCGCGCGAAGGAGCAGCTCACCTTGAGCTACGCCAAGCGCAAGCGCCGCTTCGGCGAGATCACCGCCAACGAACCGAGCCGTTTCCTCAAGGAGCTGCCGCAGGACGACCTGGCTTGGTCGGGCCGCGACCAGACCGCCGATGCCGAGCACCGCAAGGAGCTGGCCTCCTCGCACCTGGCCCGGATCGCCAACCTGCTGGCCGACTGACGCCGCCCTGCGGCCCGGGGCTGCCGCCGTCGGGGCGCGCGGCCCCGGTTTCGGGCCGGACCTGGCATCCGCTCGCGTGGACGGTTCGGGCGCGCCCGCGCCTCAGCCGGCGCGTGCCGGGCCGAGATGGCGATCGAGCCGTTCGGCGATGTAGTCCTCGGTCCAGCTGCGCAGCGAGAAATCGCCGATGAAGGCGCAATGGCCGCCGTAGCGGGCGATGTCGAGCTCGGCGTGGGACGGCAGCACGAGGCCGTAGAAGTCGGCGATCGGAATCACCGGATCGTCGGCCGCGGTGAGGATGGTGGCCGGCAGCGCGAGGCCCGCCAGCGTCGGGCCGGCCACCGAATAGCCGGCCAGGTAGTCCTCCAGCGAGGCGAACGGCGTGTGCCGCAGGACCAGCAGCCGCGTCAGGTCGCGCAGCCCGCAGCGCAGCTCGCCCTCGCCGAACAGGGCCGTATCGGGGAACGCCGCCTGCTTGCGGCGCAGCGATTCGCGCCACTTGTGCATGAAGTAGCGCTCGTACAGCCGCGGACCGGTCTCCAGGCCGAACAGGCCGGCCTGCGGATCGATCACCGGACAGACCGCGAGCACGTATGCCAGCGCGATGCCGGCGGCCGGTGCCCGCAGCGCGATGCGGAGCGCGAAGTTGCCCCCGAGCGAAAAGCCGACCACGGCCAGCGGCTGCTGCGGGTAGTGGCCGGCCACCGCACGGACGGCGCCGACCGCCTCGTCGATCAGGCACGAGTGGAACAGGCCAGGATTGAGATGGTGGGTGTCGCCGTGGTCGCGGAAATTCAGGCGGAAGATGTCGAAACCCTCGCGCAGCAGCCGCAGGCCGGTGGCCACGACATACGAGGAATCGGTGCTGCCTTCCCAGCCGTGCAGCAGCACCACCAGCCCGCGCGAGGCGGCCCTGGCCTGCTGCGCGTTGTAGTAGCCCTGCAGGCGCACGCCGTCGCCGCAGTCGAGGATCTGCTCGACGGCGCCGGGGATGGCCGCGAGGGCGGCCGGCCGCCGCAGCAGGCGGCGCACGCCGCTGGAGGCGAGGATCGACTGCAGGTGGCGATTGCGCAGCAGCGGGTGCGGGCGGAAGTCGGCTGCGCGCACCGCCATCGTCAGTCTCCGTAGCCCAGCACGGCGACGATGCGGCGGCGCGACTCCTCGGCCATCAGCCGGCGTGCATCGGGTGTGGAGGGCACCGGTTCGAGGAAGTGGATCTCCGCGTCCATCGGCGCGTTGCCGAGGATGCGCAGGAAATTGGTGAAGAAGCTTTCCTTCACGCCGAACGGTACGTCCGGATGCTGGCGACCGTCGCGGCCATAGCGCAGCGCCACCGGCTGCACCGGCACCTGGGCGTCCAGCGCGGTCTGGAAGATGCGCGCGTGGAACGTGCCGACGCGGTTGCCGTGGCCGCTGCCGCCTTCCGGGAATACGCCGACCGGTTCGCCCGCGCGCAACTGGGTCACGACGCGCGCCATGACGGCGGCGAGCGAGTCGGTATTGCCGCGGCGATGGAAGATCGTCCCGCCGCGGGTGGCCAGCCAGCCGACCAGCGGCCAGCTCGCGATCTCGCTCTTGGCGACGAAGTTGACCGCGCGCTGGCTGTGCAGCAGCACGATGTCGAGCCAGGAGATGTGGTTGGCGACGAACAGCACCGCCCCCGGCAAGGGCGTGCCGTGGGCGCGGATGCGGAAGCCGCAGATGCGCAGCAGGCTGGCCGACCACCAGCGGATCAGCCGCTTGCCGAGCCGCCGGTCGTCCGAGCCGCCGATGCCGGCCAGCCCCCGGCTGGCCAGCAGCAGGGCGATCAGGACGGCGATCAGGACGTGCACCACCAGCAGCGGGGCGCGCAGCAGGTAACGCAGCGGCCGCCGCAGGTCACGGGGCGCGGCGGACGATTCGACCGGAATGCTCATGGGCGTGGATTATTACACCAAGCGGTGCGGGGTGATGCGATGCACCATCAGGGGAACGCCGCGTCCAGGCGCTCGCGCGCCTCGGCGAGGTCGGCCAGGTGCTGGTCCCACCAGCGCGCCTCGCCGACCTGCGGGAAGGCCTGCGGGAACGCCGGATCGTGCCAGCGCGCCACCACCCAGCCGGCCCAGTGCATCTGGCGCATCACGCGCAGCGGCTCGATCAGGCGGCGCTCGTTCCAGTCGAAATCGCGGAACTCGGCATAGCCTTCCAGCAGCGCATCGAGTGCCTCGGCCGACGGCGCCAGCATCCACAGGTCCTGCACCGCCGGCCCCATGCGGCTGTCGTCGAGGTCCACGAAATGGGGACCGGCGTCGGTCCACAGCACGTTGCCGGCGTGGCAGTCGCCGTGCAGGCGCAGCAGGCGCGGCCCGACGGCGGCGAAGGCCTGCTCGACGCGATCGGCCAGCTCGGCCGCCAACGCGAGGTAGCGCGAATGATGCTGCGGCGGCAGCAGGGGCGAACCGGCCACGGTGCGCGCCGAGGCGCGCACGAAGGTCTCGGCGTCGATCGTGCCGCGCTGGCGGAACACCTGCCGCGATCCCACCGCGTGCAGGCGTGCCATCAGGCGCCCGATCCAGGCCAGGTGTTCGGACGATTCCAGCTCCGGCGCCCGCCCGCCGCGGCGCGGAAACAGCGTGTAGCGAAAACCTTCGTGCCGGAGCAGGCTTTCGCCGCCGATGCGCAGCGGCGCCACGACCGGCAGCTCGCCCTCGGCCAGTTCGTGGGCGAAGGCGTGTTCTTCGGCGATCGCCACATCGGTCCAGCGTTGCGGGCGGTAGAACTTCGCCACCAGCGGGCTGCCGTCCTCGATACCGACCTGGTAGACGCGGTTCTCGTAGCTCGGCAGCGCCAGCAGCCGCCCGTCCGGCTCGAAGCCGGCGGCGGCGACCGCATCGAGCACGCGATCGGGCGTCAGCCCGGCGTACGGCGCCGGTGCCGGCGCGTTCACGAAGCGGCCGGTCGCGGCACCACGGCCAGGGTGATCCGCGACACGCAGACCAGCCGGGCGCGCTCGTCCTCGATGCGGATCTCCCAGACCTGGGTGCTGCGGCCGATGTGCAGCGGTCGCGCGGTACCGGTGACCCGGCCCTCGGTCACGGCGCGCAGATGATTGGCGTTGATCTCCAGGCCCACCACCATCGCGCCGTCGGCGACGCAATGGTTGCCGGCGACACTGCCGAGGGTTTCGGCCAGCGCGACCGATGCGCCGCCGTGCAGCAGGCCGAACGGCTGGAGGGTGCGTTGATCGACCGGCATCGTGCCGCGCAGGAAATCCTCACCGGCTTCGGTGAGCTCGATGCCGAGCGCGCCGAGCAGGGTCTGGCGGCTACCGCCGGTCAGGCGGTCCAGATCGAGGGGCTGTTTCCAGATCGACATGCGGCGTTCCTCGGCGGGCGTTCGACTATAGCAAGGCGGGGTTCGGGTCCGTGGTGCGACGCTATCCCTCGCACTGGCGTCCCTGGAGCGTGTCGTGGGCTTCGAGATGAGCTGCGTCGAGCTCGCAGTCCATGACACGCTCTGAGTTCGGGCGGCGCTTCCGGTGGCCCGATGTCTGCGCCGCCTCGATGCGGCAGGAGTGGTATCGATGGGTTCTCGATGGTGGGTGGGGGCGTTGTTGCTTGTCGCCAGCTCCGGCGCCTTCGCGATGCGGTGCGGCACTCGTCTGATCGTCGGCGGCGATCGCGATTTCCAGGTGCGCGAACGGTGCGGCGCGCCGTTCTGGATCGACGACTATGTCGGCGTCGACGTGCTCGGCGCGCGCACGCCGCTGGAACGCCAGATCGACGTGCAGTTCGAGGTCTGGTATTTCAACTTCGGCCCGCGCCAGCTGATGCGGCGGCTGGTCTTCCGCGACGGCGTGTTGCAGCGGGAGGAAACGCTCGGCTACGGCGTGCGCGAGCTGGGCGGTGACTGCCCGGCCGATGCGCTGTGGAACGGCCTCAGCAGCGGCGAGCTGGTCGCCCGTTGCGGCCAGCCGGCGTCACGGCGCAGCCGGCCGACGACGGTCGTCCGGCGCCCGGGGCCACGCCACGAGCTGTGGCGCGAGGAACGCCGCGAGGAATGGGTCTACGACGACGGCGACGCCCCGCGGGTCCGGCTGGTGCATCTTCTGGATGGGCACGTGACCGCGATCGAGCGGCTGGCGCGCTGAGGCCGCGGTCGCGGCGCCGATGGCCGTCAACCGGCGGCCGGCAGCCGCGGTACCCCGTGGGCGTTGCGTTCTTCCACCATCAGCGCATGGGTGTCGATGCCGCTGCGCTCGGCGCCGGCGCCGCCGAGCGGTTCGCTGCGCTCGCCGCGCGCGACGCGCAGCGCGTTGCGGTAGCACAGCGCCGCACCGGTCGCGTCGCCGCGGCCGCGCAGGCAGTCGCCGAACACTTCCCAGGTGCGCGCGGTCTCTTCCACCGCCAGGGCGCGTTCGAGGTACTGCTCGGCCTTGGGCCAGGCGCCGAGTTCGGTGTGCAGGCGTCCCAGGCTGGTCAGCAGAGCCGGGCTGTTCGGTGCGGTGGCGAGCCAGGCTTCGGCGGTGCGGCTGCGGGCCGGCAGCTCCAGCGGACCAAGTTCGCCGTAGACGCGTGCCAGGTCCTCGTTCCAGGCGCGCTTCTGCGCGGACTGGATTTCGTCCATCGCGGCCAGGATCTGGCCTTGCGCCGCGGCGCGCCGCGCGAACGCGGCGATCAGTTCCGGGTGTCGGCGTTGCTGCCGGCTGAGGCCGCTCCACAGCGCGTTGAGACCCGCCGTGTCGGCTGCGCGTCCGAGCGCCGCTTCGCGCACGCGGACGTCCAGCGTCTCGAGCAGGGCTGGCGAAACGGTCTGCGAGCGCGCCAGGGCTTCGAGCGCGGCCAAAGCGGTCGCCGGGTCACCGACGGCCAGCGCGGTCTCGGTCAGCAGCTGCTGGCCGAGCGGCGGCAGACGGCCCTCGGCCAGCGCAGTCTTGAGCAGGTCGACCGCCGGGCCGGCCTGTCCGGCGTCGATCAACTGCCGGGCGCGCAGCACCAGCGCGGCCGATGCGCAGCCGTCGGGGACCTCGTCCAGCGCGCGGTTGGCGCGCGCATCGTCGCCGCGGGCATGGGCGGCCTGGGCCACGCCGAGCAGCGCCGGTCCGCGCAGCGCGGCCTGGCCCGTGAGCTTGCCGAGGTCGCGCTCGGCCTGGGCATAGCGTCCCTCGGCGAGCGCGGTGAGGCCGCCGGACAGGCGTGCCTGCCCGCGCCGGGTGCGGCTGCGGCCGAGCGCGCGTAGCGGCCATCGGACCAGCCGCAGGGCCAGGTAGGCCAGCAGCCAGAGCGCCACCAGCGCGACCAGCGCGAAGACGACGCTGGTTTCGATCGACCAGCCACGCAAGCGGATGAGCAGGTAACCGGGGTCGGCCGCCATCCAGTGCCAGCCGAAGGCGGCGGCCGCGGCGATCGCCAGCAGCAGCGCGATCCCGATCCACAGCCTCACGTGCCGGCTCCGGCCGGTACCTGCTCAGCCGGTTCGGCCGCCGGCTCGGCGCCGGATGCGTCGGGCGCCGGCGGTGGCGCCACGGGCTGCGAAAGGGCGCGCGTGGCGCGCAGGTTGCGCAGTTCCTTCAGGGCGGTGCCCAGTGCCGGCAGGTCCGGTGCCAGCGCTGTGGCCGCTAGCTTGGCGAGCTGGTCCTGGCCGGTGCGGACCGGCTCGCTGTCGGTATCGAAGGCGACCTGGATATTGGCGCGCGCACTGGCGAGCGCGCGCGCGTACGCGTCGGCATCACGCGCCAGCACCGCCGCTTCGGCCGACCGCAGGTCGATCGTCACCAGCGAGCGCGCCAGCGTCGTGTCGCGCGAGGCCACGGCGTCGACACCCTCGCGCGAGACCCGCACGAACGCGCCGAACATGCGCGCGAAGCGGGAGTCGGCGGCCGCGGCCGTCGCCGGCTCCAGCGGCCGGGGAGGCCAGGACGCCAGCGCCGAGCGGACCGCTTCCAGCGCCGCCAGCAGCGATTGGGTGTCGCCGGGATGCGCCGCGTTCAGCGCCTCGATCTCGGCGGCGATGGTCTGCCGGGTCGAGGCGTACAGCGGATTCTCCGCCGCCGCCAGCGCGCCGTCGGCCAGCCGGTACGCGGCCAGCGTGCCGGGTACGTCCTGGAACAGCTCCAGCCGCTGGCGTGCGATCAGCAGCAGGTATTCGGCCTCGTTCAACGCGATGGCGTCGCGGCTGCTCAAGCGCTGGTCGGCGAGGTTGGCGATCGCGTCCTCGAGATTGCGCGAGCGTTCGCCGAGGCCGAGCACTTCCTCGCGCAGGCTGCGATTGACGCTGTCGCCGTCGGCCAGGCGGGCGCGCAGGGCGTCCAGTTCGCGCTGCACCTGCTGGTCGTTCTGCAGCAGCGGCTGCAGCCGGGTCTGGATGTCGTCGCGCCCGGCAGCGCTGGCCGCTGCCAGGCCGCGCTCCAGATCGGTCACGCGCCAGACCGCATAGGCCCCGGCACCGATTGCCAGCAGACCCAGCACGATCGCCAGCGGACTGCCGCGCCTGACGCGCGTGTCCGCCTGGGCCGGCGGGGTGGCAGGTGACGGCAGCCGCGGTTCGATCGTCTCATCCATGAGCGGCATCGTAGTGCAGGACTGCCAACAAATCATTAACGAATCGGTCAACGATCGTGGCGAAATCGACCCACGCGCGCGCCGGTCTAGGACACCGGTACGGTGCGCGAACGACCCTCGCCCCCGGGCTGCAGCCGGGCCAGTGCGGTGTCGAGGAGATCGGCCGGCGCCGGCGAGCGCGCGACCAGGATCTCGCCGAAGCGCAGGTCCCGCGCCAGGCCGGCCAGCCGCTCGCTGCTGACCACCACCGGCACGCCGCGCAGCCGCGCCGAGGCCGGCGGCGGCAGGTGCCGGGACAGGTTGTCCAGCGCTTCGCCGCTCGAAACGAGCGTGGCCAACGGCTCTTCCGCTCGGCAGAAGGCATCGATCTGCGCCGGCCGCCACATCGGCAGCGTCCGCCGGTAGACGTGGACCGGTTGCACCGTGGCGCCGCGCGCGTGCAGCGCCGGTGCCAACAGGCCGCGGCCGCCCGGCGCACCGATCAGGGCCAGCGTTTGGCCCTCGACCGCGCCCAGTACCGGCAGCGCCAGCATGCCTTCGCTGTCCTCGCGGCCGGCGGGCGCGATCGCGGTCACGCCGACGCGTGCCAATGCCTGCGCGGTGCCGCGGCCCACCGCCACGACGGAAATCCGTTGCGGCAGCCGCAGGTCCGGCACGAGCGTCCAGGCGAAATGCACGGCGGCCGGGCTGGTGAAGATCCAGACCTGCGAGGACAGCGCTGCCCGCAGATGGCGGCGCGCGTCCGCCGGGTCGGCTGCCGGTTCCAGCGCAAGGCCGGGCAGTCCGAGCGGCTCGGCACCGCGCCGGCGTATGGCGCGGCGCAGGGGCGCGGCCGTCAGCGTCGGCCGGGTCACGACGATCCGCGGCCTGCCTTCGCGTGTTCGCATCGCAGCTGCTCCATGACGGTCGCCGGCGCGTTCGCACCGGCCGAGGCGATGATACCCGCGCGATCGTCGCGCCCTCCCGGAACGGCCGCCGGTCATCGTCCGGCGTGCCGGCGCCGGCTTGTGCAGCCCGGCGCCATTGCGCACACTCGCGCGCCCCGCCGTTGCGCCCCGCCTTCGTTGCTCGATCGATGACCCCGCCTTCCACTCCCGAGACGTCCGCTTCCCTCCCCGAGTTCGAGCGGCAGGTGCGCAAAGAGATTCCACTGGCGCAGGCGATGGACCTGCGGTTCGTGGCGCACGACGCGCAGTCGCTGACCGTGACGGCGCCGCTGTCGCCGAACATCAACGACAAGGGCTGCGCCTTCGGCGGCAGCCTGGCCAGCATCCTCACGCTGGCCGGCTGGGGACTGGTCTGCCTGGAACTCCAGCAGCGCGGCCTGTCCGCCGGGGTCTACGTGGCGGACAGCACGATCCGCTATCTCGCTCCGGTCTGGAGCGAGATCACCGCCGTCGCCCGGCTGGCGGACGGCGAGTCGTTCGACGGCTTCGCCGGCATGCTGGCCGTGCGCGGCCGATCGCGGATCAGCGTGGTGTGCGAGGTCCCGTTGCCGGACGGCAAGCCGGCCGCGGTGCTGATCGCCCGCTTCGCGGCGATCGACGAGGCGCGCAGCCGCAAGGCAGCCGGCTGACCCGCGCGCTGCGACACCGCTGCGACGATTCGATGCGACAATCACGTCGAAGACCGGTGTCCGGCGTTGCGGTTTCCGGCGCGGCGTCGGGCGTGCCCGGCGGAGGACGCCCGGCGACGAGGCCGGTGCGCGGCGCACCCACTAGCGGAGGTAGGCGATGAGACTGCGTTGGATTGTGGCGATGCTCGTTCCGGTGCTGCTGGCCGCCTGCGCCAACGATCCCACGCGCACCAAGGAGCGGGCCCTGCGCGATACGCTGCGTTCGTACGCCGGCACGCTGCGCTGGGGCGACATCGCCCAGGCGCAGGTCTTTCTCGACCCGGAGTACCTGAAGGAGCACCCGCTCTCGGAGGTGGACCTGGCGCGCTACCGGCAGGTGCAGGTCAGCCAGTACAACGAGCATCCTTCGGTGCCGGTCAGCGACACGGAAATCCAGCAGGTGGTCGAGATCGGCGTGATCAACGTGCATACGCAGAACGTGCGCAGCATCGTCGACCGGCAGACCTGGCGCTACGACGCCAAGCAGAAGCGCTGGTGGCTGACGTCGGGGTTGCCCGACATCACGCGGCGCGAGTAGCGCCGCCGTTCCCGCCTCGCGCCTGCGGCGCGATCACGCGGGCAGTCGGCTCAGCGCTTCGTTGATGCGGGCGCGGCGCGTTTCCAGCTGCACGACCAGTTCGTTCTGCGGGGTCTGCTGGCGCGAACGCGCATCCTCGATCACCATGTCCAGGCGACCCAGTTCGATCATGAGGTCGTGGCGGAGGAACAGCGGGTTGATGTTCAACGCAGCGGCGGCGGTGCTCATGGCCAGATTCCTGATGGGATATCTGCGTTGGAGCAAGGAGCATGCCAGCGTCGCGGGCGATCCTGCGGCCAAGCCTGCATTGCGAAACATCTGACGTTCCGCGTCGCATTCGGACCGGGCTCGACAGGTCGCAACCTGAATCGAAGGGGGGCGACGATTGTCACAGACTGTGAAGCAACTTGCGGCTAGGCTAGCCGCGTCACAGAATGACAAAAGCCGCAGGCTGTTCACCTGCGGCTTTCATGCAACGTCAGATTTTCAAGTCAACTGACGCCCGGCAATGGTCCTCTGGATTCCCCCTGTTCCTAAGACCGCCGGGCGTCAGCCTTTCTGTGCCGATCCTGCGGGATCCGCGCATGCGCGCCGCGATCGACGATTGATAGCGTCCTCCCGCCGACGCGCGACCGGCCCCTGAATTCCGGTCCGACGAGCTCGCATTCGCCGTGCGTCGGCGGGAGTGCGCTCTCTACCAGCAGTTTTCGTGCCAGGTCCGCCGACGGACTCGGATACAATCGCTCGCTCCGAAGAATCACCCGCCGTTCCTCGACGGACACCCACGCCATGCACTACCCGACCCGTTTCGACGTGATCGTCGTCGGCGGCGGCCACGCCGGAACCGAAGCGGCCCTGGCGGCGGCGCGCTCCGGCGCCAGCACCCTGCTCCTCAGCCACAACATCGAGACGATCGGCCAGATGAGCTGCAACCCGGCGATCGGCGGGATCGGCAAGGGCCACCTGGTTCGCGAGATCGACGCCCTCGGCGGCGCGATGGCCTGGGCGGCGGACCGGGCGGGCATCCAGTGGCGTACCTTGAATGCATCGAAGGGGCCGGCGGTCCGTGCCACGCGCTGCCAGGCCGATCGGGTTTTGTACAAAGCTGCCATCCGCCGTCTGATCGAGTCGCAGCCCGGTCTGTGGGTGTTCCAGCAGGCGGTCGAGGACCTGGACCTCGCCGGCGAGCGCATCCGCGGCGTCGTCACCCAGGCCGGCCTGCGCTTCGAGGCGGCCACCGTGGTCCTGACCGCCGGTACCTTCCTCGCCGGCAAGATCCATATCGGCCAGGCCAGCTATGCCGGGGGGCGCGCCGGCGATGCACCGGCGCAGCGGCTGGCCGACCGGCTGCGCGAGCTGCCGCTCGGCGCCGACCGGCTCAAGACCGGCACGCCGCCGCGGATCGACGGACGCACGATCGACTTCTCCGGACTCGAGGAACAGCCCGGCGACGATCCGGCGCCGGTCTTCTCGTTCCTCGGTTCGCGCGCCGACCATCCGCGCCAGGTCGGCTGCTGGATCACCCATACCTCGGAGCGAACCCACCAGGTCATCCGCGACGGACTGGATCGCTCGCCGCTGTACACCGGCGCGATCGAGGGCATCGGGCCGCGCTACTGCCCGTCGATCGAAGACAAGGTCGTGCGTTTCGGCGACAAGTCCTCGCACCAGATCTTCATCGAGCCGGAAGGCCTCGACACCCACGAGGTCTATCCCAACGGCATCTCCACCTCGCTGCCGTTCGACGTGCAGCTCGCCCTGGTGCGCTCGATCAAGGGCTTCGAGAACGCCCATATCACGCGCCCGGGCTACGCGATCGAGTACGACTACTTCGACCCGCGCGGGCTGAAGCCGTCGCTGGAGACCCGCGCGATCGCCGGCCTGTACTTCGCCGGCCAGATCAACGGCACCACCGGCTACGAGGAGGCCGCCGCGCAGGGCCTGATCGCCGGCCTCAATGCGGCGCGGGCCGCCCGCGACGAGGCGCCCTGGACGCCGCGCCGCGACGAAGCCTACATCGGCGTGCTGATCGACGATCTGACCACCAACGGCACGCTGGAACCGTACCGGATGTTCACCTCGCGCGCCGAGTACCGGCTGCAGCTGCGCGAGGACAATGCCGACCTGCGGCTGACCGCGGTCGGCCATGGCCTGGGCTGCGTGCCCGAGTCACGCTATGCGGCCGTGTGCCGCAAGGTCGAGGCGATCGAGCACGAGCGCCAGCGGCTGGCCGCCATCCGGGTCGCGCCGGCCGGCCGCCTGGCCCAGGCGCTGGAAGCCGCGCTCGGGGTCGCCCTCTCGCGTGAATCCACGGCGCTGGACCTGATCCGCCGGCCGGAGCTCGACTATGCCGGACTGACGGCGGTGCCGGGCATCGGTCCGGCGGTCGCCGATCCCCAGGTCGCCGAGCAGGTCGAGGTCGGCGTCAAGTACGCCGGGTACCTCGACCGGCAGCGCGAGGAGATCGAGCGCAATCGCCGGCACGAGGAAACGGCGATTCCCGACAGCTTCGACTACGATGCGGTGCGCGGCCTCTCGGCCGAGGTCCTGGCCAAGCTCAAGCGCGGCCTGCCGGCGACGATCGGTCAGGCGCAACGCATCAGCGGCGTCACGCCGGCGGCGATCTCCCTGCTGCTGGTCCATCTCAAGCGCCACCGCCGCGTCGCCTGAAGGCCCGCTCGGTCGCGGCGTACGCGTCCCGCGAGCGGGATTCCTGCACAGGCCCGCCCGCATCCAACGCGCGAAACGCGGTCCGTCGCTTCGCGCCGCGCGGGCCGGTCGTCGGCACATCGAATCGGAGCGCAGCAGGCCCGGCGTCCGGCAACCTACAGACCGGCTCAGCCGGCCATCGGAGCCGGCCGCGTCGCGCCGAAACGCCGAGGCCGGTGCGGCAGCTGTCTCAAACTCCGTGACACGCTCTAGAATCGCCCCGGCGGGCCGCTTCGGCGGCCCGCCGCTTTTTCAAGGTCACTCGGATCATCGGACGCATGCTCAGCATCGAACAACGTATCGCAGTAGAAATCGCCGCCAAGCCGCAACAGGTCCAGGCCGCGGTCGCCCTTCTCGACGAAGGCGCGACCGTGCCGTTCATCGCACGCTACCGCAAGGAAGTCACCGGCGGTCTGGACGACACCCAGTTGCGCCTGCTCGAGGAGCGGCTGGGCTACCTGCGCGAGCTGGAGGATCGCCGTGCCGCGGTGATCGCCAGCGTCGAGGAACAGGGCAAGATGACCGATGCGTTGCGCGCCGAGCTGCTCGGTGCCGACACGAAGGCACGGCTGGAGGACCTTTACCTGCCGTACAAGCCCAAGCGCCGGACCAAGGCGCAGATCGCGCGCGAAGCGGGCCTGGAGCCGCTGGCGCTGGGGCTGCGCGAGGATCCGACCCAGGTGCCCGAGGCGGTGGCGGCGGCGTTCGTCGATGCCGAGCGCGGGGTGGCCGACGTCAAGGCCGCGCTCGACGGTGCCCGCGCGATCCTGCTGGAGAGCTTCTCCGAAGACCCGGCGCTGATCGGCGGCCTGCGCGAGTGGCTGGGCGCCAAGGCGCAGATCCGTGCCCGGATCGTCGCCGGCAAGGAGAGCGAGGGCGCCAAGTTCCGCGACTACTTCGCCCATGCCGAGCCGATCGGCACGATTCCCTCGCACCGGCTGCTGGCGCTGTTCCGCGCCCGCAACGAAGGCATCCTCGACCTGGAACTCGCGCCGATGCCGACCACGGCGCTGCGCGCGACGACCGCCACCGACGATCCGGCCGCCGCGCTCGACGAGGCCGTCGCCGCCGGCAATGCCGAGGCGGAGGGGCGCGTCGCCGTCCATTTCGCGATCGCCGACCAGGGCCGCCCGGCCGACCGGTGGCTGCTGGAGACGGTGCGCCAGACCTGGCGCATCAAGCTGCACCTGCACCTGACGCTGGACCTGTTCGGCCGCGCCCGCGAGGCGGCCGAGGCCGAGGCGATCCGGGTGTTCGGCGACAACCTCAAGGACCTGATGATGGCCGCGCCGGCGGGCCCGAAGGTGGTCATGGGCCTGGACCCGGGCCTGCGCACCGGCGTCAAGGTCGCCGCCGTCGACGGCACCGGCAAGCTGCTGACCACGGCCACGATCTATCCGCACGAGCCGAAGAACCAGTGGGACGCCTCGATCGCCCAGCTGGCGGCGCTGTGCCGGCAGTGCGGCGTGCACCTGATCGCGATCGGCAACGGCACCGCCTCGCGCGAGACCGATCGCCTGGCCGGCGAGCTGATCCGCAAGCATCCCGAGCTCAAGCTCGGCAAGATCGTCGTCAGCGAGGCCGGCGCTTCGGTCTATTCCGCCTCGGAACTGGCGGCCAAGGAGTTCCCGGGACTGGACGTGTCGCTGCGTGGTGCGGTGTCGATCGCGCGCCGGCTGCAGGATCCGCTGGCCGAGCTGGTCAAGATCGACCCGAAGTCGATCGGCGTCGGCCAGTACCAGCACGACGTCAACCAGGTCAAGCTCGCGCATGCGCTGGACGCGCGCGTCGAGGATTGCGTGAACGCCGTCGGCGTCGACGTCAACACCGCGTCGGCACCGTTGCTGGCGCGGGTCGCCGGCCTGTCGGCGGCGGTCGCCGAGAACATCGTCAAGCACCGCGACCTCAACGGACCGTTCCGTACGCGCAAGGCGCTGCTCAAGGTCGCGCGGCTCGGCGACAAGGCCTTCGAGCAATGCGCCGGCTTCCTGCGGATTCCCCACGGAGACGACCCGCTGGACGCGTCGGCCGTCCACCCGGAAGCCTATCCGGTCGTGCAGCGGATCATCGAGCGCTGCGGCCGGGAAGTGAAATCGCTGATCGGCGACGGCAGCTTCCTGCGGTCGCTCAAGGCCGAGGAGTTCACCGACCCGACCTTCGGCCTGCCGACGGTGCGCGACATCCTCAAGGAGCTGGAGAAGCCGGGCCGCGACCCGCGTCCGGAGTTCAAGACCGCCACCTTCGCCGAGGGGGTCGAGGACATCCGCGACCTCAAGCCCGGCATGGTGCTGGAGGGCGTCGTCAGCAACGTCGCCGCCTTCGGTGCCTTCGTCGACCTCGGCGTACACCAGGACGGCCTGGTGCACGTGTCGGCCTTGTCGAGCCGCTTCGTCAAGGATCCGCGCGAGGTCGTCAAGGCCGGCGACATCGTCAAGGTCAAGGTGCTCGAGGTGGACCTGCCGCGCAAGCGGATCGGCCTGACGATGCGGCTCGACGATCCGGTGGGTGCGCCGGCGCCGAGTCGCGGCGCCGAGCCGCGCCGGCCCGATCGCCCCCGCGGTGCGCCCGGTGCCGGCCCCAAGGCCCCGTCGGCGCCGGCCAACACGGCGTTCGCCGACGCGTTCGCCAAGGCACGGCAGCGCTGACCGCGATGACGCCGGTCGCAGCGCCCGCCCCCGTGCCCGCCGGCACAGCCGGTGCGGGCCGCTCGCCGTGACGGAGCTGGTCACCGCGCGCCTGTCGCTGCGCCGCCCCGGCGATGCGGATGCCGGCTTCGTCCACGAGCTGGTGAACCAGCCGTCGTGGCTGCGGCACATCGGCGACAAGCAGGTACGCTCGCTCGACGATGCGCGCAGGTACATCGCCGAAGGCCCCCTGGCGACGTTCGCGCGCTTCGGCTTCGGCCTGTACTGCGTGGAGCGTCGCAGCGACGGCCTGCCGCTCGGGCTCTGCGGCCTGGTCAAGCGCGACTACCTGCCGGAGCCGGACATCGGCTTCGCGTTTCTCGACCGGCACTGCGGTCAGGGCTACGCGGCCGAATCGGCCGTGGCAGTACTCGGGCATGCGGCACATCCCTGCGGCCTGGCGCGCGTCGGCGCGATCGTGGCGCCGGCCAACCTGCGATCGATGCACCTGCTCGAAAAGCTCGGTTTCGCGTTCGAGCGCTGGGTGGATGTCCCGGATGGAACCGCCCCGCTCAGGTTCTACGGACGCGCGCTGGGCGGCTGACCGACCGCGGCCCGCCGGGGCTATTCGGCCGGTTCCTCGTCGCGGGTGGGGCGAGAAGCGCGAGCGGTCGGGAACGCGATGATCTGCGCGCCGCCCGGCACGGCCGAGCGGCGCCAGAGCACCGGCACGTCGGCGGGGCGCGGCAGCTCCAGCTCCTCGTCCTGGGCCGGCGGTTCACCTTCGTCCTCCCAGCTGTAACGCTTGCGCGGCGGCTCCGGATCGCGCCGGCGCAAGGCGATGGCGGCCAGGACGCCGACGACGGCGCCGGCCATGTGCGACTCGAACGACACGTGCGCCTCGCGCGGCAGGATCGTCATCAGCATGCCGCCGTAGAGGAAGAACACGACCAGCGAGATCGCCACCGCCAGCTTGTCCCGCCGCAGCAGGCCGATCACGAACAGGAAGAACATCAGCCCGTGCGTGAGCCCGCTGGCGCCGATGTGGCTCGAATCGCGACCGAACAGCCAGACGCCGAGGCCCGACAGCAGCCAGATCGCCGGCAGCGCCCAGCGCGTCGCCAGCGGATAGGCGTACAGCGCCAGACAGGTCAGCAGGCCCAGCGGCAGCGTGTTGGACATCAGGTGCTCGAACGAGCCGTGCGCGAGCGGCGCCAGCGCGATGCCGATCAGGCCTTCGGCCTGCCGCGGCACCACGCCGAAATCACCGGGCGGCCAGCCGAGCAGCCAGCCGGCCAGCCAGACCACCCAGATGCCGGCCGCCAGGATCAGGCTGCCGGCGATGGCGTAGCGCAGGCGGATACGGTCGTTGGCGGCCGATACGCGGTCGGGTTCCGGAAGCGCGGGCGCGATGTCCATCCGGATCACGTGGGGCCGCACCCGATCCAGGCAAGGGTGCCGCGATCAGGCGCCCCGCTGCTCGCGCCGCCGGACCAGGTGGCTGGCCAGCATCGACGTGCCGATGCACAGCGCGACGACGATCAGCGAAAGGCCGACCGGCACCTTCCAGACGTCGACGATCAGCATCTTGATGCCGATGAAGACCAGCGTCGCGGCCAGGCCGTAGTTCAGCAGGTGGAAGCGATCGGCCATGCCGGCCAGCAGGAAGAACAGGGCGCGCAGGCCGAGCACCGCGAACACGTTGGAGGTCAGCACGATGAACGGGTCTTCGGTGATCGCGAAGATCGCCGGGATCGAGTCCACGGCGAAGATGACGTCGGTCACCGCGATCAGCGCCATCACCACGAACATCGGCGTGAAGTAGCGCACGCCGTTGTCGACGATGCTGAGCGCCGTGCCGTGGTAGCGGTCGGTCAGGCGCAGGTGGCGCCGCATCCAGCGCATCAGCGGATTGCCCTCGAAGTCCGCCTCCTCGTTCGGTGCCCGCGCCATCTTGATGCCGGTGTAGACCAGGAAGATGCCGAACAGGTACAGGATCCAGTGGAAGCGCGCGATCAGCGCCGCGCCGATCAGGATCAGCAGCGCGCGCAGCACGATCGCGCCGAGGATGCCGACCATCAGCGCGCGCTGCTGCAGCTCGGGGCTGACGCGAAACCGCGCGAAGATCAGCAGGAAGACGAAGATATTGTCGATCGCCAGCGCCTTCTCGACCACGTAGCCGGTCAGGAACTCCAGCGCGATGTCGTTGGCGACGACGCGCCCGGCCTGCTGGTCCAGCCACCACCACAGGCCGAGGTTGAACAGCAGGGCCAGGCCGATCCAGCCGGCGCTCCAGATCGCGGCCTCGCGGAACGAGACTTTGTGGGCGCCGCTGGCCCTCAGTATCAGGAAGTCGACGGCCAGGGCGATCAGGACGATCGCGCCGAAGACCACCCAAAGTTCGACCGTACCGATCGTATGCATGAGAACTTCACTCCGGAATGCCGTACCGAGAAAAAGACAGGCCCCGCGAGCGTCAGCGCGCGGGGCCTCGTTTTCTCGGGGCACACCTTCGCCGTCGTCACGGCGAAGGTCTCGCTCGCAGGTCCTTGACGGACCTGCCCACCGGGCCGGGATCGGGACGATCCGTGATGACGACCGTGGCGGCGGGAGCTACTCCCCTTCGTTGCGGGGCCGACTGTACACCATCCCCGGCCGGCCGTCGCCGTCGGGATGGACGCCCCGGCTGAACGCCCCCGGCGCGGCGGATTACCGCGCCGGGGGCCCCGGCACGCATCCAAAGTCCGCGACACGCTCTATCATCTGTCGATGAATTCGCATGCTTCCGGGCCGCTGCCCGTCATTCAGCTCAAGACCGAACGCCGTTCCAACCATCCCTGGATCTTCCAGAAGATGGTCGAGAAGCCCGCCGTCAAGCCGCGACCGGGCACGGTCGTGGACATCGTCGACCGCGAAGGAAGCTTCGCCGGCCGTGGCTTCTACAACGGCCATTCGCGCATCGCCCTGCGGGTCCTGACCGCCGATCCGGACGAGGCCGTCGACGAGGCGTTCTTCGCGCGCAGGATCGCCCAGGCGGTCGCGCTGCGCCGCGAGGTGCTCAAGCTCGACACCGTCACCGACGCCTACCGGCTGATCCACTCCGAAGGCGACGGCCTGTCCGGACTGGTGGTGGACCGCTTCGCCAATACGCTGGTCATCGAGTATTTCTCCGCCGGCATGTTCAAGCAGCGCGACCTGATCCGTCGCTGCCTGCTGGAGCATTTCCCGGACGCCGACCTCTACTGGTTCGCCGAGGAGCACGTCCAGAAGCAGGAGAGCTTCGATTGCGCGATCCCGGCGGCGCCGCAGCCGACGGTGATCCACGAGTACGGCGTCAAGTTCCATGCCGCGCCGGGCACCAAGCACAAGACCGGCTTCTTCGCCGACCAGCGCGACAACCGCCGCCTGCTGGCCGATTTCTGCAACGGCAGCCGCGTGCTGGACCTGTGCTGCAACTCCGGCGGCTTCGCGATCTACGCCAAGGCGATCGGCCAGGCGGCCGAAGTCGTCGGTGTCGACCTGGACGAGGAGATCCTCGGCATCGCCGAGCAGAACGCCCGCTTGAACAAGGCGCGGGTCCGTTTCGTCCAGGCCGACATCTTCCCGTGGCTGCGCGACCTGGCGGTCGCCGGCCGCGAGCGGTTCGACGTGGTCGTGCTCGATCCGGCCAAGATGACCCGCGATCGCGAGCAGGTGATTCCGGCGCTCAAGAAGTACCTGGACATGAACAAGCTGGCGCTCGGCGCGGTCAAGCCCGGCGGCATCTTCGTGACCTGTTCGTGCACCGGCCTGGTCAGCGAGGAGCAGTTCCTCGACATGCTGCGGCGCGCGGCGTTCTACGCCAACCGGACGGTCCAGGTGCTCAAGGTCAGCGGTGCCGGTGCCGATCATCCGTTCCTCGCGCACGTGCCGGAGAGCCGGTACCTCAAGGCGGTGTTCTGCCGTGTCGAATGACCGGACCGCTCATCGCCCGGCGCTGGACGTCGTGGCCGGCGGTCCGTCACACCGTGCGGCGGTTGCCGACCGCCTGCCGGGGCTGCGCATCGCGCTCGAACAGGCCGACCCGTCCGGACTGCTGGCCCGCGGCGACGTGCTCGCCGTCATCGGCTTCGGACGAACCGGTCTTCCCGCCGATCCACGGTGCCTGCGCGTCGGCCTGGAACCGATCGGCCCGGCGCCGCTGGAGGTCTGGTACGGCCAGGGCCCGGTGAGGCACGGCGAGGACGCCGGTATCCGCTGGAGCCGTGACGAGGACTACACGTTCTTCGCGATCGAGGTGGCTGAGGAGCCTGGCTCGGCCCTCGGCGGTGCCGCCGAGCGGCTCTACCGCCGGCTCGGCACCTGGCTGGCGGCCCAGCCGCATCACCTGCTGCGGCTGTGGAACTACTTCGACGCGATCAATGATGGCGACGGCGACGAGGAACGCTACCGCCAGTTCTGTACCGGGCGTGTCCTGGGCATGCAGGATCTGTTCGGTACCGTCTATCCGGCGGCGACCGTGATCGGCCGCCGCGACGGCGAGCGCGTACTGCAGGTCTACGGCCTGGCCGCGCGCCGGCCCGGCGAGGCGATCGAGAATCCGCGCCAGCTCAGTGCCTGGCGCTACCCGCGCGACTACGGTCCGACCGCGCCGCGGTTCGCGCGCGCGATGCGCAGTCCCGGCGACCAGCTGCTGATCTCGGGAACGGCGGCGATCGTCGGGCACGCGTCGCGCCACCGCGAGGACGTCGTGGCGCAGCTCGAGGAAACACTGGCCAACCTGGACAGCCTGTGCGCGGCCGTTTCATCCGGGCTGCGGCTGGGATCGGGCAGCGTGCTCAAGGCCTACGTGCGCCGGCCGCAGGACGCCGCCGCGATCCTCCAACGCCTGCGCACCCACGTGCCGGGCGGCGCCGTGCTGGTGCTGGCCGGCGACGTCTGCCGGCGCGAGCTGCTGGTCGAGGTCGACGGCATTCACGGCTGAGCCGCAGCGGCGGCGGACGGCGCAGCCGCCGCTTCCTCCGTGGCCGCCTCCACGGCCGGCGGCTGCTCGCCGCGCTGGCGCAGCTGGCTGAGCGCCGCGAGGCCGGCATCGCCGGCCGGCACGAAGGCCGGTCCGAAAACGGTTTCCTGCCGCAGCTTCTCGGTCAGCGCGAACCACGGGTCGTCGATGCCGAGCAGGGCGAGCAGCCGCCCCGGCAGCATGAACGAGGCGCTGTCCTCGCGCGCCGCCTGCGGGGCCGCCGAATCCAGCAGCAGCCAGGGCACGGGCTGCTGGTGCGGCGGATGGCCGTCGACGAAGCCCAGCGTCTCGAACGTGATCGGCAGCCCCGGCAGGTGGTCGCCGTAGAACAGCAGCAGGGTGCGCCGCTCGCGCTGGCGCAAGGCATCGGCGAGCCAGCCCAGGGCGCGGTCGGCATTGCCCAGGTGATAGAGGAAGGTGCGCAGGCGCCCGGCACTGGCCGGCCGCAGCCGTGCCGGCACCTCGATCGCATCGCGGCGCCGCGGCTCGGCCAGCGGCTTGGACGCATCGTAGGGACCGTGCAGCTCCATGCTGATCGCGACGATCAACTGCGGCGGCCCGCTGTCCGGCAGCCGCTCGACGATGCGTTCGGCCAGTGCCTGGTCGCTGACGAAGAAGCCGTCGCGCGGCGCGCCGGCGAAATCCGCCTCGCTCTCGAAGCGCTCGATGCCGAGGTTCTTCAGCGCCGCCGCGCGGTTCCAGAACGCCGGGTCATTGGGATGCAGCGCCAGGCTGCGATAGCCCTGGGCCGCCAGGACCGACACCAGGCCCGGCAGCCCGTTGCCGACCAGCTGGAAGTACGGGTACTCGTTCTGCGGGAAATGGCGCATCGCCAGGCCGGTCAGCACCTCGAACTCGGTGCGGATCGTGCCACCGCCGAAAGCCGGCACCCACAGGTCGCCGTGGATCGCCTCGCGCGCGAGGCGCCGGTAGTGCGGCAGGTGCTCGCGCTGCTGCAGTCCTTGCAGGCGGCCCGGATCGAAGAACGACTCGCTCTGCACGATGACGATGTCGGGCAATGCCGCCGGCGGCGGTCGCGGCGCGGTGCCGGCCGGCATCTGCGCCAGCAGTGCGGCTGCGGCGGCACGGTCGGGAGTCGGTACCGGTTCGGAGTACTGCCAGCGGAAGCGCAGCAAGCCGGCCACGAGACCGATGTTCGAGACCGTTTCCCGCGGCGACCACGGCACGAAGGCGACCTTTTCCTGCGCGTAGAGCAGCCGCCACGGCTGCACGCCCGTCACCAGCGTGACGACCACCAGCCCGGCCGCCAGCAGCGGCAGCGACCGGCGGCGGCCGCCGCTGCCGCGCCAGGGACGCTCCCAGCGGGCGAGGCCGGCGGTGACGAGCATCACGCCCAGCCACGGTGCCCATGCGTCCACGCTCGCCGGCAGGTAGTGCCGGAGCAGTCCCGCGCTTGCCCGCGGTGTCGTGAGCATCATGAAATCCGCCGGCAGCAACGGCGTTTCCAGGTGCTCGAGTTTCAGCGCGTTGATCCCGTACAGCAGGGCCAGCACGACGGCACCCAGCCATAGCGACAGCAAGGGACGCCGCGTCAGTGCCAGTACCAGCAGGCAGGCCGCCAGAACCGGCAGGGCGTTGAGGACCGGCAGCAGCCATTCCGTTCCGGTATCGACATCCTGGAACGCCGGGTCGAGGGCGACGACGATCAGCGACAGCAGCGCCAGTGCCAGCAACGAGCCGGCGATGCCGCCCACCAGACGTGAAGCCGGGCGCGCGCCACGGGCCTCGGAAACCGTTCCGTAACGAAGTCGCATCGCGCTGTGCTGGACCTCCCTGGCCGGCCCCCGCAGGCCGACGACTCATGGCGCCATCCACCGGGCGTGCCCGTCCGGACGACTGCGTGGCCGGTTTTCGCGTTCGGGCCGATAGGAAGCTGGCTCGGTCCCCCCGCGTTCCCCTAGGTCCGGCACGGTGGCACGGGCGCTGCCTGCGCCCGGATGCCCCAGGTCGGGAAGTATGTTGCGACGCGACGTGGCAATTGTTGCCAAATCGTTAGAATCGGACGGGCAGCAACAAATTTGACTCGTGGGGAGGGAGAGCCCGCTGCGGTCGCTACGGCGCCGCAGCGGGCTTTTTTCTGTCGGTGTGTTTCGCGCTGTGCGCGGTTTCGCAGCGAGCGCGAAACCGTGTCTTCGTTTACGGCGCCAGCGCCTGTTCGTCTTGCGCGGCCGGTTCGGCCGCCAGCGCCTCGTCGAGCAACGAGGGCAGTTCACCGCGCAATTGCAGACGCGCCAGTGCCAGCAGCCCGGCCTGTTCGGTGCCGTCGAGTTCGCGGTCGTCGAGGTCGATCTGCGAGCGCAGCGTGTCGATGACGGCGAAGTAGGGTTCGTCGTGGACGCCGGCGGCATCGAGCAGCAGCGAGGGCAGCAGCCAGCTGCGCGTGTTGAAGCGCTGCGGCCGCGTGCGCGCGCTGTCGTACAGCAGCCACGGCACGGTCTGCAGCTGCGCGTCGCGTTCGTCCTCGAAGCCGAGCTGGTGGTACACCGGCGGCAGCGCCGGCAGGTGGTCGCCGTAGAACAGCACCAGGGTGCGGCGCTCGCGCTTCTTGAGCGCGCCGATCAGCCGGCCCAATTCGCGGTCGGCGTCCTCCAGCAGGTACAGGTAGTTGCCGAGCCAGTAGCGCCCGCCCTCGTCCAGGCGCTCGGGCATCGACAGCCGCGACAGCCGCTCGGCGTCCAGGCCCGGGCGCCAGTCGAACGGGCCGTGGTTCTCCATGCTGATCGCGAAGATGAAGTGGGGCTGCCCGCCCGTGTCGAGCTCGGCCAGGATGCGATCGGTCAGGGCCGCGTCGGACGTGAACAAGCCGACGACGTCCTCTTTCGAGAATGCGCCGATATCGAGGAAGCGGTCGAAGCCCAGCGCGGGATAGGCCTTGCTGCGGTTCCAGAACGCGGCGGAGTTGGGATGGATCGCGGTGGTGCGATAGCCCTGCCGTGAAAGCACCGAGGCCAGGTTCGGCAGGTCGTGGCGATGCAGCTCCAGCCACGGATACTGCAGGCCGCCGAGCGTATCGAGCGGCACGCCGGTCAGCACCTCGAACTCGGTGCGGATCGTGCCGCCGCCGAAGGTCGGCACCGTCATCTCTCCGGCCTTGGCGCGCTTGCGCAGCCGGTGGTACTCGCGCAGGTACTGGCCGCTGGGAATGTCGCGCAGGCGCGCCGGGTCGAACAGCGATTCGCTCTGTACGACGACGATGTCCGGTGCCGGCTCACCGGCGGCGGTGGCGGCCAGGCGCGCGCGCAATGCCGGTCCGTGATCGTGCAGCAAGGCCAGCGCCGCCTCGCGGTCCGCGCGCGGCACGTCGCCGCCGCCGAGCTCCCAGTGGTACATCAGCAGGGCGCCGATCAGGCCTACGTGCGTGGTGCTCTCGGCCAGTGCCCAGGGCTCGAACCCCAGACGCCGGGCGTCGAAGACCCGCTTCCACGGGCCGCTGCCGGCGACCATCGTGACGGTGGCGACGACGGCGACGGCGCCCAGCGCCAGCCGGCGCCAGCCGGCCAGCCCCGGCAAGCCGGGCCGGTTCCACAGCAGCAACGTGAACAGGATGACGGCGGCCGCCGGCAGCAGGTGGCGCATCTCGAACGAGACATAGTGGCCGAACAGCTCCAGCGCCGGACCCGGCTCGCTGAAGAAGCGCAGGTCCGCCGGCAGCAGCGGCGTCTGCAGGTGCTCGATCTTCGCGGCGTTCGCCGCGTACAGCCCGGCGATCGCCAGCAGGGTCAGCCAGCAGGCCAGCAACAGGCGCCGGGTCAGCGCCCACAGCGCCAGCAGCAGGGCCAGGGCCGGCAGCGTATTGAGCGCGAGCAACCCGAGATTGCCGCCGGCCGACGCGGCGCGCGCGGCAAAGGCGGGATCGAGCCGGTCGACCACGCCCATCAGCAGGCCGGCGCAAAGGACCAGCGCCAGCACCAGGCGCATGGGCGTGCGTCCGGCCGGCGACTGGCGGAGGGCGAGAAGGATGTTCATGACAGGGCTGTGACAATGCCATGAACCGATGAGTCGCGCATGAATCTTCCGGGTCGCGGGCGCCTGGCGCCTGCGGCGACACCGAAGTTCAAACATCGGCGCGATCCCCGATAATCGCCCGATGCCCGCCTCCCCTCGACGGCCGCTCTGGCCCCGCGACCTCGCCAACCAGCTCGACCAGCGCCTGTCGCGCCTGGAGGCGGCCTGCCGCCAGGCACAGGTACCCTTCTACGACGACGCCGGTGTCGACACGCACTTGCGGCAGGTGCTGCTGGTCAGCGATTTCGCCTATGAAACGCTGCTGCGCTCGCCGATCCTGCTCGGCCCGGAACTGGTGCGGCTGATGGGCGATCCGCGGCACGCCGATGCCCGCGCCGGCCTGCTTGCGACGATCGAGGACGAGGCCGAGCTGCGCGCCGAACTGCGCCGCTTCCGCAAACGCGAGGCGATCCGCCTGATCTGGCGCGACGTCAACGGGCTCGATCCGGTCGAGTCCACCCTGGCCGGCGCCAGCGTCCTGGCCGAGTGCTGCCTGGAGGCGGCGCTGCGCCATGCCGAGCGCCAGCTCGCGATGCGGCACGGCCAGGTCCGGTCCGCCGACGGTGCAGGCCAGCGCCTGGTCGTGTTCGGCCTCGGCAAGCTCGGCGGCAGCGAGCTCAATTTCTCGTCCGACATCGACCTGATCCTCGCCTATCCGGAGGGCGGCACCAGCGACGGCGCGCGCCCGCTCGACGCGGAAACCTGGTTCACCCGCCTGGGCCAGCAGCTGGTCTCGCTGCTGGCCGAACATACCGTGGACGGCTACGTCTACCGGGTCGACCTGCGCCTGCGCCCGTTCGGCAGCGTCGGGCGCGTCGCGCTGTCGTTCGCGGCGATGGAGCAGTACTACCAGCGCGAGGGCCGCGACTGGGAGCGCTACGCCTGGATCAAGGCGCGTCCCGTCGCCGGCGACCTGGCCGCCGGCAACCGGCTGATCGAGGCGCTGCGGCCGTTCGTGTTCCGCCGCTACTTCGACTACACCGCCTTCGCCGGCCTGCGCGAGATGAAGGCGCTGATCGATGCGGAAGTCACGCGCAAGGATCTGGCCGCCAATCTGAAACTCGGGCCGGGCGGGATCCGCGAGGTCGAGTTCGTCGTGCAGCTCATGCAGCTGATCCGCGGCGGCCGCGAGCCGGCGCTGCGCGCGCGCGGGTTGCTGCCGGCGCTGTCGGCCTGCGAGCAGCTCGGCGTGATACCGGCGCAGCGCGCGCGCCGCCTGCGCGAGGCCTACCGGTTCCTGCGCCAGGTCGAGAATCGCGTGCAGATGTTCGCCGACCAGCAGGTCCACGACGTGCCGGACGAGGAGGCGCCGCGCCGGCGCCTGGCGCTGGGCCTGGGCTACCCGGACTGGCCCGCGCTCAAGGCGGCGATCGATCACCAGCGCGGCGTGGTGACCGAGGAGTTCGATGCGGTCATGGCGCCGGCGCGGCAGGCACGCGAACAGCGTCCGCTCGCCGGCTGGACCCGCCTGTGGCAGGACTTCGCCGAGCACGGCGTGCAGGCGGCCGTGCTGGCCGAGGCCGGCTTCGACCCGCCGCAGGATCCGGCCGGCGCGCTGGAGGCGTTGCTGGCCAGCCCCGCCCTGCGCTCGGCTTCGGCGCGCGCGCGCGCGCGTCTGGATCGCGTCGTGCCGGCCCTGCTCGCGGCCGCGATCGAGACACCGGCGCCTTCGGCCTGCTTGGTGCGCCTGCTGGGCCTGGTGCACGCCGTGGCACGCCGCTCGGCCTATCTGGCCCTGCTCGACGAGCAGCCCGCCGCGCTCAAGCGGCTGACCAGCGTCTTCGCCACCAGCGCCTTCCTCGCCGAGCGCGTGATCGCCCATCCCCTGCTGCTCGACGAGCTGTTCGACGACCGGCACGAAGCGCCGGTGCCCGATCGCGACTCGGTCGAGGCCGATATCCGCCGCCGGCTGGCGGCGATGCCCGACGCCGACGCCGAGGCGGAAATCGAGGTGGTCCAGGAGCAGCGCCTGGCGGCGGCATTCCGCATCGGCCTGGATTTCCTGGCCGGCCGCATCGACGCGGTGGCGGCCGCACGCGCCCTGGCCGCGGCGGCCGAGGCCGTGCTGGCGACCGTGCTGCGCCTGGCCGAGCGCGACCTGGCGGTGAACCATGGGCGCCTGCCGGACCGGACCGAGGAAAGCTCGGGCCTGGTCATCCTCGGCTACGGCAGCCTCGGCGGGCGCGAACTCGGTTTCGGCTCCGACCTGGACCTGGTCTTCCTGTACGACGCCGCGCTGGCGCAGGCCGAGTCACTCGGTCCCCGTCCGCTGGACGGCGCCCGCTACTACGCACGGCTGGCGCAGCGCGTCGTGCATTTCCTGACCACGCTGACGCGGTCGGGCCGCCTGTACGAAGTCGACGTCCGCCTGCGCCCGGACGGCGGCAAGGGCCTGCTGGTCACCAGCCTGGACGCGTACGTCGCCTATCAGCGCGAGCGTGCCTGGACCTGGGAGCACCAGGCGCTGGTGCGCGCGCGCGCGGTGGCGGGCGACGTCGCCCTCGGCCGCCGTTTCGGCGAGCACCGCAACGAGCTCCTCGCCGCGCCGGTCGACGTCCAGCGGCTGCACGACCAGATCGTCGACATGCGCGCACGCTGGCGCAGCGAGCGTGACCGCTCGGATGCGGGGCGGTTCGACCTCAAGCAGGGATACGGCGGACTGGTCGATCTGGAGTTCCTGCTGCAGGGCCTGGTCCTGGAGCACGGCGCCGCCCACCCGGCCCTGCTCGCGGCCAGCAACAGTGCCGACCTGATCCGGGTCGCGGCCGAGGTCGGCTGCCTTTCCGCGACGCAGGCCGAGCACCTGGGTGCGGCGCATGCCGAGCTGCTGGCGCGCGCGCTGTCGTGCACGCTCGACGCGCGCTCGCGCGTGGTCCGGCGCGATCCGCAGATCGAACAGCATGCCGGCCAGGTCAGCGCCGTGGCCGGCCAGCTCGGTTTCCGGTTCGAGGCGAGCGGTCGCGGCGCCTAGCGGACCGTCGAAAAACAGCCTGCGTGCGCGGTCCCGGGACGGATCGCTCGCGGACTGGCGGCGCGGGCCGTTGATCTGCGCGACAGATGCGGCCTTGCCGCGACCGCGCGCATCGGGAATCGGCAGGAGCGCCGTTTCCCGGCAACCGGCCGGTCGTGCGCGCTAGTAGTCCGCGAGGGCGTGGCGGATACCGGCCACGACGGCACGTTCCGGCGTCGTCTCGTGGCGGTTCAACGGCAGCCCGAGGAGTAGGCGGATCGCGTGGTCGTAGGCGTCGCCGTGCACGTGCTGCTCGATCTGCCCGGCGTACTCGGTCACGACCAGCAGGCCGAGCTGGCGCAGCGTCGGCGCCGGCGCGGCCACGGCGGCCTGCAGCGCGGTGATCGCTTCGTTGCGTGCCTGCAGCGAGCGGATCGGGTAGTGGATCGGTGCCCACGGCCACCAGGCCGGTCGGCGCGTGCGGTGCAGGTGGTCGCGCCGGACCATGCCGTCGAGCACCTCGCGGGCGAGCGGGGCCATGCGCGTGGCCAGCAGGTCGATGGCGGCCGAGACACGCAGGCCGTGGCTGGGCGTGCCGAGCACGCGCAGCGCCTGGGCCAGCAAGGGGTGGCTGATCGGCAGGGTCGCCCGCAGCGCGATGTGATCGGCGTCGTAGCGAAGCCGCTGCTGCTCGGCCAGGTCCAGCAGCAGTGCGCCCGCTGCCAGCACGTCCGGATCGATGTGGCTGCGGACCGGTGCCAGGACGCCGCTGGCCGGATCCAGCACCAGCAGCATCGATTGTTCGGCGATCAGCACGATGGTCGTCCTTGCGGCTCCGGGCGCGGATGGTCCCTGCCCGGTAGGATCATCACGCAGCGGCGCGGCGCCGTACAGCCCGCCGGTGTCGAAAAATGTCTCGTCGCGCGGCCGCTCAGTTCGCGCGGCGGGCCGGGACACCGGCGATCGCCGCCGGCGGCACCTCGATGCCGGCCCAGTCCACGGCCGGAAGACCGAGGTAGCGGTCCATGACCATCGGCAGCAGGCCCGACGGCAGCGGGCTTTCGCTGTTCCAGAGCATCACGATGCCGAACCGGTACTTGGGCAGGAAGCCGACCACGCCGCGGTAGCCCTGGACGGCGCCGGCGTGAAAGACCATCGTCTCGCCCGCGTAGTCGAACACCCGCCAGCCCAGCCCGTAGTGCGCGGCCAGCAGCCGTCCGCGCCGCCACGGCGTCGTGGTCTGCTCGTGGTCGGTGGCGATCTGGGGGGTGTGCAACAGGTCCAGGATCGGCAGCGGCAGCACGCCGGGCCGCCCGCCCATCTGCGCGATCAGCCAGGCCTCCATGTCGCGGATGCTGGCGTTGACGCCCGCGGCCGGGGCGATCCGGTAGTAGGTCTCCTTCGGCTGGAACGACCGGAAGCCGGTGCCCGCGCGGCGGTGCGGGCGCGCCCAGGCGGCGGAGCTCTCCAGGCCGTCGCGGCCGTAGGTGGCCGTGTCCATGCCCAGCGGGTGGAACAGCCGCTTCTCGACCTGGTGGTAGAAGAAATCGCCGGTTGCCGCGTAGGTGACGTCGCCGATCAGGCTGAAGCTGATGTTCTGGTAGCCGTAGCAGGCGCCGACCGGACAGACCAGTGGCACGTCCCTGAGTCGTTCGACCAGCAGCGGGTACGGCTCGTCGGCTTCGAGAAGGCGGTCGTAGGTATTGCTGGGCAGGCCGACCCGCTGGCTCAGGATGTCGCGCACGGTCAGCTGCTGGCCGCCCTCGATGTCGGCCAGCGTGAACGTGGGCAGCAGGTCGGTGATCCGCGTTTCCCAGCGCAGGCGGTTCTCGCCGACGATCAGGGCCGCCAGCGCGCTGGCGAAGCCCTTGGACAACGAGGCCAGCCGGAACACCGTGGTCGCGGTGACCGGCGTGCGCGTATCCCAGTCGGCGTAGCCGGCCACGCGCTCGAGGACGACCGCGTCGTCCTTGACGATGGCGACCGCGAGGCCGGCCACCTGGCCCGAGCCTTCGATCGCATCGATCCAGCGGTTCGCGTCGCCGACGACACCTTCCGCATCGGCCGCGACCGCCTGCGGATCGACGCGCGGAATCGGCACCGGCACGGCCAGCACCGGCGGTGCGGCGCGCGTGGCGGCCTTCTTCTTGCGTGCTGCCGCAGCATCGGTCGTCGCCGTCGCCGCGACCAGCAGAACCAGAAAAAACGCGAACAGAGTACGGGTGGTACGGCTCAACGAGACCCTCCGGGAGGTCGACGGCCTCATGCTATTCTGCGTGCGGCGCCTGTTCAACCTCGGCCGGCGACTCAGCCATTCATGCATGGGGATGTGATCCGATGGGTTCGATCATTTTTCTGGTCATCATCGCGGCCCTCGCGTTCTGGGCAGTCGGTCTCTACAACGGCCTGATCACCGCCCGCAACGGCTACAAGAACGCCTTCGCCCAGATCGACGTGCAGTTGACGCGGCGCTACGACCTGATCCCGAACCTGGTCGAGACCGCCAAGGGCTACATGAAGCACGAGCGCGAGACGCTCGAGGCGGTCATCCAGGCACGCAATGCGGCAATGTCCGGCCTGTCCGCCGCCAAGGCCAACCCGGGCGACGCGGCGGCGATGCAGCAGCTGGCCCAGTCCGAAGGCGCGCTCGGCGCGACGCTCGGCCGGTTGTTCGCCCTGGCCGAGGCGTATCCGGACCTCAAGGCCAACCAGAACATGATGCAGCTCTCCGAGGAGCTGACCTCGACCGAGAACAAGGTGGCCTTCGCGCGCCAGGCGTTCAACGACGCGGTGATGAACTACAACAACCGGCGCGAAGTCTTCCCGAATTCGATCGTCGCCGGCATGTTCAATTTCCAGGCCGCCGAGCTGCTGCAGATCGAGGCGCCGGAGAAGCGCGAGGCAGTGAAGGTGTCGTTCACCTGATCCGCTAGTGCCGGCGGGCCGGACCTGACCGAAAGGCCGTTCCGCCCGTCGATTCCCAGGGACAGCGCCCGATGGATTTCTTCGCCCACCAGGCCCAGGCGCGCAGGCAGTCACGCCGGATGATCGCGCTTTTCGTGCTGGCGGTGATCGCGATCGTCGCACTGGTCGACGCGGTCTTCCTGGTCGCCTTCGGCCGCGACCTGGGCGTGGGGTCGCCGGCCGGCAACGGCATCGCGGGCGTCGCCGTGGTTTCGTTGGTCGTCGTCGGTGCGATCGCCGCCGGCTCGATGTACCGGATCGCCACGTTGCGCGGCGGTGGCGGTGCGGTGGCCCGCCAGCTCGGCGCGGTGCCGGTCCCGGAGAACACCCCCGATTTCGCCTACCGGCGGCTGCGCAACGTCGTCGAGGAGATCGCGATCGCCTCGGGCGTGCCGGTGCCCGAGGTCTACGTGCTGGAGGAGGATGCGGGCATCAACGCGTTCGCCGCCGGCTATGCGCCGACCGACGCGGCGATCACGGTCACGCGTGGCGCGCTCGACAAGCTGGACCGCGACGAGCTGCAGGGTGTCATCGCGCACGAGTTCAGCCACGTGCTGAACGGCGACATGCGCCTCAACATCCGCCTCATCGGGGTCGTCTTCGGCATCCTGGTCATGGCCACGATCGGCCGCAAGATCATCGAGGTGACCGGCCGCGGCCGTGGCCGCAGCAGCGGCGGCATCGTGCTCTTCGGCGCCGCGCTGTTCGCCGCCGGCTACATCGGCGTGCTGTTCGGCCGCATGATCAAGGCCTCGATCTCGCGCCATCGCGAGTACCTGGCGGATGCATCCGCCGTGCAGTTCACGCGCCAGACGGACGGCATCGCCGGTGCCCTCAAGAAGATCGGCGGCCTGGCCGAGGGCTCGCGGCTGTCCGGCGACGACCGCGAAGAGGTCGCCCACATGCTGTTCGGCGACGGCGTGGGCTATTCGGCGTTGTTCGCGACGCATCCGCCGCTGATCGGCCGGATCAAGCGCCTGCAGCCGGCGTTCGACCCGTCGGAGCTGGCGGCGATCGCCGCTGCCTGGTCCCATCCGGTGCGCGTCGGCGACGTCGAGGCCGCGCAGGTCTCGATCGCGGGGTTCGCGCCGGCCGAGGTGGCGTCGCGGCTGGCCTCGGCGCACCCGGCCGGCGCGGCGGCGCGTCTGCCGTCGGTCGAGGTCGCCGTCCAGGTGGATCCCGAGCGGGTATCGCGGCAGGTCGGCAACCCGGGCACCGACGACCAGCGCGCGGCAGCCGCGATCCACAGGGCGATTCCCGATCCGTTGCGCGAGGCGGCCTATCGCCAGGAGCGCGCGATGGCGGTGATCTTCGCGCTGCTGCTGGGCCAGGAAAGTGCCGTGCGCGCTCGCCAGCTGCAGACGATCGAGCAGCGCTTCGACCGCGGCACGCGTGCCGACGTCCAGGCATTGGCGATCGGCGTCGCTGCCTTGCACCCGGTCCAGCACCTGCCGCTGGCTGCGCTGGCGTTCCCCGCGCTGCGCCGCCGCCCGCGTCCGCAGCTGCAGGTGTTCCTGGCGGTGTTGCAGGAGCTGATCGCCGCCGACGGGCAGGTTTCGCTGGCCGAGTACTGCCTGGCGCGCCTGATCCGCGTACAGGTGATCGAGGCGCTCGATCCCTCGGCCACGCATATCGCCGGCCGGCTCAAGCTCCCGCAGGTGGCCGCTGAACTCGCCGACGTGTTCGCGACGCTCGCGCAGAAGGGGCATGCCGATCCGGCGGTCGCGCTGCGCGCCTACCGACTCGGGCTGCACGAGGCGCTGCCGGCCTCGACCGCGCCCTACGCTCCGCCGGCCGACTGGGGTGCGGCGCTGGACCAGGCGTTGCCGCGCCTGGACCGGCTGGCACCGGCCGGCAAGGAACTGGTCGTGCGCGGCCTGACCGCCGCGATCAGCGAGGATGGCGTCATGAGCGTGGCCGAAGCGGAGCTGTTGCGGACGATCTGCGCGTCCCTGCACTGCCCGTTGCCGCCGATCCTGCAGCGGTAACGTCCGCGGTGATCCCGTGCGCAAGCGGGCTGTCGAGAAACAGCCTGCTTGCGCGATCCAGGGATGGATCGCCCGCGGGTCAAAGGCTTGAGCGGTTGATCCGCGGAACACGTGGCGCGGCTTCGCCGCGACCGTGCGGGGTGAGAAAGGGCAGGACTGCCCTTCCTCGCCAATCGGCTAGAACACGCCGGTATCGAATGCCTCTTCGGCGATCGGCGTATCGCCGCCTTCGGCAAGGCGGATCTTGAGCGCCAGGCCGTCGCGCGAGTCGGCCTTGTTGAGCGCTTCTTCCAGGTCGATCTTGCCTTCCTTGTAGAGCGCGTAGAGCGCCTGGTCGAAGGTCTGCATGCCTTCCTGGAGGCTGCGGTCCATCGCTTCCTTGATCTCGTGGACCTGGCCGCGCCGCATGAGGTCGCGGATCATCGGGGTATTGATCAGCACCTCGGCGGCCGGCAGCCGGCGGCCGTCCTTGCCCATGACCAGGCGCTGGCTGATGACCGCCTTGAGGTTGAGCGACAGGTTCATCAGGATGTTCTTGTGCGCCGACTCCGGGAAGAAATTGAGGATGCGCTCGAGGGTCTGGTCGGCGTTGTTCGAGTGCAGCGTCGCCAGGCACAGATGGCCGGTCTCGGAGAACGCGATCGCCGCTTCCATCGTCAGCGCGTCGCGGATCTCGCCGATCATGATGACGTCCGGCGCTTCGCGCATCGCGTTCTTGAGCGCCTCGTGGAAGCCGTGGGTGTCCAGGCCCACCTCGCGCTGGTTGACGATCGACTTCTTGTGCCGGTGCAGGTACTCGATCGGGTCCTCGACGGTCAGCACGTGCCCGGAGATGTTGGAGTTGCGGTAGTCGATCATCGAGGCCAGCGTGGTCGACTTGCCCGAGCCGGTGGCGCCGACGACGAGGATCAGCCCGCGCGGCTCCATGATCAGGTCCTTGAAGATCTGCGGCAGGCGCAGTTCCTCGATGGACGGGATCTCGCTCTTGATGGCGCGGATGACCATGCCGACTTCGCCGCGCTGCTTGAACACGTTGATGCGGAAGCGACCGGCGTCCTTGACCGCGATGGCCATGTTGAGCTCCAGGTCGCGCTCGAACTGCGGTACCTGGCCTTCGTCCATCAGCGAATAGGCGATCTTCTTGACCATGCCGTTGGGCAGGCCGGTGTTGCCGAGCGGATACAGCTTGCCTTCCACCTTGATGTGCACGGGCGCGCCGGTCGTCAGGAACATGTCCGACGCCCCCTTTTCGGTCATCAATTTCAGGAAGTAGCCGATATCCATCGCACGATTCCCCCAAGCCGCCGGCGGCGCGGTTGCCAAAGCCGTGCCGAGCTTCCCACAATAGCCAGCCTCAGCCCGCTCCGCACGTTAGAAGATGTTTATGACATCAGCGCTCCGAAAAATCCATGCGTGGATCGCCCTTTTGGGCATCTGCCTGCTGGCTGCCTGCAGCCCCACCCGGCCGCCGGGCGACCTGTTCGCGGGCGCCAACCGCAACCTGGCCGCGGCCCGGCAAGCCGGCGCGCAGACGTATGCGCCGCTGGAGCTGCGCTTCGCGGAGGAGCGCCTGGCCCAGGCGCAGGCGGCCAACGCCCGCGAAGACTATCCGGTGGCGGTGCGCCTGGCGCGCGAATCGGAAGCCAACGGCGAGCTGGCCACCGTCAAGGCGCGCCTGGGGAAGGCGCGCGAGGCCGCCGATACCCTGCGCCAGCAGAACGCGGCGCTGCAGCGCGACCTGGACACGCGCGGCGGGGAGGTGCGGCGATGAGCCCGGCGTTCCGATGGACCTGGACCGTGGCGCTGTCGGGTCTGATCCTCGCCGGCTGCCAGACTACCTCGCCCCAGCGCGACATCGATCTGCAACGCCTGGAGCGCAGCCTCGATCAACTGGCCGGCGACGCCCGCCTCGGGAGCCTGGCACCGGCCGAGATCGCGCGTACGCGTGCGGCCTTGTCCTCGTTGCGCGAGTCGCGCCTCGGTGGCGAGGAAGGCACGCACCAGGTCTACGTGGCCGAACGGCTGCTCGACATCGCCTGGGCCACTGCCCAGGCGCAGGAACTGGAGAACGAGAGCGAACGCCTGCAGCGCGAGCACGACCGCCTGCAGCTACAGGTCGCGCGGCTCGATGCGGCGATGGCGCGCGCCGAACTCGAACGGCAGCGCCTGGCATCGCAGATCCAGGCCGAGGAAGCCGCGCGGCTGGCGCAGGAAGCCGAGGCGGCGCGGCTGCAGGGCGACGAGGCCAACCTGGCGGCCGAGTCGGCTCGCGCCGAAGCGGCGCAGGCGCGGCGTATCGCCGACGCACAGTCCCAGGCGGCCGCCCTGGCCAAGCAGGAAGCGGCATTGGCGGCGTCGGCCGCCGAATCGCTGCGCGCGCGCCTGGGCTCGCTGCAGGCGACCCGCGGCGCCCAGGGCATGCAGATGACGCTGGACGATGTCGCGTTCGCTCCCGGGCAGGCTGCACTCAAGCCGGAGGCACGCGCCGGCCTCGGCAAGGTGGTCGAGTTCGTCAACGCCGATGCGGGCCGGCCGATCCGCATCCTCGGCCACAGCGATTCGACCGGCAACGCCAATGCCAACCAGGTCCTTTCGCAGCGGCGGGCCGAGGCGGTGCGCGATGCGCTGGTGGCGGCCGGGGTCGACGCCGGGCGGATCACGGCGGTCGGTGCCGGTTCGGCGCAGCCGGTGGCCGGCAACGACACGCCGCAGGGACGCGCCCGCAATCGCCGCGTCGAGGTCATCCTCGAAGAGCGCTGACCGGGCGGTCCCGGGCCTGCCGCCACCGTCCGAGCCGGGGGCTGGGGGGCGCGTGCGTTTCCTCGAAAATTCGTTAAAAAAAGGTTTGTAAATCACCGATGAGGAAGGCGGCCGATGGCGGTTGCGCCGGGTCCTGTCGAAGAGTAGCTTCGATCTCCCATGCCGGGATGGAAATTCCAGGTCCGCATGGGTCAAGCCCATGCCGACGAACGCAGACATGCCAGCGGAGAGGGTCGCCTCGGTGGGCGAGCACCGGCCCGTGCGTCCGGGTGTTCCTGGCAGTGACATCCTTCTGCGCGCTTCCTCCGGGTCCGTCCCGCGTCCTTCGGCCTGGCGGCCTGCCCATGGCAGGCTCATTGACCTGCACCACCCGCCGACCTGTGGCGTGGCGCCCAGCTCCGCGCCACGCCACCGGGTCCGCGACCCCGGCCCGTGGAATCGCCGGAGTCCTTCCGGCGTTCCCCTTCGAGGAGAGATGCTGATGTTCGAAGAGAATGAGAAAGACGTCGAATCGCTGATGCAGTCCAACAGCGAGTTCCGCACGCTCTACTACAAGCACAGGGAGCTGGACAGCAAGGTGCACAACGCCGAGATCGGCGTCCTGCCGCTGGACGACGTGACCCTGCACAATCTCAAGAAGGAAAAGCTCTGGGCGAAGGAAAAGCTCCTGCAGATGTGGGAAGCGCAAAGCCCGTCGCGGTCGGCCTGACCGTTCCCGAATCCCGCGCGCGCCGCCCCGTGCACATCGGGGCGGTGTCGCCTCGGGTATGATCCCGGCGCGTCGACCCCCTGGCGGGTGTTTCCGGGAATCCGAATGACGATCCACCACAGCGTTCTGGAGCTGATCGGCCGCACGCCGGTCGTCAAGACGCAACGCCTCGATACCGGCCGTTGCGACCTCTTCCTCAAGTTGGAAAGCGCCAATCCCGGCGGTTCGATCAAGGACCGTATCGGGCTCAGCATGATCGAGGCCGCCGAGAAGGCCGGGCGCATCCGGCCCGGCGACACCCTGGTCGAGGGCACGGCCGGCAACACCGGCATCGGTCTGGCCCTGGTCGCCCAGCAGAAGGGCTACAAGCTGATCCTGGTGGTGCCGGACAAGATGAGCCGCGAGAAGATCTTCAATCTTCGCGCGATGGGTGCGGACGTGATGCTGACCCGCTCGGACGTCGCCAAGGGACACCCGGACTACTACCAGGACCTGGCCGAGCGCGTCGCGCGCGAGACCCCCGGCGCGTACTTCATCAACCAGTTCGGCAACCCGGACAACCCGCTCGCGCACGAGCAGACCACCGGACCGGAGATCTACGAGCAGTTGGAAGGCCGCGTCGACGCGATCGTGTTCGGCTGCGGCTCGTCGGGAACGATGACCGGCCTTTCGCGCTATTTCGCCCGGGTTTCGCCGGCCACGGAGTTCATCCTGGCCGATCCGGTCGGATCGATCCTGGCCCAGTACATCAATGAGGGCACCCTGTCGACCAAGTCCGCGAGCTGGATGGTCGAGGGGATCGGCGAGGACTTCCTGCCGTCGATCAGCGATTTCAGCCGCGTCACCAAGGCCTATGCGGTCGCCGACAAGGACAGCTTCCTGACCGCGCGTGAGCTGCTGGCGAAGGAAGGCATCCTCGGCGGCTCCTCGACCGGCACGCTGGTGGCCGCTGCGTTGCGCTATTGCCGCGAGCAGACCACGCCCAAGCGGGTCGTGACGCTGGTGTGCGATACCGGCAACAAGTACCTGTCCAAGATGTACAACGACTACTGGATGCTCGACAACGGTTTCATCGAGCGTCCCAACCACGGCAACCTGCGCGACCTGATCCTGCGCCCCTATGCCCAGCGCGATACCGTCGTGGTCAGTCCCGGCGATCTGCTGATCGTCGCCTACAACCGCATGAAGCTCTACGACGTCTCGCAGTTGCCGGTGATGGACGGCGACCGCATCGTCGGTATCCTCGACGAATCGGACGTGCTGATGCACGTGCTCGACGATGAGGGCCGGTTCCGAGATCCGGTATCGACGGCGATGGTCAGCAAGCTGCAGGTGCTCGACGTGCACGAGCCGATCCGGGCGCTGGTGCCGGTGTTCGATGCCGGGCACGTCGCCATCGTCGTGGAGGGCGAGCGCTTCCTGGGCCTCATCACGCGTATCGACCTGCTCAATTTCCTGCGGCGGCGTGCCGGCTGAACGCTCGGCCGCCGGTGTTCAGGCGGATCGGGGGTGCGCACCCGCCGGGCCGTTCTCTAGGAGGCCTCGCGGCACATCCGGAGCGGATCGGAAATGATAGGTTTCTCGCCGCCGATGCGTCCGGATAGTTCTCCGGTGCCACAGCCAGACACACCCCCGCCTTTTTCAGGAGAGAACCCATGTTCGACAAGCTCGTCGACCGCCTGGTCCGCTCGGGAAACAAGACTGACGTGATGAAGGAAGGAGTATCGCGGGAAGCCGTCGAATGGGCTTACCGCCTCCTGTTGGGGCGGGATCCCGAAAGCGAGGCGGTCATCGCGCTGCAGATGGAGGGCAACCAGAACCTGGCCCAGCTGCGCAACAACTTCCTGGGCAGCCCCGAATTCGCGCCGACCTTGCCGCCGGGGGTGCGCATCCAGTTGCACGGCGGAGAGCCTCCGAGCGTGATCGAGAGCGACGGCAGCCCCGAGCTGCTGGCGCGGTTGTTCGAGCACGTGCACCGTTCCTGGCATCAGTTCGGCGAAGAGCAGCCGTTCTGGTCGGTGCTGACCGCGCCCGAGTACCGCGACCAGCCCCAGGACGCCGCGATCGACCGGTTCTTCGCCAGTGGGAAGGCCGAGATCGAGCGCTTCCAGAAGACGCTGGCGCGCATCGGCCTCGGCTTGGACGGCCGGCGGACGTGCCTGGAGTACGGCTGTGGCCTGGGCCGCGTGACGCGCCACCTCGCCCCCCACTTCGAACGGACGACCGGTGTCGATATCTCCGCTGCGCATCTGGCCAAGGCCAAGGCGCTCGCCGAAGCGAAGGGCATCGGCGGCATCGACTGGCTCCACCTGCGATCGCTCGACCAACTGGCCGATCTGCCGGAGGTCGATGTCATCTACTCGCTGATCGTGCTGCAACACAATCCGCCGCCGGTCATCGAGCGCATCATCAAGACGTTCGCACGGATCCTGCGGCCGGGCGGGATCGCCTACTTCCAGGTGCCGACCTATCGAGTGGGCTACGACTTCCGCCTGGCCGAGTACCTGCGCAATCCGCTCAAGCCGGGCATGGAGATGCACGTGTACCCGCAGGACCGCATTTTCCGCATCTTCGCGCAGGCCGGCGCAGTGCCGGTATCGATCGTGGAGGACGGTTGCACCGGCATCCCGCGCGAACGCTCCAATACGTTCGTTTTCAAGAAGGACTAGGGCAGGTCATCCCTTTGCGGATGCGTGCGGACACCGGCGAAGCGTCGGTGTCCTTGCATTCCACCTGTTGCATGACCGTGCCCCCGTTGACCGTCCGGCGCGGGCAGGGTGTCAAAGGTCCGGGGCCGGTCGGCAGCCGGTTTGCAGGGAAGCGACCGGCCGGCCGGGCTGGCCGGTGCCGATCGGCGGCCGGGCAACGTATTCAGGTCGGGCGCGGCTCGTTTTCCAGCTCGTGTGCGATCACGTCGCGCTCGAGCGCCAGGTGGCTGGCCAGCAGCGCGACCTGGGTCCGGTTGGACACGCCGAGCTTGCGCATGATCGCGGTCATGTGCGCCTTCACGGTGGCCTCCGAGACGCCCAGGTCGTAGGCGATCTGCTTGTTGAGCAGGCCTTCGGCGATCATCGTCAGCACGCGGAACTGCTGCGGCGTCAGCTCCGCGACGCGCGCGGCGGCCTCCGCTTCCCCGGGCGGCAATGACTTCTCGGGGCCGACGCTGCCCGGCGGCAGCCAGACGTCGCCGTCCAGCACGCTCTGAACCGCGCCGACGATCGTGTCGACCGATACGGACTTGGGGATGTAGCCCGAGGCGCCATGCGCGACCGCGCGCGCCATCACCGAGGTTTCCTCGTGGGCCGAAACGACGATGATCGGCAGCCCCGGGTACTGGCCGCGCAGGTGCGCCAGCGTCGAGAAGCCGCTGGCACCCGGCATGTGCAGGTCCAGCAGCAGCAAGTCGGCGTCGGGGTACTGGTCGATCAGCGCCTGCAGGGCTGGCACGCTGTCGGCCTCGCGAAGGATCGCGTCGGGTAGCGCCTTCAGTACCGCGCGCTTGAGCGCATCGCGGAACAGCGGGTGGTCGTCGGCGATCAGGACTTCGCGCATGGCGTGGCCGTGGCAGGGAGTGAGGGCGCCAGGAGGCCGGATGGCCGCTGCGGAGTCGTCGCGTTCGCAAGCGCCGGCGACGGGCGGGTCGTCGCGATCGCGAAGCCGGCGGTTTTCACGGCGGGCGGCCTACCGGACCAGCCGCTCGTTGACGAGATTCGCCACCACGGACGGATCGGCCAGCGTGGAGGTGTCGCCGAGCGCGTCGGGCTGGTTCTCGGCGATCTTGCGCAGGATGCGCCGCATGATCTTGCCCGAGCGGGTCTTCGGGAGGCCGGGTGCCCATTGCAGGTGGTCGGGGGTGGCGATCGGTCCGATCTCCTTGCGCACCCAGGCGACCAGTTCCTTGCGAAGCGCGTCGGTCGGCTCGACGCCGGTCTTCAAGGTGACATAGGCGTAGATGCCCTGGCCCTTGATGTCGTGCGGGCAGCCGACGACGGCAGCCTCGGCCACCTGCGGATGAGCGACCAGGGCGCTTTCGACCTCGGCCGTGCCGAGGCGGTGGCCCGACACGTTGATGACGTCGTCGACGCGGCCGGTGATCCAGTAGTAGCCGTCCTCGTCGCGGCGCGCCCCGTCGCCGGTGAAATAGGTGCCGGGGTAGGTACGGAAATAGGTGTCGATGAAGCGCTGGTGATCACCGTAGACGGTCCGCATCTGGCCGGGCCAGGAATCGGTCAGCACCAGGTTGCCTTCGGCCGCGCCTTCCAGGACGGCGCCGTTGGCGTCGACGATCTGCGGCGTGATGCCGAAGAACGGCAGCGTCGCCGAGCCGGGCTTGAGGTCGGTCGCGCCCGGCAGCGGCGTGATCAGGATGCCGCCGGTCTCGGTCTGCCACCAGGTGTCGACGATCGGGCAGCGGCTGTCGCCGACCACGCGGTAGTACCACTCCCAGGCCTCCGGATTGATCGGCTCGCCGACCGAGCCGAGCAGGCGCAGGGATGCGCGCGAAGTCTTCCTGACCGGATCCTCGCCTTCGCGCATCAGTGCGCGAATCGCCGTCGGTGCCGTGTAGAACAGCGTGACCTTGTGCTTGTCCACGACCTGCCAGAACCGCGAGGAGTCCGGGAAGTTCGGCACGCCCTCGAACATGACGGTGGTCGCGCCGTTGGCCAGCGGTCCGTAGATCAGGTAGCTGTGCCCGGTGACCCAGCCGATGTCGGCCGTGCACCAGTAGACGTCGTCCTCGCGCAGGTCGAAGACGGCTTCATGGGTGAAGCTGGCGTAGACCAGGTAGCCGCCGGTGGTGTGCAGCACGCCCTTGGGTGTGCCGGTCGATCCGGAGGTGTAGAGGATGAACAGCGGATGCTCGGCTTCGCAGGCGACCGGTGCGTGCGTCGCCGGCTGGTCGGCCAGCAGCGCGTGCCACCAGCGGTCGCGTGGCACCTGCATGTCGATCGCGCCGCCGGTGCGGCGCACGACGAGAACGGTCTCGACGCTGTTGGTGTTGGGACGCTTGAGTGCCTCGTCGACGTTGGCCTTCAGCGGCACCTTCTTCTTGCCGCGCAGGCCCTCGTCGGCCGTGATCACGAGCTTGCACTGGCTGTCGGCGATGCGGCTGGCCAGCGAGTCGGGCGAGAAGCCCGCGAAGACGATCGTATGGATCGCGCCGATGCGCGTGCAGGCCAGCATCGCCACTGCCGCTTCGGGGATCATCGGCAGGTAGATCGCGACACGGTCGCCTTTGCGGATGCCGAGGCTGGTGAGCAGGTTCGCCGCCTTGCACACCTCGGCGTGCAGCTCGCGGTAGCTCACGCGACGTGATTCGGCCGGATCGTCGCCCTCCCAGATGATCGCGGTCTTGTCGCCGCGTGCGGCCAGGTGCCGATCCAGGCAGTTGGCCGAGACGTTCAGCTCGCCGTCGTAGTACCAGCGGATGTGCAGGTCGCGCGCGTCATAGGAGACGTCCTTCACCTGGGTGTAGGGCGTGATCCAGTCCAGGCGTCGGCCGATCCGGTCCCAGAACGCGGCGGGATCCTTCACCGATTCGGCATAGGCCGTCTCGTACTGCGCCCTGTCGATGCGCGCATGGGCCGCGAAGGTGTCGGGGACGGGATGGAGCTTGGTCATGGCGGCCTCCCAGGTCGGATCGGGCGATAGGGTACTGAGCCGCGAATGGTGCCACGCCGCTCGGAGGCCCGGTCCGATCGTACGACTTTGGTCGCAGATTCGACCATAGGCGAATAGGCCCCGCCGGTTTCCCCTGCGCATGCTGGCCCGACAACACACCATCGGGAGGGGATGTCATGTATGTACGCAGCGGAACCTCGTTGCGCAGGACCGCGCTGGCGCTCGCCTGCGCGCTGGGCTTGCCCGGCCTGGCAGCGGCCGACGAAGCACGTGAAGCGGCCCTGGAGGCGCGCGTCAGCCAGCTCGAGCAGCAGCTGACCGAGGTCCTGACCGAGCTCAGATCCCAACGGGCCGCTGCCGCCGCGGCGCCGGCCCCTGCCGCGGCAGCGGTGGTTCCGGCGGGCAAACAGCCGATCCAGGTCGTTTCGATCACGCCCGGCTCGCCGGCGGGCACCACGTTCCGCTACGGGGGCTTCATCAAGGCGGACTTCATGGCGACCAAGGCGCACGACGGGCAGCTGGCCGACGGCGCCGTCGGCCGTGCGCTCTACGTGCCCAGCCAGACGCCGGTCGGCGGATCGGCTTCGGACATCGACTACGATGCCCACGCCAAGTTCTCGCGCTTCGGCCTCGGTGTCGACACGGTCAGCGAGAACGGCGACAAGGGCGGCGCCTTCGTCGAGATGGACTTCTTCGGCAACGCGCTCGGCAACCAGAACGCGACGAACACCTACGGCGTGACGCTGCGCCATGCCTACGCCTACTGGAACAAGTGGCTGGCCGGCCAGACCTGGTCCAACTTCATGGACGTCGGCGCGCTGCCCGAGGCGGTCGACTTCATCGGCCCGACCGACGGCGTGATCTTCGTGCGCCAGGCGCAGGTCCGCTACACCACCGGCGGCTTCTCGGTCGCGCTGGAGAATCCGGAAACCCTGATCATCCCGAACGGCGGCGGCGCCACGGTGGCGTCCGACCGCGGCGCCTTCCCGGATCTCACGCTGCGCTACGGCTGGAAGGGCGACTGGGGCACGTTCGGCATCGGTGGCCTGATCCGCGACCTGTCGGTCGACCGTCCCGCGGCCGGCAGCGTAGCCGCAGCCGACGACCGCTCGGTCGGCGGCGCCGTGACGGTCGGCGGCAAGTGGAACCTCGGCAAGAACGACGATCTGCGCTACCAGCTGACCGCCGGCAACGGCTTCAGCCGCTACATCGGTCTGGGCATCACCGGCGATACGGCGATCGACACCGACGGCAATCTCGATTCGATCGGCGGCCTGGCCGGCTTCGTCGCCTGGCGTCATGCGTTCTCGCCGAAGACGCGGTTCAACCTGATCTACGCGCGCAGCCAGTACGACAACTCGGTCGCGCTGACCGGCGGCAACGCGACGGAGATGGTGCAGAGCATCCGCGCCAACGTGTTCTATTCGCCGTTGCCCAAGGTCGACGTCGGTGCCGAGCTGATGGTCGGCGAGCGCGAGCTCGAGAACGGAACGGACGGCAGGCTCACGCGCCTGCAGTTCACCACGAAGTATTCATTCTGACGACAGGGGAGAACACACGATGGCATCCGTTCCAGCATCGGGCGCAGCGCTCACCCAGAGCCACAGGCGCGTCATTCTCGCCTCCAGCCTCGGCACGATCTTCGAGTGGTACGACTTCTACCTGTACGGCTCGCTGGCCGCGATCATCGCCGCGCACTTCTTCACGTCCCTGCCCTCGGGCAGCGCGTTCGTGATGGCGCTGCTGACGTTCGCCGCCGGCTTCGCCGTGCGTCCGTTCGGCGCGATCGTGTTCGGTCGCCTCGGCGACATGATCGGACGCAAGTACACGTTCCTGGTGACGATCGTGATCATGGGCATCTCGACGTTCCTGGTCGGCATCCTGCCGACCTACGCGTCGATCGGCATCGCCGCGCCGATCCTGCTGGTGGTGTTGAGATGCCTGCAAGGCCTGGCGCTCGGCGGCGAGTACGGCGGCGCGGCCACCTACGTCGCCGAGCATGCACCGAACGGCAAGCGCGGCCTGTACACCAGCTTCATTCAGACCACCGCCACCATCGGCCTGTTCCTGTCGCTGCTGGTGATCCTCGGCTGCCGCACGATGCTCGGCGAGGACGCGTTCAAGGAGTGGGGCTGGCGGGTGCCGTTCCTGATCTCGTTCGTGCTGCTGCTGGTCTCGATCTGGATCCGCATGAAGTTGAACGAGTCACCGGTCTTCCAGCAGATGAAGGCCGAGGGCAAGCACTCCAAGGCACCGCTGACCGAAAGCTTCGCGAACTGGAAGAACGGCAGGATCGTGCTGCTGGCCCTGCTCGGCGCCACCGCGGGCCAGGCGGTGGTCTGGTACGCGGGCCAGTTCTACGCGCTGTTCTTCCTGACGCAGACGCTGAAGGTCGACGCGGTCACGGCCAATCTGTTCATCGCCGCGGCACTGGCGATCGCGACCGGCGGTTTCATCTTCTTCGGCTGGCTGTCGGACAAGATCGGCCGCAAGCCGATCATCATGGCCGGCTGCCTGCTGGCGGCGATCACCTACTTCCCGATCTTCAAGGGGCTGACGCATTACGCCAACCCGGCGCTGGAAGCGGCCGCCAAGAACTCGCCGGCGGTGGTGGTGGCCGATCCGAAGGACTGCGCGTTCCAGTTCGTGCCCGGCGAGCTCAAGGGCCACGTCAAGTTCAACAGCTCCTGTGACCTGGTCAAGAACCTGCTGAACGGCCGTAGCGTGACCTACACCAACGAACAGGCACCTGCCGGCACCCTGGCCAGCGTCCGCATCGGCAGCACGACCATCCAGGGCGTCGACGTCAGCAGTCTCTCGCCGGAAGATGCCAAGGCCGCGCAGGCGAAGCTGACCGCCGATCTCACGGCCGCCATCAACGCCGCCGGCTATCCGGCCAAGGCCGACAATGCCCAGATGAACAAGCCGATGGTGTTGCTGCTGCTGGTGCTCCTGGTGCTCTACGTGACGATGGTCTACGGACCGATCGCGGCCTGGCTGGTCGAGCTGTTCCCGACACGGATCCGCTACACCTCGATGTCGCTGCCGTATCACATCGGCAACGGCTGGTTCGGCGGTTTCCTGCCGACGACCGCGTTCGCTCTGGTGCTGCTGACCGGCAACATCTACTCGGGCCTGTGGTATCCGATCGTGGTGGCGGTCTTCACCTTCATCGTCGGCACGCTGTTCCTGCACGATACGAAGGACGTGGACATCAACCAGTAGCAACCGGGCGCCCCACCGCCGGCCGCCGCCGGCGGTACCCGACGGCCTCTCCCCGGTTGGGGAGGGGCCGTTTCCTTTGCGGGAGGTGCCGGGCGCGCCCGGAGGTCGCCCGCGACAGCGCCGTGGCGAGCTTCAGGATCCGCGCCGCCGCCAGCGCGCCATCAGGCGGGCACCGAGCCCCGCCCGCACCGCCTTGCCGATCCGGCGCATCGTTTCGCGATCCAGCCGCGGGACCAGCGCGACGGCCTGCAGGTTCTGTTCGAGCTGCTCGCGGTGACGGGCGCCCAGGATCACGGTGGAAACGGCCGGATGCATCAGGCACCACGCGATCGCCAGGTGCGCCAGCGCGACCCCCAGGTCCGCTGCGATGGCGTCCAGCTGACGGATCGCCCGTTGCCGCTGCTCGTCCGCGACGCGTTCCCGCAGCCACGGGTTGCCGGCTGCGGCGGCCCGTGATCCGGTCGGGATGCCGTCCCGGTACTTGCCGCTCAGCAGGCCGGACGCCAGCGGCGACCAGATCGTGGTGCCGAGCCCCAGCTCGCGCGCCAGCGGCGCGTACTCGGTTTCGAAACGCCGCCGGTGCAGCAGGTTGTACTGCGGCTGCTCCATGCGGGGTGCCTGCAGGTGATGCAGGCGAGCGATCCGATGGGCTTCGCGAATCGCCTCGGCCGGCCATTCGCTGGTGCCCCAATAGAGCACCTTGCCCTGCCGGATCAGGGTGTCCATCGCGAACACGGTCTCTTCCAGCGGCGTATCCGGATCGGGGCGATGACAGAAGTACAGGTCCAGATGGTCCACGCGCAGCCGCTGCAGCGCCTGGTTGCAGGCTTCCACGACGTGCTTGTGCGAAAGACCCTGCTGGGTCGGTGCCGGATCGGGGACCGCGCCGAACCGGACCTTGCTCGAGACGCACCAGGCATCGCGCGGATGGCGCAGATCGGCCAGCACGTCGCCCAGCAGCCGCTCGGCATCGCCGTGCGCGTAGTTCTCGGCGCCGTCGAAGAAATTGACGCCGTTGTCGAGCGCAGCGGCGACCAGCTCGCGTGCCGCGCGCCGGTCGACCGTCTCGCCGAAGGTCAGCCAGGTGCCCAGCGACAGGGCCGACAGCTTGAGGCCGGAGTCTCCCAGGCGGCGATAGATCACCGGCTTTCCCTCCGGCCGGGCAAGACCCGGTACCGCGCGATCAAAGCGCGTCGGCGTCGAGGTCGCCGGTCCGGATGCGCACGATCCGCTCCAGCGGATAGACGAAGATCTTCCCGTCGCCGATCTTGCCGGTGTTGGCGGCCTGGATGATCGTTTCCACGACGCGGTCGACCGCGTCGTCGGCCACGGCGATCTCGATCTTCACCTTGGGAAGGAAATCCACGACGTACTCGGCGCCGCGATAGAGCTCGGTATGCCCCTTCTGCCGGCCGAATCCCTTGACCTCGGTCACCGTGATGCCCTGGATGCCGACCTCCGCCAGCGCCTCGCGCACGTCATCGAGCTTGAACGGCTTGACGACCGCCATGACCATCTTCATCGGCACCTCCGGTTGTTGGACCGCCGGCAGGTTGGCCATCGCCACCGGCGGCCGCGACTATACCGGATGGTCGCCAGGCGCCGCATCGGCGGTCCGTGCGTGTAAGAAATTTCCTACACGATCTTCCGAATCCAGCCGATGGCACCGCTCGGGAGAGCGCCTAGACTTGTTTCCAGCACGGAACGCCGCGCTGGCCAAAGGGACCGGAAGCGCGGGGGCAAGGACGCATTGCAGGATGCATGCAGGGACGCCGCGCCTGCCGGTTCAGGGAACGAGCCGGCAGGCGCATACTTGCGTCTCCTTAAAACAGACCGGCCGCCCCAAGGGCACCGAGCCGGCAGCTGACGAATTCAAGCGGGGTGTATCCATGACGGTAATCGGCTCCATCGACGAACTCGCCGCGCGCCTGGCCGACCTGATGCCTTCGGGCGTGCGCCAGGCTCGCGAAGATCTCACATCCAACGTCCGCAGCATCCTGGTGAGCGGTCTGCGCCAGCTCGATCTGGTCACGCGCGAGGAGTTCGACGTCCAGCGCTGCGTACTGCTGCGGACCCGCGAGAAGCTCGAGGAACTCGAGCGCCAGATTGGTGCGCTGGAAGCGGCGCTCGTGCTGCCGGGGCGCGGCCCGGCCACCCACTGACGAGAGACCGGTCCGCGGCCGCCGCATAGCGGCCGGGCCGCGGTCCACCCTGCATTCTTGGGCTCCGGCGTGCCGGAGCCCGCCGGTCGGCGTTTCCCGGGAAGCCCGCCATCCCGCTACGCTCACCCCAGTCGGGGTGGCGGGCCCTTTTTGCAGGATGCAGTCCGATGAGCCTTGCCCGCGTCTACAGCCGCGCCCAGGATGGCGTCGCGGCTCCCCTGGTGACCTGCGAGGTGCATCTTTCGGGCGGCCTGCCGGGCACCTCGATCGTCGGCCTGCCGGAAACGGCGGTGAAGGAAGCGCGCGACCGCGTCCGTGCGGCGATCCTGACGGCCCGGTTCGACTATCCCGCCCGCCGGATCACCGTCAACCTCGCGCCGGCCGACCTTCCCAAGGATGGCGGGCGGTTCGACCTACCGATCGCGCTCGGCATCCTCGCGGCCAACGGCAACCTGCCGGCGGCGGCGCTGGCGGAGCACGAGTTCGTCGGCGAACTGGCGCTTTCCGGCGAGCTGCGGCCGATCCGGGGCGTCCTGCCGGCGGTGCTGCGTGCCGCCCGCAGCGGCCGGCGCGTGATTGTCCCGCGCGGCAACGCGGCCGAGGCCGCGCTGGTCGGCGCGGCGGACGTGCGTGCGGCGGACACCCTGCTCGACGTCTGCGCGCACCTGGCCGGCCGTGCGGAGCTGCCGGTGGCGGTCGCGTCGGACGGTTCCGGCGAAGCTCCCGAGGACGAGCCCGACCTCGCCGACGTCCGTGGGCAGCCGCAGGCGCGCAGGGCATTGGAGCTGGCCGCGGCCGGTATGCACAACCTGCTGCTGGTCGGCCCTCCCGGTACCGGAAAGACGCTGCTGGCCAGCCGGCTTCCCGGCATTCTTCCGCCGCTCGAGGAGGACGAGGCGATCGAGCTGGCCGCGATCCGGTCCGTTGCCGGCCTGGGAGGGGACCTGCACGGCTGGAAGCGGCGTGCGTTCCGCAGTCCGCACCACACGGCTTCTGCCGTCGCCCTCGTCGGTGGCGGATCGATACCGCGTCCCGGCGAGGTCTCCCTGGCCCATCACGGCGTGCTCTTCCTCGACGAGCTGCCGGAGTTCGACCGCCACGTGCTCGAAGTGCTGCGCGAGCCGTTGGAATCGGGTCGCATCGTCATCTCGCGCGCCGCGCGCCAGGCCGAGTTCCCGGCCCGCTTCCAACTGGTCGCGGCGATGAACCCGTGTCCCTGCGGCTACGCCGGCGATCCGTCGGGCCGGTGCCGCTGCGCATCGGAACAGGTCGCGCGCTATCGGTCGCGCGTGTCCGGGCCGCTGCTGGACCGGATCGACCTGAAGCTGGAGATGCCGCGGGTTCCGCTGGCCGAGCTGCGCGCGGAAAATGCCGGCGAATCCAGCGCCTCGGTCAAGGCGCGCGTCTGCGCGGCGCGCATGCGCCAGCTCAGGCGTGCCGGCAAGCCCAATGCCTGGCTGGGCAACCGGGAAGCCGAGCGCGACTGCGCCTTGCGCTCGAGCGAGAGACATCTGTTCGACCGGGCGGTCGAGCGGCTCGGCCTTTCGGCGCGCGCCTATCACCGTGTATTGCGCCTGGCGCGCACGATCGCCGACCTCGCCGACAGCGACCGCATCGAGGCGCCGCATCTGTCCGAGGCGATCCAGTACCGGCGCCTGGACCTGCACTGACAGTGCGGCGTGCGCGGCCGGCGGGGGATGCTCGCGGCCGGCTCATCAGGCGGGCCATACCGCATGCAGCGGATCGAACTCGATCTCCTCGCGGGTATCGGCTCGATGGCCGAAGCCGCCGACGCCGATGACGCCCTGCGTCATCGGGTCGAGACCGAAGGCCGCCTCGATGTCGACCTCGTTGACGGCCGCCGTGAAGAACGCCGCCAGGCCGCGTTCGGTCGCCGCGAGATAGAGCGTCTGGGACAGGTGGCCGACATCGAGGATCGTCGCCCGATACGCCTTGGCGTGCTGGCGGTACTTCCAGAAATTGCGCTCGAAGCGGCTCGCATAGATCACCAGGACAGGCGCCTCCAGGAAGTAGCGCTGCACGGCGACGAAGCGCAGCGCCAGTGCGTCGGCCTCGGCGGCTTCCAGCTGGCGCAGCGGCTCCAGCGCGTGGGCCACGGCGTGGTAGTGATACAGGCCGGGCGCGACGCCGTCGACCCGACGGACCAGCAGGTAGGCCTCGGTCGGGTGCAATCCGCCGGCCGACGGCGAGCCCTTCTTGAGCACCGGAACACCGGTGACGGTCGCTTCGGCGCGTGCGCCGAAGACCAGGCCCAGGACCGAGGCCAGGTCGTCGGGCGCCAGTGGGCGGACCGGATCGAAGTTCCGGCAGGTCACGCGCCGGGCCATCAGCGCAGCCAGCGGCGAGGCGGGCGTGCCGGGAAGCGCGATCCGTGCCTCGGGCGGGCCGCGCTCGACCGAGGTGGCAGGAGGCGGGCCCAGGTGCGCCAGGGGTTCGCCCTCGACGAGCTCCTGGAAGCGGCCGCGTTCGCGCTCGCTGTCGATGTCGCGCCAGCGCAGATGACGATGCGCGACAGCCGACAGGCCTTCCCAATGCGTCGTGCGGACGCTGTCGTCGGCGTTGGCCGTCGCCGTGTGCTCGGCGACCAGCAGGCCCTTGGCTTCCAGTGACTGCAGGGTCTGGGTGGGGTGTTCGTATTCGAGCTGCGAGCGATCGGTCCAGGCATGAGCCGATACCTTGCCCAGGACGGCGATCTCGTCGAGGTCCACGCGGACCTCGGCGTCCAGGTGCGCCGCCAATGCCACCCACTCGAAGGTCGAGGCGAGGCGCGGTGTTTCGCTCAGCATCAGCTCCAGGTCGATCGTGAACCGCTCACGGGGCTGGATGACGACACAGTGACAACGGCGCAGGCGCATGGACATTCCGATCGGAACAAAACCGGGATTGTAGGATGCCGGGTGCGATCCGGGCCCGGCCGCCGGTGCCGCCGCGCGGATCGGGTGATGACGCCGATGGGGTTCGACCGGCAATGGCAAGCACGAAGTTCTGAAGGTAAACTGAGAACCTCGTCAGGGGAGTTGTCATGGGTGAATGCGAATTGACGGCCGCGCAGGCCGAGGCTCTGCTCAAGCGCGTCGCGACCGACGATACGTTCCGGGCCCTGTTTCAGGCGGCGCCGGCCAAGGCCTTGAGCGTTCTTGGCATTCCGGACGACATCATCATCAACCTGCCCGCTGCGTGCCTGATTCCCAAGACGCTCGCGTCCAAGGCCACGCTGGACGATCTGCTGAAGAAGTACCGGGAAGTGACCGTCAACGCGGCGATGGGCATGAACGTGCCGTGGATCAAGATGGAGCAGTGCTGACGGGCGAGGCCTGCCGGTCCGATCCGGGCTTCTGACGGGTCGGCGCGTCAACCGGCGGCGTCATCGAGCCGGCGAGGCGGGACGCTCGGCGAGCTTCACCGCGGCCAGCCGTTCCTTGAATGCAGGCACCGCCTCGATACCCGGCCACAGGCCCAGGAACCTGTCGTAGAACTGCCGGGCATCCTCGGCCTTCCCCTTCACCGACGACAGGCGTGCCGATTCCAGCACGGCCAGGTCGGAAAAAAGCACGTTGACCGGTATCAGGACCAGCTGGCCGAACTGTTCGGCGTAGGCGCGCCCGCGATGGTCGCCCAGCCATTTGGCCTGGGCCAGCGCGGCGTCGATGTCACCCTGTTCGGCGTAGGCCCGCATCATCACCTGGTGGCTGAAGTAGAACTCGTGGCCGTCGAAGTACGGCTTGAGCATCGCGATCGCCTCGCCGGGCTTGCCTTGCGCGCGGGCGATCTCCGCCTCGACGACGGTCAGCAGGCTTGCCAGAAACGGATGATCGCCTTTGCGGCTGAATGCCGCGGCGCCGGCCAGGAACCGCTGCGCGAGCGCCACGTCGTTCTGGGTCGCCGCGAGATACGCCCCCATCAGCCGATGGAACTGCAGGTCCACGGGACGGATCTGTGCCGCGTCGAGTTCCTTGACGTAGGACGACAGCCGCGCGACGACCGCATCGCGGGAGTCGGTCTGCGCCCTGACGATGTTTTCTATGGTCTGGAAATCGAAGTAGAACGATCCCTTGATGGCCCGGGTTTCCGCTTTCGCGTGCCCGAGGATTTCGAGTGCCTGCTGCCATTGGCCGCGGTCGATCGTCAGCGCGGTCCGCGCGAACCAGACCTCGGCATCGCTGGTGGGCAATCCGGTCGCGGCGCCTTTCGCGAGAATCTGGTCGGCCTGGTCGAACTTTCGCTGCGCGGCGTAGAGGTAGGCGTAGAAAATGTTCTGCGTCGCGTAGTCGTTGGCCGCCGCTTCGCGGAAGCGGCGCTCGGCATCGTCGAAGCGCTCCTGGCCGAGGTAGAGCGTCGCCAGGAGGTAGTCCGCCATCGCGCGCCGCGGGTTGGTCGATACCGCGATCTTCTCGATGGCACGGATGGCGTCGTCGAAGCGATTGGCGGCCTGCCACGAAAAATAGCCCAGGCCGCCGCTGGCAGGGATCGAATCGGGGTAGAGCTGCTCCATCAGGCGCCACTTCTCCAGGGCGACCCGCGGCGTGCCGTTGTTGCTCAGCCAGGCCTGTGCGTACAGCGCGTCGCGCGTCGACAGCCGGTCGACCATGTTCACGGCGTGCTCGAGTTCCTTGGCGATCTCGGCCGGGTCGCCGGCTCCGGTCAGCAGCAGGGTCCGGCCCAGGCCGACCCGCGCCAGCGCGAAGTCGGGGTCGAGCGCGACGGCCTGGCGAAACAGCGGAATGGCCTCTTTCCGGTTTCCCTTGCTGTCCTCGGTGACGGCCAGCGTATAGGCGCGCAGCGCGTCGAGGTTCGAGGTGGTCACCTTCTCGAGCGGCTTGCTGTCGGTGGAGATCACCGCGACCGCTTCGCCCAGGCGTTCGCGCAGCTGGCGATTGACCTTGTCCATCGACGGCAGCACCGAATCGGCACCCAGGCCGTCGGATGATTCGGAATACACGGTGGTCTGCGTCTTCGGGTCGATCACCTCGGCGGTGACGCGCACGCGGCCGCCGATCTCGGCGATGCTCGGCAGGATCAGGGCCCGGGCGCCGTCGCGCAGGGCCACCTCCGAGCCGATCGCGCGATCGATCGACGTGCCGTTCGGGTCGCGCTTCATGCGCGCGATCGTGTCGCGGACCTTCAGGTCGGAGAGGATGTTGACGTAGCGCGACTGCTCCAGGCCGATCCGGAACGCCATTTGCAGCGAGTCGTCGAAGATCGACTGATCGGTGTGGTTCTGGAAGTCGCCGACGACGACCCAGTCGCGGCTGGCGAACGCGATGGCCGGCGGCGACCGGAGCATCGTGTAGACCGGCACGATGATCGCGGCCGCGATCAGCAGCGCTTCGAGCACCAGCACCGAGGGCCGCCGCCAGAACGGTACTTCGCGATAGGCCTTGCCCGACCACGGCGGGGTCTGGAACGGCGCCAGCCCTTCCTCGCCGACCTCGAACACCGGTACCGGCTCGGGCACGCCCTTGAAGCGGTAGCGGCCGTGGGCGCGCCAGCGGATCTTGTCGACCGCCTCGGTCAGCTCGCCCTGCGCGCGGTGGGCCAGGGCCCAGGTGATGCCCGACAGCAGGATCTGGCCGGGGCGCGCCAGCGAAGCCAGCCGCGAGGTGATCGGCTTGGCCAGGCCTTCGATGTCGACCGGCTTGGCGCCCTTGGCGATTTCCTCCTCGGCATTGTCCCAGAGCAGCACGTCGCCGACGTGGATGCCCACGCGTGCCTTCAGATTGCTGCTTTCCTGCAGATTGAACTGGTGCAGCGTGCGCTGATAGTCGAGCGCGAAGGCGACGGCCTGGATCGGCCGGTCGAACATCAGCAAGAACCCGTCGGTCTTGTCGATCTCGTGGCCGTCGTGGACCTGCAGCAGCGCGCGCGTGAATCGGTCGTGGCGGCGGATCAGCTGCGTGGAGGCCAGGTCGCCGAGGTTGTGCACCAGGGCGGTCGAATCGACCAGGTCGCACAGGACGAGCGTGCGTAGCAGCGGCCTGGCGCGATCGGGTGACGCAGATCCTGCGGCGGGCAAAGACTGGGCGATGGCTTCCATGAAGCAGCGACACTCCCTGGCTACACGCGGGGCTCAGGAACCCCGCACCTCATTGACCGGCGTATGGCCGATCGATCTAGGTACGCATCCGGCGCCATGCACGGCTGCGCTTGTTCCCGAAACCGGTTCTATCGGATCGGTTTCGCTTCGACGATTCCAGTGGTCGAAAGTCCCTCAACTTCCGACGATAACCGGCCACCGCATTAGCAGAATGCCGGAGAATCGCCGCCGGCGTCCATATGCTTTACGTTTATACCATCGCCGCCCTCGCCTTTTACCGCGTAGAGCGCGGTATCGGCATAGCTGTACCAGGCAGTCCAGGTAGCCTCCAGGGGGCAGAGGCCGCCGCCGATGCTGACGGCGATCTGCAGCGTATCGGCACCGGCCGGGAAGCGCAGCGCGCGGATCGCCCCGGCGATCTGGTCGGCGCGTGCCTGGAGCTCGTCCAGGGACGTGATCTGGGCCAGGAAGGCGAATTCGTCGCCACCCAGGCGGCAGGGCATGTCGCAGGCCGCCGCGGCGTCGCGCAGGGCGTCGGCGATGGCCTTCAGCACGGCATCGCCGACCAGGTGGCCGCAGCGGTCGTTGATCTGCTTGAAGTGGTCGACGTCGATCAGCAGCAGGCCGAGCGTCGTGTCGTGGATGCGCCGCTGCTGCAGTTGCTCCAGGTAGAGATAGAGACCGCGGCGATTGCACAGGCCGGTCAGCTCGTCGGTCTGGACCAGCCGCTGTGCGGTCGTCAGCTGGGTCTGGGCCTGTCGCAGCGAATCGAGCGTGACCATCAGGTCCTCGTTCCTGCGGCGCAGGTTGGCGATCAGCTGCTGCTCGCTGGCGACCAGGTACGAAAACGAGCGCTGCATGAAGCGCGCCAGCAGGCGCGGCTCGCTGTCGAGCAGGTCGGAGAAGGCGTCGTGGCTGACCACCCACAGCGTGGTCGGCTGCGCTGCGATCGCGTTGGCGACACGGGCATGGTTGCCGATGAAGAGCGCCAGCTCGCCGAAGAATTCACCCGGACCGATCAGCTTGTCGACGACGCTGTCGCCGAACTGCAGGCGCACCTGGCCGGCCTGCACGATGAACATGCTGCGGCCTTGCTCGCCCCGGTGGAAGATCAGGTCGTCGGCGAGTGCTTCGCGGCGGGCGCCGACACGTGCGAAGAGCTCGATCTCCGCGGTGGACAGCTGGCGGGGGTGCGTCGCGTTCGAGGCAGACGGATGCCTGGCCGCAGCCGGAGCGGCATTCGCTTCCGAGACGGACGACGGCGCTGACGACACGATGACCACCCCGCGTGGTTCGTACCAAACCGCGAATCATAGCGTACTGGATAAGGGCCGCCAGTGCAGCAGGGCCGCCGCGCGCGTCTTGCGCGAGGACCGGCCGTGGAACCGGCCGGCCCGGACGTGTCGCGGCCCGGCCGCCGGCGCCGGCAGGGCCGGCGCCGGGTTCGTGACGGCGCTGGCTCAGGCGGCGCTCTTGGCGCTGCCGTGGAATTGCTCCTCCTCGGTCGATCCGGTCAGGGCGGTGGTCGAGGACTGTCCCTGCTGGATCGCCTGGGTGACCTGATCGAAATAGCCGGTGCCGACCTCGCGCTGGTGCTTGACCGCCGTGAAGCCGCGATCGGCGGCGGCGAACTCCGCCTCCTGCAGCTCGACGAAGGCGCTCATCTGGCGCCGGGCGTAGCCGTGCGCGAGGTTGAACATCGAGTAGTTGAGCGCGTGGAAGCCGGCCAGCGTGATGAACTGGAACCGGTAGCCGTAGCCGGCGATTTCCTTCTGGAACCGGGCGATGGTCGCGTCGTCGAGATTCTTCTTCCAGTTGAAGCTCGGCGAGCAGTTGTAGGCGAGCAGCTTGCCGGGGAACTTGGCATGGATCGCCTCGGCGAACTGGCGGGCGAACGCGAGGTCGGGCTTGCCGGTCTCGCACCAGACCAGGTCGGCGTAGGGCGCATAGGCCAGGCCGCGCGAGATCGCCTGATCCAGGCCGTTGCGCGTCTTGTAGAAGCCCTCGACGGTGCGCTCGCCGGTCGTGAAGGGGCGGTCGTTCTCGTCCACGTCGCTGGTCAGCAGGTCGGCGGCCTCGGCATCGGTGCGCGCGACCAGCAGGGTCGGCACGCCGGAGACGTCCGCGGCCAGGCGCGCCGCATTGAGCTTCTCGACCGCCTCGCGCGTCGGCACCAGCACCTTTCCGCCCATGTGCCCGCATTTCTTGACGCTGGCCAGCTGGTCCTCGAAGTGCACGCCGGCGGCGCCCGCCTCGATCATCGCCTTCATCAGTTCGAAGGCGTTGAGCACGCCGCCGAAGCCGGCCTCGGCGTCGGCCACGATCGGCTGCAGGAAGTCGACGCTGTCGTCGCCTTCGGCGTGGTGGATCTGGTCCGCGCGCAGCAGCGCGTTGTTGATGCGCTTGACGACCGCGGGAACCGAGTCGGCCGGATAGAGCGACTGGTCCGGGTACATCTGGCCGGACAGGTTGGCGTCCGCCGCCACCTGCCAGCCGGAGAGGTAGATCGCCTTGAGGCCGGCCTTCACCTGCTGCATCGCCTGGTTGCCGGTCAACGCGCCGAGCGCATTGACGAAGTTCTCGGTGTGCAGGTACTTCCAGAGCTTCTCGGCGCCCAGCCGGGCGAGCGAGTGCTCCACCGCGACGGTGCCGCGCAGGCGCACCACGTCCTCGGCCGTGTAGTTGCGCGTGATTCCGGCCCAGCGCGGGTTGTTGTCCCAGTCCAGCTTGATCTGGTCGGCGGTCGGCAGCGAGGTCTTGCTCATCGAAGGGACTCCTGATTGGCAAAACCCGTCTCCAGCGGAGGCGGGGCAAGGGGGGAGCGATCGGCCTGTGCCGGCGGGAGACGCTCGCTCTGTGCGCTTCCCGTGGTTGCCCGCCGGGGGCGGGGGTGTGCTGGCGCCCGCGTCAGGGCAGGCGCTCGTACGCCGGAACGGTCAGGAAATCGGCCAGCGTGCGGGCCCGCGTCAGCGCGTCGAGCATCGCGATCGCCTCCCGCACGCGGTCCTGGCCGGGCAGGCCGGCCTTCGGAAGGCGGTCTTCGGTGCCCGCCAGCACGGCCTGGAACAAGGCGAAATCGATCGGCGTGCTGTCCTCGAGCGACAGGCCGCTGTGATGCAGCCATTGCCACAGCTGGGCACGGCTGATCTCGGCGGTGGCCGCGTCTTCCATCAGGTGATGGATCGGAACGCAGCCCAGGCCGTCCAGCCAGGCCGCCAGGTAGCGCACGCAGACGTCCACGTTGGCCTGGAAGCCGGCACGCGTGATCGTGCCCGCCGGCGCAGTGATCAGGTCGTCGCGGGTGACGCGAACGTCCTCACGCCGCACGTCGAGCTGGTTGGGGCCGGGCATCGCCGCGTCGAACTCGGCGACCGCCACCGCAAGCAAACCCGGATGGGCCACCCAGGTTCCGTCGTGCCCGGCACCGGCTTCGCGCTTCTTGTCGGCGCGCACGCGTGCCATCGCCGCTTCGTTGGCCTCCGGATCGTCGGCGATCGGGATCTGCGCGGCCATGCCGCCCATCGCGAACGCGCCGCGCCGGTGGCAGGTCCTGACCAGCAGCTCCGAATAGGCCTTCAGGAACGGCACGGTCATGCCGACCTGGCCGCGCTCGGGCAGGATGCGGTCGCGGTGGGCACGGAACGTCTTGATGTACGAGAAGATGTAGTCCCAGCGCCCGCAGTTCAGGCCGGTGATCCGGCTCTTGAGCGCGTGCAGGATCTCGTCCATCTCGAAGACCGCCGGCAGCGTCTCGATCAGGACGGTGACCTTCATCGTGCCCGGCGGCAGGTCGAGCGCGTGCTCGGTATGGGCGAGCACCTCGTCCCAAAGGGCGGCCTCGTGGTGGCTCTGCAGCTTGGGCAGGTAGAAGTACGGGCCGCGGTCGCGCGCGTGCAGTGCCGCCGCGTTGTGGAACGCGAACAGTCCGAAGTCGAACAGGGACCCGGACATCGCCTGCCCGTCGACCTGCACGTGCTTCTCGTCCAGGTGCCAGCCGCGCGGCCGGACCATCAGGACGGCGGTCTGCGGCTTGAGCGCGTAGGCCTTGCCCTCGGCCGTGACCAGGCTGATCGTTCCGGCCACCGCGTCGGCGAGATTGGCCTGGCCCTCGATCAGGTTGTCCCAGGTGGGCGCGGTGGAATCCTCGAAGTCGGCCATGAACACCTTCGCGCCGGAATTGAGCGCGTTGATGATCATCTTGCGGTCGACCGGCCCGGTGATCTCGGTGCGCCGGTCGGCCAGTGCCGCGGGAATCGGTGCCACCGTCCAGTCCGCTTCGCGCAGCGCGCGCGTCTGCGGCAGGAAATCGGGCAGCTCGCCGGCGTCGAACCGCGCCTGCCGCTGGTCACGGGCGTCGAGCAGCGCCCGGCGGCGGCCGTCGAAGCGCCGGTGCAGGTCCTGCAGCAGGTCCAGGGCGGCCGGCGTCAGCACGCGCTCGTAGCCGGGCTTGATCGCGCCGGTGATCGTCGGCGACGGGCCCGGGTGACCGTTCAGCATCGCAACCATTGCCTACTCCGCGTCTTTCGAGCGTCTACCGTATGTCGCGTTGCGCCAATTTTACAAAGCAAATATTTAAATGGATGGTATTAACTTTGATAAAGTCGACTGCAACATGTTGATTGAATATGGCGATGGCCACGCGAACCCCAGCCAAACGAACATCGCGCGCCTCCCCGGGCACGGCTGCGGGCGCCGCGCCGCGCTTCTACTACAAAGGCAACAGGATCAAGCAGTTGAGGGCGTTCTGCACGATCGCCAAGCTGGGTACGCTGTCACGCGCGGCCGAGGCGCTGTTCCTGTCGCAGCCGGCGGTCAGCCTGCAGCTGGCGGCGCTGGAGCAAGAGCTGGGCGTGGTCCTGGTCGAGCGTCGCCGCCGCCGTGTCGCCCTCAGCCGCGAAGGGCAACTGCTCTATGAGCTGGCCCAGCCGCTGATCGACGGGTTCGATGCGCTCGACGGCGAGTTCCGCTCGCGCATGCAGGGCCTGGCGGGTGGAGAGCTCAACATCGCGGCGGGCGCCTCGACGATCCAGTACCTGCTGCCGCCGATGGTGGCGCGCTACCGCGAGGTGCAGCCCTCGGTGCGGCTGCATCTGCACAACGTCACCGGTCGTGACGGCCTGGCCCTGCTGCGTTCGGACCAGGTCGATTTCGCGGTGGGGTCGATGCTCGAAGTGCCGGTGGACCTCAGCTACGAGCCGATCTACCACTTCGATCCGCTGCTGATCCTGCCGCTCGACCATCCGCTGGCGGCGCGGACCGACATCCATCTGGAAGACCTGTCGCCGTACGGGCTGATCCTGCCGCCGAAGCGGCTGACGACCTATCGCCTCGTGGACCTGATCTTCCAGCAGCGCAAGGTGCCGTTCCACGTCGCGATCGAGGTGGGCGGCTGGGAGGTCATCAAGGAGTACGTCGCGATGGGCCTGGGCATCTCGATCGTCACGGGCATCTGCGTGACCGATGCCGATCGCGCGCGGCTCGCGGTACGCAACCTGCGGCAGTACTTCCCGCAGCGCAGCTACGGGGTGGTGATTCGCAAGGGACGCTACCTGACGGCCGAGGCACGGGCGTTCGTGGACCTGATCCGGCCGGGCCTGTTCATGCGTCGCGACTACTTCGAGCCGGGACATTCGGAGCGCTGACGGGATCGCCCCGCAGCCGTCGCAGCACCCGCCCGACGAAGCGCCAGATCTTCGGCAACAGCCAGGCCACCAGCGCCAGGAACGCGACCAGCAGGACCAGGAACACGAGCGGGTGCGCGATCGCCAGGTACAGGCCGCCGAGCACCAGGCCGTCCTCGCCGAGGCTGGCGCCCCAGTTGCTGAAGGGTTCCGGCGAGGTGTTGATCGCGGCGCGGCCGCCGCTCTTGAACAGGTGCGTGCCGCTGGTGACCGCGCCGCCGAGCAATGCCGCGGCGACCTGCGCCGCGGGCCCGGCGTCGCCCATCGCGCCCCAGGCCAGGAATGCGCCGGCCGGGATGCGCACGAAGGTGTGCAGGGCATCCCAGAGCGAATCGAACGCCGGAACCTTGTCGGCCAGGAACTCGCCGAACAGCATCACGCCGGAGGCCGCCAGCACCCAGTCGTGCTCGAGCACCGCAAGGTGCTGCGGCAGGTCGAGGTAGCCGAAACGGCCGAGCAGCCCGACCACGAAGACGGCGGCGTAGAGCCGGAACCCGCTGGCCCAGGCGAGACCCGCGGCCAGTGCGATCTGCGACAGTGATTCCATGACGGTCTCCGGTCCGGCCGCGGGGCGGCGGCCGTGCGCCCAGGGTAGCGTGCCGGTTTGCGGCGGCAAACAGCCGACCGGCGGGGCAATGCGCGAACGACTTTCTGGTAGCGTTGCCGTCGCCGGCCGCAGGCCGGGTCCTCGGGGTGTGCGTGATGGTTCGCTGGATCATGATCGGCCTGGCCGTGCTCGGCCTTGCCCTGTCGTTGACGACACGCAGCCCGGGGCTGCTGGGCCTCGGCCTGTTGTGCACGGTGATCGGGCTGTTCGGCGTGGTCTTTTCGCTGGCTGCCGAGCGGGTGGCTTCGCGCAGCCGTCCCGATTCGGCCATGCTCGGTCCCGAGGCGCTGGCTGCGATCCGCGAACGCGCGCGCGCGCAGCGCGCCGCCGGTCCGGCCCGTCCTCCGTCCTCCTCCGATTCACGTCAGGGCCACTGACGAGGCGGCGGCTCCGGCGCGCTGCCGCACTGCGCCATGCTCGAAGCCGGAGCTGGGCGCAGAATGGGCCGCGTCGCAAACCGCGACACTGCGGAGAGGGGATCCATCGTGGCTATTGAAACAATCCTGGTCTGGCTGATCGTGGGTGCCGTTGCAGGCTGGTTGGCCGGACTGATCGTGAAGGGGCATGGTTTCGGCCTGGTCGGCAACATCGTGGTCGGCATCGTCGGTGCCTTTCTCGCCGGCTGGTTGCTGCCGCAGGTAGGCCTGGCCATCGGTGGCGGCATCGTCGCCGCGATCATCAATGCACTGATCGGTGCGGTGATCCTGCTATTCATCATCGGGCTGATCAAACGAGCCTGACAGCCGTTCGTCTGCGCCGCGCAGCCAGTCGCTGCGCGGCGCCTCGCCTTGCCGGGGCGCGTTCCGTCCCGGGTCTGATACGCTAAGGAACGTGCGGTGCCCCTGTGCGCCGCTGGCGATCGACCCGTCCAGCGGCAGCCAGCCGGGATCGGATCTTCCTTCGGTATCGGGTCTGCGCCCGAGCCGGTGTTTGCCCTGCATCGGCGTCTCATGAGCTCGCGCGACAACGACCCCAGCACCACCCAACGACGCACGATCCGCCCGCAGCGCGAGCTGGGTGTCGAACACGGACAAGCCTGCCTGATCGTCCTTCAGGGCCAGCGGCTCGGCCAGCGCATCGACCTGGGACGCAGTCCGCTGGTGATCGGCCGCGCGCCGGACGCGGACCTGCAGCTGCTGGAGCACAGCATCTCCCGCCAGCACAGCCGGATCTGGCTGGAGCCGTCCGGTTACCGGATCAAGGACCTGGATTCGACCAACAAGACCTTCCTCAACGACCAGCCGATCATCGAGGCGGAACTGAAGGACGGCGACCACATCACGATCGGCAGCTGGGTGTTCAAGTTCATGGACGCCTCCTCGCTGGAGATGCGCTACCACGAGGAGCTGTACCTGCTGGCGACGCTCGATCCATTGACCGAGCTGTACAACCGGCGACAGTTCCTCGAGCTGCTCGAAAAGGAATTGGCGCGCTCGGCCAGCCACAGCCGTCCGCTGGCCCTGCTGATCATCGACCTGGACAACTTCAAGGAGGTCAATGACCGGTACGGCCACCCGGCCGGCGACATCGTGCTGCGCCGCGTGGCGTCGATCCTGCGCGATCAGGCGCCGCAGGAGCTGATCGTGTCGCGGATCGGTGGCGAGGAGTTCGCGATCATCGTGCCGGAGCAGCCGATCGAGCACGCCGTCGCCTTCGCCGAAGGTGTGCGGGCCGCGGTCGCCGCGCTGGACCTGCATGCCGATACCGGACCGCCGGTACCGCCCGGCATCACGATCAGCATCGGGGTGGCCAGCCGCGACGCGGAGACGTCCACCGTCAGCAAGCTGTTGCGTGCAGCCGACGAGCAGCTCTACCGGGCCAAGCAGGCGGGGCGCAACAAGGTGTGCTCGCCACTGCGCTAGACCGGCCGTTCGTCCCCGGGGCGCGTCGCTGCGATCCCGAAGCGTTCTTCGGCAGGTTGGTACACCGGCTGCGACCCGTTCAGGCCTCCTTCGGCGCGGCAGGGGGATAACCTTCCCGCGGCGAAATCGCAGATCCGGTCCGTTTTCGCGGTGCTGGTATCATTGACGCATTGCAGCACCTCCCCGTGTCCTTTTCGAGCAGCGCCGATGGGGCTTTTTTTCGCGTCCCGCAAAGCGCGCCGACCCCGTTTCGTTCTACGATACGTTTCGTTGATTGACTTGCCGACTTAATCTGGAGGATGTACTCATGCGGAAGCTCCTCGCCCCGACGCTGTTGGGGTTGATCGTGCTGGGCGGTTGCCAGTCCGGCGAACAGAACGCGGGCGCGCCGCCAGCCGGAACGGCGCCTGCGTCCGGCGCGCCGCCGGTGCAGCAGGCCACCGCGATCAGCGGTACGGTGACGCTGCGCGATCAGATCCCGCTGAGCGCCGAGGCCAAGCTGACCACGCGGCTGGTCGATCTGGCCCAGCCCGAGGTCGCGCTGGCCGAGAAGGTCCAGGCGGTGGGCGGAGTACAGCCGTTCCAGTTCGTGCTCGATTTCGACCCCGGCAAGATCGATCCCAAGCGGACCTATGTCGTCGAGGCGATCCTGGTCGACGGCGAGCGCCGCTTCCTTCCGGCCCTCAACTCGCCGGTGCTGACCGGCGGGAACGGCGTGACGACCCAGGTCGTGCTCAATGCCGAGGCGACGCCCGGCGAGAAGCTGAAGGAAGAGATCGGAAAGATCCGCACCAATTCCGGCGGCATGCGGCGCATCGAGGGCTCGTACCTCAACGATCAGGTCTCGGTGGCCTGGGACGCGTTCGTCGAGGACGGCCACGTGCGTTTTGCGCGCGTGATCACCGATCGTGGCGAGGCCGGCCGTTCGACCGTGCAGTACGCGTTCAAGGACGATCGGCCGCTCGGCGTCATCAGCGGCTCGACGCGCCTGGGCTGGGACGAGGTCGGCACCGCCATCCTCAACGAGGACGGCAAGGGCGGTCGCCTCGATGACGGCGCCGTGAAGGCCTTCCAGGAAGAAGCGGTCAAGGCGCTCAAGATGGCGCAGGAAAAGGTGCCGGCGCCCAAGCGGCGCTGAGCCGCCTGCTTCAGCTCGAAGACGAAGAAAAGGCCGGGTGCACTCCCGGCCTTTTTCGTTCACGGAGGTTCGACTCGATCGCGTGAAGATGCCGTGGCCGGTGTCGGAAACGCCGTCGCGGCGTCAGTGCGGCAGCGCCGGCAATGCCGCCGGCAAGACGACCGATCCGCGAATCAGCGCCTGCCGCCAGTCCGCCGGCAGCGGCGCCGATTCGGCTTCGACCGCGCTGCGGCCGACCAGCAGGCTGGTCTTTCCGCCGTTGAGCACCGCCACCGGTAGTCCGTCCTCGAAGAGGATGCGGGTGCCGAGGACGGCGGGCACGCGCGCACCGGGCGTGACGATGCCGACCAGGTTGAGCGGATCGGTGGCGGCGACCACCGTCAGCGCGCCGTTGCAGGCCCGGCGGCGGATCGTGCGCAGCAGCGGAATCGCCTCGGGCAACGCAAACTGCTCGCCGGACAGCCCGGCGATGAAGCGGCCGCCGCGGATCTCGCCGCGCGCCTCGAGCCGATGGCAGACACGGACCAGCTCGCGCCAGCGCGGCAGCCACTCGGCCTCGCGTGCCAGCAGCTGCCAGGCGATCACGCCATAGCGCCGCAGCAGCACGCGCACGATGTGCTCGAGCGTGTCGCCGTCGATACTGGCTGCGGCGGTGGCTGGATTCGGCGCGGTCCGGATCGGCGCCCAGCGCCCGGCATCCTCGATGCCGAGCAGGGCGTTGCGGCGTGTACGCCGTGCATGATGCGAGCTGCGCTTGGAAGCCGGCGTCAGCAGCGCCCGCAGGCCGGCGAAGCTGTCGGCGTGGATCAGGCCGCGCGAAACCAGCTCGCCGAGTGCGTCTTCCAGCTCGGTCTTGAGCAGGCGCGTGCCCTGGGTGAGTTCGTCGAAGAACGATGCGCCGCGTTCGTCGAGGAGGTCGAGGACGGCACGGGCGCGCGAGGACAGCGGCGCGTCCGCGCTGGGCGGCGCACCCAAGCCGCTCCATCGCGCCAGCTCGCGCCGCGGCAGCACGACGATCGGCGTGCTGCGCAACGGACCGGCGGCGCGCTCGCGGCCGGCGACGGCCGCGTCGGCCACGCGTGCCCAGACGCTGCGGCCGCTGCGGCACAGGTCGTCGAGCCGGCCGGCTGCATAGTCGGCCACGCGTGCCGGCAGCAGGTCGGCCTCCCAGGCGCCCGCGGCGGCCTGGTAGCCCTCCAGCTGCGCCAGCACGCCTTGCAGCGCTTCGGGACCCTGGGTCCGGGCGTCGCTCGCGACGTGCTGCCATTCGAACAGGAAGCGCATGAAGTCGCGCGGCTCGACCGGCTCGATCTCGCGCCGCAGCCGCTTGAGCGTGTAGCGGTGGATCCGCGCGAGCAGATGGCGCTCGCACCATTCCTCCTCCGCAGCGCCGGGCGTGAAGCGGCCGCGCAGGACGTAGCCTTCGGTTTCCAGCGCCGTCAGCGCGGCCACGATCGCCCTGGCCGGTACGTCCAGCGTCGCGGCCAGGGTGGCTACCGTGGTCGGTCCCAGTCCGGTCAGGCGCCCGCGCAACAGCTCGACCAGCGCCGCCTCGGCGCTCCAGGTGACCGCGGCGTACTCGGCCGGCGCGGCGATCGGCGGCTGCGGGACCGCAGCCGGCAGCAGCGCGGTGAGCGCCGGCAGGCGCTCGGCGGCGCCCCAGACGGTCAGCGCTCCGCTGCGAAGACGCGTCGCCCGTGCGGCCTTGGCCAGCTGTTGCAGCCAGTCGCTCCAGCCGGCGTTGGCCTGCGCTTCGTGCTCGGTGATCCAGCCCAGGCCCATCAGGACCTCGTGCATCTCGTCGGCGTCGCGGGCGTCGGGCCAGGCTTCCTCGCGGACGCCGGCGATCGCGTCGGCGTCGAGCGCGCCGAGATCCCCGGCCGATTGCGGCTCGCTCCAGCGGCGCATCTGCACCGCCTGCGTGCGGCGCTCCTCGAGCGGTGCGTCGTCCAGATAGGCATAGGGCCGCGCCGACAGGATCTCGGCGGCCAGCGGCGAGGGTTCGGGCAGGTCGCGCGCGGTCATCGTGATCGCGCCGCTCTCCAGCCCTCGCAGTACCGCCAGCCAGCCGTCGAGGTCCATCGCCTCGTGCAGGCAGTCGCGCAGGGTCTGGCGGACCAGCGGGTGTTCGGGGATCTGGCGCTCGCCGACGATGTTCTCGAGGCAGGCGACCTGGTCCGGGAACACCGTCGCCAAGAGGTCCTCGGCCTTCATGCGCTGCAGCTGCGGCGCCACGCGGCTGCCGCCGGCATAGCGCGGCAGGGCCAGTGCCGTGGTCGCGGCCCAGCGCCAGCGCACGCCGAACAGCGGCGCGTCCAGCAGCGCCTGGATCAGCACATCCTCGGCGCTGGACGAGTGCAGGTAGCGCGCGACGTCGGCCAGCGGGAAACTGTGGCTGGTCGACAGCGACAGGATGATCGCGTCCTCGGTGGCGGCCGCCTGCAGCTCGAAGTTGAACGTGCGGCAGAAGCGCTTGCGCAGCGCCAGGCCCCAGGCCTTGTTGATGCGGCTGCCGTAGGGCGAATGGATCACCAGCTGCGTGCCGCCGGATTCGTCGAAGAACCGCTCCATCGCCAGGTGCTCGCGGGTCGGCAGCAGGCCGAGCGCGCTGCGCGCGCGTGCCAGGTACTCGACCAGCGCGCGTGCGGCCACGGGATCGAGCCCGAGCGTCTCGACCAGCCAGTGCTCGGCCGCCGCGGGGCCGGCCTCGAGCTGCTCGGCCACCTGCGCGCGCAGGCGCGAGACGCCGGCCGACAGTTCGTCGCTGCGGCCCGGCGCTTCGGCGATCCAGAACGGGATGCTCGGCGGCTGGCCCTGCGCGTCCTCCACGCGGACGCGGCCGCGCTCGACGCGCAGGATGCGATAGGACGTGTTGCCGAGCTGGAAGATGTCGCCGGCCATGCTCTCGACCGCGAAGTCCTCGTGCACGGTGCCGACGGTGATCGCCTGCGGTTCGAGCACGACCGTGTAGTCGGCGGTGTCGGGAATCGTGCCGCCGGAGGTCAGCGCGGTCAGCCGCGCATTGCGGCGTCCCTTCAGGCGGCCGTGCACGGCGTCGCGATGCAGGTAGCCGGCGCGGGCGCCGCGACGGCTCGTGAAACCCTCAGCCAGCATCCGCACGACCGCATCGTAGGTCGCGCGTTCCAGGTCGCGGTACGGCCAGGCGCGGCGCAGCCAGTCGAACAAGGCGCCTTCGTCCCACTCGGCGCAGGCCGCCTCGGCGACGATCTGCTGGGCCAGCACGTCGAGCGGGGCCTGCGGAACGTGCAGCAGGTCGAGCTCGCCGCGCCGGATGCAGTCGAGCAGGGCCGCGCATTCGACTAGGTCGTCACGCGACAGCGGAAACAGGCGCCCCTTCGGCGTCGCGCCGACGGCGTGGCCGGACCGGCCGACGCGTTGCAGGAACGCGGCGATCGAATGCGGCGAGCCGAGCTGGCAGACCAGGTCGACATCGCCGATGTCGATGCCCAGTTCGAGCGAGGCGGTGGCCACCAGCACCTTGAGCTCGCCGCGCTTGAGCCGCTGCTCGGCATCCAGCCGCAGCTCCTTGGCGAGGCTGCCGTGGTGGGCGGCGACGTGCTGCCGGCCGAGACGCTCGCCGAGGTGGCGGGTGACCCGCTCGGTCAGGCGTCGCGTATTGGCGAAGACCAGAGTCGTGCGGTGCGCCTGCACCTGCTGGGCGAGGCGGTCGTAGACCAGTTCCCAGGCCTGGTTGGACATGACCGCTTCCAACGGCACCGGCGGCATCTCGATCGCCAGATCGCGCGGACGCGCGTGGCCGCTGTCGACGATCGCGCAGTCGGGGCGGCCGTCGCGATCGACGTGGCTGGCGCCGACCAGGAACTGCGCGATCTCCTCGATCGGCTTCTGCGTCGCCGAAAGACCGATCCGGACCAGGCGGCGCTGGCACAGCGCTTCGAGGCGTTCGAGCGTGAGCGCCAGGTGGCTGCCGCGCTTGTCGTCGGCGATCGCATGGATCTCGTCGACGATGACCGTGCGCACGTCGCCGAGCAGCAGGCGCCCGGAGACCGAGCCGAGCAGGACGTAGAGCGATTCGGGCGTCGTCACCAGGATGTGCGGCGGCGTCTTCAGCATGCGCTGGCGGTCGGCCTGGGCCGTATCGCCGGTGCGGACCGCGGCGCGCAGATCCAGGTCGGCAAGGCCCCGCTGCGCGAGTTCCTCGCGGATGCCGGCCAGCGGCGCCTCCAGGTTGATCGCGATGTCGTTGGAGAGGGCCTTGAGCGGGGAGACGTAGACGACCGTGGTGCGATCCGGCAGGCCGCCGGCGGCGACGCCTTCGCGGACCAGCCCGTCGATCGCGGCCAGGAACGCCGCCAGGGTCTTGCCCGAGCCGGTGGGCGCCGCGATCAGCGTGTGGCGTCCGGCGCGGATCGCCGGCCAGGCCTCGCGTTGCGCCGGTGTCGGCGCGGCAAAGCGGCGTCCGAACCAGGCGGCCACCGCGGGGTGGAAATCGTCGAGCACGGAAGCGGCCGCCATGGCAGGTACCTGCGGTTGGTCGTCGGAAACTCAAGCAGCCCGGGGTGTAGCCGGCTGCCGTCTCCGGGCGTGAGACGGCGTGAACCGCGCCGGCCCGGCGGGCGCATTCAGTCCCGTGCGGCGCGGACCTGCCCGGCGCGTGCCCGGGCGGCATGGATCGCCGCCCGGCTGGTTTCCGCCCAGCGGATCAGATGCCCCAGCGGCTCCAGCAGCGAATCGCCCAGCGGCGTCAGCGTGTAGTCGACGCGCGGCGGAATCGTCGGGAAGACCGTGCGCGTCAGCAGGCCGTCGGTCTCCAGCGTGCGCAGCGTCTTGGCCAGCATGCGCTGCGAGATGTCGGGAATCGCGCGCCGCAGTTCGGTGAAGCGGCGCGTGCCGGTCGACAGCGCGTTCAGGACCAGCACCGTCCAGCGGTCGCCGATGCGGTCGAGCACATCACGCACCGGACAGGCCGGGTCGATGACGGCATCGCGGATCAGGCGCAGGCTCATGGCGGCTCTCCAGGGGTGGCAGGGCGGGCGGGTTACCGGGCCGTAACCGAGGCACTTCAAAAACCCTTCTTGAAGCATTCGTGCCGAATCGTATCTTGCTCTCGCTAGGTAACCAACATCCATTCCGACCCTCACTTCAGGAGACGCTCATGATCGTCATCACTGCCGCCGGCGGCCGCCTCGGCCGCGCCGTCGCTGCCGCACTCGAGCAGCGCATCGCTCCGGCCGGCGTGCGCCTCGCCGCCCGCGCACCTGAAAAGCTGGCCGACCTCGAAGCGCGCGGGTTCCAGATCGCGCGCGCCGACTACGACGATCCGGACACGCTCGCCGCCGCCCTGGCCGGTGCGGACAGCCTCGTGCTGATCTCCAGCATGGGCGTGGACGCCGACCGGCTGCGCCACCATCGCAACGCGATCGAGGCAGCCGAACGCGCCGGCGTACGTCGCATCGTCTATACCAGCGCCACGCATCCGACCGTGGACAGCCGGTTCGAGTGGGCCGGTGCCCACCGGGAGACCGAGGCGGCGCTGAAGGCCTCACGCCTGGCGTGGACGGTCCTGCGCGACAACGCCTACGCCGCCAACAATGCCGCGCTCTATGCGCAGGCCCGCAGTACCGGCGTGCTGGCCCTGCCGGGGCCGGACGCCAAGGTCGCCTACGTCACCCACGAGGACGTTGCGGCAGCCCTGGCCGGCGTGCTGACCACCGCCGGCCACGAGGGCCGGACCTACGAGATCACCGGACCGGAAGCACTCGACGGCCACCAGGTCGCGGCGCTGCTGGCGCAGGTCTACCGGCGCGACATGCGCGCGGTCGACGTGCCGCTGGCCGATTTCGCCGACGGCCTGCGCGCTGCCGGCCTGCCGGAGTTCGTCGTCACCGGCGTCACCAGCTTCCATGCGGCCCTGGCGGCCGGGGAATACGCCGCCGTCTCCGACGACGTGGCCCGCCTCGCCGGCCGGCCGGCGACGCCGCTCGCGGACTACCTGGCCCGGCTGGCCTGAGGCGCCGTCAGACTGTAGTGCCGACCAGGCGGCCGATCGCGGCCGTGGCGATCATCGCCAGTGCGCCCCAGCCGAGCACGCGCAGTGCCCCGGTCAGCGCGGAGGCGCCGCCGGCGCGGGCGGCGATCGCACCGAGGCCCGCCAGCGAGACCAGCGAGGCGCCGGCTACCACCGGCGCGATCCAGTCCGCGGGCGCCAGCACGGCCGCCGCGATCGGCATCGCCGCACCGACCGAGAACGTCAGGGCCGAGGTGACGGCCGCCTGCACCGGCCGCGCTTTCAGCGTGCCGGACAGGCCGAGTTCGTCGCGGGCGTGGGCGGCCAGGGCGTCGTGGGCGCTGAGCTGGTCGGCGACCTGCAGGGCCAGTGCGCGATCGAGACCACGGCTGACGTAGATGTCGGCCAGTTCCTCGCGTTCGCCCTGCGCATTGGTCGCCAGGGCGCGGCGCTCCAGTTCCAGGTCGGCGCGCTCGGTGTCGGCTTGCGAGCTGACCGAGACGTACTCGCCGGCCGCCATCGACATCGCGCCGGCGACCAGGCCGGCGACACCGGCCAGCAGCACGTTGCCGGCGCTCGCCTCGGCGCTGGCCACGCCGATCACCAGGCCGGCGGTCGACAGGATGCCGTCGTTGGCGCCGAGGACCGCCGCGCGCAGCCAGCCGATGCGCTGGCTGTGATGATGGATGGCACTGGGCATGACGGACTCGATACGGTGAGGCAGGCAGTCTGCCAGCGCGGCGGCTGCCGCTACAACGCCGCGCGGGCGGCACGCAGCCGGCGCGGCACGTAGCGCGCGGCGGCGAGCGCCGCATCGGCCCGTTCGAGCGTGTCGGCGGCGCGCGGATCGCCCGCCCGCCGCTGGCAGGCCGCCTGCAGCAGCAGCGCCGCCGCCAGGTCGAGCCGCAGCGCGCTGCCGCCACCGGCGAGGACCTCGATCACGGCCGGCAGGCGCGTGTCGGATGCCGTGCAGCCGTCGGCCGCCAGACGCAGGGTCGCCAGCTCGATGCGGGCACGGCGCGGATGCCCGGCCGGGAACGCCTGCTCGGCTGCGGCCATGGCCTGGTCGGCCTGTGCACGCGCGTCCTCGCTGCGGCCGGCCGCCTGCAAGGCCTCGGCATACGCGACGCGCGCCTGCGCGACATCGGCGTGGCCGGCGCCGAGGCCGCTTTCCAGCACCGCCAGGCCGGCTGCGTACTCGGCCAGTGCGGCATCCAGCTCGCCGCGTTCGCCCAGCGTCGTGGCCAGGCCGACCCGGCCCACGCCCACCAGATAGTGGTTCTCGCCCAGCGCGGGCCGGACGATCGCGAGGGCCGCGCGCTGGTCGCGCTCGGCGTCGGCCAGGCGGCCGCTGGCGCGCTCGAACGAAGCGAGGTTGCCGAGCATCGTCGCGACCGTCGGATGCGATGCGCCGTAGGCCGAGCGGGCCGCCGCCAGCGCTTCCTCCATGCGCGCGATCGCGGCGTCGGCATCGTCGCGCTGCCAGGCCAGCATCGCCAGGGAATTGAGGGTGCCGGCGACGTCCGGGTGGGCCGGTCCGAGCAGGTCGCGCTGCAGGTCCAGGGTCTCGCGGTAGAGGCGGTCGGCGGTGCCGGTATCACCCAGGCGCTGGCGTGCGACGGCGAGGTTGAACCGGCTCTGGGCGACGTCGGGATGGCGCTCGCCGAGCAGCTGCACGCGTGCGGCCAGCGCCTCGCCGAGCAGGTCGGCCGCTTCGGCGGCCGCACCCTTCTGCAGCAGCACGACGGCCAGGTCATGGGCGCGGCGGGCCGTCTCGGTATGCGGCTGGGCATGATCGTGGCGGCTCAGGTCCAGCGCCTCGCGCAGGGCCTGTTCGGCGCCCGGCAGGTCGCCGGCGCGGAAGCGAATGCTGCCGAGTGCGGCGAGGTCGCGGGTCAGGCGCCCGGTCGCCGCAGGATCGGCACGCTCGACGCCGAGGTTGGCGTCGAGCAGGGCCAGCGCTTCCTGCGGCCGGCCTGCTTCGGCCAGCAGCTCGGCGAGCCGCGTGCGGGCCTCGCCGGTCGCCGGTTCATCGCTCGCGGTGGCGAGGGCCTCGCGCAGCACGCGCTCGGCATCGTTCAACCGGCCCTGCGCGACGCGGACGGCACCGACCTCCAGCAGCGCCGCCTGCCGTTGCGCATCGCCGGACGCGGCGGCCAGGGCGCGCTCGGCCAGGTCGCCGGCACGGTCCAGCGCACCGAGCTGACGCCAAGCGCCGGCCAGCGCCGCCGACAGCTCGCTGTTGAGCTGCGGCTGGCGCGCCAGGACCTCGGCCATGCGTCCCTCGCCGCGTTCGAGCAGCTCGCGCGCGGTCACGCTGCGGCCGCGGCTCTCGTCCGGCGTCACTCCGGCGAACAGCGCCAGTACGAAGGTCCTGACCGCGTCGGCGCGTTCGGCTTGCCGCGCCGCATCGACGGCCGCCTGGCGCGCCGCACGCGATTCGCGCAGCGTGGCCGCGACCCCGATCGCGATGCTGGCGGTGATCAGCGCGGCGGATACCGCCGCGACACGGTGACGGCGCAGGAACTTGCCGAGGCGATAGCGCGCCGATGCACGCCGGGCGCGGATCGGATGCTGGCGCAGGTGGCGCTCCAGGTCGTCGGCCAGCGCTTCGGCGCCGCCGTAGCGGCGCTGCGGATCCTCGGCCAGCGCCGTGGCGACGATCGTGTCCAGGTCACCGCGCAGCGCGCGCGTCAAAGCGCGCGCCGTCGATCCGCGCGGATGCGCCAGTGCTTCCCGGTCGGCCTGTACGGACAGCGCGGCCGAAGCCGCCTGCGCCTCGCCGTTGCCGCCGGCCGCCGGCCGCAGGCCGGTGAGCAGTTCGTGCAGCAGGACGCCCAGCGCATAGACGTCCGTCGCGGTCGTGATCGCGCCGCTTCCGAACTGCTCCGGCGCGGCATAGGCCGGCGTCAGCCGGCGCAGGCCGGTACGCGTGTCGTCGCTGCGCTCGGAGGCATCGAGCAGCTTGGCGATGCCGAAGTCGAGCAGGTGCGGGCGCCCGTCGCGATCGACCAGGATGTTGGCCGGCTTCAGGTCGCGATGCACGATCAGCAGGCGGTGCGCGTACGCGACCGCTCGGCACACCGCGACGAACAGCGTGATGCGCGCCTGCAGTCCGCAGCGGCGGTTGTCGCACCAGGCGGTCAACGGCTCGCCCTCGACGTAGTCCAGCGCGAACCACGGCACGCCCTCGTCGGTGAAGCCGCCATCTTGCAGGCGTGCGATCGACGGATGCGTCAGCCGCGCCAGGATGCGCCGCTCGCGGCCGAAGCGCTCCTGCTCGGCCGGGTCGCGCAGGCCCACGCGCAGCAGCTTGAGCGCGACCTGGCGGACATAGCCCTCGGCTTCGCGCTCGGCCAGGTAGACGCTGCCGCTGCCGCCTTCGCCGAGCAGGCGCACGAGCCGGTAAGGACCGATCCGCGCCGGCATTCCGGGGCCTTCGCTGTACAGCAGCCGCTCGGCATAGCGGGCGCTCTCGCCGTCGAGGACGCCGTCGGTATCGTCGCCGGCCAGCAGCTCGCCCAGGAGGTCGCGCAGTTCCTGGTCCTGCACGTCCTCGCGCAGGAAGCGCTCGCGCGCCTCCGGATCGAGGTCGATCGCGCGGTCGAACAGGGGTTCGAGTTCCGGCCAGCGCGCGCGCAGGCCCGGCTTCACGCGTCGTCCTGCAGTGCCTGGTGCAGGAACGCCCGTGCCTTGCGCCAGTCGCGCACGACGCTGCGGGCGGTGATGCCGAGCACGTCGCCTGCCTCCTCGACCGACAAGCCGCCGAAGAAGCGCAGCTCGACGACCCGGGCCAGGCGCGGATCGAGCTCGGCCAGCTCGTTCAGCGCGCCGTCCAGCGATACCAGGCCGGCGGCGACCTCCTCGACCGGCAGCTCCTGGGCCTGCCAGTCGAGCACCGGTTGGCCGCCGCCGCGCTTGTGCGCCGTCTTGCGACGCGCATGATCGACCAGGATGTGCCGCATCGCGGTGGCGGCGTAGCCGAGGAAGCGCGAGCGGTCGGCGAAGGACAGGCCGCGTTGCTGGACCATGCCGAGCCAGGTTTCGTGGACCAGCGCGGTCGTGCTCAGCGTATGGGCTCCCTCGCCGGCCAGCTGGCGGTGGGCCAGCCGCCGCAGCCGCTCGTAGACCTGTGGCAGCAGGGCATCGAACGCCTGCCGTTCGCCGGTACCTGCGCGAGCCAGCAGTGCGGTGATGTCGGCGGTATCGGACATGGCTGCGCTATCGTAGCGCCTTCGGCCAGCGGGTTTCCGGTCGCGGCTTGGCGGTCGCCCGGTGCTCGCGTTCACACGGGGAACCGGAATGCGATCACAGTGGTACTTCGACTTCGTCTCGCCGTTCTCGTACCTGCAGCTGCCGAAGATCCTCGCCCTGCGCGACCGCCTGGCCGTCACGCCGGTGCCGATCCTGTTCGGCGCGGTGCTCAGGCATCACGGCCAGCTCGGGCCCGCGGAGATCCCCGGCAAGCGCGCCTTCACCTACCGCATCGCGCGGTGGCAGGCCGAGCGCGACGGCGTGCCGCTGCGCTTCCCGCCCGCCCATCCGTTCAATCCGGTGGCGGCGCTGCGGCTGGCGATCGCTGCCGGTTCGGGTTGGGAGGCGATCGAGGCGGTCTTCGAGCATCTGTGGCGCGAGGGCCGGAGCGGTGACAGCGCGGCGGCCCTGGCCGATCCCGCGCTGCGGCTCGGCATCGCCGATCCGGCGGCAGCCGTGGCCGATCCCGCCGTCAAGGACGCCCTGCGCGCCAACACCGAGGCGGCGATCGCCGCCGGCGTCTTCGGGGTGCCGACGCTGGCGGCCGGCGGGCTGCTGTTCTGGGGCAACGACGCCACGCCGATGATCGTCGACTGGCTGGACGATCCGGCGCGCTTCGCGCACGGGGACTACGCGCGCCTCGCCGACCTGCCGGTCGGCATCGAGCGCGCGCGCTAGGCGACCTTCCGTACGGCCATCGCGTGACCGGCTGCCCGGCCGGCCGCGCTAGCGCTTCTTCGCCGGAGCATCCGGCGCGATCGCCGTGCAGGTGCAGCTGTCCAGCAGGCAGGCCGCCGCCTTGGTGATCGAGGTGATCGGGCCGCTGTTGTCCGGGAAGGTCAGGCGCGTGTAGAAGCCGCCTTCGAGCAGCAGCATCAGCGCGTCGCCGAGCGTATCCGGCTCGCGCGCGCCGGCCTCGGCCGCCAACTGGCGCAGCCGGCTCCGGATCTCGGACTTGTAGTTGTGGACGATGTCGCACAAGCGCTCGTTGTCCTGGGGAATCTCCACCGCCGCATTGCCGAGCGCGCAGCCGCGCGCCGTATTGCAGCCCGCCGCGGCCTTGGCCTTGATCCGCGCCAGGTCCACCGTGGATTCGATCAGGGCCTCGATCTGGCGGCGCGGATTGCCGGCATGGGGCGCGACGATCTCGTCCCACCACTGCCAGTACTCGCGCTGCTGGCCGCACAGGTACTCGGCCACCAGGTCGTCCTTGGATGGGAAGCTCCGATAGAAGCTCATCTTGTTGGTACCGGCTTCGCTGGCGATCGCATCCACGCCCACGGCGCGGATGCCATGGCGATAGAACAGCTCGCTGGCCGTCTCGAAGATGCGGTCGCGGACGCGCGGCTTGTCCGACGCGGCCTTCTCGACCACTTCGGACCGGGTCTTGTTCATGACGCAAAACTCCTCTTGACAGGTGAGTTACCGGTCAGTAACACTATCACAATGTTACTTACCGGTAACGCACTACCGGCACGATCGGGGACCGAAGGGTTCCGGTCAAGCGGCAGCGCAGCACGCCGGTTCCATCTTCAGTTTCCGCCGGGCCGCAGGGCGATCCGGCGTAGTCCCGTTCCGAGCTCGAGGAATTCTGCCATGTCCGCCTTCCGCTATAGCGTTCTGATTCTGGGCCTTGCCGCGCTGATTGGCGGCTGCAGCCGTGGCGCTGCCGATACCGCCGCCGCGGCCGCCCCGCCGCCGACGGAGGTGACCGTGGCGGCCGTGGTGGCCAAGCCGTTGCGCGACTGGGAGGAATTCACCGGCCGCCTGGAGGCGGTCGACAGCGTCGAGATCCGGCCGCGGGTGAGCGGCTTCATCGACTCGGTGCAGTTCGCCGAAGGCTCGCGCGTCAAGAAGGGGCAACTGCTGTTCCGCATCGACCCGCGCCCGTTCCAGGCCGAGGTGAACCGCCTGGCCGCGGCGCTCAAGCAGGCGCGCTCGCAGGCCCAGCTCGCGACCTCCAACCACGAGCGCGGCCAGCGCCTGGTCGCCCAGCACATGATCTCGCGGCAGGAATTCGACCAGCTCGCGACGCTGGCCAGCACCAGCGCCGACGGCATCGGCGCCGCAGCGGCGGCACTGGAAGCGGCCCGGCTCAATCTGGAGTTCACCGAGGTGCGCTCGCCGATCGACGGCCGCGTCTCGCGCGCGCTGATCACGGCCGGCAACCTCGCCTCGAACGCGAGCGTGCTGACCACCGTCGTCTCCGACAATCCGGTCTATGCCTACTTCGACGCCGACGAGCAGACCTACCTGCGCTTCTCGCGCACGGCGACGCGCGAAGCGGACGGCCGCCACGCGGCCAGCCCGGTGTTCATGGGGCTGATCGACGAACAGGGCTATCCGCACGAAGGCCGCCTGGACTTCATCGACAACCAGGTCGACACCCAGAGCGGCACCATCCGCGGCCGCGCCGTGTTCGACAACGCCGACGGCCGCTTCACGCCGGGCCTGTTCACGCGCATCAAGCTGGTCGGCAGCGAGAGCCGCGACACGATCCTGGTCGACGACCGGGCCGTGGGCATCGACCTCGGCAAGAAGTTCGTGCTGGCGCTCAAGCCCGACAACACGCTGGAGTACCGCTTCGTCGAGCTCGGCGCCGCGATCGACGGCCTGCGCGTGGTCAAGCAGGGACTCAGCCAGGGCGACGTCATCGTCGTCAACGGCCTGCAGCACGTGCGTCCCGGCGTGACGGTGAAGCCGACCACGGTGACGATGGACGCGAACCGCACCGGCGTTGCGCAGGTGACGGCCGGCGAGAGCCCGCTGCTCGCGAGCCGGGCGGCGCCGACCGAGCACGCCCAGCGCTGATCGCGCGCCAACGAACGACCGGACGAACGGATAGGCCCAAACGCGGATGCCCCGGGCATCCCGAAGGACACGCAATGAATTTTTCCCAGTTCTTCATCACGCGCCCGGTGTTCGCCGGCGTGCTGTCGGCACTGATCCTGCTTGCCGGCCTGATCGCGATCCCGTCGCTGCCGATCTCCGAGTACCCGGAAGTCGTGCCGCCGACGGTGGTCGTGCGCACCACCTATCCCGGCGCCAACCCGCAGGTCATCGCCGATACCGTGGCCGGGCCGCTGGAACAGGCGATCACCGGCGTGGAAGGCATGCTCTACCAGTTCTCGCAGGCGACCAGCGACGGCGTCATGACGCTGACCGTCACCTTCAAGCTCGGCACCGACGTCGACAAGGCGCAGGTGCTGGTGCAGAACCGGGTCGCGCAGGCCACGCCCAAGCTGCCGCAGGACGTGCAGCGCATCGGCGTCACCGTCAACAAGTCCACGCCCGACATCACCATGGGCGTGTTCCTGACCTCGCCGGACGGACGCTACGACCTCAACTACCTCGCCAACTACATGGTGCTGCACGTTAAGGACGAGCTGGCCAAGATCGACGGCGTCGGCGACGTGCAGCAGTTCGGCGGCGGCAACTACTCGATGCGCGTATGGCTCGACCCGGAGAAGGTCGCCGCGCGCGGCCTGACGGCCACCGACATCGCCAACGCGATCCGCGAGCAGAACGTGCAGGTCGCCGCGGGCCAGCTCGGCTCGCCGTCGGCACCGAGCACCTCGGACGGATCGGCCAAGCCGAACTTCCAGGTCGCGGTCAACACCAAGGGCCGCCTGGTCGACGAGGAGGACTTCGCCGACATCATCATCAAGACCGGCAGCGCGGGCCAGATCACGCGGCTGCGCGACGTCGCGCGGGTGGAGCTGGGATCGGACAACTACGCGCTGCGCGCGATGCTGAACAACCAGACCGCCGTCGGTGTCGGCATCTTCCAGCGCCCCGGCAGCAATGCGATCGCGATCTCCGACGCGGTCCGCGCGAAGATGGCCGAGCTGAAGAAGTCGTTCCCCGAGGGCATCGACTACGACCCGGCCTACGACCCGACGGTGTTCGTCCGCGGCTCGATCGAGGCGGTCTCGCACACGCTGCTGGAGGCGATCGCCCTGGTCGTCATCGTGGTCATCGTGTTCCTGCAGACCTGGCGCGCGTCGATCATCCCGCTGCTGGCCGTGCCGGTGTCCCTGATCGGCACGCTCGGCGTCATGCACCTGTTCGGCTTCGGTCTCAATACGCTGTCGCTGTTCGGCCTGGTGTTGGCGATCGGTATCGTCGTGGACGACGCGATCGTCGTCGTCGAGAACGTCGAGCGCAACATCGAAGAAGGCCTGTCGCCGCTGGACGCCACGATCCAGGCGATGAAGGAAGTCACCGGCCCGATCGTCGCCACCGCCCTGGTGCTGTGTGCGGTGTTCGTGCCGACGGCGTTCATCAGCGGCCTCTCCGGCCAGTTCTACAAGCAGTTCGCGCTGACGATCGCGATCTCCACCGTGATCTCGGCGATCAACTCGCTGACCCTGTCGCCGGCGCTGTCGGCGCTGCTGCTCAAGGCGCACGGCGCGCCGCCGGACCGGCTGACGCGCATCCTGAACGCCTCGCTGGGCTGGTTCTTCCGGCCGTTCAACCGCTTCTTCGCACGGGCGTCGAACGGCTACGTCGGCGCCGTCAATCGCATCCTGCGCACCAGCTCGATCGCGGTGTTCGTCTACATCGGCCTGATCGGCCTGACCGCGTTCGGCTTCTCGCACGCGCCGACCGGCTTCGTGCCGGCGCAGGACAAGCAGTACCTGGTCGGCTTCGCGCAGCTGCCGGACGCCTCCACGCTGGACCGCACGACCGACGTGATCCGGCGCATGGGCGACATCGCGCTGAAGACGCCGGGCGTCGAATCGGTACCGGCATTCCCGGGCCTGTCGATCAACGGCTTCACGAATGCCCCCAACTCCGGCATCGCCTTCACGCCGCTCAAGCCGTTCGAGGAGCGCCGCGATCCGTCGCTGTCGGCGGGCGGCATCGCGATGGCGATGAACGCGGAGTTCGCGAAGATCCAGGATGCGTTCATCGCGATCTTCCCGCCGCCGCCGGTACAGGGCCTGGGCACGATCGGCGGCTTCAAGCTGCAGGTGCAGGACCGTTCCAACTTCGGCGCCAACGAACTCTACAAGCAGGTGCAGAACGTCATCGCCAAGGCCAGCCAGCGGCCGGAGCTGACCGGCGTGTTCTCCGGCTTCCAGGTCAACGTGCCGCAGATCGACGTCGAGGTCGACCGCGAGAAGGCCAAGGCGGCCGGCGTGGCGCTGCAGGACATCTACGACACGATGCAGATGTACCTCGGCTCGCTCTACGTCAACGACTTCAACCGCTTCGGGCGCACCTACCAGGTCAACGCCCAGGCCGAGCCGGGCTTCCGCATCAACGCCGAGGACATCGGCCGCCTGAAGACGCGCAACGCACGCGGCGACATGATCCCGCTCGCGAGCTTCGTGACCGTGCGCGAGACCTCCGGGCCGGACCGCGTGCCGCACTACAACGGCTACCTCGCCGCCGAGATCAACGGCGGGCCGGCGCCCGGCTACAGCAGCGGCCAGGCGCAGAAGGCGATCGAGGAGGTGCTCGCGCAGGAGCTGCCGAACGGCATGGCCTATGAATGGACGGACCTCACCTACCAGCAGATCCTGGCCGGCAACACGATGGTCTACATCTTCCCGCTGGTGGTGCTGCTGGTGTTCCTGGTGCTCGCCGCGCAGTACGAGAGCCTCTCGCTGCCGCTGGCGGTGATCCTGATCGTGCCGATGTGTCTGCTCTGCGCGATTCTCGGCGTGCTCGCCTCCGGGGGTGACAACAACATCTTCACGCAGATCGGCCTGATCGTGCTGGTCGGCCTCGCCTGCAAGAACGCCATCCTCATCGTCGAGTTCGCCAAGGACCGCGAGGCACAGGGCGAGACCGTGTGGCAGGCCGTGCTCGACGCCTGCCGCCTGCGCCTGCGCCCGATCCTGATGACCTCGCTGGCCTTCGTGATGGGCGTGGTGCCGCTGGTCCTGTCCACCGGTGCCGGCGCCGAGATGCGCCGGGCGATGGGCGTGGCGGTGTTCTCGGGCATGCTCGGCGTGACCTTCTTCGGCCTGCTGCTGACGCCGGTGTTCTACCTGCTGGTGCGGCGCCGGCGCGCGCGGCGCGCGACCGCTGCGGTGGCGCTGCAGCCGGCGCCGGGCCACTGACCGTCGGCGACCCTTTCGTTCCCGAGGTCCGCATGTCCGAATCCCTCGCCATTCCCTGCAACGACGAGTGCCGTCCGACGGCGCGCTGGACGGCGGTGATCGCCATGAGCGTCACCGCCTTCATCCTGGTCACCAGCGAATTCCTGCCGGTCGGCATTCTCAACGTCCTGTCGGCCGACTTGCGCATCAGCGCCGGCGATGCCGGCGCGACCATCGTGCTGCCCGGCATTTCCGCGGCGCTCGCGGCCGTGCTGGCGCCGTACCTGGGGCGCAGGGCCGACCGTCGCGACCTGATCCTGCTGGCCGTCCTGGCCGGCGTGCTCGGCAACCTGATCTCCGCGGCGGCGCCCACGTACGCCCTGCTGCTGATCGGGCGTCTGTTCCAGGGCATTGCCGTCGGCGGGTTCTGGTCGATCGCGCTGGCGGTCGTGCCGCGCGTGGCACCGAAGGGGGTCCACATCGCCAAGGTGATGTCGGTCTACATGCTCGGCGTCACCGCCGCGACCGTGCTCGGCGTGCCCCTCGCGACCTGGTTGACCGGGGCGATCGGCTGGCGCGCCGCATTCGCGGTCATCAGCCTGGTCTGCGTGCTGGCGATGCTGGCCTTGCTGCGCTTCATGCCGCGCATTCCGGTGATCGATCATTTCCGCCTGCGTGACATGGGACTGCTGCTGTCCTCGATGCCGCCACGGGTCGGGTTCGCCGCCATCCTGCTGGTCGGCACGGGGCATTTCCTGTCCTACGCCTATCTTGCGCCGTTCCTGCAGCAAGCGGCGCATTTCGGTGTCGACCTGATCGCCACCACGTTGCTGATCTTCGGCATCGGCGGTGTCGTCGGTACCTGGATCGGCGGACACCTCGGCAGCCGGGACGTGCGCTACGGATTCCTGGCTACGGCGGTCGCCCTCATGCTGAGCATCGGCCTGCTGAAGGTGTTCGCGGAATCGACGATCGCGATCGTGGTGCTGGTGAGCGTGTGGGGCGTCGCCTGGGGCTGCTTTCCGATGCTCGCCAACACCTGGATGTTCGTGACCGCGCCGGACAAGGCCGAACGCGGCATCTCGGCCCTGGTGGTGGCGTTCCAGATCATGATCGGCGGCAGCGCCCTGCTCGGCGGCTGGCTGGTCGATCACCGGGGCATCGACCCGGTCCTGATGCTCAGCGCGGGGGCGGCCTTCCTCGGTGCATTGCTGGTACTGACCTATGCGAGCCGGATCCCCCTGCACGCGGGCGTTGCGAACGCGGCGACGCACTGACGACGGACGTACTGACGGCTTCCGCGGGTTGACGGCCGAAAACGGCCAGCCGGCACGCGCCGCTTCGGACAGCATGGCGCTCGACACCCCTGAAGGATTCACCGATGGCTTCCACGACGACTCCCCCCGACGCCCGCCGCAACTCGATCGCGCTGGTCGCGGTCTGTCTCGCCTCGCTGATGTTCGGCCTGGAGATCTCCAGCGTGCCGGTGATCCTGCCGGCGCTGGAGAAGATCCTGCGCGCCGACTTCAAGGACCTGCAGTGGATCATGAACGCCTACACGATCGCCTGCACCACCGTGCTGATGGCGACCGGTACGCTGGCCGACCGCTTCGGTCGCAGGCGCGTGTTCCTGCTCTGCATCGCCGCATTCGGCGCCACCTCGCTGCTGTGTGGCGTGGCCTCGGACGTGACCGTGCTGATCGCCGGCCGTTTCCTGCAGGGCATGGCCGGCGGCGCGATGCTGATCTGCACGGTGGCCGTGCTGTCGCACCAGTTCCGTGAAGGCGCCGAGCGCAGCCGCGCCTTCGTCGCCTGGGGCGTGATCAGCGGCATCGGCCTCGGCTTCGGCCCGCTGGTCGGTGGCCTGATCGCCGCCGTGTCGAGCTGGCAATGGGTGTTCCTGATCCAGGTCCCGCTCGCCGCCGTGGCGTTCCTGCTGGCCTGGGCGTACGTGCGCGAATCGCGCGATCCGCATGCCGAGCGCCTCGACCTCGCCGGCATCGTCACGCTGTCCGTGGCGGTGTTCGCGCTGACCTATGCCATCACGCAGGGACCGGACCTCGGCTTCGCCAGCCCGGCCGCGCTGGGGATCTTCGCCGTCAGCCTCGTCGCGTTCGCCGCCTTCGTCGTCGTCGAGCAGCGGCATGCGCATCCGATGTTCGACTTCTCGGTGTTCCGGATCCGCCGCTTCGCCGGCGCGATCGTCGGCTGCGTCGGCATGAACTTCAGCTACTGGCCGCTGATGATCTACCTGCCGATCTATTTCCAGGGCGCGCTCGGCTACGACAGCACGACCGTCGGCCTGTTCCTGCTCGCCTATACGCTGCCGTTCCTGATCATGACACCCCTGGCCGAACACCTGCTGCAGCGCTACGGTGCACGCATCGCCGTACCGCTCGGCCTCGCCACGATCGGCACCGGCTTCCTGCTGATGTTTCTCGGCAGCACGGCCGACCAGGCCAGCGGCTGGACCCTCCTGCCCGGCATCCTGCTCGCCGGCGTGGGCATCGGCCTGACCAACAGCCCGGTCACCAACACGACCACCGCCTCGGTGTCGGGCGATCGCGCCGGCATGGCGTCGGGCATCGACATCAGCGCACGCCTGATCGCACTGGCGATCAACATCGCCGTGATGGGCCTGCTGCTGCAGGAAGGGGTGCGCGCGCGCCTCGCGGCGGCCGGTCCCGGCACCGATCCGGCGCAGCTGCGGGCGGCAGCCGAGCGCGTCGCGGCCGGCCATCTCGAAGCGTCCGACCTGCTCGCCCGTGCGGCGCTGACGCAGGGCTTCGGCTGGGCGCTGCTGTACGGCGGTCTCGGCGTGCTGGCCCTGGCTGCCCTGAGCGTCGTCGTATTCGGCGTCCCGCACCGTCGCGCCGCAGCCTCGGCGAAGCCGCCGGTCGCGGAGGGCACCGCCCGCCCGAACGCGGCATCCTGTACCCCGTGATCCCACGTTCCTGGATTCGTCCACCGCGCGGGACACCCGCGCCACCATCGGAGATTTCGACATGACCCAGAAGATCGCCCTCGTCACCGGTGCCACCCGCGGCATCGGCCTGGAAACCGTACGCCAGCTCGCGCAGCACGGCGTGCACGTCCTGCTCGCCGGCCGCGACCCGGCCAAGGCCGCCGAAGCCGCGGCGAAGCTGCAGCAGGAGAACCTGCCGGTCGAAGCCATCGCGCTCGACGTGAACGACGCGGGCAGCATCGCCGCCGCCGTCGCGGAGGTCGAGCGCACGCAGGGTCGCCTCGACATCCTCGTCAACAATGCCGGCATCCTCGTCGACGATCTCGCCAAGGCGCCCTCCGCACAGTCGCTCGATGCCTGGCGCAAGACCTTCGAGACGAACCTGTTCGCCGTCGTCGCCGTGACGCAGGCCTTCCTGCCGCTGCTGAAGAAGGCCGAGGCGGCGCGCATCGTCAACGTGTCGAGCATCCTCGGCTCGCTGACCCTGCACAGCGATCCGACCTCGGGTATCTACGGCTTCAAGGTGCCGGCCTACAACGCCTCCAAGTCGGCGCTCAACGCCTGGACCGTGCACCTGGCCTACGAGCTGCGCGACACGCCGATCAAGGTCAACGCGATCCACCCCGGCTACGTGAAGACCGACATGAACGGCGGCGAAGGCGAACTCGACATCGCCGACGGTGCCAAGTCGAGCGTGGAGCTCGCCCTGGTCGATGCCGGCGGCCCCACCGGCAGCTTCACCCACCTCGGCCAGACCTTGCCCTGGTGATTCCCGGGTGACGGAATCGGCGGCGTACACTCGGCCGATGCGCCGCCATCCGTCCCTGATCCTGGCCTTGCTGGCCGGGGTGCCGTTCGCCGCTTCTGCCGCCGAAGCGTTCAAGTGCACCGCGGCGGACGGCGCGGTCAGCTTCCAGGATCGTCCCTGTGGAGGCGGCGCGCGCCAGCAGCGCCTGCAGTTGCCGGAGTACACGCCGCCGCCGCCACGTACCGCCGAAGCTATCGGCGGCGAGGCACCGGTACCATTGGTGGAGACCTCGTCGCCGCCGCCCGCGCCGCCGGTCCCGCACGAACCACCGCCGAGCTTCTTCCTGTGCACGCGCTACGACGGCAGCCGCTATCTCAGCGACAGCGGCGTCGGCGATCGCTACGCGGTTCCGTACGGCCTGCTCGGCGGCTCGGGCCGCGGTCTCGCGCAGAGCTACGGCGGTCGCAACGGTATCGGCGTGTCGGCACCCGGTCTGCGCGCGATTCCGACCCTGCCGGCCACCGAGGCGCCGTTCGCCGCGGCCTATGTCGAGGTCCAGGACGCATGTCATCGCGCCGCGCCGCAGGAGGCCTGTGCCTATCTGCGGGAGGAACTGGACGGCGTGCGCGACGCGCTCACGCGCGCGTTCAGCGACACCCAGCCGACGCTGGAGCGGCAGGAGCGCCAGTTGCGCGAACGTCTGCGCGGCTGCTGAGCCGCACCGCTGCGGTCATTGCAGAATGAATGCCGCGGGCGGCGCATGCCGCCGCTCGTGCTCGAGCAACCATTGCTTGGTCGGCAGGCCGCCGCCGAACCCGGTCAGCTTGCCGCTGCTGCCGATGACGCGGTGGCAGGGCACGATGATCGGCAGCGGGTTGGCGCCGTTCGCGGCGCCGACCGCCCGGCTGGCATTCGGCTGGCGAATCCGCCGGGCGAGTTCCCCGTAGCTGATCGTCTGGCCGTACGGAATCCGCACGAGTTCATCCCAGACCGTCTTGCGGAACGCGGTGCCACGCGCGGCGAGCGCGACATCGAACGCCGTGAGATCGCCGGCGAAGTAGGCCTGGAGCTGTTCGATCGTGGCGCCGAGGAAGCGGCGGCCGCGGTTCCAGCTCGCGTCGATGCGTGCATCCTGGTCCGCGTTCGGGAAGTCGATGTGCCGCAACCCGGCTTCGTCGGCGACCAGCAGCAGCCGCCCGATCGGTGTCTGGAGGTAGTCGAATTCCATCGTCAGGGTCCTTTGCTTGTGCGATCGTCCTTGATCGCTGCTTCGGTCAAGTTGCATCAGCGTGGCGTGTGGTGCCGGCGGCAGGTCTAGAAGCGGCCATCCATGGCCGCACGTTTGGAAAAGGCTTTGCGATCGATCATTGATCGCTGGTTCGGTCGAGTTGCGTCAGCGTGGCGTGCGGTGCTGGCAGCAGGTCCAGAAGCGGCCATCCATGGCCGCATGTTTGGGAAGCGCTTTGCGATTGTCCTTGATCGCTGGTTCGGTCGAGTTGCGTCAGCGTGGCGTGCGGTGCCGGCGGCAGGTCCAGAAGCGGCCATCCATGGCCGCATGTTTGGGAAGCGCTTTGCGATTGTCCTTGATCGCTGGTTTGGTCGAGTTGCATCAGCGTGGCGTGCGATGCTGGCGGTACGTCTAGAAGCGGCTGTCCACGACTGCACGCTTGGGAGGCGCTTTTCGATCGTGCTTGATCGCTGCTTCGGTCGAGCTGCAACAGGCTGTGCACCGCTTGCCGCACCGTTCAACTCGCGCGCCACAGCAGCATGACCGCATAGGCGCGCCACGGCCGCCAGGCCTCGCTCGCCTGTTCCAGTTCGCGCGTCGACAGCGGCCGGTCGCCGCCAGCGGCGCGCCGCAGGATCAGGTCCGCTGCCGGGAACGCGTCGGGCTGCGCGAGGGCGCGCATCGCGATGTAGTGGGCGGTCCATGCGCCGATGCCCGGCAGGGCCACCAGGTCGCGCTCGAATGCGGCCAGTGGTTGCTCGGCGCGGAACTGCACGCGGCCGTCGAGCAGTGCGCGCGCGAGGCCGCGGATCGTGGCGGCGCGTGCGCGGGTGATCCCCAGCTGTTCGAGGTCGGCATCGACGAGGTGCTGCGGCGTGGGAAACAGCCGGCCGAGGCCGACGGCTTCGCCGGCCGGATAGACGGCGCCATGGGTGGCGGCGACGCGGGCTGCCAGCGTGCGGGCCGCGGCGACGCTGACCTGCTGGCCGAGTACGGCGCGCACGGCCAGCTCGAACCCGTCCCAGGCGCCCGGCAGGCGCTGGCCGGGCCAGCGCCGGATCAGCGGTGCCAGCAGGGCGCTGCGCCGGAACACGGCGGCCAGCGCATGCGGGTCGGCGTCGACGTCGAACATGCGCCTGACGCGGGCGGCGAGGGTCCCGAGCGTGCTGCTGCGAGGGTGGTGCACGCGCAGGGCCAGGGCTTCGTCGCCGGCGATCGGAGCGACCTCGAACCAGCCGGGGACGCCGTCGAGAACGAAGCTGCGCCGGTACGCCAGCGCCTCGGCGACCTCCACCCCGGGAATCGCGCGCCGCGCGTAGAACGCCGCCAGCTGCGCGAAATCATACGGCGCGCGAAACGGCAGGCGCAGCACGAGATCGTCCGCGGCGCCGTTGGCGAGCGCCGCGCGCGTGCGGCGGATCTCGCGAGGCGGCCTCCCGTAGGCGGCGCTGAACGCGGCATTGAAACGACGCACGCTGGCATAGCCGGCGGCCTGCGCGATCTCGGTGATCGGCAGGCCGGTTTCGCCGACCAGCTGCTTGGCGAACAGCAGCCGCCGCGTCGCCGCCACATCCAGTGGACTGGCGCCCAGCTCGTCCATGAACAGGCGGCGCAGATGGCGTTCTCCGACGCCGATGCGCCGGGCCAGCGCCGGCAGCGAACCGTCGTCCAGCGCACCTTGCTCGATCAGGCGCAGGGCGCCGGCCACCAGCTCGCTGCGGGCGCGGTGCAGCGGCGAGCCCGGGGCCGCTTCCGGCCGGCACCGCAGGCACGGCCGGAAGCCGGCGGCTGCGGCCGCTGCGGCACTGGGGTAGTAGACGATGTTGCACGGCTTCGGCGCCGGCGCCGGGCATACCGGCCGGCAGTAGATGCCGGTCGATTTCACTGCGGTGAAGAACAACCCGTCGAAGCGGCGGTCGCGGGTCAGCCGTGCCCGTTCGCAGGCAGCGGGGCTGGGCATCGTCGGAAGGTCCAGGGCCATGCGGCAAACCTAGCAGTCTCGCCCGCATTGAACTGGCCGTTTTCGGCTGTCAATGGTCTCGCCCGGCTGCCGCTGCGGCTTCGTCGCGTGATCGACCGCCTGCCGAAGCAGGGTGGGCGCGATGTAGTGGCGATGCACCGGGCCGATCATCGCCATGTAGAAACGGCCGAACCGGTTGAGCGTATGCACGCGCATACCGAGCGTGCAGCGCATCCGGCCGTCGGGCAGCCGTTCCACGCCGACGCAGGACCGGAACACCAGGTGCGCGTCGTCGGCGCCGAGGATCACCTCGGCGGATGCGTCCGCGGCATCGATCCGTTGTGCGAGCACCGGGAAGCGCCCCTCGAACAGGGGCGCGGACGGTTCCGTCGACAACAGCGAAGACACCGGGCAGCCGAGCGGCGAGGTGCGCAGCCCGAGCGGACGGACGAGGCGGTTGCGCAGGCGCATCAGCCGCGACACGCCGAGCGGGCGGTTCTCGAGGAAGCCGGCCAGGATCGCGGCCAGGGCCGCCGTCGCCGACGGGCTCGCGAACGCGGTGGCGCCCGTCACCCACTCGACCGCGTCTTCGTGGACCGGCAGCCGTGCAAGCTGGTCGCGCAGCAGCGAGTCGTCCGCGACGGCGGCGGGCGCCGTCCTGCGGCTGCCTGCGCCGTTGTCGGCAAGGAAACCGACCGGGCGGCGCAAGCGCGCGATCCTCGTGCGTATCCGGCCCAGCACGCGCCGCAGCGCGCCCGATGCCCGGCCGAGCCAGGACATGGGCGGGGCCTCCAGTGAAAGCGCCGTCGTCGCCACGCGTGTCGCGTCGAAGGCGGCGCTTTCGAGCAGGGCGCGCACCGGGGCCGGCAGTACTTCGGTCAGCGCGGGAATGCTGGCGTCGTTGGCGAGCACGCGCCGGCGCAGTTCCGGCGCCAGGTCGCCGCCGAGTTCGTTCGTATGGCACGACAGCGCAAACAAGGCCGGATGTGCGGATCGCGGTCGCAACGGCACGAACTGGTGCCAGGTTCCCCCGCCGAACCGAACGGTGAAAAGGCAGTCGGCCGGAATGTCGATGTGGTGGAGGGCCGCGACGAACGCGTGCGGATCGTCGGCGACCTGCGCGTCGGGTGCGGTGGAGAAGCGCAACTGCGCGCCGGCACTGCCGGAGATCGCGGTGAACACGCGGTGGCCGGCATGGCGGTGGAACGGGTGGCCGCCCGCGCCGACGACGAAGCTGTACAGCGAGGTGGCATCGCCGTTGCCGAGGTCCATGGCGCCGAGACGGGCGGAGGGCTCGTCCAGTGCATCGACGAAGGTCTCGTGGCCGCGCTGCCGGGCCGCCGCGTGCTCGATCAGGTGGTCGCCGCCGCCGGGTCCGAGCTGCGCCACCAGCACGACCTCCACGGGAAGCCCGCCGCTGCGCGACGGAATGCGCGTGCTCGGAAACGTGCGCACGGCCCTGACGGTGCTCGACATGGAATCGGGTTCCGCCCGGGGTTAGCGCGGCTGGGGCCGGGACTTCGCCCGCGCGCGGCTTTCGCGCTTGAGCGGCCGGGCGACCGGGCATACCTCGGCGGCCCAGGCGAACACGGTGTTCGCGAGGCGGTCCGGCACCAGTCGGAAATAGACGTACTGCCCGCGCTTCTCGCGCTCGATCAGGCCGGCGTCCTCGAGGACGCGCAGGTGGCCGGACAGCGCCGGCTTGCTGAACGCGAACCGCGCGCCGATCTCGCCGGCGGTCAGTTCGCCCTGGTTGAGGTAGGCAAGGATCTTGCGCCGCGCGGTCGACGCCAGCGCTTCGAAGACACGTTCCATGGCCGTTCGATAGTTAGGTAGTTACTTAATTAATTACCTGGTGTCCCTCGTCTGTCAAGCGGCGGGCCGGACTGCCGATCGTTCGTTTTGACGAACGATCGGCCCTGCCTAGAATCCGAGGCCATGAACGCCGACATCCTGGCCGTCCTGCGCGGCTATCCGCAGATCTACTTCGCCTGCCACAGCGAGCACCGGCGCGCGCGCAGCAACGCCAAGGCGCTCAGTGCGCGGGATGCTTCCGTCCTCGCCCACCTGTCGGTCGACGCGCCGCTGCGCGCTGCGGCGCTGGCACGGCATCTGGGCATCCGCCCCTCCACCCTGTCCGCCGCGCTGGCCGAACTGCAGGCCCTGGGCTACATCGCGCGCGATCCGGAACCGGCCGACCGGCGCGTCCAGCGGATCCGGCTGACCGCACGCGGCGAGCAGGCGATGGCGGCGGCGTCCGTACTCGATGCCGACCGCGTCGCGCTGCTGCTGGCGCGCCTGTCACCCGCGGAGCGCCGCCGTGCCGTCGAGGGCCTGGACCTGCTGGCCGGCGCCGCACGCGCGCTCGGCGGCGTGACGACCGCGGAGGAGAAGCCGGCATGTTGAAGATCGTTCTCTCGACCATCGGCCTGCTCGCCGCCGCGGCCGTGGCGGTCGTCTGGCTCGGCAGCCGCCTGCCGAGCGCGCATCGCGCGCGGACGGCGCTGCGACTCGCCGCGGCACCGGAGGCCGTCTATGCGCGTATCAGCGACGTCGCCCAGGCCGGCACCTGGCGCAAGGACGTCAAGGCGGTCGAGCTGCTGCCGGTGGCGGACGGCGAAGCCGGTTTCCGGCTGACGGACGGCAACGGCACGATCACCTACCGCATCGAGCGGGCCGAGCCGCCGCATCGTTTCGTCACCCGCATCGCCGACACCGATCTCGGCTTCGGCGGACGCTGGACGATCGAGGTATTGCCCGACGGCAGCGGCAGCCGCGTGGCGATCACCGAGGACGGCGAGGTTTCCTCACCGGTCTTCCGGTTCTTCTCGCGCCACGTGTTCGGCCACTACCGGACCCAGGAAGCCTATCTCGCCGCGCTGGCGGCGTCCTTCGGCGAGACGGCCCGCAGCGAACGGCTGCCCGAGCCGACCTAGGCCGGTCTGCTCCCTGGCGGCCGACTAGAAGCCGTAGCGCAGGAAGCCGCCGTCGACCGCGATGCACTCGCCGGTGACGTAGCTGGCCGCCGGCAGGCACAGGAAGGCGACCGCGGCGGCGACTTCCTCCACCTCGCCGATGCGATGCATCGGCGTGCGCTCGAGCACCTCGTCCAGGTAGTCCGGGTCCGAGAGCGGGCCTTCGGTGCGCTGGGTGCGGATGTACCAGGGCGCGACCGCGTTGACGCGGATGCCGTCCTCGGCCCATTCGCAGGCCAGGTTCCGGGTCAGCTGGTGCAGGGCGGCCTTGGTCATGCCGTACGGCGCCCCGGTACGGACCGCGGTCAGTCCGGACACCGACCCGACGTTGACGATCGCCGCGCCGCCGTGTTCGGCCAGGTGCGGATGGGCCAGCCGGCACATCTCGAACGCGCCCAGCAGATTGGTGTCGAGCAGGGCACGGACCTCGTCCAGGCTGTAGTCGAGCACCGGCCGGCTGGTGTTGCCGCCGGCGTTGTTGACCAGCAGCGACAGCGGCAGGTCGAGGTCGGCGATCCAGTCGAACACTTCCAGGCGCTGTTCGGCATCGGTGACGTCGGCGGCAAAGGCCAGCATGCGTCGCGCCGGGAACTCGTCCGCCAGCTCGCCGGCGATCGCCTCCAGATACGGCTCGTCGCGCGCGACCAGAAGCACGTCGGCGCCCAGCAGGGCCAGCTCGCGTACACAGGCCAGCCCGATGCCCTTGCTGGCGCCGGTCACCAGTGCGACCTGCCCATCCAGTCGCCAGCGTGCCGGATTCATCACCGTCCTCCCGCCGCTTGTCCACGGCCTTGCCCACGCGCAGACTGTAGCCGATCCCGTCGCCGCGGAGCACCGATGAACCCGTCGCGCGTTCCCCTGCTCGTCACGCTGCTCGCGCTGGCGGCCTGCTCGCCGCCGCCGCCACCGGCCGTGGAGATTCCGCCGAAGACCCTGGTCGACGGCCAGCGCGAAGCGCTCGAACGAGCCAAGGCCCTGCAAGGTGCCGCCGACCGTCACGCGGCCGATCTCGAACGCGCCGCCGCCAGCGGCGATCCTCCGGCACGCTGAGGCGGCCGAGGCCGGACTTCCACCGCGCCGGCCGGCACGCGCACCACCAGCACGGCCCGGAGAGGCGCAATCGCCGCAGGCCTGGGGGACTGTCTCGCCCTCGCGCCACCGGTTGGCCGGGTTTTTCGTCGGATCGCCTATTGATGAGACGGGAAGGCGGCGCTGCTGGCCGGCCGCCCCACGATCCCGACCACAACCCTCTGCCGGAGTGCCTTCCATGCCCGCCAACCGATTGACCGCTCGCGTCGCCGCCCTGCTGGGCGGGTGTTGTCTGCTTTCCGCTGCATTCGTCCATGCCCAGGCGCTTCCGGAAGGGCCGGCCGGCACGCGCGTCCATCACGACGGTGATCTGGCCATCGTCCTCGACGGCGGCGCTTCGGGTGACTTGTGCCGGGAGGACTTCGACCGCATCGACACGCTCTACGCCGAGGACGGCTGGCTGCGCTACAACCGCAGCGCAGGCACCGGTGACGCGGCGCCGGTGCTGTGGGACTACGGCAATCAACCGACCAACCGGCTGCTCAACTTCGGCGGCCACAGCGGACAGCCGCACACGCGCGTGCTCTCGGCCGGCTGGACGCTGTCCGGTTCGTTCATGACCAACAGCAGCTGGCTGCTGACGCCGGAGATCGATTTCGCGCCGGGCATGCGCCTGAGTTTCTGGACGCGCGCCGCGATCGACGACCTGTTCCAGTTGCCCGAGCGTCTCTACGTGCGCGCCTGCTCGAGCGGCGACTGCAGCGACGTCGGCGCGGGCCCGGACGACGTCGGTGCGTTCACGCAGCAGCTGGCGGTCGTCAACGAGGCGCTGGTCACGAACGAATTCTGCTATGAGTCCGATGCCACCGCCTGCAACGGCTTCCCGCTCAACTGGACCCGGGTCAGCGTCGCGCTGCCCGAATCCGGGCGCGGCCGGGTCGCGATCCAGAACCACTATCCGCTGCGCTGGGGCGGCGGCTGGGAGCCGAACGGCAACGGCGTCGTCGCCGCCGTGGACACCGTGCAGATCGACGGCGCGGCCACCTGCCCGCTGCGCCACAACCGGCTGTTCGCGCACGACTTCGAAGCGCCGGCCAACCGGCTGATCCAGAATCACGATCCGGCGAACGTCACACTCAGCGGCGCGGTCTGCTGGCAGTGGGGCAGCAGCACCAGCGTTCGTCGCAACGCCTGGTTCCGTCGCTTCCGGCTGGCCGAGGATCACGATCTGTCCGGGCGCGTCGCCGTCACCGGCATCGACTTCGGTGTCGGCGATTCGATCGCCACGCAGTATCTTCCGATCCGCCTGTACACGATTCCGCGCGATGCCGAGCTGGCGGTCGAGAACCTGACGGTGATCGGCGTCGAGAATGCGCTCGTCTACGCCGGCGACTCCTTGGTCACGCGTCATGTGCCGGCGCAGGCCTTCGTACCGAACGCGCAGACCCAGGATCTGGTCGTGGAAGTGAGTTCCGAGTACGGTCCGGCCGGCACCGAATTCTTGATCGGCATCAACCAGGCCGGGAACACGCGCGGCGCCTATTACTCGGGTGCGTGCCGCTACGGTGACGGCAGTGCCATCGCCGGCGACAACATCGTGCCGCTCGACAGCGTGGTGTACTCGCAGGGACCACTCTACCTCCCCAATGACGCGCCGCTGATCATCGCGCACTTCGAGGAGCTGCCGTTCTGACCGGATGCCGCGTCCGCTCCGGCATGGTGCCGGGGCCGGCGCGGCACTTCGGCATCGGGATGTCGTCCCTGCTCGCCGAATGGCCGGCCCGTGCGCCGGCCACGGCCGATCCGGCGCCGTGCCGCGCGCAGCGGGCGGTGCCTTGCGTGCCTGCGCCGGTGACCATGGTCACTGGACCGGCGGCATCGGGCAAGGTCCAATGGCCGCCGCCTTCTGGTGTGGCCGTGTCCCCGGTGTCCGATCAAGACGAGATAACCCGCCTGCTCGGCCAGGCCCGCGCCGGCGAGCGTGCGGCCTGGGAAGCACTGCTGCGCGGCACCTTCGGCGACCTGAAGCGCATGGCACGCCAGCTGCTGCTGCGCGGCTCGACGCTGCCGACGCTCAACGCGACCAGCCTGATCAACGAGTGGTACCTGCGCCTGGCCGAATCCGGCAGCCAGGTGCCGGCCACGCGCCAGCACTTCTTCGCGCTGTCCGCCAAGGTCATGCGCCAGGTGATCTGTGCCTATGCGCGCACGCGGCTCACGCTCAAGCGGGGCGGCGAGCAGCATCGCGTCGAACTCGACGAGGGCACGGCCGTGCTCGACGCCGAGAGCGCGGACTTCATCGCCGTGGACGCGGCCCTGCTGCGACTGGGACGCGAGGACGAGGATCTCGTGCGCGTCGTCGAGTGCCGCTTCTTCGCCGGCATGAGCGAGCCGGAGACCGCGCAGGCCATGGGCATTTCCGAACGCACCGTGCGGCGGCTGTGGACGCGGGCGCGCGAGCGTCTGCTGGTCCTGCTCGGCGAGACGGCACCATGACGCCTACCGGCCTCAAGCGCCTGCGGCTGGAGCCCGGCGAAGCGCTGCGCAGCCAGCTGGCGCAGCAATTGTTCGACAACGACGAGGACGTGCTGCAGGCCGGCGAGCGGGTCGGTGCGTTCCGGATCATCGGCGAGATCGGCCGCGGCGGCCTGGGCATCGTCTACCGTGCCGAACGCGACGACGGCAGCTACAGCCAGCAGGTCGCGCTCAAGGTCATGGCCGGTGACGCCGATCCGGCGCTCGCCGAGCGTCTGCTCGATCGCGAGCGGCGCCTGCTGGCCCGGCTGCAGCACCCGGGCATCGCGCGCCTGATCGACGGCGGCCGCACCGACGGCGGCCGGCTCTGGTTCGCGATGGAGGTCGTCGAGGGCGAGCGACTGGATCACTATTGCGAACGTCGCGGGCTGCCGGGCCTGGAGCGCCTGCGGCTGTTCCTGCAGGTCTGCGACGCGGTGGACTACGCACATGCACAGCTGGTCGTGCATCGCGATCTCAAGCCCGCCAACATCCTGGTCGATGCGCGCGGTCAGGTCCGCCTGCTCGACTTCGGCATCGCCGCGGCGCTCGACGACGTCGCCGGTCAGGCGCCGCAGGCCGGTACGCCGGGCTTCGCGAGTCCGGAGCAGAACCGCGGCGATGCGGCCGGCGTCGGCGACGACATCTTCCAGCTCGGTCGCCTGCTCGACCTGCTGACGGCGGCCGCGGCGCCGCCACGCAACCGGCACCGCGATCTCGCGGCGATCCTGCGCCGCGCCCTCGACGCGACGCCGGCGTCGCGCTACCGCACGGCCGGCGCACTCGCGGCCGACGTACAGGCGCTGCTGGAACTGCGCCCGGTCGCGGCGACCGGTGGCGCGCGGCGCTATCGCGCCGGCCGCTTCCTGCATCGGCATCGGCTGGCGCTGATGGGCGCACTCGCGGTCGCCGCCGCGCTGGCCGCGCTGACCGGCACCTACGTGCGGCAGGTTGGCCTGGCCAACGCCGAGGCCGAGGCGGCGCGCCGGCGTGCCGAGGACGATGCCGCGGCGGCGCGGGCGGTCACCGAGTTCATGGTGTCGGTGTTCGCGCAGGCCGACCCGGCCCTGCACAAGGGCGAGAAGCCCAGCATCGACACGGTGCTCGAGGCGGGCACCGCGCGCATCGAGAACGAACTGCACGACAAGCCGCGCATCCGTGCGGCGATCCTGTTCGCGCTGAGCGGCATCCATCTGCGCCTGCGCCACGATCAGCAGGGCTACCGGCTCGCCGAGGCGGCCCGGGCGCTGATCGGCCATGGCGCCGAGTTCACGCGGGCGGAGCTGGCCGAACTGCTGCTGAGGCAGCCGATGCCCGACGACCTCGCGCAGGCGGCCATCGCGCGCTACCAGTCGGTCATCGACCTGCTCGATCCGGACGATCCGAAGACGATCCGCACCTTGCTCTACGTCAAGCTTCGCATGGCGAGCACCTATCCATTCATGGGCGACTACCCGCGCGCGCTGGCCCTGCTCGACGAGCATCGGTACCTGAACCGCACGCACGGCCTGCCGGAGGAGGCCTCGGTCCTGCAACTGCAGTCCCTGCTGCTCGGGCAGCTGGAACGGTACGACGAGGCGCTGGCGATGGCCGAGCAGGCCTGGACGGCGACCGTCGAGCAGCGCGGCGCGCTCCACCCGTACACGGTGCTCGGCAGCGGCGACCTGGCGATGGCGCGGGCCGACGCCGGCCGCTTCGCACAGGCGCACGCGGCGGCCGATCATGCGATCGACCTGGCGGTGCGGTTGTACGGCAAGGACGACGGTTCGCACCTGCTGTGGTCGCGCATGCGCAAGGCCTACGTCTGGCTGCGCGAGGGTCGGTCCGAGCACGCCGCGTCGCTGCTGCGCGAGGTGCTGGCGGCCAGCGACCGGTACGCGCCCGGCGACGACGCGAGCAGCGTCACCGCCGCCGACTGGCTGGGCGAGGCCCTGTTCGCCCAGGGCGACCTCGCCGGCGCCGAGGCGGCCTGGCGGGACGCCGAGGCGCGTGCGGTGGCGGGACGTTCGGCACAGCGCCCGGACCTGGGGCAGCGCGCACTGTGGCTCGCGCAGGCCTCCGCCGGACAGGGCCGCTGTGCCGAGGCGCTGGACCGGCTGCGCGCGGCCCGCGAGCACGCCGCGGCGGCGTTCGACGGCCACCCGATCCACGCTCGGCTGCGCGGGCTGCCCGGCTGTCGCGAACGCGCGGCCGGCGATTGAGCGCGGGTTGCGCCGGGGCGCGCCGGCGTGGTTTCAGCCCTCGCGGAACACGTAGCGCGCCGTGCCGATCTGGATCACGTCCTCGTGGCGCAGCAGGCGCTCGCGGACCGGCTCGGCGTTGACGCGCGTACCGTGCCGGCTGTCGAGGTCGGCCAGCATGTAGCCCTGGCTGTTGGCTTCGATGCGGGCGTGCTGGGCTTCCACGCCGGGGCCACCGACACGGATGTCGCTCGCGGCGTCGGCGCCGAGCGTGATCGGCTTGGGTGGCAGCGGAATGGCCGCGCGGCCGGCTTCGGCATTCTGCGGCACCAGGCGCGCCATGCGCAGGAACATCGTGCTGCCCGAGGCCGCTGCCGGTGCGCTTGCCGGCGATGGCGGCGCCGGCGGCGCGGCCGGTGGTACGGCGATGCGCGGTTCGGGCGACGCGGCGCGCGCCGCGACCGGGGCGGCCGGGGCGGCCGCTGCCTTGGCCGGCGGCGGTGCGGGCACCGGGGCGGCCGGGGCCGGCGGAATGCTCGGCAGGTCCGGCATCTCCAGCACCTGCAGGATCTGGGTCACGGCGGCCTCCACGTGCGCCGGCGCGGTGTCCTCGCGCGGTACCGGCGGCGGTTCGACGACGCTGGCGGTGCCCGGCTCCGGAATCTGGGCGAGCATCGAGGCATCGAGGGTCAGGGCGGCCAGCTCCTCGTCGGGCGACGGTTCCTCCACCAGGGTCGCCAGCACCGTCGCGCTCCGCGTCGATACGGGCGGCGGCGGTGCCGGCTCGAGGTCGGCTTCGCTCTCGAAGACCTCGAGAAAGCGTGCGCGCAGCGATTCGGCGCGATCCTGGGCGATGCTGCGCTCGCGCAGGGCGCTGTCGATCGCGGCCAGGCGCTCGGTGCGCTCGGCGTCGTCGTACTCGCCGAGCTGGTGGCGCAGGTCGATCTCCTGCCGATCGATCTGGATCGACGCATACGCGTGCTGGATGGCCGCCAGGCGATCGCGCAGGCCGGCATAGGCCAGGCGCGCCTGCGCGCGCAACGGAGCGCTGCGCGCCTCCAGGTCGGCGAGGCGCTGGCTGTAGTCCTCGTGCACGCGCTGGAACACCGCATCGGCAAGGTTGCCCTGCATGGCCTTCAGCGATGCCAGGCGGCCGCGCAGCAGCTCGGCCTCCTGCCTGAGGCCGCGCAAGGCATCGACCACGCCGAGATCGGCGCCGTCGAGCGCCTCTGGATCCGTTGTCGGATCGACCATCGTCAATTCTCCCCTGCCACCGCCTCGGCGGTATCAATGTGGACGCAGTGCGGCCATGATTCCGGCGGTGCGACGGGTTGCCGACGCGCGAACCGGTTCCCGAACGGAGCGACCGATTATGCGAGGGCCCGGTTGCGGCAGCAACCGCGCCGCCGCGCCCGACGGTCCGCAATGGCGACGTCCGTCACATTCGCGCCTGCCATGTATCGGGCCGCTGCGGTCAGCCGCCATCGATCGGGCGGATCTTGGGCGGACGGTAGGGCCGCCCGGTTCTGTCGGTATCCCGGCGGTCGCGCCGCTGCTGCACGGCCTGCCGGCTGGCCGCGGTGAGCCGCTGCGGCAGGCGCCGGGCCGTCGCCGTGACGCCGGCCTGGCGGGCCGCGACGACCGCGGCAAGTCCCGGGGAGCAGCCGCCTAGGGCGTGTCATCAATCCCTCGGTAGGCCGCGCCGTTCTTGCGTGCGTCCGGGCCAAGGAAGAGGGAGGAAGTGGACGTCGGTCCACGCCCGAGCGATGACGCAGTCCCGGGCGCACGCA
>Ga0182739_1000196_pt1 | contig 104906 bp, 94 predicted proteins | sample eDN5th30CBELigBY_FD_128873 | JGI IMG/M metagenome (GOLD analysis project Ga0182739, IMG submission 128873) | Enriched backyard soil microbial communities from Emeryville, California, USA - eDNA 5th pass 30_C BE-Lig BY (version 2) (version 2) | ecosystem: Environmental > Terrestrial > Soil >...
AGCATTCACCCGGGGCCGGCCGCGCTGGCCTTCGCCGCCATGGTGGTGGCTACCATGCTGGCCGCCAACAGCCTGGATCCGCGGGTATTCTGGGAACGAGGAGGAGCGCTGAATGCCGAACGTGCCTGACGACACCGCCGTGCCCGCGCGCCTGAGCCGCCTGCGCAGCCTCTCCCCGCTATGGCTGGTACCGGCGATCACCCTGCTGGTGGGGCTGGTGATGGTGTACCAGAACTACATCGGCCAGGGGCCGCAGGTAACCATCCGCTTCAATACGGCGGCGGGCCTGGAAGCCGGCAGAACCCTGATCAAGACGCTCGAGGCGGCAGTGGGCCGCGTGGAGGACATCACGCTTGCCGAAGACATGAACAGCGTGCTCGTCACCGCCCGCATCCACAACGAATTTCGCGATCTGTTGACCGAGGACGCGCGCTTCTGGGTGGTGCAGCCCACCGTGTCGCTGGCGGGCATTTCCGGGCTCAACACACTGATCACCGGCCAGTACATCCGCTTTGCCCCCGGCACCGCCACCCGCACCAGCGACCGCTTCACAGGCCTAGAGCAGGCGCCGCTCACCCCGCCCGGCTCGCCGGGGTTGCACCTGACGCTGGTGACCGACGGCGATTTCTCGTTCGGGCGCGGCGAACAGATCCACTACCAGGGGCTCACCGTGGGCAAGATCGAGGACGTGCGCTACGACCTGGCCGGCGGCCGCATCTACTATGACGCCTTCATCGAGGCGCCCTTTCACGAACTGATCACCACCGAAACCCGCTTCTGGAAAGCCAGCGGCGTGCAGGCCGAGCTGACCAGCGACGGCTTTCGACTGGAAAGCGGCTCGCTCGACACCCTGCTGGTGGGCGGCGTGTCGTTCACCACGCCGCCCGGCTCGCTGCGGGACGATGCGCCAAGCGTACAGACCGAGTACTACGTGTTCCCCAACCGCAACGCCATCGATGCGCCGCAATATCAGGAAGCACTGCGCTACTGGGTGATGGTGCGCGACAGCGTGGGGGGGCTTGGCCGCGATTCGCGCGTGGTGTACCGCGGCGTGCAGGTGGGACGCGTGCTGAGCACCGACTACATTCCCCCCGGGCGCAACCTGCTCGACCGCACCCTCGACCTGCCGGTGCTGATCGAAATCAATCCCGGCCGCCTTGGCCTGCCCGACAACACCGAAGGCGTCGAGCGCGCCACCCAGGACATCGATACCTGGATACGCGAAGGCCTGGTGGCCACCATCAAGGCGCAGAATTTCCTGCTGGGGCAGCAGCAGGTGGAGCTGGAATACCATCCGGGCGGGCAGCCGGTGGAAGTCGCCACTTTCAATGAACTCACCGTGATTCCCACCGACGTCGATTCCATCGGCCGGTTCACGTCCAGCATCGAGGCGCTGTTGACCAAACTCAACGAACTGCCGATCGAACAGACCTTGGACGGCGTCACCCAGCTGAGCCACGATGCCTCCGCCACGCTGACGAGCATGCAGGCGCTGCTCGAATCCACGCAGTCGCTGCTGAGCAGCGATCGCAACACGGCGCTGCTGCAACAGCTCGATGCCACGCTTGCCTCGCTGCAGACGCTGGCGAATTCCTTCTCCGCCGAATCGCGCACCACGCAGGAGGCGCAGCGTACCCTGCAGGCGATTACCGACTTCATGAACGAGTTCCGCCCGCTTGCCACCGAACTGCGCAATCAGCCAAACAGCCTGATCTTCCCGCGCAATGCCCCACCCGAGCTACAGCCGATGAGGAAGCAGCCATGACCCTTCGCCTTGCCGCCCTCGCCTGCCTGCTCACGCTGTTGACGGCCTGTGCCAGCAGCGCACCTCCGCTTACCTATTACCGCCTCGGCGCGCCGACGATGATCGGCGCCGCCACGGTGGACGAACGCCTGCCGGCCCTGGTGCTGGAACGGGTGACGCTTGCCGACTATCTGGCACAGCCGGGGCTGGTGCTGCAACAGGGGACGTATCAGTTGCAGGTGTCGCGCCAGCACCTGTGGGCCGAGAGCCTCGACGTGGCCCTGCCACAGGCACTGCTTGCCGCGCTGCGTGACGCTTCCACGAATTACCGCTATTTCCTGCGCGGCAACGATTTCGTGCCCGCCGCGGGCTATGGCCTGCGCGTGCATTTCGACGGCTTTCACACCACGGACGGTGGCGAGGTGGTGGCAAGCGGCCGCTACCAGCTGGTCGCCAGCACGGATGGCAGGGAACTGGCCAACCGCCGCTTCGCGCTGCGCCGGGACCTGCGCGCCAATGGCTACCCGGAGGTGGTCAGCCAGTTGGATGCCTTGCTGGATGAACTGGCCGCGATGCTGGTGGCGGATATGGATGGGGTAATCGCGCGCTGAAGAAGTGTCCGGGAATAAGCCTTCCTGCCTCCGTAGAAAACGCATCCCGCTTTCCCGACCTGAAAGTCTAGAATCCCAGGTGCCAGGACAAACTCCACTGTCCCACGCGCTCCAGTTGGATGCCGTGCGGATCGTCCTGTAGCGGTTCTTCCCATTCCAGCGCCAGTTGCTGCCCACCGGGCAGGTTCATGCCGAGTCCAAGACCGAGATCGGTGTAGCGCCCGCCCTGGTTGAAGGGATAGTCCATCGGACCGAGCCGCGCGTTGTAGGCGGAAAAATCGCCGTCGACGGTGCCTTGCCAGGTATGCGTCAGCCTCAGGCTGCCGGCCAGCCACGACGTTACCGGATGCGCCGTCCAGGCGCTGGCCTGCCACCGGTCGCCAAGACGATAGCCGCTGTCGTTGCGTTGCCCAAACCGCGCCACGCCGTTCACCTGCGCGCCAAGCTGCCAGGCGCCGGCGCCTCCCTGCCAGGTGAGCGCGGGGAGCAGGTCCCAAGTGCCGCTGCCGCTCTGCATGTCGAAGTGCATCAGGCCGCCGTCGACACGGTTCTGGCGGCGATATTCCAGATCCACGCTGCCGGTCGGCAGGCTGAGACCAAGCGTCCATTGCCAGGGGCTCGTCGGTGGCTGCCAGGTGGCGGCCACCACCGTATCGCCAATCGAACCGGTGTGGTGTCCGCCGGGGCCATGCACGTGTTCACCGAGTTGCGGCGGCGGGCGCCCCGCCAGCGGGCGCAAATCCATGTCCATGCTCATGTACTGCGGCATCAGCATCAGGCTCAGGTTCTCGCGCCATTGGTAGGTCAGCATGAACATGTGCATCTGCATGGCCATGGAGGCCGGCGCGAAGCGGCAAAGCGCGTCGCCGCAGCCTTGCGCCACCACGGTGGCGTCGTCCAGCGTGTGGTCGCCGTCATGCAACTGGCCGCCCTGGCGCTGGTTGCGCACCTGGTAGCCGAACGCGAGCGCGCCCGGCGCATGCCGTGCATGCACGAAGCTCAGGCCGGCGGGCACGAGCGGCATGGCCTGGTGGGTATCGCCATCCTCATGCCCCGCATGATGCATGGCGTTCATGGCGGTGCCGTTGGCACTGCGCGCCGCCAGATCGAGTTGCAGGCCCAGGTTGAACTGGGTGAAGCGAAAATCGGCGAAGCTGCTGTCGTCCCCGCCCCGGCCCCAATCGGCGCGACGGCGGTACAGACCCACGCTGCCTTCCAGTCGCACGCCGTTGGTGAAGCGGCGCGACACGGTCAACCCGCCGTTGACGCTGCCGAAGCTCGCCAGGCGGTGGTCGCTGGAATAATGCGCAGGCAACAGCGCGGCATCGTAGTCGCGTCGCCAGGCCTGATCGCTGACGAGATGCGCGGTATAGAATTCCGCCTCGCTCTGCGCATACCCGCGCAGGTGCGGCGTGAAAGTCCAGGCGCCAAGCGGCTGCACCCAGCGCAATTCCATGCTGTGGGCGCGCAGGTCCCAGCTGTCCTGCGAGTATTGATAGTTCAGATGCAGCGCGCCGTCGGCAAAGGGCAGCGCACGCGCATAGTGCAAATCCAGTTGCGCCTGCTGCTGGGTGTCCGGCCGGCGTTCCAGCAGCGCCCGCAGCTCGCCGCGGCGCGTGCCGCCGGCAACGGCAGGCGCGCTGAACAATACCGACACCGCCTTGTAAGGGTTGCCCAGGTAGCCGCCGCCCTCGCCATAGCCAAGTGCGGCCTCCAGGTAGGAGCTGGCATCGATTACTTGCGTCAGGCCAAGTTCGACGCGCTGGTCGTGACGTTTGGCGAAAAAGCGTTCGGTGGTGGCATCACGCACCAGCGCAGCCTGCCAGGCGCCGCGTTCGAGATACGGCAAGGCATCGTGATCGAGACGCGCGCTGATAAGGCCCTCACTAAAGCTGGCATTGAACGACAGCGTGGTGAGCTGCCGGTTGAAATCGCGCGAAATCCCTGCATTCACGCCGCGCCCCACGTAATCGGGCTCCGTGGAATAACTCAGCCCAAGCACGCCGTCGAAGGCGCCGAGTTCGGTGGACAGGCCCAGATCCAGTTGCTGGCGCAGTTCCGGCGAAGCTTCGGACAACACCAGCACGTCGCGTGTATCGGTGCGCAGCGCGCCGCTCTGGTCCTGCACCAGCGGCCTTCCTTGTGCATCGAGCGTGAGCGAGGCATTGAGATAGGGCGACGCGCCGGAGGCGATCACCCCATTGGGCGAGTCGCGCAGCACGGCACGGTTCGGCTGCGCCGCCAGCGGCGCGGTGGCGATCGGCGTGGCGCCGGACCAGGTATCCTGGCTGAACGAAAACCGCAGGCCGTTGCTTTCGCCCAGCGGCTTGCTGCCGCTCAGACGCAGGGTGTCGGCGGTCAGAGGCGCGATGCCTTGCGGCACGCCGCCGAGATCGCGCTGGCCTTCTTCATAACGTGAAAACTGCAGATTGAGCTGGTCGTCCGCGCTTGCCGCCTGTGCCGCGCCCGGCACCAGGCCGGGCAGCAGCAATGCCGCCGTGCGCAGCGCCTGCAACGCGCAGCGCGCCAGCGCCGTGTTGTCGTGTGGCCTGGACACCGTCAGTAACAGCCGCAGCCGGCCCCGCTTGCGCCAAGCCGCCCTGCCGGACCGGCCTCGCGGCTTTGATAGACATGCTCGCGCAAGGGGCTCTGCAACGGCGTGGGATCGAGCGCCATGCTGTCGCGTGCCAGCACGCCGCGTTCCCAGGGCTGCACCTGCGCACAGCTCGTGGCCAGGCTTGCCAACGCAAGCAACAACAACAGACTCATGGGCCGCTTCATCTCAGCCTCCTCGTTTACTGGTACTGCACCACGACCATGTCGGTGCCGGCATGGCTGCCGTTGGCGGCCATGCAGTGGTACTCGATGTCGAATTCACGCGCGCCGGCGCGGGTGTGCGTCAGGAGCAGCGTGTACACCCCGCTGCCGCCATACACCGCAATGCGCTCGCTGTAGCCGGCATCGCCCGATACCGTATCGGTGGTGCTGATCGCCTGGTCGCCCTTCACTATCTGTAACGAAAGGTACAGCCCTTCCGCCGGTGCCGAGTTGTCGCGGATGCGGGCCTCGAGCCAGGCCGGTTCGCCGGCACCGTCGTTGAAACAGGTGGCGCGCGCCAGCGCGGTGAAACCGGGACGATCGCCGGCCTTGTCGAACACCGCGTGCGCGGAATGCGCCTGGGCCAGCATGGGGCTGGCCAGCAACGCCAGCGTCAGGGAGAGGAAAGTAGCGGGCGATTTCATGATGCGTTCTCCTTGAATCAATTGGACGAAGGCTGCGGCCAGATCTGCAGGCCCTGATAACGGATCGGCATGTCGCGCTCGAGTTGCGCGGCGGAGGGGCTGACTTCCACTTCCACGCCGGCGCCGCAGGAGGCCGGCAGCGGATTGGTGTCGAGATTGCGGGTAATGGTCAGGGAGGCCGAGTTGTCGCGGCCATCCGTGCTGTCGTAAACGGTGCCGAGGCTGTTGCTGGTCCAGAAGCTGGCCACGCCTTCCTGATGCAGCCCGGCGGCGTCAGTAATCTGGCATACGTCGACGATCGCGGCCTTGAAGCGCACGCTGGTGGCGCAGGACTGGCTGTTGATCAGCGTGGCGTTGACGCGAAACGGCACGTAGGCGATCAGATGGCTGGGCATGCCCGGCCCGCCGCCAGCCCAGAAGCCGACCACGTTGCCCATGGCATCGTTCTTTTCGTCCATCTCGTTGAACACCGCGCGGCTGTAAAGCGGTTGGAGGTTGGGCCCCCAGTTGTCGACGAAATCGGTGAGCGCGCCGTCGTGCGGGCGGCCGTCGACCACGATGGTGGAATCGCTGCCCTGCGGAAACACCACCGAAGTGCCAATCACGCGGGAGGGGGCATCGCCATGGCCACAACCGTGGCCGATCACCACGTTGTTCAGCACGCGGGTGCCTTCCGGCACGCTCGACGTTTCGAACACGGTGTGCGCCATGGCGCTGGCGCTCAACAATGCGGCAGCCATCGCGAATGCGGTCTGACGATAGGAAATGTTGCGCATGATCTCTCCTGTGATGTCCATGATCCGGGTACGGCCGGCAAAGCACCGCCACATGGCCATGATGCGTAAGCGCCGTGTTGGGTACAATGCGGCAAATTGTCACACCCCGCGCGCAGCGCGCGCATGCACGGTTCTTCCATGTTGTCCTATCGCCACGCCTTTCACGCCGGCAATTTCGCCGACGTTCTCAAACATCTGGTACTCACCGGCACGCTGCGCCATGCCACGCAGAAAGCCGCGCCGCTGTTCTACCTGGACACCCACGCCGGCGCCGGCGTCTATCGGCTCGATGCCGTCGAAGCGCAGCGTACCGGAGAGGCATCCGCCGGCATATTGCGGCTCGATCTCGACGCGCTCGCCGCGCAATGCGATGCCGCGGGCGCCGCGCTGCTGGCGGACTATCGTGCGCTGCTGGCGCCCTTGCTGGCGCAGGGCCGTTACCCGGGCTCACCGCTGGTGGCCGCCAATCTGCTGCGGGCACAGGATCATCTGCATCTGTGCGAGCTGCACTCGACGGACATCGCACTGCTGCAAAAAAGCATGCGTGGCGATCGCCGCGTGCGCGTGGAACGCACCGATGGTTTCCAGCGCGCAAGCGCCTTGTTGCCGCCGGTGCAGAAACGCGCCGTGGTGCTGATCGATCCGTCCTACGAAATCAAGCAGGATTACCGCACCGTGGTGCGCACGCTGTTCGCCATTGTCGAGCGCATGCCGTCCGCCCAGGTGCTGCTGTGGTATCCGGTGGTGGAACGCGGTGAAGTCGCGCGTCTGCTGGCAGCCGTCAGGCACGGGCCATTGCGCGACCTGTGGCAGGTGGAGCTTGGGCTGCGCCCCGACGCGGCAGGCGCCGGCATGAGCGCCAGTGGCCTGATCCTGCTGAACCCGCCCTGGACCCTACCCGATGCCCTGCGCCAAGCCTTGCCGGCATTGCAGCAGGCGCTTGCGCCAAAGGATGGTTTCTGGCGCCTGGAGCGCCTGCGGGACGAATGAACGCGGCTTTTGCGCCACGGCGGCGTATCATGTGGCCGCTTCGCAACCGCTGAGAACGGCGAGAATCCTTTCATGCCCACCGCCATGCCAGATACCGCCCCGGAGCCGATGCGCGCCGGCCAGCGCCGCATCGATGCGCTCAACTTCAATGCGCTGCAGCAGAACCTGCACCGGCTGCTGCTGATCCGCACCATCGTGTTTTCGCTGCAACTGGTGGCACTCGTGTATGCCTGGCTGATGCTGAAGCTGGTGCTCGACTACGCGCTGATCTTCAGTATTTTCGCCACGTTGGCGTTGGTGAACGGCGCCCTGTACTGGCGCCTCGAGCACCGGCAAACGCCGCGCGCCGAGGAATTCTTCATCCATCTGTTGATCGACGTGCTTGGCCTGTCGCTCCTGCTGTATTTCACCGGCGGCGCCAGCAACCCCTTCGTGTCCTACCTGCTGGTGCCGGTGACCATCGCCGCCGCCACGCTCACCTGGCGTTATACCCTGGGGCTTTCGCTGTGCGCGCTGGCCTGCTACAGCCTGCTGCTGTTTTTCTACAAGCCCCTGCCGGTGTTGATGCCGGACGAGGGCAGCGGCGTGCATCTGCACACTACAAGCCCGCTGGAACCGCTGAACCTGCACGTGATCGGCATGTGGTTCAACTTTCTGGTGAGCGCGGCGCTGATCAGCTACTTCGTCCTCAGGATGGCCTCCGACAACCAGCGGCAGGAACGGCGTTTGCGCCAGTACCGCGAAGACACGCTGCGCAACGAACAGATACTGGCGGTGGCCACCATGGCCGCCGGCACCGCGCACGAACTCGGCACGCCACTTGGCTCGATGGCGGTGCTGCTCAAGGAACTGGAACATCAGCACCAGCAGGACGAGCTCCTATGCCAGGATTTGCAGTTGTTGCAACAACAGGTGGCGCGCTGCCGTACCTCGCTGCGTTCGCTGGCGCAGAAGGCCGACTTCAAGAATCTCGAAACCGAACGGCTGTCGCTGCGCGAATTCCTGCTGCGGCTGCAGAATCAATGGCAGCTGCTGCGTCCCGAAGTGTCCTGCACGCTGCATTGGCAGGAAGGCGAAGCGCCGCGCATCCAGGCCGATACCACCTTGCAGCAGGCACTGGTGAACATGCTCAACAATGCCGCCGACAGCAGCCCGGACGGATTGGAACTGCGCGTGCAATGGAACGCCGCGCACTGGACCCTGCTGATCCGCGACTTCGGCCCCGGCATCAGCCGCGAGCTGGCGGCCACGTTGGGCAGCCATTTCGTGACCACCAAGGCGCAAGGCATGGGCGTAGGCCTGGTGTTGAGCCAGGCCACCATCAATCGCCTGGGCGGCACCGTGAATCTCTATCCGCAGGACACGGGCGGCACGCTCACCGAAATCACCCTGCCCACCCACCTGCCGCCGATGCCTGGCCGTGACTGATCCGATCCACATCCTGGTGCTGGACGACGATGCGATATTCATCGAGGTATTGGCGCGTGCGCTGCGCCGGCGTGGCTATCGCGTCAGTATGGCGCAAAGCGGCATGGAAGCGATCGCACTGGCGCAGCAGGATGCGCCGCAACTGGCGGTGGTGGATCTGAAGATCGACCAGGAATCCGGCCTCGACGTACTGGCGCCGCTGCTGGCCTGCAACCCGCAGCTGCGCATCCTCATATTGACTGGCTATTCCAGCATCGCCACCGCCGTGGCGGCGATCAAGGCCGGCGCCTGGGACTATGCCTGCAAACCCCTGGATGCCGACGAGATACTGCAGAAATTGCACCTGGAAGACAGCGGCATCGCGCCGCTGTCGGACGTGCCCGAACAACCGCTGTCGGTGGATCGCCTGGAATGGGAACACATCCAGCGGGTGCTGACGGAGAACGACGGCAACATCTCCGCCACCGCGCGCAACCTGGGGATGCATCGGCGGACATTGCAGAGGAAGTTGCAGAAAAGGCCGGTGCGGCAGTAGTGAGGCGAGATGCCAAGGGGCTGGACCCTGGTTTGGAGGATGGGATCGAGCGCCGCGGGTGCGGGGTCCGATCCCGACCGGCTCGATCTACTCCAGGTCGCGATAGGTTTGGGGTTGGAAGCGTGGCGTGCAAAGCGCGAGAAATACCAGATCTTCGCTGCCGGTGTTGGTAATGCGCTGGCGACAGCCGGATGGAATCAGGACCACGTCGTTTTTGCCGACCGGCCTTGGCGGCGCATCGCCTACCTCCACCACTCCCTTCCCCTGCTGAATCACGTAACGTTCGGCGATGCCTTCGAGCAGGTGCCAGCGCGTGGTGGCGCCGGGCAGCACGCGCGCGAGGGCAATGGAAAGCGCGGAATCCTCCGCGTCATTCGCCAGTTCGTTGATGAAACAGCCTTCGTCGAACCAATACTCGCGGGCGGGATCGTGGCGGTGTAGCGAGATTTTCATAGTGCCCTCAGCTGGCGATTTTACGCAGCGCCGTGCTCACCGCGTTGTGGCGATGCAGGGAAATGACGAGGTGGGAGCGGGCGCGGGTAAGGCCCACGTAAAGCTGGCGGATATCCTCGGCCGGGTCGCGCTCGCTGACTGCCTCATCCTTGCTTTGCCAGCTGCTGTCCAGAATGATCACACGCTCGAATTCCAGGCCCTTGCTGCTGCCGATCGGCAGCAGGTTGATGACGTCGGCGTCCACCTGGAACTGTTTGCGATTGGAGCTGGTGGCAAGCCAGAAGAACGGCAGGGCGGCATTCTGCATCGTCTTGGCCATGCGGGTGCCGGCGGAACCGCCGGGATAGAGAATGCCGATCTCGTGCCAGGCCACCCCTTCCCGGTGCCAGGTGTCGATCTGCGCCAGCGCGCTCTCGACCTCTTGTTCCAGATTGTCGTACACGCGCACCTGTGGCGCATCGCCGCGGGCGCCGGCATCCTGCGGCGCCAGCAACGGCAGTTCCGGATCGGGCTGGGTGAAGTAGGCTTCCGCGAAATCGTAGGCGTACTGCAGAATTTCGCGCGTGTTGCGATAGTTGAGCCGCAGGATCGTGGTGCGCCCCGGCGCCTGGATGCCGACGCTGGCGAAGCTGAAGGGCTTGCGGTGCTTCTGCTGCGTCTGGTCGTACAGCAGGAGCAGCGAATTGGTTTCGGGATCCACCATCTGCGACACCAGCCGCAGCCATTCCGGTTCGAACTCGTGGCCTTCGTCGATCAGCAGCGCGCCGTACTGCCCTTTTGGAATCTGCCCCTGCGCCACGCCGCCGATCACCGCACTCACCTGGCGCTGTGCGAAGGACGCCGCCGAGCGCGGCATGTCCACTTGGTAGGTGCGCAGCTGTTCCGCGCACCAGTCGTGAAAGTGATACACCTGCACCTTGTCGCCAAGCTGTTTTTCACGGATGAAACAGCGCAGCCGCGCGGCAAGCACGATGTTGAAGCACAGCACCAGGATCGGCCGATGCATCTCCTCGGCGAGCTGCAGGCAGCGATAACCGAGAATCAGGGTTTTACCGGAGCCCGCCACACCGTGTACCACGCGATGGCCGCCACCCAGGTTGCGCGCGAGCTGTTCCTGTTCGAGGTCGAGCACGCGCATCAGCGCCGGCAGTTCTTCCTTGAGCGTGGCGGGGCGGCGCTCAGGCGCAGGGGTTTCATCGAAGAAACCGCCCTGGCGCGAGCTGATGCGCAGTTCCGGAAACAGATGCCAGCGGATGCGGTTGATCTGCGGCAGGGTCAGCCTGCCCTGCCCCGCGTGCTGGAACATGCCCCACAGGCGATTCTGGAACGTTTCCGCATCCACCGCCTCGTCCAGATCGTCGCGGCACAGCACCCGGTGTTCCGGCAGCACCTTGTGACGCACTTCCTCACTCAGGCTCGCTTCCAGTTCCGCACGTGCCAGGTTGGGCAGTACCACGCCGTAACCATAGGGAAAGCACAGGCGATTGAGCGATTGCCCGGTGGGATGCTTCAGTTGCGGATCGCGCTCCAGCTGCTGCAACGCCGCCGCCGCGTGCTGGCGCACCGCTTCCATCGGATTCGGCACGTGCTTGAGGCCGCTGTCGGATAATAGCTCCACCGTGGTGACGCCGATGTCGCGCAACTGTTCCGCTTTCCAGTCGCGCACTTCGAGAAACAACAAGCCACGCGCGGGATGCAGCAGCATGAAGTCGGGATGGCGCTTGGCCTTGGTGGGCGGCAGGTCGTACCAGATCAGGTAGTCGTCTTCGAGCAGGGCCTCGAAACGGCGCGCCAAACGCTTCTGCCCCGCCATCATGCGGGGCAGGCAAAGATTCAACTCGGGAATCAGGCGTGCCATCAGGGCGCGGCGGAGGCCAGGTTGTCGAGAAAACGGGTCAGGGCGGCAATCATGCCGGCATAGTAGGGGTTGAAGCTGATACGTTCCACTATGCCCTGCGCCAGATTGTCGGGCGTGTTCTCGCCGTACCACTGGCGCTCGCCGGCCTTGCAGGCGTCGTACTCCATGCTGTCGGCCGCATAGTGGGTGCAGTTGCGGTACAGGCCGTCGCGGCCGTAATAGGGATGCCCGGGGGGAATCATCAGGCCCAGGTGCGAGGTGGACAGCACGCCGTGCTCGCGGTCGGCGCCCGGTACGCTTGCCACCTTGTCGGTAACGTCCACCGGCTGCTGGGTGTAGAGCAGCGTGGTGGAAAGCGGATGCGTGTTGCGCGCGAGATAGTCGAGCGCGGCCTGCGTATCCACGGTGGTATCGGGCAGGCTGAGCACGGCGAACGTGGGCAGGTTGCGCTGCATGGCGCGTTCTTCCAGCCAGGTTTGTCCGATCAATTCCCAGGTTTCCTGCACGCCGCGAAAGGCGAAGGATTCGTAGCGGTACAGCGCGGTGTCCGGCTTCACTTCCAGCCAGCCGGCGCCGGGAAACAATGCGCCGAGCGGGGTGAGAAAACGGGCGTATTTGGCGGCGTCGGCAATGCCCAGCGCGGGAGTGAACAGCACCAGGCCGTCCACGCTCGGATTGCGCAGCGATTCGAGGATGGACAGCGTACCGCCCGCCGAATGCCCGCCAAGCAGCAGGCTTTCGACGCGCTCGCCGAGGCGCTGCGCGGCCCAGTGTTCAGCCTCCAGCCAATGTTCCCAGCGGCTGTCCAGGAGCGCCCCGGGACGCGAGCCATGTTCCGGCAGCAGCAGGCCATACACCAACATGCAATTGCTGCGCAGCGCTTCGCCCAGCGTACGCATGCTGTAGGGCGTATCGAGCAGGCCGTGGGTGAGCACGATGCCTTGCGGATGGCGGCCATCCGGCAGGCGGGGACATTCAGGACCGGGCTCGAGCAGGAAAGGACCGAGATTGGCCAGCACGGCGGTATCGCCGCCATCACTGCGCGTGGCGCTCAGGTAGGCGCGGCTGTATTGCGCGTAGTCGTCGAAGCTGCCAGTGGCGAAATCAAAAGGCGGGTAGTCCACCGGCGCATGCCGTTCGCCAAGCGTCTTGCCCAGGCCGAGCACGAGGCTCAACGCCAACCAGGCAAGCAACAGAACCAGACACAACCCCAGCAGCGCACGGCGCGCCGGGTGCCTCATCGGCGCCGCTCCAGCACCACGAAGCTGTAGGGATGGGGGTTGCCGCTGCTCGCGGGGTGGTTCTGGCGCGAGATTTCCCGCCATTCATGGCGGTCGAACTCGGGGAAACTGGCGTCGCCGTCCACCTCGGCGTGTACCTCGGTAAGGTAGAGGCGTTTGGCGTGCGGCAGGGCCTGGGTATAGATCTGGGCACCGCCCACGATCATCACTTCGGCATCCTCGGGCTGGCCTTGCGTGCGCAGCAGGTCGTCACAGAACTCGAGCGCGGATTCGAACGAGTGGACCACGCTGGCGCCGTGCGGGCGGTAGTCGATGTTGCGGGTGATGACGATGTTGACGCGCTGGGGCAGCGGGCGGCCGATGGATTCGAAGGTGTTGCGGCCCATGACGACGGGTTTGTGGAGGGTGATGCGTTTGAAGTAGCGGAGGTCTTCAGGGAGGTGCCAGGGCATGGCGTTGTCCTTGCCGATGACCAGGTTGCGCGACATGGCGACGATGAGGGCTATTTGCATCGGAGTAGGCCTGCTGTCCGGTGAGTTGCGGGTATTCTAACCTGCCAGCCAGGTTTGAGGCAGCGGAAGGGCGGGAATTGCGCACAATTACGGCTCTGATCGCTACGTGGATTGATACACACGCGTAGCGGCGATTGCAGGCGAAGGGGGCTACCGGGCGAGACACGCCGTAAACCCATCCCTGGGGGCTCGCTTCGGCCATCCATGGCCTCAGACGGTCCCGCCCGGTAGCCCCCTTCGCCTGCAATCGCCTCATTCAGGAATAGTGGTACGTCACTTCTTTTATGCGTGATGCTGTGCTTACACGGCGACTGGCGCGGCAATGTGGGGATGGCTTTGGTAGTCGACGATTTCGATATCCTCGAAGCGGTAGTCGAACAATGAATCGGGGTGGCGTTTGAGCACCAGGCGCGGGAGCGGGTAGGGCTGGCGTTGGAGCTGTTCGCGCACCTGGTCGAGGTGGTTGAGGTACAGGTGGACGTCGCCGCCGGTCCAGACGAAATCGCCTACGTCGAGATCGCATTGCTGGGCCACCAAGTGGGTGAGCAGGGCGTAGGAGGCGATGTTGAAGGGGACGCCGAGGAAGGTGTCGGCGGAGCGTTGGTAGAGTTGGCAGGAGAGGCGGCCCTGCGCCACGTAGAACTGGAACAGCGAGTGGCAGGGGGGCAGCGCCATGTCGTCGACGAAGGTGGGGTTGTAGGCCACCACCAGGTGCCGGCGCGAGTCGGGGTTATGGCGCAGGGACTGCAGCACCTTGGCAATCTGGTCGATGGTGCCGCCGTCCTTGCCGGGCCAGGCGCGCCATTGTTGGCCGTAGACGGGGCCGAGGTCGCCGTTGGCGTCGGCCCATTCGTCCCAGATGCTGACGCCGTTTTCCTTGAGATAGCGGATGTTGGTGTCGCCGCTCAGGAACCACAGCAACTCGTGCACGATGGAGCGCAGGTGCAGTTTCTTGGTGGTGAGCAGGGGAAAGCCTTCGCGCAGGTCGAAACGCATCTGGTGGCCGAACAGCGAGAGCGTGCCGGTACCGGTGCGGTCGGCTTTTTTGACGCCTTCGTCCAGAATGCGTTGGAGCAGGTCGAGATACTGCTGCATGGTGGTTAGTGGCTCCTGGCGCCGAAGGTGTCGTGGCGGTAGGCAAGATACAGGATCGTCAGTCCCGCCACGATCATCGGCAGCGACAGCAGCTGACCCATGGTCAGCCAGCCGAAGGCGATGAAGCCGATGTCGCCGTCGGGCTCGCGGAAGAATTCAGCCACCGAGCGCGCCAGGCCATAGCCCAGGCAGAACATGCCGCCCACGGCAAAGCGCGGGCGGGGACGCGCGGAATACCACCAGAGCAGGCAGAACAGCGCCACGCCTTCGAGCGCGCATTGGTAGAGCTGGGACGGATGGCGCGCCAGGCCCAGGGGATCGGTGGGAAACACCATGGCCCAGGGCACGTCGCTCGGGCGGCCCCAGAGTTCGGCGTTGATGAAGTTGCCGAGGCGGCCGGCGCCAAGCCCGATCGGGGTGAGCGGCGCGGTGAAATCCAGCACTTCATACAACGATTTGCCGATGCTGCGCGCGTACAGCCACACCGCCGCGATCACGCCGAGCAAACCACCATGGAAAGACATGCCGCCTTCCCATAGCCGCAGGATCATCAGGGGATCTTCCAGCAAGCGACCGGGATGATTGGGCACTATGTAGAACAGCACGTAGCCGAGGCGGCCGCCGAGGATCACGCCAAGCATGGCGTTGGTGACGAGATCGCCCACCTGCTGGCGCGTCCAGCCGGAACCCGGGCGGTCGGCGCGGCGCATGCCAAGCCACCAGGCGGTGGCGAAGCCGGCCAGGTAGGTGAGGGCGTACCAGCGGATCTTGAGCGGGCCAAGCGCCAGGGCAACGGGGTCGATCGTGGGGAAATTCAGCATGGTCTCAACTGGTGCTTGCCGAACGCAGCAGGCGGCCGACGCCGGCGTCAAACAGCCGTTGTTCCATCAGGGCCTTGACCTGTTCGGTGGATTCGGCGGCAAGCGCCGCGGCGAGCATGTCCTGTGCCTGGGCCAATGTGAGATTGCGGATCACCGATTTCACCTTGAGCAGGTTGGTGGCGTTCATGGACAGCACTTCGAATCCCATGGCCAGCAGCAGCACCGCGGCCACGGGATTGCCCGCCATCTCACCGCAGATGCACAGCGGCTTGCCGGCCTTGAGCACTTGTTCGGCAATCTGCTTCAGTATGCGCAGCACGCCCGGATGCAGCGAGGAAAAGAGGTTGGACACGCGCGGATTGTTGCGGTCCACCGCCAGCATGTACTGGGTCAAATCGTTGCTGCCCACAGACATGAAATCCACCCGGCTGGCGATGGTGTCCACCTGCCACGCAAGCGAGGGCACTTCGATCATCACGCCCACGGGCGGCATACTCACCCGGTGGCCGTCCTCGCACAGTTCCTGGTAGGCGCGGCGGATCAGCTGCACCGAGGTGTCGATCTCGCGTACATTGCTGATCATGGGCAGCAGGATCTGCAGATTGTCCAGGCCTTCGCTGGCGCGCATCATCGCGCGCACCTGCACCAGGAACAGCTCGGGATGGTCCATGCTCACGCGAATGCCGCGCCAGCCGAGGAAGGGATTGTCTTCGTGGATCGGGAAATAGGGCAGGGGTTTGTCGCCGCCGATGTCCAGCGTGCGCATGGTCACTTGCTTGGGATGAAAGGCCTGCAGCTGTTCGCGGTAGATGGCGGCCTGTTCGCGCTCGGTGGGAAAACGTTCGCGCAGCAGAAAGGGCACTTCGGTGCGGAACAGGCCGATGCCTTCGGCGCCGCGTTCGAGCGAACGCAGCACGTCGGTCATCAGGCCGGTGTTCACCCATAGCTGCACGCGGTGGCCGTCGCTGGTTTCGCAGGGCAGGTCGCGAATTGCCTTGAGACCTTCGCTCAGCTGCACTTCCTCGCGCACGATGTCCTCGTAGCGTTCGCGCAGCGTCTCGGAAGGGTTGCTGTATACCTTGCCGTTGTAGCCGTCGACGACCAGCTCCTGACCATCCAGCTCGGAAAAGGGCAGGTCCGTGACGCCCATCACCGCCGGCAGGCCCATGGCGCGGGCCAGGATCGCCACGTGGGAATGCGCCGAGCCCTTGGCGGACACCACCCCCACCAGGTTTTCCCGCGGCACTTCGGCCATCATGGCGGCGGACAGCTCCTCGCTCACCAGGATGCAACGCGGTGGGTACTGGGTACTCTGGCGCTGCTTCTGCTGCAGATACAACAGCACGCGGCCGCAGATGTCCTTAACGTCGGTGGCACGCTCGCGCAGGTAGTCGTCCTGGATCTGCTCGAGATTGCTCACGTAGGACAGGCCCACCGTGGCCAGCGCGCCCTGGGCCCAGTTGCCCTCCTTGATGCGCGCCACCACTTCCTTGCCGAAAGTGGCATCGCTGAGCATGTGCAGATAGGCGTCGAATAGTTCCCGCTCTTCCGGGCGCAGCTGGCCCTTGAACTTTTGCTTCAACTCGCTGATGTCGAGGCGCACCGCTTCCAGGCAGTCCTTGAAGAAGCGTATCTCGGCCTTGATGTCGCTGCAGGCGCGCTTCGGCACGGCGCTCAGGTCGGCGCTTGGGAATACCGTTACCGCCTGGGCGATGGCCACGCCCGGTGCGCCCGGCACGCCTTCGAAACCGGTGTCGGCGGCGCGCATGCCGGCGGGGCTCAGGCCCACCACCGCGCCCCTGGCCTCGGCATTGGCGATGCCCACCGCAAGCTGGGCGGCAAGCGTGATCAGCAGCGCCTCGGTGTCCATGTCGAAGGATTGATGCCCCGGCTGCTGCACCACCAGCACGCCGAGCACGTCGCCGTAGTGGATGATGGGCACGCCCAGGAAGGAGTCGAAGCCTTCCTCGCGGGTTTCGGGAATGTAGCGGTAGCGGGGGTGGGCGCGGGCGTTGTCCAGGTTGACCGGCTCGGCGCGCTGCGCCACCAGGCCCACCAGCCCTTCCTCCGGCGCCATGCTGACGCGCCCCACGGCGACCGGGTCCAGCCCCATGGTGGCCATCAGCACGTAACGACCGAGGTTCTTGTCGAGCAGATAGACCGAACAGATGGAGGCGTCGGTGGTTTCCTGCACCCGGCGCACGATGATGCCGAGCGTGGCCGCGAGATCCCTCGCGCCATTCACCTCCTGAATGATGCTTCTTAGTATATCCAGCATATGATGTCTTACTGCGGCGGACTGGCCGCGGCGGCGGGTGGGCGCGAAGATCAGCCCATGCCGCTGCTGGCCTCGTCCGCTCTTGTTGTCGATGCCGGCGCAGCGTCGGCGTCTACACACGCCGCCGGATGTTCCAGCGCCTTGGCGAACGGTTCCTGCAGTTCCGTCAGCGCCTTGCGATACACATTGCGCTTGAAGGACACCACCTGTTCCGCCCCCTCCCAATAGTCGATCCAGCGTATTTCCTCGAACTCGGGCTTGTCGCCGCGGTCGAAACGGATGCGGTTCTGATCGCCAATCAGGCGCATGAGAAACCAGCGCTGCTTCTGCCCGATGCACACCGGATGCGAACGCTGCCGCACCAGATGCGCGGGCAGCCGATAACGCAGCCAGCGGCTGGTGTTGGCCACGATTTCCACGTCCGCGGGCTCCAGCCCCACTTCCTCGCGCAATTCCCTGAGCGCGGCCGCACGGGGACTTTCACGCCGCTGGATACCCCCCTGGGGGAATTGCCAGGCGTCCTGTCCAACCCGTTTGGCCCACAGCAACTTGCCGTCGGCGTTGAAAATAATCAGGCCCACATTGGGCCTGAAGCCATCGGTATCGATCACGATTCGTTACTCGTCGTACTACATGGGCCGGCCGGGCCGGACAGAGCAGTAAGGATGAGAGGAAGATGCGGCCGGCGCGGCGCAATGCAAGCTTCTCCCCGCAAAGACATCTCCGCATAGTAGGGAAGGCGGGTGTTTCCTGCAATCAGTCCGCGGTCTGTCCCTGGCGGCGGGCAGACTGCCGCACCAGCAGCAATACGGGGATCAAACCCACCAGGATCAGGGTAAGTGCCGGCAGCGCGGCACGTTCCCACTGGCCCTCGGAGGTCATCTGGTAGATGCGCACGGCCAGGGTGTCCCAGCCGAAGGGACGCATGATCAGCGTGGCCGGCATTTCCTTCATGACATCGACGAACACGATGATCAACGCGGTGAGAAAACCGGGCCGCAGCAGCGGCAGGTACAGACGGCGCAGCACCCTGCCCGGGCTGGCGCCAAGGCTGCGCGCGGCATCGCACAGGCTGGGCTTGATGCGCTCGAAGGCGGCGTCGAGCGGGGCAAAGGCCACTGCCATGAAACGCGTGAGGTAGGCCAAAATCAGCGCGAACACGCTGCCCACCAGCACCTGACGCTGGCCGATGATGCCGTGCAGCCCCTGGTCCAGCGTGGTGAAGGCCAGGATGATGCCCACCGCCAGCACCGAGCCGGGCAGGGCGTAGCCCAGGGTGGCCAGACGCACGCTCAGCTGCTCCAGCCAACGCCAGCGCCCGGGGGGCATGCGCCGGATCAGCGCCAGCAACAGGGCGATCGCCACCGCGGCAAGCGCGGCGATGGCGGCCAGTTCCACCGTATGCAGCAGGAATTCGGGGTAGCGGCTGTCCATTTCGCCGCGCCAGGTCTGCGCGGTCCACAGCACCAGTTGCACGGTGGGAATGCCGAAGCCAAACAGGATCACCAGCAGGCAATAGCCGGTGGCGCCCCAGGCCCTGGCGCCACGCAGCCTGAAGCGCTGCGATTCGCGGCTGCGTTCATCCAACGTGAACCGGGCGTGCTTGCGGCTGTAATGTTCCAACGCCAGCGTCAGCCCCACGAAACCCAGCAATAGGGTGGACAGCTGCGCCGCCACCGCCAGGTTGAACAACCCATACCAGGCGCTGTAGATGGCGGTGGTGAAGGTGTCGTAGTTGAACACCGCCACGGCGCCGAAATCGGCCAGGGTTTCCATCAGCGCCAGGGCGCCGCCGCCTATCAGCGCCGGCCGCGCCACCGGCAACGCCACCTGCCAGAATGCGCCAAACGGGCTCAGTCCCAGCATGCGCGCGGCATCCAGCAGATTGCGTCCTTGTGCGTTGAAGGCCGAACGCGCCAGCATGTACACGTAGGGGTAAAGCACCAGGCCCATTACCAGGATCACGCCAAGCGCGCCCTGCAGGTCGGGAAACCAGAAATCCATGCCGAAGGTGTTGCGGCCCCAGGTCTGCAAGGGCCCGGAATAGCTGATCAAGCCCAGGAACACGAAAGCCATCACGTAGCCGGGGATGGCAAGCGGCAGCATCAGCGCCCAGTCGAAAATACGGCGGCCGGGGAAGTCGCACACGCTCACCAGCCAGGCCAGGCTGGTGCCGAGCACCGTCACCATCACGCCCACGCCAAGCAGCAGCACCACGGTATTGCCGGCCAGCCGGTCGAGCTTCGTGTCATACAAATGCTGCCAGATTGCCTGCTCGCCGTTGCCCAACGTGGCCCATTGCGACAGCAGCATCAGGATCGGCAAAGCCACCAGCAGCGCGGCGGCAATGCCAAGCACGCGCCAGCCCCCCGGCAACTGCAGGGCACCGGATCCAACCGGAGCGGGGCGGGCGGGCATGGCTCAGCGGTAGTCGGCGCGGTCCATCAGGCGCACGGCATCGGCCTGCAGGCGGCCCGCCACCTCGACGTTGATCAGGTCGGGCTTGAAGTCGCCCCAGCTCTGCACCAGCGGCACCGATTCGATGGCGGGGTTGGCGGGAAATTCCAGGTTCAGCTCGGAGAACATCCGCTGCGGTTCCTCGGTGGACAGCCACTCGATCAGGCGCTTGGCGCCTTCGGGATTCTTGGCCTGGGTGGTGATGCCGGCGCCGCTGATGTTCACGTGCACGCCGCTGCTATCCTGGTTGGCCCAGAACAGCGCCACCGGAATGTTGGGATCGCGCTGCTGCTCCTGGCCAAGATAGTAAGAGTTCACTATTCCCACATCGCACTGGCCGGCGGCAATTGCCTGCACCAGCAGGTTGTCGCTGCTGAATACGCGGGTGGCCAGGTTGTCGACCCAGCCGCGCACCACGCGCTCGGCTTCCGCTTCGCCGATGCGGTCGATCATGGTGGCCACCAACGACATGTTGTAGACCTTGCGCGAGGTGCGCAGGCACAGCCGGCCTTTCCACTGCGGATCGGCCAGCGCTTCATAGGTGGACAGCTCTTCGGGCTGCACCCGTTCGGTGGAATAGGCGATGGTGCGGGCGCGCACCGACAGGCCGAACCAGCGGCCCTGCGGATCGCGTAGATGCTCGGGAATGTCGCGCTCGAGCAAGTCCGACTGGGTGGGCCTGAGCAGGCCCTTGTCGGCGGCAATCCAGAGATTGCCCACGTCCACGGTATAGAACACGTCGGCAAAGGTGCCCTCGCCCTCGGCCTGGATACGGGCGATCAGCGGGCCTTCCTCGCCGGTCTGGGTTTGCACCTCGATCCCGGTTTCCTGGGTGAAGCGGTCGAAAAGCGGCTTGATCAGGTATTCCTGGCGCGAGGAATACACCACCACCGGTCCCGTGACCGTCGGCGGGGCGGGCGCGGCGCTGTCCTGTGGCGCGGCGCCTTGCGGCACCTGGCTTTGCTGCGGTGTCTGGGTGGCCGATTCACCGCCGCAGGCGCCAAGCAGCAGCAACCCCAGCAGCGCGCTGGCGCGCAACAGGGCAAAAGGCGGGCGGGAAGGAGAGGAATACGAGGCAGTCATGGCAAGACCCTACGGTAGGAACGGCGGTTCAGAGGGGGAATTGATGATAATGATTATCATTCATCATCTCAAGCCCATGGCCTGTCGTATCAGGACCTGCTTGAGCGGGGTCAGGCCATCGGTCAGGCGCAGGCCGGTATTGCGCAGCCAGCGCAGCAGCAGATCCTCGCTGCCGAACAGGCGCTTGAAGCCTTCCATGCCGAGCATCATGCCCAGGTTGGCCGGCTTGCGCTGGCGCTGGTAGCGGCTGAGCACCTGCGGCGAGGCGAAATCCTGCCCCTTGGCGTGGGCATTCAGGATCACCTCGCTCAGCGCGGCGACATCCGCCAGCCCCAGGTTCACGCCCTGGCCCGCCAGCGGATGAATGGTGTGCGCGGCATCGCCGATCAACGCCAGATGCGGCGCGGTGTAGTCCACCGCATGCAGCTGATGCAGCGAAAACGCCTGCAGCGGCGCCAGCACTTCCACTGCCCCAAGCCGCCATTCGAAGGCCTGGGCGCAGCGTTGCGCGAAGGCGGCGGGGTCAAGGCCCAACAGCTGCGCCGCAAGCGCCGGTTCACAGCTCCACACGATGGAACAATACTGCTGCGCATCACCACCCTGCTGCCGCAGCGGCAGGAAAGCCAAAGGCCCCGTAGGCATGAAGCGCTGCCAGGCGGTGGCCTGGTGCGGCAGTTCGGTGCGCAGCGTGGTCACCAGCGCCTGGTGGTCGTAGCTCCAATGCCGGGTACGCAAACCGGCCCATTCACGGATGCGCGAGCGGCCGCCGTCGGCGCCGATCACCAGCCGGGCGCTTATCGCCGTGCCGTCGGCCAGGCGCAGACGATAACCCTCACGTTCATGCTCCAGGCCGACGATGCCGGTGTCGTAACGGCATGCCGCGTCCGTTTGCGCCAGGGCATCGGCCAGCACCGCGGTTACCAGGGAATTTTCGGCAATCCAGCCCAGGGCTTCGGCGTGCAGGTCGTCGGCATCGAAATCGATGGCGCCGGTGCCGTCCGCGTCCCACACATGCATGCGGGTATAGGGCGACAGGCGCAGCGCTTGCAAGGATTCCCACACGCCAAGGCGCGCGAGCAGGGCAGCGCTGGCAGCAGTGAGCGCGCTGACGCGGGTGTCGAAATCGCGCTGCGCAAGATCGTTGCCCAGTTCCACCGCGCTTGGCGGATGCTGCTGATCGACCAGCGCCAGCCGCAGGCCGGACCCCGCCAGGGCCAAAGCCATGCTCAGCCCCGCCATGCCGCCGCCGGCAATCAGGATGTCGTAGTCTGGTGTCGGATGCATGGGCCCGCTTGCGTGTTCAGGACGGCCCATTCACAGGAAAGGCCGCCAGGGAATGCGAATGGGGCATTATCCTGATTTTCTGGTAAAGTGCAGGCCCTTTTTATCGGGCTCTGCGTCGATCACGGGCCCCCGCAGGAACAGGCCCACCGTGAGCATCACCCACATCGCAAGTTCCAGGCTCCCCACCGAATGGGGCGATTTCACCATCCACGTCTTTCTGGAAGCCGCCACCGGCAAGGAACACGTGGTACTGGTGTACGGCAAACCCGACGTCAGCGAACCCGTGCTGTGCCGCGTGCATTCCGAATGCCTCACCGGCGACGCCCTGTACAGCTTGCGCTGCGACTGCGGCTCGCAATTGCAGGAAGCCATGCGTCGCATCGCCACCATCGGTAGCGGCGTGATCCTCTACCTGCGCCAGGAAGGCCGCGACATCGGCCTCGGCAACAAGATCCGCGCCTACGCGCTGCAGGACCAGGGCGCCGATACCGTGCAGGCCAACGTGGCGCTCGGTTTCGGCGTGGACGAACGCCATTACGACGTCTGCGCCGCGTTGTTCGAGACGCTTGGCATCAACCGCGTCATCCTGATGACCAACAACCCGGAAAAGGTGCAGGCGCTGGAAATGCTCGGCGTCGAAGTCACCGAGCGCCAACCCCTGATCACCGGCGAAAACAGCCATAACCAGCACTATCTGGCGACAAAACGCGACAAACTCGGCCATTTGCGTTGAGCGCGGGACAGCCACTTACGCTTTGAACCCATGGCTTGCCCGGCGCCGCCACCGCAGGCACCATCACGCTTGATCCAGCCGCGATACGATCCATGCGCATTTCCCGACTTTACGTGACACAGCCGCTGCAAGAGGCGAGCGAACTGACCCTGGACGGCTCGCGCGCGCACTATCTGGGCAAAGTGCTGCGGGTCACGGCCGGTACCCCGCTCTGTCTTTTCGATGATTCGGGATTGGAATTCGCCGCCACCGTGCTGGCCGTGGACAAGCACACGGTGCGCGTGCAGCTTGGCGCGGCGCAGAATCCGGGCACCGAATCGCCGCTGCGTACCACCCTCGCCCTTGGCATTTCACGCGGTGAACGCATGGACTACGCCATCCAGAAAAGCACCGAGTTGGGCGTGAGCGCGATCCAGCCGCTGTATACTCTGCACTGCGAAGTGAAATTGCAGGGCGAACGCCAGGACAAGCGCCTGGATCACTGGCAACAGGTGGCCATCAGCGCCTGTGAGCAATCGGGCCGGGTGCGAGTGCCGCCGGTATTGGCGCCCATGACGCTGGACGAGTTCGTGCGCCAGAGCACCGCCGCGCTCAAGCTGCTGTTCGACCAGGGGGAAACGCTGACATTGTCCGGCGCGCGGCCGGCGGGGGAAGTGGCACTCCTGATCGGCCCCGAAGGCGGGCTGGCGCCGCAGGAGCTGGCGCTTGCACGCGAGCGGGGCTTCGTGGGCATTCAGCTGGGACGGCGCATCCTGCGCACCGAAACCGCGCCGGTGGCGGCACTGGCGGTGCTGCAGCAGCTGTGGGGCGCCTGAGGCGCCCAGGCTCATTCAGACAGACGCCTTTTTAGCTGCCTTTGCTAGCTGCCTTTTTTAGACGCATTCGATTCACTTGAAGCACCCCGGCCTGGGCGGTGACCACGGCCAGCCGCCCAATCGATCCCAGCGGATCGCCGCCAATCCAGCCGCGGCATTGGGGTCTTCGTTACAGCGCGTCCGGCCCTGATTCGCCGGTGCGGATGCGGATAACCTGCTCGAGGTTGTGGACGAAAATCTTGCCGTCGCCGATCTTGCCGGTGGAAGCCGACTTGATCAGCACTTCGATGATCTGTTCGACCATGCCGTCCTCCACCGCGATTTCCAGACGAATCTTCGGTAGAAAATCAACGACATACTCGGCGCCTCGGTAGAGCTCGGTATGCCCCTTCTGACGGCCGAAACCCTTCACTTCAGTGACGGTGATGCCTTGCACGCCGATACCCGAAAGCGCCTCACGCACATCGTCCAACTTGAAGGGCTTAATGACAGCCGTGATCATTTTCATGGATGAACCTCTCCTGTGGGGCTGATACGCCGCAAAGTATACTGCCCCTGATCGAGAAAAAGCGATTCCCCGCCCCTGCGTGCTCCCTTACACTTCACCTGTCTTCATGCCATGGACGTACACTGATGATCGACAACGATTTCCTGCGCAGCCTCAGCACCAAAGCCGCCGCGCTCTTCCCCGCCGCAAGCGAAGCACGCGAAAAGATCGAACAGGAATTGTTCACCCTGCTCAAAAGCGCGCTGGGACCCCTGAACCTGCTGTCGCGCGACGAATTCGAAACGCAGATGCAGGTGCTCACCCAGGCCGAGGCGCGCATCAGTGAACTGGAACGCAGGGTAGCGGAACTGGAACGGTTGCCGCCGGAAGCGGAGGAATGAACCACGGCATCACAGACCGTGTCTACTCATACCGCAGACACGCCACCGGCCTGACCCGTGCCGCCCGCTTACTCAGCCACGCCACCGTCGTCCAGGAAATCACCAGCACCAGCACCGTTGCCAGCGCGCAGAGCGGCAGCAACCAATAGCGATCGAGCTGGTAGGGAAACCTTTCCACCCATCTGATGGCAAACCCCAGGGCAAGCGGCCACGCAAGCAAATTGGCCACCAACAACGGGCTCAGGAATTTTTTCAGGAACACCAGCGCAATCTGGAACGCTCCACTGCCCAGCACCTTGCGCACGCCGATTTCCTTGAGCGAGGAACGCATGGCAACGCTCACCGCGCCATACAGACCCAGCGTTGCCAACAGCAGCGCCGCGCCCGCACAGAGCAGGATCAACTTGCCTTCCTGCCGCTGCGGCGCATAGCCCGCCGCCACCTGATCATCGATAAAGAACACGCTATTCGGCGGCTGGCCACCCACGCGCTGCCAGGTATCGACTACCGCTTGCTGCAGGGTATGGGCAACGGCGGAATCGTATTGCAGCAGGATGAAGGCCGAGGAAGAATTTTGCACGGCGGGCATCAGCCGATAGATTTCCGCCGACGGCCTGCGGGTGAGGTCGAAATACATGTGGTCCTCCACCACGCCGATCACCGTCGCCGGCTCATGCACGACGTTGTTGCCGGACCCTCTGCGCAGGAGCACCGGCTTGCCCACTGCCTCGCCGGCATCGGCAAAGCCGAGCGCGGCGGCGGCCTGGCGATTGATCACGATTCGCTCGCTCACCCGCTGGCCTAGGGCCGCGCCGCGGTAATCGACGTCCCGCTGCAGGTCGAACTCCCTTCCCGCCAGCATGGGCACTCCCAGCATGCCGAAGCTGTCGAAACCAATCGTTCTGTTTTCCACAACAACGCCATTTTGATCGTCGGTACTGCGCACCAGAAGCGCCTCATTTGCAAAGGATATCCCCTGCGTATTCGGTTGGTTGTTGATCGGCCTGGCCATCCTGACGCCCGGAATGCCTTCCAGCGCGTTGACCAACACCATGGCGCTCGGGATACCACTGCCAAAATCACCCTGCACTGCTGCCAGGTTGGAGGGCTCGAACCCCAGGGGCTGCCGTGCCGTCACCCGCAGCTGCGCATACACCGCAAGCGTGGCCACCACCAGAAAGATCGCCACCGCGAATTGCCCCGCCAACAACACCGTCCGAAAATTCAACCCGCCCTTGAGGGAAGCAAGCGACGGCGCCAGGCTGCGCATCGGCCTCTGGCGCGCCAGCACGAGCGCAGGGTAATACCCCACGATTACGCCAAGCAGCACGGCGAAACCCACCAACACCGCAACGTCCACACCGTCCAAAGACGGCAGGGCGGGCACGAACAGCAGGCCCTCGAAAACCGGGCGCAGCAGCCCGATCAGGCCTAGCGCGGGAAGCAGTGCAAGTAGGGCCAGCGCCACCGACCCGCCAAGAAACTGCAATGCGATCTGGGAACGTTCGGCGCCAAGCGATTTGAGTATGCCTACCTCCTGAACGCGGCCGGGCACCGCGGCGAGGTTGATGCACACTGCATTGGTGGCGGACACCAACAATACCAGTACGCCCACGGCGATGAAGGTGGCCAGCTGCAGCGGATCGCCGTGCGGGGCAAGGAGTGGGTTTTCGGCGGAGTGGAAGTAGATGTCGCGCAGCGGCTCCAATCTCAGCCGGTACGACACCGGCGGTTGTCCGGACGCCACTTGTGCTGCCCCGCCGGAATATCGATCCGCATAGTCATCAAGCGCCTGCTGTACCAATACTGGAGTATTGTCGGGCGTCAGCTTTATCCAGAGCGTCGATATCGAGAAAGGTAGCGGTAACAGCTTGGCGGACTGATCACCGCGCATGGTCAGCGCCGCGAAGTCCGTGGCATGGCTGACCGGCTCCGGCAACCTAAAGATGGCGGCAACCTCGAGCGGTACATCTTCGCCTTTTGTTATATTTGGCACCCCGTTGACGAACTGCATCCCGCGTAATCCTTCAATGGTAACTGTCGCGCCCATCGAAGCAGTTGCATCGCCGAATATGGCCCGGGCCTGCCCCTCTTCCAAAGCAATCAGCCCTGGCTGCCGTAGCACTTGCTCGAGACTGCCAGCCAGTACCTCTGTCTGAAAAACATCCAAAAAGGACGCATCTACCGCTTGCAGCGGTATATATACGGAGTGATCTTCATACAGAATATTTGTACTCAGAAAGCGGGCGCTGGCAGTGGACTGGACAAGATCGTCCAGATGATCGAGCAGCGGACCAATACGAAATTCCGGCAGAGTGGCGGTGATGGTGCCCGCCCCCACGGTTTCCTCCAGCACGCGGTAGATCACCTGGCCATCCGGCCAGAGGCGGTCGTGGCTGACTTCCTGCTTCACGTGCAGGTAGATCAAGGAGGAAAGGGACAGGCCAATGGCCAAGCTGATCATGGTGAGCAGCGAGCTTTCGCGATCCTGCCATAACCCGCTGAACGTGCGTTTCAGAAAATAGAACAGCATGAACCCCTCCTTTATTGTTCTGGGACCCACAGCCATTTTCACAATGGCGCAGGCAGAAGGATTTGGGTTGGCCTTCAGCGGCGACGTCCCACCCGGCTGAAGTGCGCGCTCACGGCAGTCACCTGAACCGCTCGGCACGTGAGAGTATAACCACACTCATGACAAACATTCCAAAAATGGCCGAACCAGCACCGGTGTCAGCTTATCGGTCAACCGCCAAGCGCACAGGCTTGCCGATGCGGCTCAGCATTTCCACCAGCGCATCGATGGTGAATTTGGCCGTCTTGCCGTTCACCACATCCGATACCCGCGGGCGTGACACCATCAGTACTTCTGCCGCCTCGGCCTGTTTCAATTGATGCTGCTCGATCCAGGCCGCCAGCTCGGCCATGAGCTGTTCCTTGAGCCGCCTGGTGTCGTTGATCTGCTTTTGCGATGCCGCGTACAGCCGCTTGGCTTCCGCCGGCGCAAACCCCAGTTCCAGAAACAAATTCGCCCCTGGTTTGGTGATACGGCGAATTTCAGTGTCGATTTTCATGCGCTGTTCCTCCTTGTCTCGATAATGGCTTTATAGCGAACCTTCGCCACGTGCTTGTCCGGCCAGCTTGTCGCTTGTGTCTTCTTTTGAAAACAATGCAGGACGTATACGGCCTCCTCGAACTTGGCGACGTACATTACGCGAAACGCGCCACTCGCCTCCCGGATGCGGATTTCGCGCACGCCGACGCCGGCTTCGCTGAAAGGTTTCCAATCCTCTGGCTCCAGCCCCGCCTGTACCTTGGCCAATTGGAAACCCGCCTGCCGGCGTGCTTCGGAGGGAAAAGCCAATAGATCATCGTAAGCTGAGCCCAGCCAGAGGATTTCCTTTTCCACATTATAGTTCCTGTATAAAATTTTATACAATATTTTACTGACCCAATTGATCCATGCGCGTCCAACCAGGCGTCCCGGCCCTGCCATCGCTATTCCCCCTGCCGATACTGAATCGTCTCCAACAGTTGCAACCGTTCCACACGCTCACTACCGGCAAGGTCGGCAATGGTGCGGGCGATGCGCAAGATGCGCAGGCAGGCACGTGTAGACAGCTGGTATTGCTGCATCGCTTGCCGCAACAGCGCCTGCTCCCCTTCCCGCAATGAGCAAACTTCCTGTAGCTCGCCCTGCTCCAGGCGCGCATTCAATTTGTTCTGGCGTTCCATTTGTCTTAAGCGGCAGGCTTGTACCTGCTGACGCAGCGCCGGACTTTGCTTGTCGGCAGAGAGCGGCTGGCGCAGCAGCCGTTCGCGTTCTTCCTGGCGCAGGCGTGGCATCCATACCTGCATGTCGATGCGATCCAGCAAAGGGCCGGACAGACGTTGCTGGTATTGGCGAATACGGTCGGGCGTGCAGCGACATTCCTTCTCGCCGTCGCCGGAATAACCGCAGGGGCAGTTATTGCAGGTGGCCAGCAACATGAAACGCGCCGGCAGGCTTACCTGATAACGGGCGCGCGAGATGAGGATGCTGCCATTTTCCAGGGGCTCGCGCAGCGCCTCCAGCGCCTTGGGCGCGAACTCCGGCAGTTCGTCCAGAAACAGGACGCCATGGTGCGCCAGCGATACCTCGCCTGGATGCAGCGAGCTGCCACCTCCCACCAGTGCCACGCCGGAACTGGTGTGGTGCGGCGCACGGAATGGTGGACACGCCCAGGCAATGGCGTCCGGCACCTTGCCCGCCATGCCATGCAGCGTGGCCACTTCGATCGCTTGTTCAAAATCCAGCGCAGGCAATATTCCCGGCAAGCGTGCGGCAAGCATGCTCTTGCCGGTGCCGGGTGGACCGCGCAGCAACAGATTGTGGGCGCCGGCAGCGGCCACCACCAGTGCACGCTTGGCGCCTTCCTGTCCTATCACCTCGCTGAAATCGGGCAGCACCGGCGCTGTCGGCGCCGCTTCCGTCACCGGGACGGGTAGCTCGGTTTCACCGCGCAGGAATTCCAGCACCTGCAGCAGATGCCCACACAGGCGCACTTCGCTCTGCCTGGGCAACGCGGCTTCCATGCCATTTCCCTGCGGCACAATGCTCAGACGTCCCTCGCGCCCCGCCGCCAACAGACTTGGAAGTATCGCCGGTACCGCCCGCACCTCGCCTGACAACGCCAGTTCACCCTGGAATTCCAGACGATCCAGCGCCACGCCGCGCAACTGATTGGACGCCGCCAGTATGCCGATCGCCATCGCCAGGTCGAAACGCCCACCCGCCTTGGGCAATTCCGCCGGCGCGAGATTGATGGTGATGCGCCGTTGCGGGAATTCCAGGTTGGCGTTGAGTATCGCGCTGCGCACCCGTTCGCGGCTTTCCTTCACCGCCGTTTCCGGCAAGCCCACCAACGTGAAACCAGGCAAGCCGTTGGACAGATGTACCTCCACCGTCACCAACGGCGCTTCCATGCCAAGCACGGCACGGGAATAGACGCGAGCCAGAGCCATTGTGTTTCCTGAAGATTGTCAGGCTCTGTGTAGTCCAGGTGTGGGGGATTGGCCAGTTTTTATCGGGGAGGAGTCGGGTAAAGAAGCTACGCTTTCCGTATCGGCGTAGACTAAAACGCGAAAGCTGCTGAGCTTGGAGGTGGGGTAGAGACGGATCAACGGCCAGAAAAACAAACCCCGGGCTCGTCACTGGCGCGAAGTCAGGAGAGGAGTACCCGGGGACTGAACGGATGGTAGTTACCGGATAGCAGGGATGCAGGCCCGATACGATTCACCGATACTCGCTTAGTTCCTGCCTTCACCCGTGCAGCACACGCAAGGCATGCTCGGGGTCTTCGGCAACGATGCGCAACAGAACCTTGGCCGGTCCCGTCGGGCGACGACGTCCCTGCTCCCAGTTTTCCAATGTGCGGTGGCTTACGCCAATCAGCGCCGCGAAACGCATCTGAGACAACCCGGTCATCTCCCGAATCGCCTTCACTTCCGGCTCCTCGAACCGGCGCACACGGTCCGGCTTTTTCTTACCTTTGGTGATGGCGTCCATTTCCTTCACGCTGGCCATCAATTCGTTGAACATTTGCTTGTCCATACTCACCACCTTTCGACAATCTGTTGCAGCAGTTTCTTCTGCTCCACTGTCAGGTCCTGCTGCTCGCTCTTAGGATACCCATACAACATGTACAACTGCTCATCATTCTTCTGCCAGTAGTAGATCACCCTCATCCCACCGCGTTTGCCTCGTCCGCCCTGAGCCCAACGCAGCTTCCTCAGACCACCAGTGCCCTGGATGATCGCACCCAACCCGGGGTGTTGAATCAATACCTCCTGCAAGGTTCGATACTCATCGTCGCTCATGAGTGTGACGATCAACCGGCTAAAGATTGGAGTTTCAATGATGATCATGTGTGATTATACGCCACTGGCGTATCCATTCCATTGGAGAGCATAGGCACAAGCCAGAGCCATTGTGTTTCCTGAAGATTGTCAGGCTCTGTGTAGTCCAGACTCGCCGTGCCTGCCAATTTTTTAGGTGGATGAGATTCATCGCCATTCCCGCATATTCATGTTCCCATTCCACAATGAATACGAAAGACTGCCAGCGAACCCCACCATCGGAGCAGGCAATGGACTTCGGCGAAAAACTCAAACAGCTACGGCAGGAACAAAACCTTACTCAGCCTCAGTTGGCCGAGGTGGTTGGAATCGAGCAGTCGTATCTGTCGAAGCTCGAGAATGGCAAAGGCGTGCCCTCGGGCGAGGTGTTCAGCCGCCTGCTGGAGGCGTTGCAGGTTGGGATGGAGGATTTCATCGAGGGCTTGGATCAGCGTTCACGGCTTCAACTGCGCCAGATTCCGGAAGTGGCCAGCCACTTTACTCGCGAGAAGCAGCTCATCATCGGCAATCGCCGGCGCTGGTTGCTGGCCTCTGCGCTACTGCTCGCGCTGGGGGCAGCCCTCATCTATGGGGGAACCACAAAGCTTTTCATGCCGGAGATGGTGCATCAGTACGTGTCCCACGGCATCGTGATGGAAGGGGAATCCAAGGAACTGTTCTCGGTTCTCAGCCACTTCTACGCAGACCCCATTCGTGGCGCGGCGCCGGCTTCCCTCGAAGGAAGGATCAACGAGGACTTTCTCGCCACCCGCCAGTTCCGGGGCAACCTTTTCAACGTGCCGGTCGCAGGCGGCTCGCGCACTTACTACCGCATATCGTCACGCGACACCGATCCATGGCAAAACAAGGCTGCCGCCGCCTTGGGCGTTCTGTTGAGCGTACTTGGGCTTACCGGCATCGCGCTGGAGAAAAAATTATCCCAATGATGGGATAGGCTTTGCGGAAGCTGGCGGCAACCCTGCGTACCGGACCGCGGTGGGTGCGGTGCCATGGCCGCGCCCGCCCCAAGTCGAGTATCATGCGCTCCCCCCGAAGGAAGCTCATGAACTCGCTCAACGTCCGACAACGCAGCGCCGTCCGCTACATCGATGGTCCTTTGCTCGTGCTGGCCGGCGCCGGCAGCGGCAAGACCAGTGTGATCACGCGCAAGATCGCCTGGCTGATCGGCGAGTGTGGGTATCAACCGCAGCACATCGCCGCGCTCACCTTCACCAACAAGGCGGCGCGCGAGATGAAGGAGCGCGTGCAGAAGCTGCTCAAGGGCACCAGCACGCGCGGGCTGACCATTTCCACCTTTCATCACCTGGGGCTGACGATGATCCGCCGCGAGTGCGGCCACCTGGGCCTGAAGAGCAGCTTCAGCATCTTCGATGAAACCGATTGCGCGTCCTTGCTCAAGGAGCTGATGCTCAAGGACATCGATACCAACGACGAGCAGCTGCGCAAGCTGGCCGGCATCATTTCCAACTGGAAGAACCGCTTTCTGACGCCGCAGCAGGCGCTGAACGAGGCCGAGGATGCCGAGCAGGCGCTTGCCGCGCGTCTGTACGAGGACTACCAGCGCAGCCTGCGCGCCTTCAACGCCGTGGACTTCGACGACCTGATCCTTCTGCCGGCCCAACTGCTACGCGACAATCCGCAGGTGCTGGAAAAATGGCGGCGCCACATCCGCTATCTTTTGGTGGACGAGTACCAGGACACCAACCACATGCAGTACGAATTCGTGAAGCTGCTGGTGGGCGATCGCGGCGCGCTCACCGTGGTGGGCGACGACGACCAGAGCATCTATTCCTGGCGCGGCGCGCAGCCGGAGAACATGCAGCTGTTACAGAGCGATTTCCCCACGCTGCAGGTGGTCAAGCTGGAGCAGAACTACCGCTCCACCAATACCATCCTGACCTCCGCCAACGCGCTGATCGCCAACAATCCGCACGTGTTCGACAAGAAGCTGTGGAGCGAATACGGCCAGGGCGATCCCATCCGGGTATTGATGTGCGCCAATGAAGAAGCGGAAGTGGAGCGCATCGCCACCGAGATACAGCTGCTGCTGGCGCAAAAGCGGTTGTCGTTCCGCGACTTCGCCGTGCTGTACCGCGGCAATCACCAGGCGCGGCTGCTGGAAATCCAGTTGCAGGCGCACCAGATTCCTTATCAGCTCACCGGCGGCACCTCATTCTTCGCGCGCAGCGAGATCAAGGATCTGATGGCCTACCTGAAGCTCTTGATCAACCCGGATGACGACAACAGCTTTCTGCGCTGCATCAACACGCCGCGCCGCAAGATCGGGCCGTCCATGCTCGAAGGGCTGGGGCACTACGCCAACAAGGCGGGCGTGAGCCTGTTGACCGCCTGCACGCACCTGGGGGTAGGCGAGTATCTCAATGAGGGCCAGGTGGAGAAGCTGCGCGAATTCGCCGAATGGTTCGAAGACAAGCAGCGCGCCATGGACAACGGCGCCGGCGTGGCGCTGGTGCGCGAACTGATCGAGGACATCCACTACGAAGCCTGGCTGCAGCAGCACGCGTCCACGCCAAGCGCGGCGGAACGCGCCTGGGGCAACGTGCAGGTATTGCTGGGTTCGCTGGAAACGAGCCTGACGCGCGCCCGCGAGCAGGATGAGGACGCCACCCTGGAAACCGCCATCAACAAACTGATACTGCGCGACCTGCTGGAACAGCAGGAAGAAGCGGAAGAAACCAACAAGGTCCAGTTGATGACGCTGCACGCCGCCAAGGGATTGGAATTTCCCTTCGTGTTCATCATGGGCATGGAGGAGGAGATACTTCCGCACCGCAACAGCATGGAACTGGGCGACATTTCCGAGGAGCGGCGCCTGGCCTACGTGGGCATCACGCGCGCCAAGCAGCAGCTGATCTTTACCCTGGCGCGCCAGCGCAAACAGTACGGGGAAATGCTGGACACCACGCCAAGCCGTTTTCTCGATGAACTGCCGCCCGACCTGCTGGCCTGGGAAGGCAGGGCGGTGGACATGACGCCGGAAAAGGCGCAGGAACGCGGCAGGGAAACGCTCAGCCGGCTGAAGAGTTTGTTCGATTAGTCAGGAGAGGCCAGCGGGGGCGGCGCAGGTTTTCGTTCGTCCCGCAACGACCTCGACATAGTGATGCGGCATCCCTCATCCAGCTACATCCAGTGCTCATGGACCCTGCGACTTCGCGCAGGGTGACAGGGGCAATTTCGTGTTCGAGCTTTCTTGCTCGATCCAGGAGGGTCAGCTGGCGCCAGCCCCGATTTCCTCGGCTGTATTACTGGCTGGCTTCCACGATGTAATCCACCGTGGCTTTCAGATCGTCCTCGGAGCACTGCATGCAGGTGCCCTTGGGCGGCATGGCGCCGTTGTTGAAGCCGTTGATTGCACTGTCGTACAGCACGTCGATGCCCTTGGCGATGTGCGGTTCCCAGGCCTCCATATTGCCGAATACCGGAGCATTGTTCACACCGGTGCCGTGGCAGGCCACGCAAAACGTGTTGTAGACCTCTTCCGGTTCCATGGGACCCGTGTTGCTGCCCGGCAGCTTGAGGCCTTCCGCGCAAGCATCCCCCACCACGCATACCTCGGCAGGCGACTGCAGACGCGCGCGAATCTCGTCTTCCAGCGCGCCCAGGGCGCCCGAAGCGGTGAACAAGCCGGCAAGTGCCACGGCCATGGTAGCCAGCACGACTGACAGCGTACGGGGTCGAATCACGGTAAGTACCTCAAGAATTCTGGGGATGGTACGGCGGGTGCGCATTATAGACGGAAGCGGGCCCGACTGAAACCGCGGCACAACGCAGGATGGCGAGGGCGCGGTGCAGGTTGGCCGCAGCCATGCGGTGCGGCGAGGCTGTCGGGGTGGCTTGAAACCGCTTTGTGAGGACCACGGCCTTGAATCCCGGCCTTTAAGGAGCCGCGATGCTGAAGTAGAAAGGCCGCCGCAGATAGTAGAGCGGCTCGGCGTCCCCCGCGCTGGCATAGCCGATGAACACGCTCACGCCCAGGCCCGCCAGGCCGCTGCGCAGTCCGGTGATGCCGGTGGCGATGTCCAGGGTTTCCACGTCCTGCAACGCGCCGCTGTAGGCGGGCACCAGCGTGCTCAGCTGGCCGTTGAAGGGCAGGAAGCGGCCGGACGCATCGCGCATGAACTGCATGCCGTTGCTCAACACCGCCACCACGTACAGGTGGCCGGGCCGCCCCACGTGTTCGGGCTTCACCCGCACCCGGCCGCGCACCAGCAGCGCGTCCGTGGCGGCAAAGTGGGTGTCCCAAACCTGGCCGCCATCCTTGCTCACCCCGCCCTGGAACAGAATGCCGCTCACGTCCGCCTGGGGCTCGCTGGCGCGCACGTCGCCCAACAGCGGCAGCTGGGTGTCCATCACGCTGAGCAGGTAGTCGCCATTTGGACCGCCACAGGGGCGCGGATCGATGTAAGTATTCACCAACAGCAGATACTCGCCGGCGGGCAGCTGCATGGTGGCATTCACTGTGCAACTGCCTTCGGGGGCGGAGAAAATATCCAGCAGGCTCAACTGGGCGGAGGCCAGCAGCAGCACGGGTTCGAGATTCGGTGAGCGCAGGTCGACGCTGAGGTCGGTGGTTTTGTCCAATACCAGACGGTAGGCATCGATGGGGCTGTCGTCGTCACTGCCCCCGAATAGCTCAAATACGCGGCAATCGTCCTGCGTCAGCGCGCCGGCCACCTGGCCGTTGCGCGGAGCGGTGGCAACGGTACACGTGAGGGGCGGCGCGCCATAGAGCGTGTTGACGCCATTGATGTCGTCGGCCGTCAGGTGCCGCAGCGTACCGATGCGCGGCTGCATGATGGCCTCTGCCTTGAGCTCGTGGTCGAGCCCAAGCGCATGGCCCAGTTCGTGCAGCGCCACCCGGTAGAAATCCTGCGCGCTGCCGCGGCGCGGGCCGTCGAAAAGATCCCAGCTCACCGCGGAATTGAACACGATGTCGGATTCCTGCATTTGCCGCGACCCGACCGGCGTCGTCATCCAGCCGCTCAGCGTGATCGCCAGCACGCCCTCGCCGAAGGCGTTGCCGCACACGTCCGCGCTGAAGCCGGCGCCGTTGTAGCCATCGCCTTCACCGGCGGGAAAACCCTTGCCCGATGCGGCGCGGCTGTAGCCTGCGCAGGGATCGCGGTAGGTGGGGTCGGCCACGAAGTGGAACGCGGTATTGTCGTTCCAGGTGGTCATGGCGTCGCGAAAGGCCTGGGCGAAGGTGCCGCCACCGGAAACGGCGACGCCCGACAGGCCGGTAAAAAACGTGGTGCGTGCATTCGGCCACACGCCATTGCCGCGCTGAAACGCCAGCGCCGTGCCCAAGCCGGCCAGCACCAGCAGCACGGTGGCTGTCCCGCGCCATAGGGGCTTCATGGCGCAGCCTCATAGCAGCAAAAAAGTGGCTGTCCCTCAATCAAGGTAGCCGTCTCGTGCTTCCGCGGCTTCATGGCGCGGCCGCCTCGCTGCGAATGGCGGTCACGAAGTCGTCCAGACGGAAGCGGGCGTAATCGGGGAAGCGGCTGCGCAGTTGCGCGTCGTCCGCGCCAAGCGCCAGCATTTTCTTCAACAGCGGATCGGGATTCAGATTGGCCAGGATCAGGTCGGGACGTTCGCGCAGGTCGAGATAGGCGCCCGCGGCATCTTCCAGTATGGGGAAGTAGCCCTGGAACCAGCCGGTGAGCGGATTGATTGCCGGAGTGGCGGGGTCGGCAATGAACAGCAGCGCCCGCTCGCCCACCGCAGGGATGAACTGCCCGGCCACCTGCAACGTCTCGCCGTTGGCCTCGCCGCCAAGAAAGGACAGCGTAAGCGTCTCCTGAGTGAGTGCTCCCGATCGGTCGGTGATGACGTCTTCGACCTGCAGGGTGACGTAGGTGTGAATGCCCTGTTCAGTGGCTTCGCTGTAGCGGTCGATGATCCGCGCCTGCACGATCAGCCGCGAAGCATGGACCAGTTGCTCGAAGCTGTAGGCTTCCAGCACGGTGGCGTGGGCAGGAGCGGTGCATAGCAGCAGGGCGGGCAACAACAGCCTGAGTGCGAGCTTGTGGATTGTCATCATGCTCCGATCCCCGCGGGGCGCGCTGGATGGCGCCTATTGTCAGCCAGCCTGGCGCGCCTGCAAAGCCCGCCACCAGGTTTCGTTGTTCAGGTACCAGGCCACGGTTTGCCGCAGGCCTTCCTCGAAGCTCACCTGCGGGTGGTAGCCGAGGGCGCGGCCGATCTTGCCGGCGTCGATGGCATAGCGGGTATCGTGGCCAAGGCGGTCGGTGACGAAGGTGATCAGGCTGGCGCTTTCGCCACGTGCCGCCGGACTCTGGGGAAAGCGCTGCGCAAGGCTGGAGTCTTGCGCAAACAGCTGGTCCACGAGGCGGCACAGCAGCTTCACGGTGTCCAGGTTGGCCCATTCGTTGTGGCCGCCGATGTTGTAGGTTTCACCGATCTGCCCCTGCGCCAGGATCAGCGCGATGCCGTGGTTGTGGTCGTCCACGTGGAGCCAGTCGCGCACCTGCTGGCCATCGCCGTAGATCGGCAGCGCACGGCCGTGCAGGATGTTGAGCAGGCACAGCGGCAGCAGCTTTTCCGGAAACTGGTAAGGGCCATAGTTATTGGAACAGTTGCTGGTGCTCACCGGCAGGCCGAAGGTGTGGTGGTAGGCGCGCACCAGATGGTCGGAGGCCGCCTTGGACGCGGAATAGGGCGAATTCGGCGCGTAGGCCGTGGTTTCGGTAAAGGCCGGATCGGTGGGGCTGAGCGAACCGTACACTTCGTCAGTGGACACGTGATGGAAGCGCTTGCCGGCAAAACCACCCGTGGCACTCCACACCGCGCGCGCCGCCTTGAGCAACGCATGAGTGCCGATGATGTTGGTGTCGATGAACGCGTCCGGCCCGCTGATGGAACGGTCCACGTGGCTTTCGGCGGCGAAGTGCACCAACGTGTCGATTTGCTGTTGCACCAGTAGTTGCTCCACCAGCGCCTGGTCGCGAATGTCGCCATGCACGAAGTTGTAGCCGCTGTGGCTGTCCAGGCCCTGCAGGTTGTCGCGGTTGCCGGCGTAGGTAAGGGCGTCGAGCACCACCACCGTATCCTGCGGTTGTTCACGCAGCCAGTAGTGGACGAAGTTGGCGCCGATGAAGCCGGCGCCGCCGGTAACGAGCAATCGTTTCATGAGGATGTCCTGTCGAGGGCCTGCCGGAGGTCAAGCACCGTGTTCAAGGCCTGTTGCCAGCTTTCGCCCTGGTAGCCAAGGGCGGCGTAGGTCCTGCGTTTGTCGAGCACGCTGTAGGCGGGACGCACCGCCGGCGTGGGGTAGTCGATGGTGGCGATGGGCTCGATGGGAATGGCCTGCGCCAGCAGGCCTCGCGCCAGCGCGCCTTCCTGGATGGCGCAGGCAAAGTCGTACCAGCTGGCTTCGCCCTGGTCGGTCCAGTGGTATACACCCGTCAATGCCGGCGCGGCGGCAAAGCGCCACAGCACCTCGGCAAGTCCGTGCGCGGAAGTGGGTGTTCCATGCTGGTCCGCCACCACGCGCAACAGCGGCTTGCTGTGCATCAGCTGCAGCATGGTGTTGAAGAAATTCCTGCCCTCGGCCGCATACAGCCAGGCGGTGCGTACGATGCAACTGCGCTGTGGCGCCAGGCTCAACAGCGCCTGCTCGCCCGCCAGTTTGCTGGCGCCGTAGACGCCAAGCGGGTTGGTGGGCGCATCCGTGGCGTAAGGCGTGCTGGCGAAGCCATCGAACACGAAGTCGGTGGATACGTGCAGAAGACGCGTGGTGGGCGTGGTGGCGGCAATCAGGTGTTCGATGCCTGCATGATTGACGGCATAGGCGCGCTCCGGCTCGCTTTCGGCCTTGTCCACCTGGGTGTAGGCGCCGGCGTTGATCACCAGGTCGGGACGCGTCTTGTCGAACACCCGCGCGAGGCTGGCGGGATTGCTCAGATCGCATACCGCCGAGCTGAATGCGCTCAGCTTGACGCCTGGCGGCGTGCTGCGTTCCACCAAGCGGCCAAGCTGGCCGTTTGGGCCAAGCAATACCACGTGCATGGGCAATCCTCAGTCGAACAGTTCGGCATCGCGCAAGGCCGGCGCCTGGGCGTCCTTGCCGGACAGCTGCACCGGCACCTCCAGCGGCCAGACGATGCCGATGTCGGGGTCGTCCCAGCGAATGTTGCGGTCGTGTTCGGGCGCGTAATAACTGGTGCACTTGTACATCACTTCCGCCATGGCCGAGAGCGTGTAGAAGCCGTGGCCGAAACCGGGCGGCACCCACAGGGCGTGCTTGTTTTCCGCTGAGAGCGTTACGCCTACCCAGCGGCCGAAGTGCGGCGAGGAACGGCGCAGGTCCACCGCCACGTCGAAGATCGCGCCACTGACGGCGCGCACCAGCTTGCCCTGCGGCTGCACCACTTGGTAATGCAAACCGCGCAATACGCCTTGTGCCGAACGGCTGAAGTTGTCCTGCACGAAGTCGTACCGCAAGCCCAATTCCTCGAACCAGCTGGCACGAAAGGTTTCCAGGAAAAAGCCGCGGTCATCGCCGAACACCGCCGGTTCGTACACCAGCACTTCCGGCAACGCTGTGTTTTGCCAACCCATCGTTCAATTTTCCTTGCCGTGCGCCAGCACGCGCTGCAAATACAGACCATAGCCGCTTTTTTCCAGCGGCCGCGCCAGCTCGTGCAACTGAGCATCGTCGATGAAGCCCTGGCGCCAGGCCATTTCCTCCACGCAGGCAATCTTGAGCCCCTGGCGTTCTTCCAGCACGCGGATGAAGTTGCCGGCATCGAGCAGCGAGGTGATGGTGCCGGTGTCGAGCCAGGCGGTGCCGCGGTCGAAACGCTCCACGGCCAGCGCGCTGCGCTCCAGGTACACGCGGTTCACGTCGGTGATTTCCAGTTCGCCGCGCGCCGACGGCTTGAGTTGGCGGGCGATTTCCACCACCGAGTGGTCGTACATGTAGAGCCCGGTGACGGCAAAGTTGGAGCGCGGCGTTTTCGGTTTTTCTTCCAGGTGGCAGGCGCGGCCGGTGGCATCGAAGCTCACCACGCCATAGCGTTCGGGGTCGTGCACGTAATAGGCGAAGATGGTGGCGCCATCCTCGCGCGCCACGGCGCGCTGCAGTTGCAGGCCCATGCCCGAGCCGTAGAAGATGTTGTCGCCCAGGATCAGGCACACACCACTGTCGCCGATGAAGGATTCGCCGATCACGAACGCCTGCGCCAGCCCCTCGGGCTTTGGCTGCACCGCATAGGACAGCCGGATGCCCCATTGGCCGCCGTCGCCCAGCAGGCGCCGGAAATTGTCGACGTCCTGTGGCGTGGTGATGATGAGAATGTCGGCAATGCCGGCCTGGATCAGCGTGGCCAGCGGGTAATAGACCATCGGCTTGTCGTACACCGGCAGCAATTGCTTGCTGACGGTGGCGGTGATGGGGTGCAGGCGGGTGCCGGAGCCTCCGGCGAGGATGATGCCTTTTGTGATCACTTGTCCAAACTCTTGTTCAACCCTACGTTCAAACTTTCCAACAGAACCGGCAGTTCCCGTTGCAGGGTCTGCGTGGGTTCGAATCCGGTCAGCGCGCCGAAGCGGGAGTCCGCCGTGAAGCGCTCCAGGTACAGGGTGCGGTAGGTGCCGCGTCCCAGGCTGACATGGGTGAACGGCGCGCTCAATTCGCCCAGCTGCGCGGCAAGCCACAGCAGCGGGCGCGGAATCCACATCCAGGGCGCCGGCAGGCCCAACTGGCGGCGCACCTGGGTGAACAGGCTGGCAATCGGGTAGGCCGTACCGTCGTCCAGTTGCCACACACCGCCTTCCAGGGCCTCGACGTCGAGCGCGGCAATGATCGCACGACAGCAATCCTGCAAGCCAATCATGCCCATCACGCCGCTTGGCCGTGGCAACAGGCGCAGCCGGGGACGCCGCAGCAGGCGCAGCAGCGTGGCCAGGTTGCCGCGCATCCCAGCGCCGTAGATCAGCGCCGGACGCAGGCACACCACCTTGAGCTGGCCCCGCTGGTGCAGGTCCAGCAGCCATTCTTCCTGGCGGTACTTGATTTCAGCATAGGCCGACTGGCCGGGGTCGGCGGCCTTGATGCTGCTGACGAAGATCAGCTTGGCCACGCCCTGGCGCAGTGCCGCCTCGCCCAGCATCTGCGTGGGCGTGTAGCTTTGCGCCCATTGCAGTTCAATGCCGCCGCCGGTGTGGGCGCGGCCGGCGAGGTGAATGATGAGATCCACGCCGCTGCACAGTTCGTCGCAGAAATCGGCGTCCTTCAGGTCGCCCTGGTACAACACCAGGCGCGGGTGCCGGCACAGTTCGGGCGGCAGGTTGCGCCCGCGCAGGCAGGCCTGGATGCGCAGCTCCGGATCTTCCAGCAATTGCGCCAGCAGGGCTTGCCCCAGAAAGCCACCGGCGCCGGTGACCAGCACGGTCCTCACCCCCACCTCCAGCCGCGCTGGCGAAACCAGCGCCAGGCGGATGCACCAAAATAGCGCACGTGCCGCAACCCCTTGCGCGCCGCATCCCCGCCATGGTGCTCCACGGTGGCAAGCGGGCAATACAGCACCTCGCCCTGATTGCGCAGGGCGCGGCTCAAGGCAAAATCCTCGAAATACAGAAAATAACCCTCGTCGAAACCGCCCACGGCGCGCAGCGCCTCGGTGCGCGCCATCAGGCAACAGCCGCTCAGGTGCAGCGCCGGCGCCACCTGGCGCGCCTCCACCAGGGCGCGGCATTCATACCGCGCCAGCCGCGCGTCGAAACGCCGCTTGAGCCAGCGCGGCGCAAAACCGCGCAGCGCGAGGTCCAGCACCGTGGGTTCGGCCTTGCAGGGATAGCTCAAATGGCCCTGGCCATCGTGCACCTCGGGACCGAGCAGCGCCGCCGCCGGATGCGCGCGCAAGTATTGCAGCAACGCCACCAGACTGTCTTTGGACAGGATCACATCGGGGTTGAGTATCAGGTGAAACGGCGCCTGGCTTTGCCCAAGTGCGCGATTGTGGCCGGCGCCGAAGCCGGGATTGGCGCCGTCATGCAGCAACGTGAGCGACAGGGTTTCGCGCCACGGCGCGCAGAGCGCGGCCACCGCCGTCGGGTCGGGGCTGTGGTCCACCACCGTTACCGCATAAGGGGCGGCAAAAACGTTTTGCACCGCTGCCAACGCCTGTTCCAGCGCCTGCAGCACACGCTGGAACAGCAGCGGCTCCGGTTGGAAGCTGACGATGGCAACACTGAGCAGGGGGCCTTGCGGCATCGGGACCAAACGGTGTTACTCGCGGATCGGCACCAGCCTGTCGCCGAACGGCGTGCTGACCTTGCGCATGCCGGGCGGCACGTCGGCATCCTCGATGCGCGGCGGCACGAAATTGCGCAGGCGCTCTGCACGCTGCTGCTGGCGTTCGGCCCGGGCCTGGTCCGGCGTTCCCTGCCCCTGGACGGGCACCATTTCCACCTCGCCGCTGAACGGATTGATGATCCGGCGCTGTCCCTGCACGCTGGCATTGAGGGTGGCGGGTTGTGGTGCTCCCCCATTGGCCGCGGCCTGGGCGGCAGCGGCGGCAAAAGGATCGTCCATTGCACCGGGGCCTTGGCCGGCTGGCACGCCCTGCTGCGGTGAAGGCGCCAGGGGAGTGGACCGGGCCAGGCTCAAGAGCGCCTGGTTGTCGGCGGAGCAGCTCACACCCTTGTCGGGCACGCTGCTGCAAGGCTCGCTGCCGGGATATTCCAGCGTTACCGAACGCCCTGCCACCTCGGTAATGGCAAAACCGGGATGCTGCGGCACGCTGGCCTGCGCGCCCGGCTGCCATTGCACCTTGGCCACGCTGCCGTCGCGGTTCACCAGCACCACGTGGTAATCGTCGCCGACGCGGCTGGTGCTGCGCAGCGTAAAGGCCGGCTGCGAGCCTCCCCCGAAACCGGGGGCTGGCGCCGGGCCCTGCTGAGCGGGCTGCTGCGCGGCATTGGATTCGGTGGGTTCGAACAGGGTCAAGGGCTGCGCCAGCGCCGCCGGCATCGCCAGCGCGGCAACAAGCGAGGGGACTAGCCTTTTCACGGTGCTGCCTCCTGCGACGCATGCTGCGCCACGGCATTCAATGGGTTCCGCCTTGGCCAAGCCAGGCGGGAGAAGCCAAGTGTATATAGGGCCCGCGGTGCGCGGCAAACGAATTAAAGATTGTCGAACGAAAGCAGGCCGTCGTTGGCGTTGAGGCCGAAGGATTGCAGGTTCTTGTTGGCTTCCTGCTCGGCCTTTTCGCGATCCAGGTGCTGCTTGGCGAGCTTTTGCATGTTCTGCATCGAGAGCAGCTGGCAATAAGCCACCACCAGACCGCCCACGTCGCGCAATGCGCCAAGCTTGTCGGGGGGGAGCGCATTGAGCCGCGTTTCGCTGATCTTGAACAGGCCTTCCAGCCGCTTTTGCTCATTACCCTTGGTTACCACGATCTCCCAGGGTTCGATCAGCTCCAGCTCGGCGAACACGCTGCACAGCGCTTCCATGCCGGCTTTTTCCTTTTCCAGCTCCGCCAGTGCCTGCAGCTTTTCGGACAGCTTGGGCGACACTTCGCCATCGGCCAGGAAAAACGCTTCGCCTTCCTCCTTGTCACTGATGAGCGCGGCATTTTCGTCGATGCACAGCGCCTTGTTGCCCTCGGTGGTGCCCACCAACATGAAAGGATGCAGGCGATACGCCTTCGGCAGATAGCTGCCGATCCATTTGCCGCGCGAAGTCACCTGCAGGTTGCTGCTGGCATCGATGCCCTGCACGCCCACCAGTTGGTGGCCTTTTTCTGAGGTGACAAAGGCGATGGGGTAATGCAGTACGGCGCCGGGCAGCTCCGAAGCCACCAGCGGCACGATGGCTTCCTTGAGCGTGTGACGGTAGTCTGCAACGGCGCGCCAGGATTTGCCCTGGTAGCGGTCTTTGGATATGGCGCAGATATTGCTCATTTCTGCCTCCTTCGTACTGGGCCAGGCGGGAAGGAAGCCAGTGTATAGAGCGCCCGCGGATGCGGCAAACGAAAGGGACGGTTTTTGCAGGGGGCTCGGGGCGGATCACATCCTCAAAACAGGCAATCAGCCTTCGACGACGTCTTCCAGCCGCGTGGCAAACAACACCCGCTCGGCCCACAAATCCAGCTCGGCTTCACTGGCTTGTGCCACGCGCCGCGACAGCGCCGAGGGCAGCTCTCCAAACTTCAATTGCAGTAGCCGCAGCAGAATGGTTGCACGTCCTTCTTTGCGTCCCTTTTCCAATCCTTTCTCCAGTCCCTTCTCCAACCCCCGCTTTTCTCCAAACCGCTCCAGATGACTCACAAATGGCATGGCATCCTCCTCCCTAAAATGGGCTGTTTCGGCATTATAGTAATCCTCCAATTCCGGCGGCAAGGTGACCAGCCAGTCCAGAAACAGCAGCAGGCGTCCGATTTGCTTTTTCTTCAGCCGCATACGCCGCGCCAAGCGGTAGAAGCTCAACAGGTTGTCCACGCGGCGTTTATCTTGGCGTTTCAGATTATTGGTAAGCTGCGCGGCCACGAGCAAGGCAAAAGGATTGTCGCTGTGCAACAGCCCTTCCCAGCATTCGTTGTAATCCAACAATTTGACACTGTGAAAGTCGAAGAAAATTCCCTTGTCCTTGATCCGCGCTTCAAAATGCGTGGGCCGGAATTTTGGATTGGTATCGGTCAGTACCGCCAGGCTGATGACGGGCTTGCCATAGTGGTCCCATAACCGGTAGTAGTAAGTGAACATCCGCTGGGGGAAGTGACGATCCGCCGAGCCTTGCACTTCCACATGAATCAGCAACCAGCGAGGAACGCCATCGTCAAAATACACCTCGACCAGCTTGTCCACCTGGCGGCGACCTGTGCGGCTGTCGGGCCTGAGCTTTTGCAGCTCCTTTTCGAGGAAGCGGATGGGGCGGGCCCAGTCGACGCTTGCGTGGAGGGTAGGGAAAAGCAGTTGCAGGAAAGGGTTGAAGAATTCTTCCAGCGCCTCTTTCCAGGGGCCGTCTTGGTCGTCCATGACCGGAGTTCCACGGTTGTGTTGGGTACTCTTACTATAGCTGGATTTTTTGCGATCGCCGGGTGGAGTTCATGAACGGGGCAATCGGCGTCAAACGATCTCTAGCGCCTTGAGCACCGGCAATTGTTTTTCCTTGAACTGGTTGGCGCGCTCCAACAGTTCGGCGAAATTTTCTTCATCGGTGTTGAGGGTGCGGCCTTCCTTGACGATTTTCTGCCCTTGCGCATTCAAAATCTGCAGCACGCTCTGCGCCCATTCGCTTGGCTGGCGGATGCCGTCCAGATAGGAAAGCGCGAACAGCTGCTGGAACCTGCCGAGATTGTGACCGCCGCCGGTGACGGGCGAGGCCAGATAGGCGACGTCGGTGGAGGAGCGCGCTTTGCGCATCAGGTGGCGGTTGAGCTTTTCGGTTTTCTTCTTGGTGCGCGTGATCGTCTGCGCATCCTGCACCGAGGCCAGGTGGCCGCTGCCGGCCAGGATCGTCACGGCTTCGATCACCTGCACCTGGGAAATGTCGGCGCCCTTGGTGGCGTCGCAGATTTCGGCAAGGGTGCGCTGTTTGTGGTCCGCGAGAAATTCGATGATCGGGGCGTAGATGCCCTGGTTCATGTCTGCCGCCCCCAGGCTGCCATTGACCTTCAGCGTGATGTCGGGCGCCGAGCTGAGCAGCATCACCTTGTGGCTCGACAGCGCTTCCATGCGTTCCAGTGGTGACAGGCGACGAACGCCTTTTATCCAGTAGTCGCGCCGGAACTGTTGATTGACCATGAAATCCCGCACGCTCTGGGCAAACATCGGATCGGGAATGTCCCTGAGCAGCGCCTGCTGCGCTTCGGTGAGGTTGATGCCATCGACGCTATCGAGGTAATGCGCCGAGCAAGCGTAGTTGAGTTTGGCTTCCTGCAGCCAGCCGGCCATGGTGGCGAAATGCATGGGATGCCAATCGCGATTGAAGAATTCGTGCGCCAGGTAATGCTTGTTCTGTTCCTTCAGTTTTTTCAGCCGTTCCGCCACCTGGGGGTTGGCGCGCCCGAACAGCGGGTTGGTGGCCAATAGCTTGTCGGTGAATGCCAGCGCTTCGTCGATGCCGCTGATGATGCCCTTGCCGCCGGCACTGAGCAGTTGCGCATGTTCGCTCATCAAATGGCGCATGGGGGCGAAGGCCGCCCAGCCGGGCAAGGTGTTGTAGCTGATGTACAGCACGCCGCCTACCTTCAACTTGCGCTTGATGAAATCGGTGATCAGCGCCCGGTTCTTGTCGGAGATCCAGCTCCAGATGCCATGCAGCCCAATGAAGTCGAAATCGGGCAGGTCCGAGCGCAGGCAAAACTCTTCGAACGCTTCGTCGTAAAGCTTGGCATCGCTGCCGCAGCTGCGCACCAGCTCCTGCGCAAACCCCGCCTGGCTGGGATTGAAGTCGGTGCCATGCCACTGAACGGGCGAAGCGGCGGCGTGAATACCGATGCTCATACCCTGGCCAAAGCCAAGCTCGCAGGCCGTTTCGATTTTTGGCATCACGATGCCCTGCTTCAACAGGGCCAGTTCCGACCTCGACGGATTCAGTTCCTGGTAATACCCGAAGGTATAACCAACATCCGCCATGTACCCTGCTGTCCAATCGCTCATCTAAGGTGCCGCCGCAAAAATTGAAGGAACGTAAGTTATACAAGGTTTTGTAAAACCGGCAAGGGGTCCACGTACTCCCCCATAAAGAAACCCCCGGTTCTTTTGGAACCAGGGGCTTCGCTGAGCGTTTTACAGTGGCGCACGCTGTGTTGCAACCAGCGTATCGCCTGGGGTGTGTTGGGTTAGAACACGTACAGATCGCCAGCAGCGCCGTTGACGGTATCCAGGCCTTGCAGGCCGGTTACGCCAACCAGTTGCACGACATCCGCACCATCGACAATGTAGCTGTTACCGAGGTACTCGAACACCGCCGCGCCAGTAGCCGCGTTCTGCACCTGGCTGATGGCCGTCGCCAGATCGGTCGGGCCAGTGCTCTGGAAGGTAACCAAACCACCCTCGATGTGGGCATACGCGTCTGCCAGGTTGTCGCCCGATTGGGCGTTGGTGCCCTTGAGAACGTCGAAGCCATCCTGAGCCGTTTCGCCGGCACCCCCCGCGAGGCCAAGGCCGGCTATCTGGACACCAGTGGCAATGTCGATCACGTCATCGCCGGCGCCCAGCGTGAGCAAGCCGCCATCGAGGGCGTTGGCTGCGGATTCCGCTTTCAGATTGCCAGCGTCGAAGAGAAGGCCACCGCTCAGCCCGGAGGCATCAACGGTAGCAACGTTGCTGGAACCGGTAAGACCCAGGGTCAATACGTTCTCGCCGGATACCGTTACGGAAGTCAGCGTGTCTTTGGCGTCGAAGAAAGCCAGATAATTGTTCGCATTGTCCCCGCTGGAAACAATGGTCAACTCGGTTGCTGCCTCAGCCTGGATCTGAAGTCCCGCTTCGTTGTCGCCGGCACCTGTGGCCGCACCAACGAAATCGGAATCGAAGGTTGCATTGATGGCGGTGGCATTGTCTGCATATACCGCACCCACATTGTCGAGAAGACCAGTCGTGGCCGCGGTGGTACCGCTTTCATCGATATCCAGGGTAATCGCCAAAGCCCCTGCGGTTTTCTGATTCAGGACCAATGCATTGCCGACAGCGCCCGGCGTGTCGTCACCCGTGATGCGATAACCAACGTCCTCGCCCAGGTTGCTCAGCATGGCACCAGTGCCCACATCACCGCTGGCGATGATTTCGGTAACGGTGTTGCTTTGCGCCAGAATGTCCATATCCAGGTTGTCACCCAAGCCAATCGCATCGAACACTTCAAAGTTGGTGAAGGCGTCCACGTTGGCAAGACCGACCAGGTTCAGGTACAGCGTATCGACGCCCGCGCCGCCATCGATCAAATCGCCGGCTTTTATGCTATTGAGGGCGGCATCGAAAATATCATCGCCATCGCCCAGGTCCACGCTCAGTTTGCCATCGCTGCGGGCGGTGACATCCACGATGTCGTCGCCAGCGCCTGCCTTGATGGTAGTGGTGCCGACGCCAGAGGTGTTGACTTCGATGTCATCATCGCCGGCACCCGCGCTGACGGAAGCGGAAACCGTAGCGCTGGTGGCCGTGGAAAGCTTGAGGGTATCGTCGCCAGCACCACTCTTGATGGCGGCTACCGTATTGGGTGCGGAGGTATAGGTGATGTCACCCGTGCTGCCGGAGGCATCAACGGTGGCCAGGGCGGCGCCCGTGAACGTCAGCGTGGTGTCGACTTCACTGTTGATGGTGGCGGTTTTCACGGCGGCGCCAAGCGTAACCGCGGTGGCTAGGGAGCCACCAGCAGCGGTCAGGCTACCGGAAAGGTTGAGGGTGTCCAGCTTGCCGCCATTCACTGTCAGGCCCGCTGCAGCATCAACGCCGGCCAGTGCAACATTCGCCGTGGTGGCGGCGGCAGCCGCGGTTGCCGTCAATGCGGTTGCGCCAGTGTTTCTGAAACCGGCGGTCACACCATTGGTCAGGTTGATGGCGGCGACCGCATCATTCACCTGCCACAACTCCTCGATACCCTGGTAAAGCGAGGCATCGGCGAGGGCAGCCGCCGCGGCGGCGCCGTTGATGATGTTCACCACTTCGACATTTTTGATCGTAGCGCCGGCGGCGGTGTTTTCGGTGGCGGTGGTATTGATGTTCAGCGTATCGCGGCCCGCGCCGCCGTCGATGACGTCGAAGGAATTGAGCGTGGTGGCAGCCTTGCCATCGCTATCGATGGGCAACGCTTCGAACACGTCGTTGCCGCCACCGCCATTGAGCACATCCTTGGTGGCGGTCAGGCTGTGAGTTGGCGAGGTGACGCCAGCGTCGATATCGGCGATGGCGGCGGCAACGGTAGCGTCGTCGCTGGTTACGCCATTGATCACGGCCTGCAGGTCAGCCAGATTGTTGGAGCTCTGCTGCGCGGTAACCGAGTAGTAGTTGGATACTTCGATTTTGTTCAGCAGGGCTTCCTTGGCATCCGCCCATTTGGCGCCGGGGGCGTTCAACAACAGCTGCACCGCATCCACGATAAGGGAAGAACGGGACTGGCCGGCATCCAGCTGGCTGACGATCCATTCGTGCGCGGAGGCTTTTGGCTGCGCGGCGACATCGGCATTGCCAATCAGAATGTCGATCAGCTGATCGGCGAATTCGCTGGCGGTGAGATGAGCGGGATAAACCTGCTCGAACTGTGGCTTGGTTTCCAGAATGCCGGCCAGGTCCTTCAGGCTGGAGCCGGCTTCGGTTGCATCCACCAGTACGGAAAGTACGGCAGATCCGGGAGCGGCGTCGAACATACCGATGATCACCGCGGTAAGTTCATCTCTTGCTTCATTTGTAATCAACGCCATTTTTTGGCCTCCTGATGAATTCGTATCGATGCGAGGTGTATTGAAGAACTCGCGTTATACGTTGGCCAGCAGGAGCAATAAGCGGCTTAGTTCACATTGTGCATATACAAAGGCCGCAGCGTGGCATTTTTGCCGTGTTTTTCGCGGTTGAGGATTCGGACTGGAGAGGCCGTGTGGCTGGGAAATCGGTCGATATAAAAAAGCCCCCGGCTCCAAAGAGCCGGGGGCTTTGTCTAGCGTGTTGCATTACTAATGCGCCGACTGATGACAGAGGCGCTTAGTCATGCCGTGTGGCTTAGAACACGTACAGGTCGGTGGTAGCGTCAACGTTATCCAACCCGTGCAGGCCGGTTACGCCTACCAGTTGGATGACGTCACCGTTGGTGACGATGTAGCTGTTGCCGATGTACTCGAACACAGCAGCGCCTGCACCAACGAGCGTAGTTACATCAGCAATCGCCGTAGCCAGGTCGGTCGGGCCAGTACCCTGGAAAGTAACCAAACCATCTTTCAGGCCCGCAGCAATATTATCCGCTGCCTGAGTACCAGCGCCGGCGAGAACGTCGAAGCCATCCTGTGCAGTAGCATCTTCGCCAGCACCCAGACCGATGCTGGAGATTTTGCCACCATCGACGATGGTGATCACATCATCACCAGCGCCCAGCTTGAGTACGCCACCATCAAAGGTGCCGGCAGTCGAAGCTTTCAGGTCAGCCATATTAAAGGTCAAGCCACCGCTCAGACCAGAGGCATCAACCGTAGCCACTTTAGTGGAAGCGTTGAGATCCAGGTTCAGCGCGCTATCGCCAGTTATCGTGATGCTGGCCAGCTTGTCGTTGGTGTCGTTGTAAACCAAGAAGTTGCTTGCATTGTCACCGCTGGAAGCAACCGTCAGAGAGGTAGCTGCTTCACCAGTAATTACCAGCTCTGCAGCGTTCAGATCGGTAGCACCGCCAGGACCTGCGCCGATCGCACCAACGAAGTCGGAGTCGAAATTGGCCGTGATAGAAGTGGCGTTAGTAGCAGTGACGTTGCCATCGACATCACCATTCGTGCTATCCAGTGCCGTAGTACCGGTTTCATCGATATCCAGGCTAATCGTCAGCGCGCCTGCAACTTTCTGGGTCACGCTCAGCGTACCGTTTGCCGTGGCGGCATTATCATCGCCAGTGAAACGGATACCAACGCCTGCACCCAGGTTGTCCAGCGAAGCGCCGCCGGCTACGTCACCGCTAGCAACGATTTCAGTAACAGTATTGTTCTGCGCCAGGATGTCGACATCCAGGTTATGGTCCAGATCAATGACATCGAATACTTCGAAGTTGGAGAAAGCTTTAACGTTGGCAACGCCCACCAACTGCAGCAGCAGGGTATCCGTGCCTGCGCCGCCGTCAATTACGTCGGTGCCATTGATAGCAACGCTGGAGCTGAAAGTATCATCGCCAGCACCCAGATCCAGAGTCAGGACGCCGCTGCTACGAGCAGTAACGTTAACCGTGTCATCACCTGCGCCGGCCTTGATGGTAGTGGTGCCATCGCCAGTGGTGGCAACCTCTATCTTGTCATTACCAGCACCCGCATTAAGGGTAGCATTTACCGACGTGGCTTTGTCGGTGGCGGTAATGATCACCAGTTCATCATTACCGGAGCCGCTCTTGATAGTAGCGACTTCGGCATCCGCGGTGACATATTTAATAGCAGCAGTGCTACCGGACGCATCAACGCTGGTCAGATCTTTGGTCGATGCGAGATCGTTCTCGATAACCAGAGTAGTAGCAACATCAGCATTGACAGTGGCGGACTGCACGTCCTTACCGAGCGTGACAGTGGCGGCCAAGGCACCTTTGGTGGCCAAGCTACCGGACAGATTGAACGTATCCAGTTTGGCGCCAGTCACAGTCAGGGTCGTACCCGCATCAACGCCAGACACCGCAACGTTGGCAGTAGTGGCAGCAGCAGCGGTGCTCGCCGACAATGCGGCTGCGCCAGTGTCTTTGAAGCCAGCGGTAACACTATTGGTCAGGTTGACGGTAGTGGCGGCCGAGTTCACCTGCCACAATTCCTGGACACCCTGATATTTGGAAGCATCGGTAAGGCTACCGGCAGCACCACCAACTGCGCCGCTGCCGTTGATGATGTTGACAACTTCAACATTCTTAACAGTGCCGCCCGCGGTGTCATTGAGGTTATTGGCAAGATCGGTATAAACGTTGAGAGTATCGCGACCAGCGCCACCATCGATGACGTCGAAGGTGTTAAACGTAGTAGCACCTTTGCCATCGGCACCGATAGGCAGCGCTTCGAACACATCGTTGCCATTGCCACCATTAAGCACATCTTTGACAGCAGTCAGATCGTGGGTCGGGGCAGTGATGCCACCATTGATGTTGTCGATAGCAGCGTCAACAGAAGCAGGATCGCTGGTTACGTTGGCAAGCACAGCCTGCAGATCGCCCAGGCTGTTGGAGTTCTGCTGTGCGTCTACCGAGTAGTAGCTGGACACTTCAACTTTGTTCAGCAGGGCGGTTTTGGCATCAGCCCATTTCTCACCAGGGGCGTTCAGCAGCAGCTGTACGGCATCGACGATGACGTCGGAGCGGGCTTCGCCGGCATTCAGTTTGCCAACGATCAGGTCGTGGGCGGAGGCTTTCTGCTGTGCGGTTACTTCGTTGCCAAGCAGGGTATCGATCAGCTTGTCAGCGAATTCGGATGCGGTGTTGTTAGCCGGATAAACCTGCTCGAACTGCGGCTTGGTAGCCAGGATGCTGGCCAGTTGGTTGATGCTGACGCCGGCTACGCTGGCGTCGGTCAGTACGGACAGAATGGCCGAGCCGGGAGCGGCATCGAACATTCCCACGAGTACCGCGAGAATTTCGTTTCTTGCTTCATTTGTAATCGACGCCATCTTTAGATCTCCTTAAGTATCGTATCGATGCGAGGGTGTTGTACTAATTGGTCCAATTATTCAGGTTGTAGTAGGACAGTTCTGGAAAACCAAAAGTCCTTCGACGGCGTGCATACTACTGACCAGCCTCGCAAGTGCGTGTGATGACAATCACAAGCGCTTGATGAAACCGCGTTTGGTAGTTCAGCCTTCGCTGCATTTACCCCCACCCCACCGGGTTTGCGGGCACATACGCGGCAGCAAGATAACTGCATGACTTTCGATTTGCAAGCATTTGATTCGCCTGTTAGGAACGGGCCGTAAGCATTTGTTTTATTTTGTAAAGAGCTTATTCAGAAACGGTATTGCAGGCCCAGGTCCACGGCGGTGCCGCTGTTCTTGAAGGGGTTGAGATTGCTGTTTTGGTCCTGGTAGCTGAGACCGGAAAAGAGCTGGGTTCTGGCGCTCAGCTGGTACTGGTAGCGCAGCCTGGCCTGGACGCTTTCCACGCTGCGGCTGGCGCCGTATTCGATCAGGTCGCTGTAGCCTTGCTCGTCGTCGAGGCGGGCATAGCTGGCGTTCATATCCAGCCAGCCCATCGGCAGGCGGTATTGCCAGCCCAACTGTACGCGCCAGCCTTCGCGGTCGCCTCCGGGACGGTTGGCGTTCTCGGCGGCATTGAGCAGATAGCCGGCTTCCAGCTGCCATTGCGCACGGCCATCGGGGCTGGTGCATTCCACGCCGCCGCCCAGGCTCAGCTCGATACCGCTGAACAGGCTTTGCCCGTGGTAGCGCTGGAATTGGCCGGCCAGCTCCGTGAGCGGCGTGCAGCGCTGCTGGCCCAGTTTGAGCCGCGAACGCACCTCCGCCACGCTGTACAGCGGGCTGCCACCATAAAGTAGATGGCTGGTGCCGGTGGCGGTTTCCCAGACGAGGCGCTGGAATTCGCGGGTGTAGCCGTAGCGCCAGTCCAGTTGCACGATGTCCGAGTCGGCGTCGGTACTGCTGCGGTTGCGCAGGCTCATCAGGAAATCGTGGCGCCGGTCCACTTCGAGTACCGCGTAGTTGCCCAACAGACGCAGGTTGCCGAAGCCGCCTTCCTTGGGCTGATATTCGGGATCCAGGGTGGCGATTATGGATTCGCCGGAAATAGTAAGCATCAACTCACTATTGGCGGGCGCGCCGTTGAGGTTAGTGTCGAAGCCTGCCGACACCTCCCCGATCAGGCTGCCGCCGCGCCGTTCGCCGTCCCAGGCTTGCCGGCGTTCCTGTAGCAATGGGCGGATGGCGACGGGCAGGTCGGTGCGGGCCAGCAGGGTTTCGCTGAGCTCCAGGGCGGCAAACAATTGGCCGCTGAGGTAGAGGGCCTGCGCGTAGTCGATCTGGGCGGCGCCGTTGTCGGGGTCCAGCAGCAGCGCGCGTTCGAGCGCTTCGAGCGCTTCCGGCAGCTGGCCGGTGTTGAGCTGTGCCGCACCAAGCAACGCGTAGTACTCGCTGCTGAGCAGGCACTGTTCCATGAGATCGGCCAGCGCCTGGCGGGTGGCGGGCCAGTCGGCGTCGCTTTGCGGATAGAAGGGCGCCAGATCCGGGCATTGCGCTTGCGCAGCCGCGGGTTCCGCGGCAAGCGCGAACGCGGCACAGGCAAGGAACAGGGTTGGGCGCAGGAAGGGTTTCAAAAGCAACCGCCGAATTTCATCGCCGGCTATTTAACCAGAGATTGGCAATGGGCAGAACGCATCGGTGGAGTGTCAGTTGACCGGCAATAACCCTTTGACGCATCAGGATGGGCCGGCTATGTCCGCCGCCATGGCTTCAGCGGAAAACGTCCTCGAGGCTTTCTGCAAACAGTACTCGTTCGGCCCAAGCTTCTAGGGCTGCCTGATCCGCTTGGATAAGAAGCTGCTGCAGGGCATCAGGTAAATCGCCAAATTTCAAGGTCAGCAACTGTGCCAGCAAAGCTGCCCGGCCCTCGTTGCGTCCTTTTTCGGCGCCTTGTTGGAGGCCTTCCCTGCGCGCGGAATCCACAAAACTGACTTCATCATGCAGCGCGCGTTCCCGCGCCAGGGCGCGCCAGCGGGTTTCCTCATCGTTGGACAATCGTTCGAGCTGCTGTGAGGCTTTATGAATCGCAGGGTGTTGAATGTCGTTCATGATGCCGTCCTCGCGCCAGTGTTGGAGCCAGAGAATCCAGTCGCGCAACGTTCCCGTCAATTGCTTTTGCTGCCGATCAAGCTTGCGCAGCTCCAGTATGTGCAACTGCAGATGATCGAGAGCCATCGCCAGTTGCGTTTCATCCCGTAGTTTGAAGTGCCAATGGGCCTGGGGTTTCCCTTCGAACAGGTCGAAATCCAGAAGGTTGATGCCAATGACTGGCTTGAGCGTAACGTAGTTGCCCCCCTGCTTCAATTGATCGGCATAGGCGTTCGCCACGTAGTAAAGACTACGCTCGATCCACTCTGCCTGGCGGCGCACCTGCATCTCGATGTTGAACAGGCGACCATCAGCATCTCGTGCCAGCACGTCGAGCACAATGAACTTGCCAGTGATGTCTTCAGGATCGATTCGGGGATTGAGGATTTCAATTATTTCGACCGGCGCTTCGTCGTAGCGCACGGCATTGATGAGGTTCGCCAGCAGATCGGGTGATTCGGCAAATAGTTTTTTGAAGACGAAATCGTTCTTGGGATCAAGTAATCGGGACACAGACAACCTCCTTGTCGGTCGGTACTCGCCGTCCAGTGGCGAAGCGGAACGGAAATGCGGGGGCATCACAGTAATTAAAGCACCGCTTGGAAGGGCTTTCCGTTTTTAAGGTGCTGAACAGAGGGTGGAGATGCGTGATTCCTGCAGAGGAAACGGAGCAAGCCGGCCCGAAGTGCCGTCGCCCCCTGTGACACGCCGAGCCATACGGCTCTATTTAGCCGCGTTTTTCCAGCCCGCCCCGATGCAGCTTGAGCGCAGGTTGGCGGTTGCTGCCGGGGAGCGGCGGGGCGTAGAGGGTGTGGGGGGTGCGTAGGCCGTCGAGCAGGTAGCCGCCCTGGGATTCGAGATATTGATCCTGCAGTTGCTGCGCGGCGCGGGTGCCGATCAATACCGGCTGCGCCAGTTCCGCCGTCATTTCCTGGATGCGCAGCACCACGGTGACGGTTTCGCCGAGCAGGGCGTGGGTGCGGCGCTGGGCGGGGCCGATGGAACCGATCAACACCGGCCCCTGTTCGATACCAATGCCGAGCGCCAGCGGTTCCAGACCGGGCGGCGCCGCGGCGGGCAGCAGGGCCTGGATGTCGCGTTGCAGCTCTTGTGCGGCGGCGAGCGCCTGGTGGGCGGCATTGGCGTCGGCCTGATCCCACAGCGCAATCAGGCCGTCGCCTTTGAATTCATGTATGCGGCCATGATGCGCTTCGATGATGCCGGTGGCTTTGACGAAGAAGAAATGCAGCAGCGTGGCGGCTTCTTCCGGCAGCCGCGCTTCGCCATAGGCGGAGAAATTGCGCAGGTCGGCGCTGAGCAGCGTTACCGATTGGCGCCGCGCCTGGATGTCGGAATTGGGCAGCGAATAGGCGATTTCCTGCGCCACGTCGTGCGGCAGGTAGCTGCTCAGGTTGGACAGCACCCGGTTGCGTTCATGACGCACCCGCGTGAATTCATGCACCACCAGCAAACCGGCCGCCAGCGCGCCGTAGGTGGCGGGGCCGATCCAGCCGAGCCACAGGTTGGTGGCGCGCAGTACCTGAATGTGGATGCCGAGCGCCACCAGCGGCAGCACCAGCGCGCACAGCGCCAGGCTGATCACGCCGAGTTTTTCGCGGCGCTGCGAGGCTGCCGCCAACAGCAGCACGGCAAAAGCCAGACACAGCGCCAACTGCAGAAGCGGCGCCGCCTTGGGCTCGAACGGCACGTTGCCGTCCAGCAGGCTGGTCAGTATGCGTGCCTGCACTTCCACGCCCGGTGCAGCGCCCGCGTAAGGCGTGGGTACGATGTCTACCAGTCCGAAGGCGGTGTGGCCCACCAGCACCCAGGTGTTTTCCAGCAACTCGCGATCCAGCGTGCCGTTGATCACGTCGACCGCGGAAAACGCCTGGAAGCTGTCCGGCGTCTGCCGGTAGGAAACGCGCAGGTTGCCGGCGGCATCCAGCGGCAATTGCAGATCGGGATAGGCATCCAGGCGCAGTGTGGCGGCCGGGCCCATGGCGGCATTGCCATCGAGCCGGGTCGCCAGCCAGTCGGTGGCGCCGGTGGCGGCGATGAAAGCGCTCAATGCAAGCGCGGGATAAGCACGGCCATCCACGCACACGTAAGCCGGAATCTTGCGCACTGCGCCATCGCTGTCGACGCGCAGCGCGATATGGCCCTTGGGCAGGTTGGCGAAAACGGGAGCGTTGCCGATGAAGCCGGCGGTTTGCGGCGCGCCGGCGTTGCAGGCGAGTCCGTCGAGCGGATGGCTCAGCGCGCCGGTGCGGATCGTCTGGCCGTCGGTGAGCACCGGCACCTGGGCAAGCACGCCGTTGTGCGTGGCCAGCGCGGTAGCCAAGGCATCATCGCCGGGCTTGGCTTCAGGCAGCACGATGTCATACAGCTGCAATTGCACGCCATAGCCACCCAGGGCGTCGGCCAGGCGGGTGAGCGTTTCGCGCGGCCAGGGCCAGGGACCCAACTGCTGCAGGCTGGCTTCGTCGATGGCCACGATGTTGACGCGTTGTTCACGCTGCGTATCGGGCGCCAGCGTCCAACCCCAGGCGCCGAGCTGTTCCTCGAACACGCGCAGCGGCTGACGCAAGGTGGCGGTGAGCGCCACGGCCACCAGCGCGGCAAGCGCCAGCAATAGCAGGCGCGCCTGCCAGGGCCGCAGGCTGAACACCAGGGGCAGCGGGCCCGTGGTGACATGTCCGCGCAAGCGTTTCATCAGGGGCGGCGCCCCCAGTTGGTAAGGCCCTCGATCAGGCCGTTTTCCAGGGTTTTCTCGAAGAAATACGCGGCTTCGCTGCCGTCCAGGGTGGTGGCGCCGGCCATTTTCTGTCCGACCTTGTCCGTGGGGTGAAAGTAGCCGCCGTTATATAGCCGCCCGGCTTCGCTGAAGTTGACCGCACCGGTGGCGTCGTGACGCAGGTTCAAGGAGGTGCTGAAGCGGCCACCATCGAAATCGATGGCAAGCGCGCCACCCTGTACGCTCATCAGGCTGGAAACCCCACCGCTCACGTAAAAGGCTTGGGCTTGCTGCAGATCGAAGTTCACCACACCAAGACCGGGTTTAACCACGGTGGGGCCATTCTCGACGCGGTAAAGCACATAATGGTTGTTGCCCACCGTGACCTCGCGTTTCGCCGCGGAACCCGACGTGATGGCGCTGCTGGTTTCGGCAACATCCTTGCTCACCGACAGCAGATCGCGCGAGCCGAGATCTTCCGCCCAGGCCCAGCGGCCCCATACCAGTTGCTTGCTGACCGTGCTGGCCGCGGTAACCGCCAAGGGGGGGGTGTAATCACGCTCGGCCGGCGGTATGGGCCTGTCGCTCGCCTTGGCCAGCGTGTGGCGCACCACGCGGGTCGATACCGACTCGGTATACAGATCGTTGCCGCTGTCTTCCTGCGGCTCGCTGGCACGTTGCTGTTGCTGCTCCTGTTCCTGAACTTCGGCCACCGAGCCGGCCAGCAGGGTTTCAGCCACGCCGTTGCCGTTTTCCGGTATCAGGACGGGCTCGGTGGAATCGGCGGCCACCATGGCCATCAGACGGTCGTTGCCGCTGAGTTCCAGGCCGCTGTCGGAGCAAGGGCCAAAGGCATCGGCGAGACAGGTGGACGAGAACGGCGCCATGACGATGGTGCCCTGGTTGACCAAGGCGCGGGATTCACGGCCATTGGCCTGCACCACGAAATCGGTGCCGCGCACGCCGATGGCGGCCACGGGCGTGTTCAGGCGGAAATTCTGGCGGGCGGATTCGGCGGCCTCGCCGGAAATGGCGCGGGTGACGCCTTCGAGCAGCTTGAACTTGACCACGGAAGCGGCCGGATCCTCCGGACGATAGTCGTAGCGCTGCACCTGCAGTTCACTGAAGGGACGCACGCTGACCATGGCCTGATCCACGAAACGGATGTGCACGTGCGCATTGCTTCGCGTCTGGATGCGGTCGCCCACCTTGACGGTGCTGCCCACGGCGATCGGCTCGCGGGATTCGTCGGCATGCACCAGGTAAGCCTTGCCGATGACCAGATTGATCTGCCCGACATCGGCCGGGTCGGCGGGCTGCACAACAGCCGCCTGCACGCTCAACGATGCGGCCAGACACAGCCCGGTCAGCGGGCCGCGCAGCAGTGAGTGGATCGCGGTTTTCAGCATGACGATGCCCGAAAGGTGAAAGTGTCCCAGGCCCAAGCGAACACACGCAGCGCCACCGGCAACCTGCCGGGACGGGGCTCTTGCGACAACGGATTATGGATGGGCACTGTACCGTAAAGCGATTTTATTGCGAGTGATTGCCGTCACATCACCAGCGTTGCTGGTTTGCCTATCCAGATCAAGCACTTATAATCGCCCGGCCTGCCTTCACGCCTTGCGTCCGGACCACCCCTTCATGGTAGTCACCCCCGAGCTGCTCAGCGTCTTTCCGCTTCTCCGGCCTTTGGGCCCCGAGAATCTCGCGGAATTGGCGCAATTGGCCACGGCCACCAAGCATGCGCGGCGTTCGGTGGTGCTCAACGCCGGCGAAGAGGCATGCCAATTGTGCTTTCTGTTCGAGGGACGCCTGCAAGCCGTGGATTTTACCGTCGATGGCCGCGAAGTGGGGCTTTACTTCGTGGATCCTGGCGATTTTTGCGGCGAACTGGCATTGTTCGACTACGGCCCGCAGCCCGAATACCTCATTGCCCTGGCGCCCTCGCTGGTGGTGTCGGTGCCGCTGGAGGAATTCCGTCTGCGCCTGATGGGCCACCCCGACACCATCACCGCGCTTGGCCGCCGCCTGGCAAGCCGCCTGCGCCAGATGAGCCACCAGCGCGCCCTGTTGGGCATGCCCAACATTACACAGCGCGTGTGCTGCCAGCTGTGGGAACTGCTCAACGCCGACGATCGGCTGCGCACCCAGGCCAGCATCCGCAATCCGCCCACGCACATGGAAATTGCGATCATGCTGAACCTGTCGCGCGAAACCGTCACCCGCGTGTTCCAGGTGCTGCAGGGCCAATCGATCATCCGCCGCGCCGGCACGCACGAATTGCTGGTGCCCGACGTGCCCCGTTTGAGGGCATTGGTGGAAGGAGGCGCAGAACTTTGATCCAGTGCCCATTCCCAACTATGAGGCAGTGGAGAAGCAACGTTACAATTGCGCCGGGTTGCAAACATTGAATTATCCGGATTCGGCCCAAACTTGGGCCCATCGCGAATTCCAGACTACCGGGCGGCCGCTCCCATCGCGTGCCCCTGCTCATGCCGGCACGATCAGCAATCGTCAGCACACCATGCACTCACATACGAGTACCACTGACTCATGAATCCCAAATCCAATTCCCAAGGCAGGAACGAGCTTCTCAAAGCGCTCGAAGGCGTGAAGAAACACTTCATCTACGCCGGCGTATTCAGCGCCGCTACCAATGTTCTGCATCTGGTGCCCATTCTTTACATGTTGCAGGTATACGACCGCGTGATGGCAAGCGGCAGCCTTTCCACCCTCGGCGCGCTGTCCGTGCTGATGGTGGCGCTGCTCATGGCCATGGGCGCCTTCGAGTGGGTGCGTTCCTACGTGCTCATCGCCACCAGCAACAAGATCGACATCACCCTGCGCGAACGGATTTTCAACAGCTCGTTCCAATTAGCCCTGGTGACCGCCGCCGGCAGGAACAACGCGCAGCCGATGCAGGACCTGGCGGGGTTGCGGCAGTTTTTGACCGGTAGTGGCATCTTCGCCATTTTCGATGCGCCCTGGTTCTTCATCTACGTGCTGGTGATGTTCGGGTTCCACGTCTACTTCGGCTTCGTCGCCCTGACGGCGGTGGCGATCATGCTGAGCTTTGCCTACCTTTCCGAAAAGGCCACCGGCCCCAAACTGCGCGAAGCCGGCAACGAAGCCAACGAGGCCAACGCCCAGTTGATCAGCAGCCTGCGCAACGCCGAGGTGATCACCGCGCTCGGCATGACGAACACCATCCGCAACCGGCTGCTGCTGCAGAACAACAAGGCGCTGGTGCTGCAGGCCAACGCCAGCAAGTACGCCGGCATGCTCACCTCGATCTCGCGCACGTTCCGCCTGTGTATCCAGTCGCTCACCCTCGGCCTCGGCGCCTACCTGGCGATACAGAACGAAATCTCCAGCGGCATGGTGATCGCCGGCTCGCTGCTGCTGGGCAAGGCGCTCGGCCCGATCGACATGCTGGTGGCCAACTGGCGCAACTTCCGCACTGCCCGCGACCAGTTCGACCGCCTGAGCAAGCTGCTGGAACAGATTCCGCCCGAAGCCCCGCATACCAAGCTGCCCGCCCCGCGCGGCCAGCTGACGCTGGAAAACGTCTACGTGACCCCGCCCGGTGCCAAGAACCCGGTGCTGCGCGCCATCAACCTCAGTCTGGAAGCGGGCGACGCGCTTGGCGTGATCGGCCCGAGCGCCTCGGGCAAATCGACGCTTGCGCGCGCGATCCTGGGCATCTGGCCCGTACTCGGGGGCAAGGTGCGCCTGGACGGCGCCGACATCCAGATGTGGGACCGTTCCGACCTCGGCCCCTACATGGGCTACCTACCGCAGGACATCGAACTGTTCGATGGCACCATTTCCGAAAACATCTGCCGCTTCGGCGAACTCGATTCCGAACGCATCGTGGCCGCGGCGCAGATGGCCGGCGTGCATGAACTGATCCTGCGCCAGCCCGAAGGCTACGACACCCACATCGGCGGCACCGGCGGCGTGCTGTCGGGCGGCCAGCGCCAGCGCATCGGCCTGGCGCGCGCCATCTACGGCGATCCCACGCTGCTGGTGCTCGACGAACCCAACTCCAACCTGGACGACCAGGGCGAACGTGAACTGGTGGCGGCGCTGCAGCGCATCAAGGCGAAAGGCTGCACCGTCATCATCATCAGCCATCGCATGATGGTATTGAGCGTGGTCGACAAGCTGCTGCTGCTCAAGGAAGGCGCGGTAGCCGGCTTCGGCCAGCGCGACCAGGTGCTGGCCGCACTGGCCAGCCCCGACGCACGCAAAAGCGCCAATGGCTGAAGCAATAGACAGAAGGGCGGCGCCAGGCGTACCGCCCACCACCCCGGAGACGAACAGACATGGCTAATTCCAACGCAGTGGTGCCGAGCAAGGGGGCTCTGGGCAGGATGCTGGATCGCATCGGCTCCACCGACATCGGTCCCATCTACAAAGATCCAAGCAAGCTGCCGGTGGAAACCGAGATCGACAAACCACGCCGCATCGGCCTGACCATCGCCTTCCTGGTGTTCGGCGTATTCGGCCTGTGGGCCACTTTCGTGCCGATCGAAGGCGCGGCGCACGCCTCGGGCACGATCACGGTCAAATCCTACAAGAAGCTGGTGCAGCATCTGGAAGGCGGCATCGTCAAGGACATCCTGGTGCGCGACGGCGACCACGTGACCGAAGGCCAGACCTTGCTCGTCATGGACAGCACGCAGCCGCTGGCGCAGCTGGAAATCGCCAACACGCAGTTGGTGTCGCTCAGCGCGCTGGAAGCCCGCCTGATCGCCGAGCGCGACGGCCTCGGCACCGTGCAGTATCCCGATTTTCTGCTCACGGGCAACGCCAATGCGCAAGCCGAAGTGGCCGGCCAGACCCAGGTGTTCACAGCGCGCAAGAACGCCCGCGAAGGCGAAATCGCCGTGCTGGAACAGCGTATCGAGCAGTTGCAGTCGCAGCTGGTGGGCCTGCGCGCCCTGCATGCGAGCAAGAGCCAGCTGTCCGCATCGTTCAAGGACGAGCTCGGCGACATCGAGACGTTGCTGAAGCAGGGCTTCGCCGACAAGCAGCGCCTGCGCGAGATCGAACGCAACTATGAACAGATGATGGGCGAGGCCGCGCAGCTGCAGGCCAACATCGCCTCATCCGAAATCCAGATCGGCGAAACCCAGTTGCAGATCATCCAGACCAACAACCAGTTCCAGACCGAGGTGGCCAACCAGCTGGCGCAAACCCAGACCGAGCTCAAGGACACCCGCGAACGCATCACCGCCCTGTCCGACATCGTCAGCCGCACCGCCGTGAAGGCACCGGCCTCGGGCGTCATCAACGGCATGCAGGTGCATACCATCGGCGGCGTGATCTCGGGCGGCACGCCGATCGCCGAGATCGTGCCGCAGTTGGAGGCTCTGGTGGTGGACGCCAAGGTAAGCCCCGCCGACATCGACCGCGTTACCGTGGGCCAGGAGGCGACGATCCGCTTTTCCAGCTTCTCCCTGGCGCCCATTCCCACCATCAGGGGCAACGTGATCAACGTGTCGGCCGACGCCATCCAGGACCAGAATACGCCGCAAGGGCCCTACTACCTGACGCGCCTGGAACTGACGCCGGAATCGCTGGCCTCGCTCAAGGAACTGCAACTGGTGCCCGGCATGCCCGTCGAGGTGCTCATCAACTCCGGCGCCCGCACCTTCCTGCAATACGTAATGAAGCCGTTCACCAACGTGGCCGTACGCAGCCTGAGGGAAGACTGATGCCAGAGGGGAATTCGATGAAGCTACGCCTGCTTTCCATGACGCTTGGCGCCCTGCTCGCCACGGGTGCCGTTCTGCCGCCGGCGGCAAGCGCGGCCGACACCGGCAGCAACAGCGCGCTGCTGGTCGCCACCGGCACCACGCTGGAAGATTTCTTTGCCGCCATCATCAACAACAGTCCCGAACTGCGCATTGCGCGCGAACGCTGGAACATCGGCACCGCGCGCAAGGACCAAAGCACCGGGCAGTTGTTGCCGCAGGTCAACGCCAACGCCAACTATTCGGACAACGAACGCACTACCACTGGAGAGCCGCGCACCTCCTACACCGGTGAGCGCTATGGCGTGGGCGTGAGCCAGGTGCTGTTCAACTGGCAGGCCTTCCAGGCGCGCAAGCAGGCCAGCCTGCTGGAAAACCAGAGCGAAGCCCAGTACTTCGCCACGTTGTCCCTGCTGCTGGCCGACGTGGCCGACCAATACCTGCAGGTGCTGCAGGCCGAAGACGCGCTGCGCTCGGTGAATTCAGAGCTCGAGGCCATGAACAACCAGGTGAACCAGATCCAGAGCCTGTACGATCTGCAGCTGGCGCGCATCACCGATCTGTACGAGGCCCAGGCCCGCCTGGCGGCGATTCAGGCCGACAAGGTCACGCTGGAAAGCGAAGTGACGATACGCCGCGAATCGCTGCGCGCCGCGAGCGGCATCGACGTGGGCGCCCTGCGCCGCCTGCCCGACACCATCGAAATTCCGCCGCTCGATGGCGCGCTCGAGGAATGGCTGGCGCGCGCGCGCGACAACAACAAGGAACTGGAGGCCAGCGAGTACGCGCTGCAAGCCGCTGAAAAACAGGTATCCGCCGTGCGCGGCGTGCAATTGCCGCGAGTGTCGCTCGTCTATCAGTACCAAAGCTCGGACGTGGGCTACGACAACACGCACCAAAACAAGACCGACACCAACTACGTGGGCGTGGACTTCTCCGTGCCGCTCTTCACCGGCGGCAGCAACCGCGCCCGCGTGCGCGAGGCCTACAGCATGCGTAACATCGCCGAGAGCGAGCTGCAGCGGGCGCGCATGGATCTCTTGAACAACACCCGCATCGCGTTCTTCCAGGTACGCTCGGGCGAATCGCGCATCCGTGCCGCGCAGGTGCTTGCCGATTCCACCTCCACCTCCCACGAAGCGATGCAGCGTGGTTTCGAACTTGGCACCGTGACCACGGTGGACGTGCTCAATGCCCTGCGCGACGAGTTCCGCGCCGAGCGCGACCTGCAGCAGGCGCGCTACGACCACATTCGCGCACAGTTGGCGCTGCGCCGTGAAGCCGGCTCACTGAGCGGTGATGACCTGATGGAAATCAGCGCCATGATGGATGCTCCCTCGCGCTGAGGATGAGCGCGCCCTCGCTGAGAAAACTCAGCCCTGCCAGCGCGCCGGGTTCACCTGGTAGTACTGGCGCAGTTCGCGGTACAGCGCCGGGTGGGCATGCTTCAGGTCTTCCGGCAGTTCGAAGAAGGTTTCCGTGAGCACGGCAAAGAACTCCGCCGGCGCGCTGGCGGCGTAAGCGTCGAGAAACGTTTCCTCGCCATCCGCCACGGCGCGTTCCAGCGCCGCGAACTCCTGGCTCATCACCGCGTGCCAGCGCTGCGGGTCATTGTGCTGTAAAGGCGGGGAGCCGTTTTCACTGCCATCGGCGCCGTCGAGCTGATGCGCGAATTCGTGCAGCACCACGTTTTCGCCGTCGTCGGGATTTTCCAGATCGTATTCGATGTCTTCCCAGGACAGGATCACCTTGCCGTCCTGCCAGGATTCGCCAAGCAGTTCCTTATGCACTTCGCTCACGGTGCCGTCCTCGTTCCATTCCTCGCCTGCGCGGGTGAACATGGCCGGGTACAGCAATACATGCCGCAGGCGCGGATACACCTCGCCTTCGCGGTTGAGCAAGAGCAGGCAGGCCTGCGCCGCCACGATCACGCGCATTGCCTCGGTTACCTGCAAACCGGCGCAGCCATGAAACTGCTTGCCGGCCAGGAACAGCCGCATGCGGTCGAGCAACTGGCGCCGCTCCTGCGGCTGCAACCGGCGTAGCCGCGGCAGGCGCGCATCCATCAGCGCCAGCCAATCGGCGGGGAAGGGTTGTGCCAACAGATGCCGCCGGCGCCAGCGCGGATAAACGAACAGCGCCGCGCCGGAGCCGATCACGATCAATAGCAGTATCAGCAATCCCATGGCGGGCTCCACACAAATTCCAAGTCACGCGCCCCATGCCGCGCTTCGGCAGCGGTAGGTATCCCGGCAGGAACTCTGCGCCGTTTACAGAAAATCCGTGTCGCCCGGCAGCAGCCACCACAGCTCCTCGAGCGTCTGCGGCGCCGGGCCCGGTGTCCAGATGTTGGCGGGCGTGACGATCGGCAGTTCACTCACCGCCGCCTGTTCATGGGGAAACCAGGACACGAAAGCGCGGCTGCACCAGGTGGCTACGGTAGCAACGCCCACCGCGTTGGCTTCCGCTGCCACCAACCCTACCAGCGCGGCGATATGACGTTTCGGCGCGATCACATCGAGCAGCAGCCAGCGCGAGGCTTCACGCTTGAATACCGCCAGGCCAAGCGGCCGGCCATCCAGGCGCCGGCGCAGCAAACGTAGATCGTACTGGCGTTCGGGATGTTCCAGATAGCGCCAGCGCAGCCAGGCGTAATCCTTGATTACCGCGCAGGCCTGCGTGAGATCCTGCCGCATGGCGTTCCACAGCGTATCGAGCGCCTTGCCGTGGTGCGCCACGTTGTCGAGGCTGAGCGTGTCGACACGCCAATACCAGGGCAGCGCACGTGCCACCGTGGCGCTGGGCCAGCTCAGTTCGAGCATGCGACCCACCGGGGCATACAGGCCCAGGTGCGCGGCCAGGCGCATGTGGCGATCGCTTGGAAACCCGTAGCCAAGCCGCCACGGCTGCTCATTACCGATGAACTGTTCCAGAAAGCGGCTGCCCGCGAGGAAGAACGGGCTGCTGCCGCGCACGCCCTGGCGCGCAGTGGCCTTCACCATGACGTCCACGATCTGCATGGCGCTGCTTTCCTCGCCGCGCAGCAGCACGGCGCTGCCCACGCCACCATAGTGCGCCACCAGTTCGCCGTCGCGCAGCACCACCACCGCGCCGCTTTTGCCGGGACGATATTTCCAGGCGTGGAAGGTGGCGCTCATGGGCTCCTTGAACACTTCGGTGAACAGGCTGCTCATGGCCGCGTAATCGCGCGGGCGGTACAGGCGGATTTCCATTCCCGGTGGCGTGGAGGGCGGCGGCATCAGGTTTTTCTCCTGCACCTCAGGCCTCCCACTGGTGCGGCAGGCTGACGATGCCGCGCGCCAGTCCACGCTGTTCCACGTTGAGTTCGGCGGCCTGCACCACCGCTTCGTAGATGTGCAGGCCTTCCTCGCACATCAGGTAGACGTCGATGTTGTAGTTGCCCTTGAGCAGCGGAAACGCGGGGAAGCACGCGCGTATGCGGCCCTGCCCGTTGGCGTCCGTCTCGATGATGATGGCATCGTTGACGGTGCCGACGCTGGCAAGCGCGCGGCCGTCGCCGCCGGTGAAGACGATGGCCACGCTTGGCATCGGCAGCCCCTGCCCGGGATGGAACGCCACGTCCACCTCCACTTCACTGACACCGCTTTGCACCCGGTGGGCGCGTGCCTCATGCCCGTCCACGCGGGTGTGGATGGCGGTGATGCGCGGCAATTGCGTCTGCACCGGTTCCGCAGCGCCGCGCACGACGGCTTCGCTGCCTTCCAGTTCGTGCAGCGGCGACTGCATGCGCAGGTATTCGCCGTATTCCGTCACGATCTGGGCGGGTGCGCCGGCGGCGCGGATGCGGCCGTCGTCGAGCCACAGCACGTGATCGCACAAGGCCTCCACCTGATACAGCGAATGCGAACAGAAGAAGATGGTCTTGCCGGCTTTCTTGAACGCCATGATGCGGTCGAAGGAACGGCGCGAGAAGGCGCCGTCGCCCACCGACAGCGCCTCGTCGATGATGAGGATGTCAGGATCGATGTGCGTGGCGATGGAAAAGGCGAGCCGCACGAACATGCCGCTGGAATAGGTTTTCACCGGCCGGTCGATGAACTCGCGGATACCGGAAAATTCCACGATGTCTTCATACACCGCGTCGGTCTGCGCTGTGCTCAGCCCCTGTATCGCGCAGTTCAGGTACACGTTGTCGTGCCCGCTCATTTCCGGGTGAAAGCTGGAGCCCAATTCCAGCAGCGCGGCCACGCGGCCATCGATGCGGATGCTGCCTTCGGAAGGCTGCATGGTGCCGGCCAGCAATTTGAGCAGCGTGCTCTTGCCGGCGCCGTTCTTGCCCACCAACCCAACCACCTGGCCCCGGCGCACTTCCAGGTCGATGTCGCGCAGCGCGTAATGTTTGTGATGGCGCGGCTTGCCGGTGATGATCTCGCGCACGCGGTCGAAATCGTGCGTGTAAAGCTTGTAGTACTTGCCGAGCGCGCGCGCGCTGATCAGCGAATCGCTCATCACAGCACCTCCCGCACGTGCGGCAGGCTGCGCCGGAACAGCAGCCAGGCGGGACCAAGCAACAACAGCCACAAGCCCACCAACCGCGCCAGGGCATGCCAGGCGATCGGCACCCCCTGCACCCACTGGCCGATCACGGCCACCAGATCGCTGAAGGGATTGATCCACAGCCATTGGCGCACGGGCGGCGGCATCATGTCGGGGAAATACAGAATCGGGGTGCAGTAAAGCAGCAGCATCATGATGAAGGGCAGCGCCTGGGCGAAATCACGCAGGAACAGGCCAAGCACCGAGGCGATCAGGATCAGCGGCATCAGCCACACCAGCACCAGCGGCACCACCACCACCGCCTTGAACGCCGCAAACACACCGAACAATGCTCCCATGGTCAGCGTGAACACCACGGTGTAGATCATGCCGGGAATGCACATCAGCACGATGGGCAGTATTTCGATCGGGAAGGGCGTGCGCCGGTACACGGCGGAAAACTCACGAAACATGGACGCGCTGCGCACCAGTACTTCGGTCAGGCACAACCAGGGCAGCATGCCGATCAAGAGATGCGCCAGGAAGGACGGCCCGCGGTTGAGCCGCATGCCGTACACGATGTCGAACAGGAACCAGAAGCCCGCCACCTGCAGCGTGGGCTGCACCAATGGCCATAACAGGCCCAGCAGCGTGCCGGAGGTGCGGTCCGCCACTTCGCGGCGCAGCAGCATGCGCATCAGGCTGATGTGGCGCCAGCAGAGCACGAAGGGAGTGAAAAGCCCGCCAAAGACCTGGCGGCAATATCCAGCGATGAAGTTCAAGCGTTTACTCGTCAGGGGTAGTGGCCAGGCGGATCGGGATGCGCTGGTAGGGGTTGATTTTAAACACCTGCGGCCGTTGCGTCGCGGCCGGCACGTACACGATTTCGCCAAGTGCGGTGGTAGCGGCGTCGATCAGCTGTTCGCCGTCGTCGGTTTCCACCCATTTTTCCGTTTTGGGGTAAACCAGGATGGTGTAGTAGAAACTGGTGCGCAACAGCCCCAGCCAGCCACGCAGCACCGCCATGTTTTCCGCCGGCACCAGCTGCGCCAGGTCGCCGGTGCCGCGTATTTCGTTGTCGCGGCGAAAGGCGACGATCTTTGCTATCAATTCGTCGTCGAGCCCGGGCAACAGCTGCATGGCCTCCACCGTGGCCAGGTTGAGGTTGATCTGGGCATCGTCGTCGCCGTACAGGGTAAAGGCCGCATCCAGATCGACGTCGCCGAACAGTTCGTCGAAGCCCTTGATCAGCAGGATTTCCTCCACCGTTTCCAACCTCGCATTGCGCGCCCGGTAGGGCGGATCCAGCGACAGGTAATAGTCGTCCTCGGCGCCGTCGGGGGCGGGATTGTTGTTGAGATCGGTCCAATCGTTCCAGGCCGACATCAAGGCGCTCAGGCGCTCGGGCGTGGCGGCCTCGCCCAGCTTCTTGGCCAACAGTTCGCGCAGGCGCGGCGGGTTCAATTCGTTCAGGTTGATCTTGCCCCGGTGATCGTAGATGCGCACCACCACGTCCGGGTCCTGCGGGTAATTGAGCGTCAAGGGTTCGCCGTTGAAGCGGAATCCCGGAATCTTGCCGATCTCTCTGCGCTCCTGCGCCTCCACGCCTGGCGCCATGCGCTCCAGCACCAACTCCATTTCCGCCTGGTTCATGGCCGAGCTCAGCGCCGCCCACTGCCGCAGGTCGTCCTGATGCAGCATCGCGGTTTGCGCGTCCAGGCGCACCTGGCTGGCGATCACCGCCACCAGGATGGTGAGCAGCGTGATCGTCCACAGCGTAAGCACGATGACCGAGCCGCGCTGCGCAGCCCGGCCGCCACGCGGTACGCTGTGTCTGCTGTCAGCCATTACGGCCACTCCATGGATTCCGCGACTGTGCGCGGAATGACGGCGGGGATATTTCATCGCGTTCATCGGCGGCGCAACCCCGCTACCGCCGTCACCGGTTCGATTTGCGGATTCAGGCGGCTCTTGATCGGCGCGACGATTTCCAGCGGTTGCCCTTCCGCGTCATCCAGCGGCCGCAACACTACTTCCACCGCGATCGGCAGGCTGCGGCTTTGTTCGCCGTCCCAGCTCGATTGCCAGACCTTTTCCTCGGGATTGAGCTGCAACAGGTAGCGGAATTCGGCCTGGTAGCCGGGCAGGAGCGGCTGCGGATCGAGGCTGTCGAAACGGACGTCGGGGTCATCGCCAAAGGCGGGGGTGAGCGCCAGCATCAGGCCATCGCGCGGCGAGGAAACCAGCCGCCAGGCGGTAAGCCCGGCCTGGCGCTGCGGCGACACGGCTGAGACGAAACGCAGTTCATCCTGTTCGCCATGAAAATAGAGCTGCCGCGTCAGCCGCTCGGGGTGCACGTAGCTGTGGGGAAACGCGGCCATCAGCGCGCGCTCCAACTGCAGCAGCGCCAGCGCCTGGTCGAGCTGGTCGTCGAGCGTGGCGGTGTCGCGGTGCCAGTCGCCGATCACGGTGTAGGTGCCAGCGCTGAGCACGCCAAGCAGCAGGGCGGTAAGCGCCAATGACAACAGCAGTTCCAGCAGCGTGAAGCCCCGTTGGCGCCGCGGGTTGGCCGGGGGGGAACGCAACGGAATAAAGCCCTGTTGGCGCGACGGCGGGCTGGCCGGGGTCAAACGCAGCAGGGTAGAACCGCCTCGATGGCACAGGTTGGGAGTGCGGCGTTTCATTCCGGCAGATCCAGTTCCACCCAGTAGAGACCGCTGACCAACACTTCGCCGTTTTCCTCCACGCTGTAGCCGCGCAGCGCCTGGGTGGTGGCTTCGGTCTGGCGTTCGGGGCGTTCCAGCTCAGCCCCGTCGAGCAGCTGCAGATCGCGGTTGCTCAGATCCAGCACTACTTCGCCGCGTTCGTCGTGCAATTGCGCGGAATTGATCAGGCTGCGCACCTGGGTGGAATGCAGCAGCGCTTCCTGCGCGCTGAACGCCAGGCGCTTGTTGCCCCCGATCACGTTGAACAACGCGCCAAGCGTGAGGCCGGCGATGGTCATGGCCACCATCACTTCGAGCAAGGTAAAACCGCGGGTTCGCCCAGGCGCAGGGAAACGGGCATCGCGCAACGCCGCGATGCGCCGCCACGGAGCTTTATTCCGCGTTTCCCTAGAACGCATCATCGAAAGAAGCTCCATCGTAGGCAATGGCAATGCGGCCGGTGATGGGATCGATGCGAATGCTGGCGGTGCGCTGCTCGTCCGCAAATGTCAGCACGCCGCCGGTGCTGCCGCCTTGTGGAAAGAAGGTCACGGCCACTTCCGGCATGGCGCTCGCCTCGACGTTTTGGTCACGCTGGAATTTGAGCGTCAGATCCTCGGTGCCCCAGAGCGCTTCGCCCTCGGGCCGTGCCAGCCGCTCGCGCATGGCCGCATACTCGGGGTCCTGGGGCTGCAGTTGGTAAAAGGTGGCGGTAATCGGCATCGCCTGCACCACCGCGGCGCGGCGCGCATAGGCAAGCGTGGCCACCGCGCGACGCACCTGGCCGCGAAAGCTGCCGCTGTCGATGCCGGAAATGTTGGGCACCACCAGCGTGAGCGTCAGCGCGATCAGCGCGCACACCACCAGGAGTTCGAGCAGGGTAAAGCCGTGGCAGGAAGCGCTTTGCGGCAGGCGCCAGGAATCCATATCGGACCGCAATGCCGGTAAACACCGGGTAGCTACATCTGCACGCGCTGTCGGTAAATCCCGAACCTTGGTGTCAATGCACGATGTCGGCATCATCGTTCTGCCCACCCGGCGCACCGTCGGCGCCGTAGGACAGCAGCGAGAAGCTTCTATCCTCCGGCGTGTAGACGTAAGGATTGCCCCAGGGGTCGAGTGGAATTTCCCGGATGTAGGGGCCGTCCCAACGGCTGGCTCCGCTGTCGTTTTCCACCAGTCCTTCGAGCGCGCTTGGGTAGCTGCCCATGGTCAGGCGATACATGTCCAGCGCCGAGGCCAGGTTGGCAAGCTGGGCGGCCGCGGTGGCGCGCTGCCCCTTGCCCAGGTTGTTCATCACCGCCGGCGCCACGATGACCGCCAGCATGCCGATGATGGCCACCACCACCATCAGTTCGATCATGGTGAAGCCGCGATTGTGCCGTTTCATGCGTTTCATGGGGTACCTCTCATTGTCCGCTTGCGTGTCGTGGCCTACAGGCCGGCATTGTTCAGCAGTTCCTTGACGTTGGCAAAGCTGTCGCGAAACGCCTGCTGGGTGGCGCCATCACGCGTATCACCGTAGATGATCTGCGGCCGCAGGATCACGAACAGTTCGCGCCGTGTGTTGTTGGCGTCGGTGTAGGAGAACAGGCGCCCGGCCACCGGAATGCGCTGCAGGAAGGGCACGCCGGATTGCAGGTCGCTGTTCTCTTCCTGGATGAGACCGCCAAGCGCAATGGTGCTCTGATCGGATACCACCACCGTGGTGCTGATCTCCTGGTTATTGAACGTGGGGTTGTTGGCTACCACCGACACGCCTTCCACCGACGACAGCTTCTGCAGGATCTGCATGCTGATGAAACCATCGCTGTTGATCTGCGGGGTGATGGTGAGTTCGATGCCCACGTCGGTATAGCCGATGTTCTGAGTACTCACGCCATTGCCGATTATGGTGGTGCCATTGTTCACCGGCACGTTCTGCCCCACCTTGATCGAGCCTTCCTGCTTGTTGGTGGCCAGGATGGTGGGGCGCGCCAAGAGTTTCACTTCGTTGTCCTTGGCAATGGCGTTGAGCGTGGCGTCGATCTGCGCCGAGCCGTCCATGAAGGTGCGCGTGAGCACCAGGCCGGAGCCCGGAAGCGGGTCGCCGGTCACTTCATCGAAGATGTTGCCGGGCAGGAAGTTGGCGCTCAACCGTGCCGGGCCCGAGCCCAAGTTGCCCGATACACGCACCCAGTCGATGCCGAAACGCGTGCCTTCGGTAAGCGTCACCTGGCCGATCACCGCCTGGATCAGTACCTGCGCCGGCACCTTGTCGAGGCTACCGATGGTGCTGAGCAGTTGGCGATATTCACGCGGCGACGCGCGCACCAGCAGGGCATTGGTGTTTTCATCCGCCACCACATTGACCGTGATGTTGGCAGACACGGAATTGTCGCCACCCGCGCCCGCAGCGCCCGCCGCACCGGCAGCATCGGAGGCCGCAAACTGCGCCGTATCGTTCAGCGGCTGCGCGGGCTGTATGCCAAGCGGCGGTGGCTGCTGCGCCTGGTCCGGTACCAGTGGGCTGGCGAAGGGACGTGGCGTGGGGGGGGTGGCGCGCCGGGTCTGCTGATTGTCGGTGCGCTGTTGGCCGAAGGCGTTGTTGAGCGTTTGTGCCAGGTCCACGGCGTCAAGATTCTTTACCCGGTAGACGAACAGCTGCTCCGATTGCTCCTGGCTTGCCGCATCCAGCAGCCGCACCCAACGATCCACTTCCGTGAAGCCGCGCGCGGCGGGCGCCACCACCAGCACCGCATTCACCCGCTCCAGGCCCAGCACCTGATAGGAGGATTGTTCGCCTTCGATCAGCTGCAGCACGTTGGCCAGCTCGGTGGCCACGTCGGCGGCGCGGGAATTCTGCAGATCGTACAGGCGGATGCCCTGGTTCTGGAACGGATCGTCGTCGATCACGCGCAAGAGGGCATTGACCCGAGCCAGTTCCTGCGGCGTGCCGCTGATGCCGAGCAGGTTGGCCGGCCCCAGGCGGATGACGCTGCCTTGGGGCTGCAACATCGGATTGAGCACCGTTTCGGCAGCCTCTACCGAAATGTAGCGCAGCGGCGTGATCTGCAGCACTTCCGAGGCGGTGGCCTGGCCGAGGAATTCCGGCAGCACCAGTTCGGTGGGCACCTGCGAAGCATTGCGTTGAATCTGATACAGATTGCCGGCCTGCTCGATAGTGACGCCCGCGCTGCGCGCCAGCATGCGCATCAGCGGCCAGATGTCGGCATAGCGCAGCGGGTTGTCGGCGGAGGTGCGCAGGCTCACCTTGAAGTCGATGGTGGGATCGATCACCAGGTTGATGCCAAGCGCATCGCCGAGCTGTTCGAACACCACGCGCAGGTCTTCCTGTTCATAGTTCAGCTCCACCACGTCGTTGGTGGGCGGCGTGCCGGGCGGCGGCGTTTCACTGAAACGCCCCAACTGGATCACGCGGCCGTCGCGATTGATGTCGGCGGCCGCGTCCTCGGTGGACTCCGCCTGTACCTCCGGCGCCGTCGCCGTGGCGGCCGCGGGTAGCGGTTGCGTGATTACCGGCGCGGGCGGGGCACTTGGCGTTTGCTGCAGCGTGGAGCAGGCGCCGAGGCACAGGCTCAACAGCAGGGCCAATGCCGCGCGTGGAGCGGGTTGGAACGAGTTTGTAGCCACACGGCTCTCCATCAGAAATCGAGCGTATTCATGCTGAACACGGCGGACAGCATGACGATGAGAATGGCGCCCACCGCGATTCCCATCAGCAGGATCAGCGCCGGTTGCAGCGCATTCACCAGCCGCTGCATCGAATCTTTTACGTAGGTGTCGAAGGTCACCGCCAGCTTTTTCAGGATCGCGCCGGTGCGGCCGGATTCCTCGCCCACGGTGATCAGTTGGTGCAGCAGCAGCGGAAACTGCCGGGTGCGCGCCAGCGAGGCGCCAAGGCCGGTGCCGCCGCGCACGTCTTCCTCCACCTGCCGCAGGTGCTTGACCAGCAGGCTATTGTCGACCACGTCGCGCGCCACGCGCAGCCCTCGGATCAGGGGGATGCCGGCACCCAGCAGTGCGCCGAGCGTGCGGGTGAAAATCGCCACGTCGCGGTACAGCAGAATGTTGCCTACCAATGGCAGCTTGAGCAATGTGCTGTCGAGCGCCAGACGGCGCTCGGGGTCGTTGTGCAGCCAGCGCCACCAGGCATGCAGCGCCAGGCCAAACGGTACCACCAGCCAGCCGTAGTATTTGATCGCGGCGCTCAGGTTCAGCAGAAACTGCGCCGAGGGCGGTATTTCATTGCCCACGTCGCGAAAGATCGCAGCGAACTGTGGAATCACGAACACCAGCAGCAGCGTTACCGACAGCACGCCCGTCACCAGCAGCACGATAGGGTAGGTAAGCGAAGAGATCACGTGCCGCCGTGTGGCCTCCGCCGTTTCCAGAAACTGCGCCAGGTCGGGCAGCAGCTGATCCAGGATGCCGCCGGTTTCACCCGCGCGCACCAGGTTCACGTACAGGCGCGAGAACACCTCGGGGCGCAGTTCCATGGCATCCGCCAGGCTCTTGCCTTCCTTCACTTCGCGCCGCAGGGAGGCCACCAGGCGCTTCATGTGGTCTTTTTCGGTGATGCCTTCGAGCAGAGAGAGCGCCTTGTCGATCGGCACCCGCGCTTCGACCAGCGTGGTCAGCCCATTGGTGAATTCCACCAGATCGGCGTTCTTGATGCGGCCGTCGGCGGCCACCTGCGCCTGCGCGCTGGTGGCCTTGAGCTTGAGCGGGGTGAGCTTGCGCGCCTGCAGTTGCGCCACCGCCTCGCGCTCGGATTCCGCGCTGAGGTGGCCGTTCTGTAGATTCCCGGCGGCGTCGCAAGCCTGATATTGATAGAACTGAACGCTCATAGCACGCGCGTCACCCTGACCACCTCTTCCGGCGTGGTCACCCCCAAGCGCAATTTATCCAGCGCATCCTCGCGCAGCGTCAGCATGCCTTCGCTGATCGCCTGCTTGCGGATCACGTTGGCGTCGGCGCCGCTGGTGATCAGATGGCGGATTTCATCGGACATCATCATCAATTCATACAACCCCACACGGCCACGGTAGCCGGTGCCGCCGCAGCGTTCGCAGCCCTGCCCGCGCCAGAGCAACGGCCAGTCGAGCGCATCCACATCCAGCACCAGCGCTTCGTCCTGCGTCATGGGCGCCTGCTCGCGACAGTCGATACATACGCGGCGCACCAGGCGCTGTGCCTGGATGGCCAGCAGGCTGGAACTGATCAGATAGCTTTCCACGCCCATGTCCTGCAGACGGGTGACCGCGCCGGCGGCGTCGTTGGTATGCAGCGTGGAAAACACCAGATGGCCGGTAAGCGCGGATTCGATGGCGATTTCCGCGGTTTCGTGGTCGCGAATCTCGCCGATCATCAGAATGTCCGGGTCCTGGCGCACGATGGAGCGCAGTCCCGCGGCGAAGCCGAGGCCGATGGCGGGGTTCACCTGGATCTGGGTGATGCCGGCAAGCTGGTACTCCACCGGGTCTTCCACGGTGACGATCTTGTGTTTTTCGCTGTGGATCTTTTCCAGCGTGCCGTACAGCGTGGTGGTCTTGCCGCTGCCGGTGGGGCCGGTGATGAGAATGAGGCCGTGCGGCTGGGTGATCACGCGCAGGTAGTTTTTCAGCACGCGCTCGGGCATGCCGAGATCGGCCAGCTCGATGGACAGATCGGCACGGTCGAGAATACGCAGCACGATGGATTCGCCAAGCACGCCGGGCAGGGTGGACACGCGCATGTCCAGGTCGCGGTTGCCGATGCGATAGTCGATGCGGCCGTCCTGCGGCAGGCGTTTTTCGCCGATGTCGAGCTTTGCCATCAGCTTCAGGCGCGAAGCCACCGCCGATTGGATGCGCACCGGCAGGCGTTCGATACGGGTCATGATGCCATCCACGCGCACTCGCACTTCCAGGTAATCCTCGTTCGGCTCGAAGTGGATGTCGCTGGCGTTGAGGTCCAGTGCGCGCGCAAACAGGTGATTCACCAGGCGGATGATCGGCGCTTCGGAATCGGTGTCGGCAAAATCCTCGTCTTCGCGGAAAGCCCCGTAGGCGTCGTCCTCGGCGTTGATCTGCGGCGACAGGTCGGCGCGCCAGTGCCGGATGAGCCGCGCCACTTCCTCGGGGGTACCGGGACGAAAGCTGACGTGTTCACCCACCACGAAACGCACCTTGGCGCGATAGTCGATGCCCGGCAGTTCGGCAAACACCAGCGCCGCGCTCTGATTGAAATCGAGCGCGGGCGCGATGGATGCCGGTTCGAGCAACTGCGAGAACACCGGCAAGGTCATGGGTTTCATACGCTACCTCCCGCTCATGGCCGCCGGGGCGAAGCCGGCCACGACGATGTTGCCGCTGTACTGGCGGCGCGTGCGGTTGATGGTAAAACCCTGCACGAACAGTCTCGGGCGCATTTCCTGCAAGGCGGTCAAGAATGGCAGGATGTCGTTCTGGTCCAGCGTAAAGCTCATTTCCTGGGTCACCATCAGCCAGTCGCCGGTGTAGCTGTACTTGGCCACGTTCATCTCGCGTACTTCCAGCCCTGCCTTTTCCACCGCCACGCGCAGCGAACGCTGCACGTTGTTGCCTACCAGGTTGGCGTCGCTGCCGCTGAACACCCAGGCCTGCAGGTCGGCCACCTCCAAGGTTTTCTGCTGCTGCCGTTCCTGCCATTCTGCGGTGGCTTCGCTGAGCGCCCGGTAGCGGTCGATGCGTTCCTGCAGTAAAGCGACGTCATCGCGGCCCTGGCGGTAATACTGCGCGATGCCGGGTACGATGCGCACCGCAAGCACCAGCGCGAACACCAGCGCGGCCACCAGCACCAGCTGTCGTTCGCGGCGATTCATGGTGCGGGCTGCGGGCTGGGGGGATAGCGGGTTTCATAGCCCGGAAAATCCACGTTGCTGAGATTCATGCGAATACCGAAGCGCGCGCCAAGATTGCTGCTGGCGTCGGCGCTGCTGCGGCTTTGGTTCACGCCATAGAATTCTTCGTGCTGCGACAACTGCTCGATCAGAAGCGCGGGATCCTGCGCGAAACCGGTAATGTCCACCACGCCCTTGTTCAGGGAAAACGTGGAAAGCGAGCTGTCGATGTAGGTGTTGAGAATCAGGAGCACGCTGCCCAGGTCCTGGCGCGGATACTCCAGCACCGCACCCCATTGGTTTTCCATGGCGATCACCGCCGCCTGGCTTTCCCGCGCCTCGCTCGACAATTCCAGATACTGATCCAGTTCGCGCTCCAGCCACGCCTTGCGCAACGCATTGTTCAAAAACGGCAGGCACAACAGCGCCACCACCGCCACCGCGGCCACGGCCGCGCGCCGCTGCTGTTGCCGGCGGATGGTCTTGCGGCCGGCGGTTTCCGCCTGGTGCGGAATGAAACTGTACCCGCGCAGCGGTCGGATGCAGCGCCGCAGTGCGCTCCAGTCTTCACGCGTGGCGGCCTTGCGCTGCGGTGCGCCACCGGCACGTGCGGTTTCCTGCTGCCACTGCTGCTGGAAAACGTCCTGGCTCAGGTCGCGTTGACTCACGGTAAAACAGGCAGTGAGCTGACCTTGCTGGTAGCAGAGATGATTGCGGTGCGTGGCGTCGCTGTCTTCCACCACCTGTGGCTCGGGTATATCGCCTTCTTCCAGCAATGCCAGCGAACGCGGCATCAGCGCGCCAAGCAGCAGGTCCTGTGCCCGGAAGCTTTGGTACAGCGCATTTGCCGCCGCCACCGGATACCACAGCGCCACGCCGCTGCCCTGGTTGCCGGCCAGGCCAAGCAGCAGCGGTTCGTCATGCGCGGGCAGCAGGGTGTGAGCCTGGAGGGAAAGCGCGGAGCGCAGCAGTTTTTCGCCGCTGACGTTCAACTGGTAATGGGTGGCGACGAAGTGCGAAGGCGGTAGCAGGAGCAACAGAGTGGGCGCGGGACTTCTGCCGCCAAGCAGGCTGCGCGCGGCGCTGGCCAGCGTTTCCGCAAAGGTGCTGTCTTCCTGGTGAACGAGGGGGCGGTATTCGCCGGTGGCGGTGTTGATGAGGGTGTCGTCGTGCAGCACGAGGCTGACGTCGATGCTGTCGAGCACGGCGCGCTGGGTGGACGCCACCTGCATCGCACGCAGGCCAGCGCCGAGGTCGGCCAGCGACAATGCGTTGAGTTTTGCCCGTAATCCCTTCATTTGCCTGCGCTTTCCCACGGCTGGGGCGCCGATTATACGTAATGGTATCGGGGCCACCTAATTCGCGGAGATTCTGGTTACATTTTTCGTACGTGGCTTTGTGTACCGTGGCCCGTTTTCAGTCTGTCGCAGCGGCTTGGTTGGACAGGTTTTCGGGGGCACGCTGCAAGCACATCCCTGTGGCGCTCGGCTCCGGGCCATCCCTGGCCCTACGACGTCCCCCGAAAACCTGTCCAACCAAACCGCTGCAGGCTTCGGGCATCCCGCTCCGCACGGCATCGCACTCCACAAACAAAAACGCCCGTGCGGTGGGCACGGGCGTTTTTGTTAATGCGTTCTTTGCGGAATCTTAATTTCCGCGCTCCTGCTGGATCAGGAAATCCGCCACTTTCAGCATGTCCGCCTGGGTGGCCACGGCGCCGCCGGCGCTGACGCGGTATTTGCCGTTGACGATCAGGTTGGGTACGCCGTTCACCTTGTACTCGCGCATCCTGGTGCCGGCTTTCTTCACGGCGGAGGTTACGGAGAAGGACGACCAGGATTTATCGAAATCCTCCTTGCTCACACCCTGCTTCACGAACATGTCGCGGATCGCATCTTCGGTCTGCAGATAATTGCCCTTCTGGTGGATCTCGTTGAAGGCCGTCGGGGTGATCTTGTCCAGTACGCCCAGGTCTTGCGCGGCGTAGTAGATCTGCGCGTGGACTTCCATCAACTGGTTCCACATGCCGGGGCTCTGCACGAACACGACGTCTTCAGGGAGTTTTTCCACCCAGGCTTCGATCAGCGGCTCGAACGCGTAGCAGTGTGGGCAGCCGTACCAGAACACTTCGGTGATCTCGATCTTGTTCGGATCCACGGTGCGCACCGGCGGATCGATCGTCTCGAAGTGGGTGCCTTCCACGTACAGCGCCGGCTGGGCGTTGGCGCTGACGGCGCCGGTGAGCAGCACGGCCAGCACCAGCAAGGGTTTGATCAGTGATTTCATGGGGTTGCTCCCTGGTTTTTTCGCGTCTGGAATGGGAAAGACCCGGCGCGGACAAAGTTCTTTCAGCGCGCCGAGTATGCCACAAGACCATATAAAAAATATAAAAAGGACGCCTCGACGCGCCCTTTATACCGTTGCCCAATGAACCGTCCCTGAACCGGGAAGGCGGCGCCGGGCCTGGTTGCCCGGCAATGACCCGGATCAGCGCACGCCGAACACGTAGGAGGCAAGCGCGGCGATTTCGGTGTCGCTGAGCCGCGCGGTGATGTCGCGCATCACCGAGGAGTCGTCGTTCACCCGCACGCCGCCGCGGAAGGCCTTGAGCTGGGCTTCGATGTAGCCGGGATCCTGGCCGCTGAGCGCGGGGTAGCCGGCGGCTTCCAGGCCCTTGCCGTCCACGCCATGGCAGGCGGAGCAGGCGGCGACGCCGATGTCGGCATTGCCGGCGCGGAACAGGATTTCGCCAAGCTGGCGTTTTTCCGCTTCCACGGCGCCCAGGGCGATTTCCTGGCTGCCGTACCAGGCGGCGATATCGGCCAGATCCTGATCGTTGAGATTGGTGAGCATGCCGGTCATCAGCTGCACTTCGCGCACGCCGCCCTTGATGTCCTGCAACTGCTTGAGCAGGTATTTTTCGCCCTGGCCGCCCAGTTTGGGCACGTCGGGCAGCAGGCTGTCGTTGCCGCTTTCGCCGTGGCAGGCGAGGCAGACGGTAATCTTGCCCTTGCCGGCCTGGGCATTGCCTTCGGTCTGGGCCAGTGCGGGAGAAGCGACGAGGGTGACAAGCAGCGCGGCGGCGATGCTTTTCACAACGGCATGGATGGTCACGGTAACGATACCTTTCTCTCTGAGCTGTGAATCTATCTGAGCTGTGAATTCCGAGGGGCCCGGCAGACGAAGCGGCTTCGTGGGTTGCCGGGAATGGGCCGGGCGTGCCGGGCCACTGTGCTAGAATCCCTTGGTTTTTGGGCGGGCGGATTATACCCCAAGCCCCGCGCCGTGCCCAATTGACTTCAACGGCGGCACGCCTCCTTCCCACCGCGCCAGGATCGTCATGTCAGCTTCCAGTTCCCCCGCCACCATCGATTACCACCAGGCCAGCTATTACATTAGCGCCAGCCGGCTCGACCAGTGCCCTACCGAGAGCGTGGCGGAGGTGGCCTTCGTGGGCCGTTCCAATGCCGGCAAGTCCAGCGCCATCAACGCGCTGACGCGGCAGAACAAGCTGGCGCGCACCAGCAAAACGCCGGGGCGCACGCAGCTGCTGAACTATTTTGGCTTGGGCGAACAGCGTTTTCTGGTGGACCTGCCGGGCTTCGGCTACGCCAAGGTGCCGCCGGCAATGAAGCGCAAATGGCAGCAGGAACTGGAGCGCTACCTGCAGCGGCGCGAGGTGCTGCGCGGGCTGGTGCTGCTGGTGGACATCCGCCATCCGCTCAAGGAACTCGACGCCACCATCGTGACCTGGTGCCGCCAGGCGCAGATGCCGCTGCACGTGCTGCTCACCAAGGCCGACAAGCTCAAGTACGGAGCGGCCCGCAGCGCCCTGCTGCAGATGGACAAAGCGCTGCATTCGCCGCTGGTGAGCGTGCAGCTGTTTTCGGCGATGGACGGCACCGGCGTGGATGAATTGCGGGCGCGGCTGGATGGTTGGCTGTTGGGGGAAGAGGAAGCCGGGTGCCCCTGAAAGCGACCGTGGGGGTCCCACCCCAAAAACTGTAAAAACAGGAAGGAATAAATTCAGGGGCCGGAAAAGATGCGGGCCCTGACCGTAGGAGAAGACAGTCAGGGCCCGGCGCCTCCTGAGATCTCAGGAGATATCTCTCAAACAGCAGCCTGGGAAAATCGGGGAGAAAACCAGTCTGCTGTAGTCATAGACCCTGCACCCTGCCCGAAGTTCAACCCGATTGTAGATTTTTTTGCATTGTACTCGTACGCACGGCGGCACAGTTTTTAACCAACCATCCTGTACCGCCGAGCGCCAAACCCGTGAAGGCGCACGCGCAGCCGAGCACCGCGATGCGCCGCCACAGAGATCATGCAGCGCCTCCCTAATGCGCTTCGTCCCAGCTGTACCCCTGTCCCATGTCCACCACCAGCGGCACGCGCAGCGCGGCAGCCGACACCATGCGGAAACGCACGCCGGTCTTGAGCGCGTCGAGATCGTCCGGGGCCACTTCAAACACCAGTTCGTCGTGTACCTGCAGCACCAGGCGGGCGTCCAGTCCGGCCACCTTGAGCCATTGGTCGATGTCCACCATGGCCTGCTTGATGATGTCGGCGGCGGTGCCCTGCATGGGCGCGTTGATGGCGGTGCGCTCGGCGGCCTTGCGCAGCGCCGGGTTGCGCGCCTTGATGTCGGGCAGGTACAGGCGGCGGCCGAACAGCGTTTCCACGTAGCCCTGTTCATTCGCCAGCGCGCGGGTGTTGTCCATGTAGTCGCGCACGCCGGGATAGCGGAGAAAGTAGCGGTCCACGTAGTCCTGCGCCTCGCCGCGGCCGATGCCGAGCTGGTTGCCCAGACCGAAGGCGGACATGCCGTAGATGAGGCCGAAGTTGATGGCCTTGGCGCTGCGGCGCTGATCGCCGCTTACCTGGTCCAGCGGCAGTCCGAAGATTTCCGCGGCGGTGGCGCGGTGCACGTCCAGCCCTTCGGCAAAGGCGCGCACCAGGCCGGGGTCGCCCGACAGATGCGCCATGATGCGCAGTTCCACCTGTGAATAATCCGCCGCCAGCAACAGTTTGTCCGGCGCCGGGATGAACGCGGTGCGGATGCGGCGGCCTTCCTCGGTGCGGATCGGAATGTTCTGCAGGTTCGGTTCGGTGGAGGACAGACGTCCGGTGGCGGCCACCGCCTGCTGGAAGGTGCTGTGGATGCGGCCGGTATCGGGCTGGATGTCGAGCGGCAGTTTGTCGGTGTAGGTGCTCTTGAGCTTGCTCAGCCCGCGGTGTTCCAGGATCACGCGCGGCAGTTCGTAGTTGCGTGAGAGTTCCTGCAGCACGGGTTCGGCGGTGGAGGGCTGGCCCTTGTCGGTCTTGGAGATCACCGGGTACTGCAGTTTTTCAAAGAAGATTTTCTGCAGCTGTGCCGGCGACCCCAGGTTGAACGCTTCGCCGGCAAGTTCATGTGCCTGGCTTTCCAACTCCTGGAGGCGTACCGCCAGCTCCTGGCTCTGTTTGGCCAGCACTTCCACGTTGACGCGAATGCCGGCGGCTTCCATGCGGGTGAGCACTGGCAGGAGCGCAATTTCGAAATAGCGGTACACCTGCGCCAGCTCGCCCGTCTGCTGCAATTGCGCGCTCAGGAGCCCCTGCAGGCGCCAGCAGTAATCGGCGCACTTGCCCGACCAGGCGGCGGCATCGGTCACCGCCAGCTGCGCGAAGCCGAGCTTGTTGCGGCCCTTGCCGAGCAGTTCCTCGCGCGAGGGCAGGGTGAGGCCGAGAAAATTGTCGGCGAGCCGATCCAGCGTATGTTTGTACGCCACCGAATCGAGCACGTAGGACTGCAGCATGGTGTCAAAGCGGCGCCCGCGCAGCATCACGCCATGGCGGCGCAGGATGTGCGAGGCAAACTTGAGGTCGTGGCCGGTCTTGAACAGACTCTGGTTTTCCAGGTGCGGCCGCAGTACTCCCATCACGTCACTGCTGGCCAGTTGTTCGCCGCCGCCGAGCAGGTCGTGGCCAAGCGGGATGTACCAGGCTTCGCCGCCTTTCCAGCACAGCGACAGGCCGATCAGGGCGGCCTGCATGAAATGCGCGCCGTCGGTTTCCACCGTCAATGCCACGCTGCGCTGATCCGCCAGTTGCCTGCCGAGCGCGGCGAGCGCCTGGGCATCGGCGACGATAGTGACCTGGGTTTCCGCCGGCAGCGCCCTGGCGGCCTGCGCGGCGGCATCCGCGTCATCCTGCGCCTGCGCCGGTTCCTGGGCATCGGACGCGGCGGGCGCCACGCCGAGCTCTTCCAGTTCGCGGATCCAGCTCTTGAATTCCAGTTCCTGGAACAGGCGCAGCAGTTCCGGCTGGTCCGGCGGCTGCGCTCTCAGGTCGGTGGGGCCGAATTCCAGCGTCACGTCCAGCTTGATGGTGGCCAGACGCACCGAAAGCTCCAGCAGTGTCAGATTGGCGCGCAGGTTCTCGCCGGCCTTGCCCTTTATCTCATCGGCACGGGCGATCAGCTCGCGCGCCGAACCGTATTCCTGCAGCCATTTCACCGCCGTCTTGGGGCCCACGCCGGGAATGCCGGGGATATTGTCGATCTTGTCGCCCATCAGTCCCAGGTAGTCGACGATGCAGGCGGGCGGCAGGCCGAACTTGGCCTCCACGCCCGCCACGTCGAGCCGTTCGTTGGTCATGGTGTTGAGCAGCGTGACGTGTTCGTTCACCAGCTGCGCCATGTCCTTGTCGCCGGTGGAGATCAGCGTTTGCACGCCCTGCTGCCAGGCTTGCTGCGCCAGGGTGCCGATCACGTCGTCGGCTTCCACGTCGTCGACGATCAACAGCGGCAGGCCCATGGCGCGGATGATGGCGTGGATGGGAGCGATCTGCGTGCGCAGTTCCTCCGGCATGGGCGGACGGTTGGCCTTGTACTCAGTAAACAGCCGGTTGCGGAAGGTTTCGCCCTTGGCGTCGAACACCACGGCGACGCGGCTTTGCGGGTATTGCTTGATCAGGGCGCGGATCATGCTGATCACGCCCTTGATGGCGCCGGTGTCCTGCCCGGAGCGGGTCTTGAGCGGCGGCAGCGCGTGGAAGGCGCGGAAGAGATACGACGAGCCGTCTACCAGGACCAGCGGGGAAGCATCAGTCATTGTCCCTATCCTTTGCGCAGGCGACGAGCGCCGCCACCAGGGTTTCGTACATGGCGGGATAGCCGCCGGGCGCCAGCGCTTGGTCGGTACCCAGGATATCCACGGTCAGGATGTCCAGCCTGGGACGGTCCAGCAGGCTGCGCACCTTGGCAAGGTCCACGCCGGGTTCGGCCAGCAGACACCCCAGGTTCCGTTCCGCCAACATCTGGCGTGTGCCACGCAGCGCACGCACGCCCGGCATGTTGCCGTGGCTGTCGGTGATGGTCAGCGCCGCCGGCAACCCTTGTTCATGTTCCAGATAAACGAGCGCGTGATGGTAAACCCCCCAGGCAAGGGGATTGGCGGCGGCAAGCACGGCATGGGTGTCCTCGCGCGTGGCGGCAAGCACGGTGTCGAAGCGCTGCAGGTTTTCCCGATAGCGCGCCGCCTGGACGGGATCGAGCGCAACCAGGCGCTCGGCAAGCGCAGCGGCGATCACTTGCGCATTCGCCAGGCTGAGCCAGAGGTGCGGATCGACGCTGTCGCCGGCGGGCAATAGCTCGATGCCGGGCAGGGTTTGCGCCGTCAGCAAAGCCTCCGGCCGCAGCGCCAGGATGCTCTGCAGCGGAAATTCCAGCGCGGGACCGATCCACAGCACCAGATCGGCCTCGGCCAACAGGCGCCGTTCGGAAGGCCGCAACGAAATCTCGTGCGGATCCTGGCCGGCGCCAAGCACCAGCTCCGGTTGTCCCACGCCGTCCATCACCGCCGCCGCGATCAACTGCAGCGGCCGGATGCTGGTGGCCACGCGCGGCGCGGCCATCGCCGCCATGCTTCCCAGGACCAGCGACAGCAGCAACAGCACGCGCAGCAGCGCATGCGGAACGGACTTGGGAACGGCGACTACGGACATGGGACGGACTGCTCTGCGAATAAAGGATGCTATGATATACCGCCTTGCGCGCAGGAGCCTCGTGCGCATCCGAACCTCTCGATAAGCCCTCGCCGGGCCCCGCGGCCATTGCCTTGAACGACACCACTCCTTCTGATACCTCCGGCCCTTTGCTGCAGCTGCGCGACGTGGGCTTTGCCCCCGATGGCCGCGCCGTGCTGGACAAGGTGTCGCTGCGCATCGCCCCCGGCCAGATCGTTACCGTGATCGGCCCGAACGGCGCCGGCAAGACCACGTTGATCAAGATCGCCATGGGCCTCTTGCTCCCCCACGGCGGCGTGGTGGAACGCCGCGCGGGCCTGCGCATCGGCTACATGCCGCAGCGCCTGCAGGTGGAAGCCACCATGCCGATCCAGGTGGAACGCTTTCTGCGGCTGACGCCGCACGCCAACCTCGCCAACCTCCAGGCCACACTGCAGGAAGTGGGCGCGGCGCACGTGCTGCGCTCGCGCCTGAGCACGCTGTCGGGCGGCGAACTGCAGCGGGTATTGCTGGCGCGCGCGCTGTTGCTGCGGCCGCAATTGCTGGTGCTGGACGAACCCACCCAGGGCGTCGACCTGAAAGGGCAGGCGGAACTGTATCGTCTGATCACCCAGATTCGCGACCGCCACCATTGCAGCGTGCTGATGGTGTCGCACGATCTGCATCTGGTGATGTCCTCCACCGATGAGGTGATCTGCCTCAACCAGCACGTGTGCTGCCATGGCCGCCCCGAACAGGTCAGCAGCGACCCCGCTTACCTGGAGCTTTTCGGCAGGCGCGGCGTGGAAGCGATGGCGGTCTACATGCATCACCACAATCACCACCACGACCTGGCCGGCGACGTGGTGACCGAACACAGGCACGAACCATGATCGCGGATTTTCTGGTCAGGGCCATCGTGGCCGGTTTGCTGCTGGCGCTGGTGGCCGGTCCCCTGGGCTGCTTCATCGTGTGGCGACGCATGGCCTATTTCGGCGACACGCTGGCGCATTCGGCGCTGCTTGGTATTGCGTTGAGCCTGTTGCTGCAAATCAACGTGCAGGCGGCCGTGATCGTGTCCTGCTGCACGGTGGCGCTGCTGCTGGTGCTGCTGGAACGGCACCGCTCGCTTGCCACCGACACGCTGCTCGGCATCCTGGCGCACAGCACGCTGGCGCTTGGGCTGGTGATGATCAGCTTTACCGACAACCGCATCGACCTGATGGCGTTCCTGTTCGGCGATCTCCTGGCGGTTTCTCCGCACGATCTGCTGGTGATGGCGCTGTGCGGCGCGCTTGCCTGCGCGCTGCTCGCCTGGTACTGGAATCGCCTGCTGGCGCTGACGCTGCATCAGGAACTGGCGCAGGTGGAAGGGCTGCCCGTGCGCCATCTGCGGCTGGTGCTGATGCTGGTGATGGCGATGGTGGTGGCGGTGTCGATGAAGATCGTCGGTGTGCTGTTGATCACCTCCCTGCTGATCATTCCACCGGCCACCGCGCGGCGCTTTGCCGCAAGCCCCGAACAGATGGCGCTTGGCGCCAGTGTGGCGGGCTGCCTGGCGGTGCTGCTCGGCATCGGCGCGTCGTGGTTGTGGGATACGCCCACCGGGCCAAGCATCGTGGTGGGATCGGCGCTGCTGTTCCTGCTCAGCCTGCCGGTGCCGGCACGCTCCTGAGCGTTTGGCTGCAAGGTTTCAGTGCGTTTGCCAGGCCTTCCGTTGCCGGCACTCGCGGTACCCTACATCTGCCAGAGGTTGAGCACCGAGCGGAAGGTGGCAGCCATCTTGTTGGGGTCCTGCGGGCTTTTGAAAAAGCCGTGGAAGTGCCCTTCCGGGTTGATCAGCACCACTTCGCCGCTGTGGTTCACCAGGTACGTGCCGTCTTCCTGCGGCTGGTAGCCGAAGGCCACGTTGACCTGGCGCGCCAGGTTGAACACGTCGATGTATTCGCCGGTGGCGCCCACGTAATCCGCGCCGAAAAAGCGCACATAGTCCCCAAGCCGCTCGGGCGTGTCGCGCTCGGGATCCACTGAGATCATCGCCACCTGCACCTTGGCGGCGGCATCCTTGTCCACCTTGGCCAGCGTTTCCTCGAACTGATGGATGGTGGCCATGGTGATGGGGCAGATGTCCGGGCAATAGGTGTAGCCGAAGAACACCAGCGACCACTTGCCCTTGAACCAGTCCTGCGTGAAGGGTTCGCCATCCTGATTGGTGAGCGTGAAGTCGCTGATGCGGCGCGGCACTTCGTACACGAACAGGCCATTCTCGAGCATCTGCTCGTTGGTCATCGCCGGTGGCGACAGCACCCGGTGCACCAGCAGGCCCACGATGAGCGCCATGAAAGCCACCAGGCTGATGACGGTATTGGCGATATTGCGTTGCATCAGAGGTAGTGATCCACCAAAAGGGCGATGAACAGCGCGATCAGGTACACGATGGAATAACGGAACGTCTGCATCGCCACCTGGCTGCGCTTGCTGACCATCAGCAGGATCGCGTAGTAAAGGAAACCGGCGCCAAGCACCAGCGCCGCGAACAGATAGGGCAGGCCGCTCATGCCGGTGAGATAGGGCAGCGCCGACACCAGCAGCATGATGATGGTGTACAGCAGCGTGTGCAGTTTGGTGAGCGCCTCGCCGTGGGTAACGGGCAGCATCGGGATGTTGGTCTTGGCGTAGTCCTTCTTGCGGTGAATGGCCAGCGGCCAGAAGTGCGGCGGCGTCCACGCGAAGATGATCAGCACCAGCATCAGCCCGCCCGGCTCGACGGTGCCGGTGACCGCGGTCCAGCCCAGCAGCGGCGGCATGGCGCCCGAGAGCCCGCCGATCACGATATTCTGCGGCGTGGCGCGCTTGAGCCAGCCGGTATAGATGATGGCATAGCCGATGAAGGAGGCCAGGGTGAGCCAGGCGCAGAGCGGATTGACGAACACCAGCAGGATCGCCATGCCCAGCAGGCAGATCACACAGGCGAACACCAGTGCCTGCGTGGGGCTTACCTTGCCCTGCGGAATCGGACGCTTGAGGGTGCGCTGCATCTGCACGTCGATGCGGTGGTCGATCAGATGATTGACCGCGGCGCCGGCGCCGGCCACCAGCGCAATGCCGAGATTGCCCCACAGCAGCGCGTCCAGGGGCACCATGCCGGGCACCGCCAGGAACATGCCCACCAGCGAGGTGAGCACCATCATCATGACGACGCGCGGTTTGCACATCTCATAGTAGTCGCGCCAACTGGCGCTTCTTTTCAGACTGGTGGCTTCAGACATGGCTGCCGGCGCAGCTCTTGTAGAGCTGGTAGTTGAGGCTTACGAGGGATAGCAATAGTAAGGCACCGCCGGCGTTGTGGGCAACCGCGACGGGCAGCGGCAGCGACCACAGCACGTTGCTCAGGCCCAGACACACCTGGATCGCAAGCAGCGCCGCGATCACGTTTGCCTGCCGGCGCAGGGCGGCGCCACCGGCATTGCGGTAGAGCTGCATCAGCAGGAAACACAGCGACCCGAGCACCACCAATGCGCCGATGCGATGCCCCATGTGGATGGCCACGCGCGCCGCGCCGTCGAGCTGGCCGCCGAGGTAGTTGGGGCCGATCTCCTGAAACACGTCGAAACCGCTTTTGGCATCCATCGGCGGCCACCAGTGGCCCTGGCAGGTGGGCAGGTCCGGGCAGGCCAGCGCCGCGTAGTTGGAACTGGTCCAGCCGCCAAGCGCAATCTGCAATACCACCAATACCAATCCCGCCGCCGCCAGCGGGCGCAGCGCGCGCCAACGCGCCAGCGGTACATTGGGATGCGGCCAGGGCGCATTGCGCAGGCGCTGGGCCAACAGCCACAAGAGGCTCAGCGTGGTGAAGCCGCCCAACAGATGCGTGGTAACCACCTGCGGCCACAGTTTCAGCGTGACCGTCCACATGCCGAACAGTCCCTGCGCGATCACCAGCGCCAGCAGCAACAGCGGCAGCTTGAGCGGCTGTCCCGGCTTGTCGCGGTTTTTCCAGGCCAGCACGCTGATTGCGATGATCACCAGCCCAAGCGTGCCGGCGAAATAACGATGCACCACTTCCGGCCAGGCCTTGTGTACCTCGAACGGCGCTTCGGGAAAACGCGCTTCGGCGTTGGCGATCTGCTCTTCGGTGCCCGGCCAGGTCAGGTGGCCGTAGCAGCCGGGCCAGTCGGGACAGCCGAGTCCGGCGTCGCGCAGGCGGGTGAAGGCGCCCAGTATCACCACGCACAGCGCCAGCGCCGTGGCGAACAGCACGAGGCCGTAGGTGGGTTTGGTCATGGTCATGGCGGTCCTGCTTGTAAAAAGTTAACCCAGGCTGCTTCTTTTCAGCAGTTTCTCGAGATCGGACAGTATCTGCTCCGGCGTGTTCCCGGGGGTGAAGTACATCATGACGTTGCCGACCGGATCGGCGACGTAGATATAGTGCTCAGCGACGGGATCGTGCCCCGCGGCGGAGGGCGCCAGCTCCGCGCCCAAGGTGGCGGAGTCCACGAACACCGCGCGCATGCCGGGATGTTCCCGTTCCAGCAGCGCCGCCACGCCCGGATCCAGCTGCGTGCCCTGGCCCACCTGCACGTAGACGCGCTGCACGCGGGGAGCGTCGCCCGCAAGCAGGATGTGCATCTGGCGCAGGAAAAACAGCCGGTCCTCGCAGCCCGCATCACAGTTGGCGGTGCCCAGGTACAGCAGTTGCCAGGGGCGTGGATCGTAATCGTCCGGGCTGACGCCGGCAGTCAGTTCCTCGAAACCTTGATAGGCGGGGCCACCTTCGGCATCACGCAGGCCCAGTTCGGCGAGATCCAGCACCGGCGTGACCAGCACGCCCTTGTTGGTGGTGCCCCCCACGCCATGCTCGATCGCCTTGTTGAAGGCCCAGGTGGCCAGGCTGAGCGGCACGATGGCGATGCCCAGAAGAGCGATGAGCTTGAGTTTGTTTTTGTCCACGCGGGTTCTCGCTACATTTCTCGCTATCGCGATATCAAAAAGTCAGGCATCCGCATCCGGTGCGGTACTTTCCCTGCGGGTGCTGTACACCAGGTAGAGCAGGGTGAGCATCGTCGCCATGGCAAACCATTGCACGGCATAGCCACGGTGCATTTCCGGGCTCAGGTTGATCACCGGCCAGTTGCGCGTCAACGCGCCCGGCACGTCTTGCGCCACCCTGACCGTATACGGGAACACCGTGCCCTGCAGGCCGGCCGCCTGCCACATCCGCCCGGGCTCGAGCACCTGGATTACCTTGGGCCAGCCCGGCGCCATCAGTTCGTCATTGAGCACTACCTGCTCGCCCACCGGCACGTAGACGCTGCCGGCAACGTTCAATGTGGCCGGCAATGGCGCCACAGTGGGCAGATCCGCACGCGTGCGGCCCTGCGCCACCCAGCCGCGGTTGACGAACACGCCAACCCCTTCGGCAGTCTGCACCGCCTGCAGCACTTCATAACCCACCTGCCCGCCGACGATGCGGTTGTCGAGCAGGAACACATGTTCGTTGTCGGCACGGCCGCTGAATTCCACCTGCCGGTACTGCAGATCCTGCATGGGATCGAGCGTCTGCAGATCCACCGGCAGCTCTTGCTGGCGGCTGTCGTACACCGCCAGCAGATCGCGCTTTTCCTGTTCCCGCGCCAGCTGCCAGAATCCGAGCCGCAAGAGCAGCGGCAACAGCAGCACGTACAGCAGGGTGAGCTTCCAGTCGAAATGATATTGCTTCAGTCGCTGCCACATGTGCCCGCCCACTGCCGAGGTTTCTCTGCCGCCGCCCACCACACTTTGCTACCATGGGCGCAAGCCTTCCGAGCCTTATCCTATGTTGCGCATACTCATCGTCGTGCTGCTCGTTGCCATGATACTCAGCCTGGTCAGCGGCGCCGCTTTCTTTTTCAAGGACCAGGGCGAGGGCAGACGTACGCTGTTCGCGCTTGGCGTGCGCGTAACCCTCGCGGTACTGCTGATCATCTGTCTCGTGTACGGCGTGATGTCCGGCGAACTGCGCCTGGACGCACCCTGGCTGCATCAGCCTTAGCCCAAAAAAGCCCTTAGCCCCAAGCCAATAAAAAAGCCCTTAGCCAAAAAAAGCCCTTAGCCGATAAAAAGCCCTTAGCCAATAAAAAAGGGCGCGCTCACAGTCTCCCGTTCCACGCACCCCTCACTTGTCTTGTTGTTGGGCTACGGCACCCAATGGCACCGCAGCCGCATTATTGTTCTAGTGGCGCCGGCTCACAGGATGTACACGAAGAGGAACAGGCACACCCACACCACGTCCACGAAATGCCAGTACCAGGACGCCGCCTCGAAGCCAAAGTGATCCTCCGGCTTGAAGTGGCCCTTGACCGAACGCAGCCACATCACCGCCAGCATGAAGGTGCCCAGCGTAACGTGGAAACCGTGGAAACCGGTGAGCAGGAAGAAGGTGGAACCGTAGATGCCGGAATTCAGCGTCAGGCCCATGTGCTCGTACGCTTCCGCGTATTCTTCCACCTGCAGGAACAGGAACACGCAGCCCAGCAGCACGGTCAGGCCAAGCCAGCCGATCAGCTGTTTTCGATTGCCGTTTTTCAGCGCCAGGTGCGCGATGTGCACGGTAACGCTGGAGCTGATCAGGATGATGGTGTTCCACAGCGGCAGATAACTCATGATCTGGGAAAAGCCGGGCCAGGCCATGGAGGCTTCCGGGTTGGTGAACAGCTCCGGGTTGGGGTTGTTGATCAGGGGCCAGCTGGCCTGGAAATCAGGCCACAGAAAATTGCTGACGCCCTTGTCGCCTTCGCCGCCGAGCCAGCTCACCGCCCACTGGCGCACGTAGAACAGTGCGCCGAAGAACGCGGAGAAGAACATCACTTCGGAAAAGATGAACCAGTACATGCCCAGCACGTAGGAGCGCTTGACCTGGGCATTGGGCAGGCCCAGATGGTTTTCATGAATCTGCGTCGAGAACCAGTTGAACAGCGTCGCCGCGATCACCAGGAAACCGCCGAAGGTCATCCAGCCCCAGAAGGTGCCACCTACATCGGCCTTGAGATTGTTGAGCAGATGAGCCATGGAAAAGACGAACAGAAACACCCCGAACGACATCCAGATCGGGTACTTCGACTGCGCGGGCACAAAGTACTCATCGTGCGTGCCGTGCGTTGCATCATTGGTTACATTTGCCATCTTTTTTCAGCCTTTTCCGAAAAATCCGATCAATCTTTTACTTTGCCGACAGGTCACGTCCGGCGAAATTCTGCGTCACGTCGAACAGCGTGTAGGACAGCGTGAACTTGTGGATGTCGCCCGGGATCGCCTGATCGACGAAGAACAACAGCGGCATTTCCACTTCCTCACCCGCTTCCAGCACCTGCTGGGTAAAGCAGAAGCATTCCGTCTTGCGCAGGTAGTCGGCGCTGCGCGAGGGCGCGACGCTCGGGATCGCCTGCGCGATCATCCGCTTCCCGGTGGGGTTGCGGGCGTAGAACGTCACTTCCGTCAATTCGCCCGGATGCACCGTTACCTGGTTCTGCATGGGCCTGAATTCCCATGACATGCCGGCGTTGTTGCTGGCGGCGAACTGCACGGTGACCTCGCGGCTTTCATCCACGCCGACGGTTTCCGCCTGATACTCGTAGCGGCCGCCGGTCTTGCCGTTGAGGCCCGTAATCTCGCAGATCACGTCATACAACGGCACCAGCGCGAAGCCGAAGGCAAACATTCCCACCACCGCCAGGGCCAGCTTGGCCACCAGCTTGCTCAGTGAACTTTGATGTTTGTCTTTCACGGCAGCGCGCTCCTGACTCCGGTCCTCCCGCCTTACTTGATGACGGGCGGTACAGTGAAGGTGTGGTACGGCGCCGGCGAGGGCACGGTCCACTCCAGACCATGGGAACCTTCCCAGACTTCGGCGGTGGCCTTTTTCCCGCCACGGACCGTTTTGATCACGATGAACAGGAACAGCAGCTGGCTGAAGCCGAAGATGAAGGCACCGATACTGGACAGCATGTTGAAATCGGCGAACTGCAGCGCGTAGTCGGGAATGCGGCGCGGCATGCCGGCCAGCCCCAGGAAGTGCTGCGGGAAGAACAGGACGTTGATGCCGATGAAGGACAGCCAGAAGTGCAGGCGGCCCAGGTTTTCGTCGACCATGTGGCCGGTCCACTTCGGCAGCCAGTAGTAGGCGGCGGCCATGATGGAGAACACGGCGCCCGGCACCAGCACGTAGTGGAAGTGCGCCACCACGAAGTAGGTGTCGTGATACTGGAAGTCGGCGGGCGAGGCGGCAAGCATCAGGCCGGTAAAACCGCCCAGGGTGAACAGCACCACGAATGCGATGGCGAACAGCATCGGCGTTTCAAAGGTCAGCGAGCCCTTGAACATGGTGGTGACCCAGTTGAACACCTTCACCCCGGTGGGAACGGCGATCAGCATGGTGGAATACATGAAGAACAGCTGGCCCGCCAGCGGCATGCCGGTGGTGAACATGTGGTGCGCCCAGACGATGAACGACAGGAACGCGATCGACGCGGTGGCGTACACCATCGAATCGTAGCCGAACAACCGCTTGCGGGAGAAGGTGGAGATGATCTCGGAAACGATGCCGAAGGCCGGCAGGATCATGATGTACACCTCGGGATGCCCGAAGAACCAGAACACGTGCTGGAACAGCACCGGATCGCCACCGCCGGCGGCGTTGAAGAAGCTGGTGCCGAAGTGGATGTCGAACAGCATCATGGTGACGGCGCCGGCCAGTACCGGCATCACCGCCAGCAGCAGGTAGGCGGTGATCAGCCAGGTCCACACGAACATCGGCATCTTCATGTAGGTCATGCCGGGAGCGCGCATGTTCTGGATGGTGGCGATGATGTTGATCGACCCCATGATCGAGGACATCCCCATGATGTGGATGGCGAAGATGAAGAACGTGACGCTGGACGGCGCGTAGGTGGTGGAGAGCGGCGCGTAGAAGGTCCAGCCGAAGTTGGGGCCGCCGGATTCCATGAACAGCGTGGAAAACAACAGCAGGAAGCTGAAGGGCAGAATCCAGAAGCTCCAGTTGTTCATGCGCGGCAGCGCCATGTCGGGCGCGCCGATCATCATCGGCACCATCCAGTTGGCCAGGCCGACGAAGGCGGGCATTACCGCCAGGAACACCATCACCAGGCCGTGCATGGTGGTCATCTGGTTGAAGAAGTTGGGCTCCAGGAACTGCAGACCGGGTTGGAACAATTCGGCGCGGATGACCAGTGCGAACGTGCCCCCCACCAGGAACATCATGAAGCTGAACCACAGGTACATCGAGCCGATGTCCTTGTGGTTGGTGGTATACAGCCAACGGGTGATCCCCTTGGCCGGGCCGTGGTGGTGATCGTCGTGTCCAGTCGCCATCTCAGTGACTCCTCAAGCTCTCGTAATTTCTATCGTATCGGGTGGGGCGCGCGGCTTACTCGGCCGCCAGCGCCTCCAGGATTTCAACCGGGGTCACCATGTCACCCGTGCTGTTGCCGAGTGCGTTGCGTTCGAAGGTGATGACTGCCGCCAGCTGTACCGGATTGAGCAGCGCACCATACGCCGCCATCGCGGTGCCGGGACGGCCATGCAATACCACGTCGATGTGATCTTCTATCGGGCCGGTGGCGATCGGGCTGCCCGTCAGCGCCGGGAACGCGGGCGGCAGGCCCTGGCCATTGGCCTGGTGGCAGGCCACGCAGAACGTGGTGTATACGCCCTGGCCTTCGGCAACCAGCTGATCCAGCGTCCATTCCTGGCTGGCCAGCTCGGCGACCGCGGCGGCGGCTTCCTGTTTTTCAGCCAACCAGGCATCGTATTCCGCCCGGTCCACGGCGTTGACCACGATCGGCATGAAGCCGTGCAGCTGGCCGCACAGTTCGGCGCACTGGCCGCGATAGATGCCGGGCTCTTCCACGTTGAACCAGGATTCGTTGATGAAGCCGGGGATGGCATCTTTCTTGACGGCGAACGCGGGCACCCACCAGGCGTGGATCACGTCGGCGGAGGTCAGCAGCAGGCGCACCTTGGTGTTGGTGGGAACGACCAGCGGCTCGTCCACTTCCAGCAGGTAATGTTCGCCCTTGTCGGCTTCGTTCTGGATCTGTTCCTGCGGCGTGGTGAGGTTGCTGAAGAACGCCACTTCCTCGCCTTCATCGGAGAGGTAGCGGTACTGCCAGCGCCACTGGTAGCCGGTAACCAGGATGTCGACTTCGGATTCAGTGGTGTCGTAGATGCGGGAGAGCACTTCGGTGGAAGGGATCGCCACGCCAACCAGGATCAGGAAGGGGATGAGGGTCCAGACGATCTCGAGCTTGGTGCTGTGATGGAACGTGGAGGCAACCGCGCCCTTGGATTTGCGGAACTTGATCAGGGAGTAGACCAGCACGCCGTAGACGATGATGCCGATCACCACGCACACCCAGATGATGGTCATGTGCAGATCGTAGGTGTCGCGGCTGATGGCCGTGACACCCCTGGGCATGTTCACTTCCGCCGCCAACCCCAGGGCGGGCAACAGCGCCGCCAGGCACATCAACACGGTTCCCGACCAGAGTTTGTTTACCCTTTTCTTGATTGTTGGCAGCATTCGCCGGCTCTCCACATTCTCATCTTGAATTCAATTTCCAAGGCCCCATCTCTGGAAGGCCTCGCAAGGTTGTCTCCCCACCGCCCGCTCTATTTTCCGCGCGCATCGCCTATTTCGAGCGCTACGCTCGTCATTTCGCGCGCGGTGCACGTGCAATGCATGAATGCAATGCAGACAATGCAAGAGAAGGCCGAGTCCGTTAGGTTCTCAGCGAATCATATTCTTCGTGGGAAACAACTATTTTTTATGCATCAACGCATGCATCTTATGCATCAGCTCATGCATCAACTGCTCATGCTAAGCGACAGTTTCGGAAGCAAGTATCTGGGAAGTGCCAGGCCGCCCGCCGACTACACTGCGTGGCTCCGAAAGCAGCCTCGATAAACCAAGAGATGAATCAAGACCAGGCCAGTCCGCTAAAGCGGGCCGGAGTATAGCAGCAAATCGGCCGGTGCTGCCATCCGTCAAAAAACCTCCGCCATGACATAAATCAATTCGCTTGACCTAGTGGCCGGCCTGGCGAGACCGCCAATAATGCCGTGAAACACCGGTATCGGGGCCGTGGCGACACGGCTTGGGTTTTTTCATTGTGGTGCCGTTGATACAGCGGCTAGAATCCCTCCGGTTCAGGCCAGCCGGGTTCCCCCTCCCATGACCATCCGCTCCTATCTCGACCACTACCCCACCCTCGGCGAACGCGCGTTCGTGGACGACAGCGCCGTGGTCATCGGCTACGTCAGCATCGGCGCCGACAGTTCGCTCTGGCCCATGGCGGTGGCGCGCGGCGACGTGCACACCATCCGCATCGGCGCCCGCACCAACATCCAGGACGGCTCCATCCTGCACTGCACCTCGCCGGATTCCACGCCGCCGGACGGTTTCGCGCTGCAGATCGGCGACGACGTCACCGTGGGCCACAAGGCGGTGCTGCATGGCTGCACCATCGGCAACCGGGTGCTGATCGGCATGGGTACCATCGTGATGGACGGCGCCGTGGTCGAGGATGACGTGGTGGTGGGGGGCGGTAGCGTGGTCACGCCCGGCAAGCGCCTGGAAGCGGGCGGGTTGTACGTGGGCTCGCCCGCCAGGCGGGTGCGCGATCTGCGTACCGAGGAACTGGCCTTTTTACGCTACAGCGCCGAGCACTACGTGAAACTGAAGGACCTGCATCTCAAGACGGCCAAGGACGTGATGTAGCGTCAACTTGCCTGCCGCAACCGGCGCAGCACCTCGCCGGTTTCAGGGCGCACGCCGCGCCACAGCAGAAACGCTTCCGCCGCCTGTTCCACCAGCATGCCAAGGCCATCCAGCGCCTTTGCCGCGCCGTGCGCCTGCGCCCAGCGGCAGAATACCGTGGGTTCGGCGGCATACATCAGGTCGCAGCACCAGGCGCCGGGCGCCAGCAGATCGGCGGGCAGCGGCGGCAGTTCGCCCTGCAAGCTCGCGGCCGTGGCATTGATCACCCAGTCGAAACGCTGCCCGGCCAGGTCGGCAAAACCGCAGGCCTGCACCGGGCCGTGTTCCGCGAACAATTCCTGCAGCGCCTCGGCCTTGGCCACCGTGCGATTGGCGATGACCAACTCGGCCGGTGTCTGCCGCAACAAAGGCAGCACGATGCCGCGGGTGGCGCCGCCCGCGCCGAGAATCAGTACCCTTTTGCCGCGCAGTTCGCCGCCTGCGTTGACGGTAAGATCACGCACCAGGCCGGGGCCATCGGTGTTGTGGCCCTCCAGCAAACCGTCAGCATTGCGCAGCAGGGTATTCACCGCGCCGGCCAGCGCCGCGCTTTCGGCACGCACCTGCGCCATCTCCCACGCTTGTTGCTTGAACGGCACCGTGATGTTCAGCCCCTTGCCGTCCCCGGCAAAGAAATCGGTGACGGCCTGCGCGAAACCATCGAGCGGCACCAGCAGCGGCTCATAGCGCAGCGCTTGGTTGCATTGCGCGGCGAAGGCGGTGTGAATGAAGGGCGACTTGCTGTGGGCAACCGGATTGCCCATCACGGCGTAACGATCGGTCATTAATCAACTTCTCTATGGCTGATTGCAACTCTACGAGCGGCTGCGGCATTGCGTTTTGGAACGCTATGAAATTTTCTAGATCCAGTCGCGCGGACGCAGGTAATCGGTGTACAGCCGCGCTTCCTCGGTGCCGGGCTCGGGCCGGTAATCGTAGTCCCAACGCACTTCGGGCGGTAGTGACATGAGGATCGATTCGATCCGTCCCACACCCGACTGCAGGCCAAACAGCGTGCCGCGATCGTACACCAGATTGAATTCCACGTAGCGCCCGCGCCGATAGCATTGGAAACGTTTTTCGCGTTCGCCGTAGGGCATGTCGCGACGGCGTTCCACGATCGGCAGGTAGGCAGGCAGGTAGCTGTCGCCCACCGCGCGCATGAAGGCGAAGCAACGCTCGAAACCGCCGGCGTTGAGGTCGTCGAAGAACAGGCCACCGATGCCGCGCGGTTCACCGCGATGCTTCAGGAAGAAATAATCGTCGCACCATTTTTTGTAGTCGGCATACACATCTGTACCGAACGGTTCGCAAGCCATTTTGGCGGTGCGATGCCAGTGTTGGCAGTCTTCGTCGAAGCCGTAATAGGGCGTCAGGTCGTAGCCGCCGCCGAACCACCACACCGGCGCCACGCCCGGCTTCTGCGCGATGAAAAAGCGGATGTTGGCGTGCGAAGTGGGCACATAGGGATTGCGGGGATGGATCACCAGCGACACGCCCATGGCCTGGAACGAGCCGCCGGCCAGGTCGGGGCGCGCGGCGGTGGCGGCGGGCGGCAGGCGGCTGCCGAACACGTGCGAAAAGTTCACGCCGCCTTTTTCCAGCACCTTGCCATCGCTGATCACGCGCGTGATGCCCATGCCGCCGTCCTCGCGGCTCCAGCTGTCGGTACCGAATTCAGTGGTGCCGTCGGCGGCTGCCAGCCCCTCGCAGATGCGTTGCTGGAGCGCGAGCAGGTAATCCTTCACGGCCTGGATATCGATGGCATTGTCTTGCACGGCGGTTCTCTCTCCACAACGGCCTGATCTTCAGGGACGGGCACTGTACCAGAGTTTCGCGGCTTTACCGTCCGCACGCTTGATTTGCGTCAGCCGTCTACCGGTTTTCATCTTGCTTGCGTCTTATATATTTCACGTTGGCACCTCACCCACGCGGCTCCAGCCCAAAGGCGAAGCCGCAGCCAGACCCTGCAGTTCCAGCGCGGCCAAAAGACCGAGCAGCGTGGGAGCCGGATAGCCGGTTTCGGCCGCAAGCGTTTCGAGCGAGGTGGGGCCGTAGCCAAGCGCCGCCAGCACGGTGGCTTCTTGCGGAGCCAGGAGCAATGGCGGCTCCAACCGGCTCTGTTCCCAAGCCAGCAGAGCGGGCAGTTCCTCCAGGATGTCCGCCACGTTCTCCACCAGCTTGACGCCATTGCGCAACAGCGCATGGCAACCGCGGCTTTGCGGATTGCGGATGGAGCCCGGAATGGCGAACACCTCGCGTCCCTGCGCCGCCGCCAGATGCGCGGTGATGAGCGAACCGCTGCGCTGCGCCGCTTCCACCACCAGTACGCCATGCGCAAGCCCGCTGATGATGCGGTTGCGTAGAGGGAAGTGCCAATCCCGTGGGCTGGCCCAGGGCGGAAATTCCGAAATCAGGACGCCCTGCTCGCGCACCTGCCGCGCCAATCCGCGGTTTGCCTTTGGATAAAGCCGCTCGAGCCCGGAGCCAAGCACGGCCAGAGTCAGGCCTTCCGCCCCAAGCGCGCCGGCATGGCTTTCGGCATCGATGCCAAGCGCCAGCCCGCTGACGATCCCATACCCCGCGCGCACCAGGGCGGCGGCGAATTCCCGCGCGATACGCCGCCCCTCTGCGCTTGGCTTGCGAGTGCCCACTATCGCTATCAGCGGCAAATGCAAAAGGTCCGGCTTGCCCTGCAGATAGAGAATCGGCGGTGGATCAGCCAGCGTGGCCAACAGTGCCGGATAGTCCGCCGCATACAGCGGCAGCGCGTGGCAATCCTCCCCCTCCAGCCAGCGCAGCAGCGCCGGCAGCTGGCGCCGCGCCTGGGCCAGTTCATCGGCCGGAAGCACCCGCAGGCGATCCGCCAGGCTACCGCTGTTCAGCCCACCCTGTACCAGGCGCCTGGCCTGCACCGGCGTAAAGGCAGGGCACAGGCACAGCAGCAGCCAATCCTTCAGCATTTTCGTCGTCCTTGAGTTCCGCTCGATTTCCGCCCCCTGCGGCAATGCTTGCATCCACGCGCCGCGCCCCGATATCTCAATAAGCCATCGCAAAAGTTTCTGCGCTCGGGCGGCATTGCCAGCCACTCCGCCCGGCACGTTTTCGGGATGGCTTCCGGTCAGGCTCTTTCGGTTTAGCCGGTCCTGGCCGAAACCGCCAGTATTTCGCGGGCCGGCGGTGTGACCACGCTCACAGCCCCGTAACATCCCTGGCGGAATTGACGTATCATCCCAACACCAATCAGCCGTACCGTAACCATGAGCATATTGACCATACTCGAATACCCCGATCTGCGCCTGCGCAAGCGCGCCACCAAGGTACACGAGGTGGACGACGCACTGCGCAAGGTCATCGACGACATGTTCGAAACCATGTACGCCGCGGCGGGTATCGGCCTGGCGGCCACGCAGGTGGACATCCACAAGCGCCTGCTGGTGCTCGACGTGTCCGAGGCCAAGGACGCGCCCATGGTGTTCATCAATCCCGAAATCGAAGTGCTCGACCCCGAGCCCATGGGCTACGAGGAGGGCTGCCTGTCGGTGCCCGGCTACTACGATCTCGTCACCCGTCCGCGCCGCGTCCGGGTGCAGGCGCTGGATCGCCAGGGGGAGTCTTTTGAAATGGAGGCGGAAGGCCTGTTGGCCGTATGCCTGCAGCATGAGGTGGACCATCTGGACGGCAAGCTGTTCGTGGACTACCTGTCCATCCTCAAGCGCCAGCGTATCAAGCACAAACTGCTCAAGGACAAGAAACAGAAGGTCGGCTGAGTCCGTGCCGCCGGTCGTCCCCGCATGAGCGCCTCTTCATTACGTATCGTCTTCGCCGGCACGCCCGAATTCGCCGCGGCACACCTGCAGGCTTTGCTGGAGCAGGGTTTCAACGTTGTTAGCGCTTACTCACAACCGGACCGCCCAAGCGGCCGCGGCAAGAAGCTGCTGCCCACGCCGGTCAAGAGCGTGGCGCAGGAACATGGCATTCCGGTGCACCAGCCACTGACCCTGGAAGCACCGGAAACGCTGGAAACCCTGCGCGCGCTGCGCCCCGACCTGATGGTGGTGGTGGCCTACGGACTGCTGCTGCCGCCGGAAGTACTGGCGCTGCCCCGGCTGGGCTGCCTCAACGTCCACGCCTCGCTGCTGCCGCGCTGGCGCGGTGCGGCGCCGATCGAGCGCGCCATCGAGGCGGGCGATGCGGAAACCGGCGCCTGCATCATGCAGATGGACGCCGGCCTGGACACCGGCCCGGTGCTCAGCTGCCTGCACACGCCAATCACCCCTGAAGATACCAGCGCTAGCCTTACCCAGCGCCTGATCGACCTTGGCACCCAGTCGCTCCGGGACACCCTGTGCGCCCTGGGGCAAGGCCCCTTGCCGGCAGCGCCCCAAAATGGTGCACACGCGCTTTACGCCCGCAAGCTCCACAAACGCGAGGCCGAGATCGACTGGCAGGAACCGGCCTCCCGGCTCGATGCCCGCATCCGTGCCTTCTATCCGCGCATGCCCGCCTTTACCTGGCACCAGGGCAACCGTGTGCGCCTGCTCAAGGCCACGCCCACCGCCACTCCCCATAACGCCATCCCTGGCAGCATTTTGAAGGTGAGCGATCACTTCATCGAAATCGCTTGCGGTGAAGGCACTTTGCAGGTCAGCGAAGTGCAATTGGAAGGCCGCAACGCCATGAGCGTGCAAAGCCTGCTCAACGGCCACCCGGACTATTTCCAGGTGGGCGAGCAGCTTAGCCAGCCCCCCGCGGCGCCTCCGCATGGCTGATCTACACACCCAATACTGCCGCATCCTGCTCGGCATCCGGCAGGGGCGCGGTTCACTTGGCTCCCTGCTGGACACCAAAACCCGGGTACAAGCCGGCGCCGATGCCGCACTGCTGCAGCAATGGTGCTACGGCGTGTGCCGCTGGTACCACCGGCTCGACGCCATCGCCCTGCGCCTCTTGCAGCGCCCGCTGCGCAACAAGGACCAGGACATCCACTGCCTGATCCTGTTGGGCCTGTATCAGCTGTATTTCATGCGCACGCCCGACCACGCCGCGGTGCATGCCACGGTGGAGGCAAGCGAGTCATTACGCAAACCCTGGGCACGCAGCCTCATCAATGCCGTGCTGCGCGAGGCACAGCGTTCGCAACAGGCACAGCAAGAGGCCGGCGCCAAGGACTACAGCCAGTGGTATTCGCACCCTCAATGGCTGCTGGACCGGCTCAAGCGCGACTGGCCGCACAACTACCGCGACATTCTCGACAGCAACAACGAACCGGGGCCGATGACACTCCGCGTCAACCTGCTTCAGGGCTCGCGCGAGGATTATCTGGCGCTGCTGAGTGAAGCCGGCATCGTCGCCAGTCCCGATACCCTGGCGCCTGGCGCCCTGCAACTGGCGCAGCCGGTGGACGTGCGCACACTGTCGGGTTTCCTTGAAGGCCGCTGCAGCGTGCAGGACGCCGCCTCGCAGTTGGTGGCCACGCTGCTGCCCGTGGCGAACGACATGCAGGTGCTCGACGCCTGCGCGGCGCCCGGCGGCAAAACCTGCGCACTGCTCGAAACCCATCCCGACTTGCGCGTGTGGGCCATGGACGCCGACGCCACCCGCCTGGAACGCGTCCGCGACAACCTCACCCGCCTGCACCTGAACGCCAGGCTGCGCCAGGGCGATTTGACCAGGACAGCCACACTGGGGGGGACAGGCACCGAACACGCAAATGGGACACCCACTCGAAAGGAGGCAGTCTCCGAACCCCCAGCGGGACAGCCACCGGACAATCCAGGCGATCCGTGGAAGACAGCCACCGCACTACCATCGCATTTCGACGCCATCTTGCTGGACGTACCCTGTTCGGGCACCGGCGTCATCCGCCGCCATCCCGACATCAAGCTGCTGCGCACGCCGGCGGAAGTGGAGGCGCTGCGCCAGAAACAGGCGGCGTTGCTGCGCGCCGCCTGGCCGCTGGTACGTCAGGGTGGCCATCTGTTCTATTCCACCTGCTCGGTGCTGCGCGAGGAAAATGAAGGGCAAATCACCGCGTTTCTCGCCGATCATGCCGATGCCCAGGCCCTGCCGCTGAATGTCCCCGGCGCGCAGGAAACGGCGGTGGGCGCACAACTTCTGCCGCGGGTGGGCGGGCACGACGGCTTTTACTATGCTTTGCTGCGCAAATGTTGAAAAATGCCGGGCGATCCAGCTCCATCGCCATCACCTTGAGCTAGACGGGCCTGCTCCGTTCCCTTCGGCCAGATTTTTATGAAGATCCTGATTCTCGGCGCCAACAAGGTCGGCGCGGCATTGGCCGAACACCTGGCCAAGGAAGCCAACGACATCACCCTGATCGATCCGAACGCGGCGCTGCTGCGCGAAGAAAAGGAACGGCTGGACATCGGCACCGTGGTGGGCCAGCCCTCGTTTCCCGACGTGCTCAAGCGCGCCGGCGCCGACGATGCCGACATGCTGATTGCGGTAACCGACAGCGACGAAACCAACCTGGTGGCCTGCGAAGTGGCCTGGGCGCTGTTCCGCACGCCGAAGAAAATCTGCCGCCTGCGCTCCAATTCCTACGTCAATGCCGAGAAACTGTTCGGCAACGACGCCATTCCGATCGACGTGGTGATCAGCCCCGAGCAGATCGTGTCGGCGGCGATCAAGAACCTGATCGAACTGCCCGGCTCGCTGCAGGTGCTCGACTTCGCCCAGGGCCGCATCCAGCTGGCGGCGGTGCGCGCGGAGCGCGGCGGGCCGCTGGTGGGACGCGAAATCCGTTACCTGCGTGAACACATGCCGCACATCGATACGCGGGTGGCGGCCATTTTCCGCCGCAATCACGCCATCCTGCCGCAGGGCAACACGGTGATCGAAGCCAACGACGAGGTGTTCTTCATCGCCGCGCGCGATCACATCCGCGAGGTGATGAAAGAGCTGCGCAAGCTGGAACGGCCTTACAAGCGCATCATGATCGCCGGCGGCGGCAACATCGGCGAGCGGCTGGCGCAGGCGGTGGAAGGCACCTATCGCACCAAGCTCATCGAATTCGACCCGCACCGCTGCGAAGTGCTGGCCGAAAACCTGCGCTTCACCACCGTGCTCAACGGCGATGCCTCGGACCAGGACATGCTGCTGGAAGAAGGCGTGGAAGATACCGACGTGTACCTGTCGCTGACCAACAGTGACGAAGCCAACATCATGTCGGCCATGCTGGCCAAGCGCATGGGCGCTGCGCGGGTGATGACGCTGATCAGCAATCCCGCCTACGTGGATCTGGTGCAGGGCGGCGAAATCGACATCGCCATTTCACCGCAGCAGGCCACCATCGGCAGCCTGCTCACCCATGTGCGCCGCGGCGACATCGTCAACGTGCATTCGCTGCGGCGCGGGGCGGCGGAAGCGCTGGAAATCATCGCCCATGGCGACCGCAACACCTCGAAAGTGGTGGGCCGCAGGCTGGGCGACGTTGCACTGCCCGAGGGCACCACGATCGGCGCCATTCTGCGCGGCGAAAAGGTGCTGATCGCCCACGACAACGTCGAGGTGGAAACCGGCGATCACGTGATCCTGTTCCTGGTGGACAAAAACCGCATTCCCGAGGTAGAGCGCCTGTTCCAGGTGGGCTTCACCTTTTTCTGATGCCCCTTTTATTCTGAAATCCCTTTCTTCTGGAGCTTCTCCCGAAACGCGTTTGGCGCCGGCCAGCCACGCCAGCGTTCAGCTTTGGTAGGGCGAAACCCGTCCCGGCGGCTGGCGCTTGAAGCGCTTGTATTCCCAGTGATACTGCTCCGGCGCCTGCCGCACCAGGGCTTCCACCGTGGCGTTGAGCCCGGTGAGGGCGGTGGACAGGTCGTCGGCATAGATTCGCGGGTCGGGCGCGACGAAGCAGATCTCGAACCCCTTGGCGCTGCGCTTGGCATAACCCGCGATCACGCGCGCGCCGGTTTTATGCTGCAGCCGGTTCAGCAGGGTCATGGTAAAGGCCGGAATGCCGAAAAACGGTGCGAACTCACCGCTTTCGGGCGGCGGCACCTGGTCCGGCAGGATGCCCACGATCTCGCCCGCCCGTAGCGCGCGTAGCTGCGTGGCCACGCCGTACTTGTCGGTGGGCACCATGTTCGCGCCGGCGCGGCTGCGCGCGGCATAGGTGAGTGCCGCCAGGCGCGGATCGGCCGGCGGCTGGAACATCTGGTGCGAAGGCCCGCAGCCGCAGGCGCTCAGGTAAAGGCCAAGCAGTTCCCAGTTGCCCAGATGCGGCCCCGCCACCAATACGCCCTTGCCCGCCGCAAGCGCCTCCTGCAGCAGTTCGAAACC
>Ga0182739_1000200_pt1 | contig 104190 bp, 100 predicted proteins | sample eDN5th30CBELigBY_FD_128873 | JGI IMG/M metagenome (GOLD analysis project Ga0182739, IMG submission 128873) | Enriched backyard soil microbial communities from Emeryville, California, USA - eDNA 5th pass 30_C BE-Lig BY (version 2) (version 2) | ecosystem: Environmental > Terrestrial > Soil >...
GACTTTTTCCACATCGCATGATTATAAGGTTGCCAAGATAATAGCAAACGATTTGATACAGGTGTATATCGAAGACCAGCTGTATAAAAATACAGAGCACGAAAAATTGGCTAAAGACCTTCCGAGATTGAATTGGACAGGTAGTAAAGCTTCTTTGATTGAATTGATTTACGCTTTGCACTATCAAAGGGTGTTTGACAATGGGAACAATGATATAAGGGAAATAGCCCGATATTTTGAAAGTGTTTTTGGTGTTGATTTGGGTAATTTCTATCAGACCTATTTGGAATTACGAAACCGGAAAATGAACCGCACTAAATTCCTTGATGTACTTCGAGAGGAACTTTTACGGAAAATGGACGAGCAGGACGGAATATAAGATTTGGCCGTGCCACCGTCTGCATTTTATCACCATGCCCAGGCTCGAAAAAAAATGCAGACGGGTCGGGCTATCTGCTATATCTTTTGTGGATCTGCAAGGACCACAAAAGGATGTCGCTTCTATCCCTCACGCTGTGTGCCGTCAAAAAAACAAAACATTTATTTCCTTTTTGGCTTCCTCTTTTCAAACTCAAAGGAGGTTTCACCTTTATCGTTCATGACGATATAGGCATTGAATTTATTGCCCGATTTGCTTTTCATGCCTTTGATAAGGTTGGTCTTTCCGTTGGTTATAAGGCTTTCTATATCAGTAAGGCTTAACGGCACTCCACACACGGTACGGAATTGAAGCCAACCGCACCCCTCATCGGGGCATTTTACAATCTTGTTCCATATCAATAATCGATGTCTCTTGCATTTGGGACAGGTCAGTTCGGGTTGTTTTTCTTTGGCAATGCTCATGTCCAAAAGTTCACGTGTAATAGAAGTAGCGTAGGCTTCCATATCACGGTGAAAAGCATCTGCATCTGCATCGTTGTTCTCGATTTTCTGCAATGCCATTTCCCATTCGGAGGTCATGGCAACATCGGCAATCTTTTTGTCCTTTACAGCCCCGTAAACCTGCAATCCCTTATCGGTCGGGAGTAGCGATTTCTTTTCTCTCCGAATATAATCCCTTTTAAAAAGCGTTTCTATAACGGAGGCTCTTGTGGCAGGTGTGCCGATACCGATGTCTTTTAGGGCTTTACGTTCGTCCTCGTTGTCCACTTCTTTTCCGGCATTTTCCATTGCCGACAATAGTCCTGCCTCGGTGTAAAGCACAGGCGGTTTGGTTTTCTTTTCCAGTACGGAAGCCTCTTTGATTTTCAGCTCATCGCCGACCTTTAATTCCGGCAGTTCCTGCACAGGCTCACTGTCCTCATCTGTAAATTTTTCTTTGATGCCACGCCATCCGGCTTCGAGGATTTTGCACCCTTTCAATGTGAAATCATAATGCAAAGCCTGCAATCCGATGTCGGTTATTTCTTTTGTACAGGCAGATGAAAGGGCTTCCAGTAAGCGGTGCGCAATCATATCATATATGACGTTTTCGTGTGCGGACAGTTCGGACGGGATTTTTTCGGTAATCAGCAGACCGTGGTGGTCGGTTACTTTTACATCGTTCACGATGCGTTTATTGAAACGCCCCCATTTCACTTTTCCGACCGCTTTTTTACATGAAGCTCTTGCCTCTAAATTCCTGACCATTGCAGGAATTTCCGACCACATATCTTCGGGGATATATTTGCTCCCTGTACGTGGGTAGGTGATAAACTTCTTTTCGTAAAGGCTTTGGGCAATGTTCAATGTTTCTTCGGCTGTATAGGATGCTCTTTTGTTGGCTTCTTTCTGCAATCCTGTTAGGTCGAACAGCAAAGGCGGTTGTTCCGTAACCGTTTTGCTTTCCATTGCCGAAACGGTGGCTGTTCGGTTACGCTGAATGGATTTCAGCGTATCGTCAGCGAGTTTCCTCTCATCCCATTTGGTTTTGGAAAGGCTCTTAAAGTCCACAAAACCTTTGCGGTGTTCCAACTGGATTTGGAAATATTTTTTGATGGCAAAATCTCTGTTTTCCAAATACCGCTTGCAGACAAGGGCAAGCGTTGGCGTTTGTACACGTCCGAGCGAGTACACGCCACGACCTGCCGAAATGCTCAATGCCTGCGAGGCATTGATACCCACAAGCCAATCGGCTCTACTTCGCCCTTGTCCGGCTTTATATAGTCCGTCAAAATCGCTTCCGACTTTTAAGCTGTCAAAGCCCTGTTTAATCGCTTTTTCTGTCAGCGAGCTTATCCATAGACGTTCAAAGGGTTTACGGCATTTTAGGTACTCGTAAATGTACCTAAAGATGAGTTCGCCCTCACGTCCGGCATCGGTGGCCACGATAATACTATCGCATCTAACGATGACCTGTTCGATGGTTTTCAACTGTTTCAATGCTCCGCTATCGGGAACATAGCTTTTGTCCTTTTTAATCTTTCGTACCGTCAGTAAAAAGGGGTCGGGCAATATGGGCAGGGCTTCACGTTGGAAGCCCGACACCCCGTAATCTTCGGGCATCGCCAGTCCGACCAAATGCCCCAGTGCCCACGTAACTTCATAGCCGTTCCCTGCGAGGTAGCCATCCCGTTTTTCAGTCGCTCCCAAAAGGGTAGCTATTTCTCTCGCCACACTTGGCTTTTCTGCAATGATTGCTTTCATGATGCTATTTATATTAATGGATTAAGTGTTGGACATTTCTCTTTGAGAAACCCCTCCGTATTCTGTGAGAGGGGATTTCCAAAGAAAAATGTTTTTTATAGTGTTATCTTCTCACCCCTTTGGATTTAGCCGGAGCGTTGGGGTTGTTCTGCCGTTGCTGTTGTCTCGTATTTTTCGGCTTTTGTTGCTCCGGTTTCAATGGCTCTCTGATGTTCTTTGTCGCCTCATTGGTCTTTCCCTCGGAATTTACGCCTACCTGTGTTTTGTGTGCTTCGGCAGGCTGTGCCTTGTTTTTCAACGCATTTGGGTTTTTAAAGCTGAAATCATAGCCTCCCGTTTCTTTGTTCAATGTAACATACCCCTTATATGGGTTTCCCTGTCCGTCTTTGAAATCCGAAATATAAAGGGTCTTGCCCTCGGTGAGTTGTTTGTACTGTTCATCCGAGAACGTTTTACCACGGTACTGTTTCGGGTCATTTTCCTGTACCTGTTTGGGGGCTTTATCACCGAAAAGGAACTCTGTATATTTTTTATCGGCATTGAACTGAACATGGGCATTTTTGTTCGTACTGTTCTTAAAGTCCAATCCCTCTAAATAAATGGCTTTCCCGTCTTTCAAATCCTGTTTTTGGTCTTCGGTCAGCTTTACGCCCTTAATCTCATCAGGTACTTTTATCCTGCCCTGCCGGAATGCGATAACCTCGTTCGTTAGGTGGTCGATACTGATAATGGACGGTATCTTTTCGCCTGTTTTGCGGTTGGTCAGTTCCACTACACGCCCCATATTTCCGGTTTTCAGCAAATTTTCTTTGTCCTCTTTGGTAAATTCATGACCAAAGAAAGGGGATTTGAGATTAGGCTCATGGCGGACACCGTACATCATAAGTACGGGTTTTCCATCTTCACCGTCTTGGAAGCCGAGCCTTGCATCCGAGCGCATGATGACCGCACCGAAATTGACACTTGTCGGATAGACCTTATTGGTTTTATAACCTTTCAATAGCAAATCCAACTGCCCGTCTTTTTCGAGCCGCTCTTTACTTATTCCAAATTGCGCTAAATAATTCCAGTCCACATCTTCCGGCTTATAGCGATTGTCGTTTTTTTCCTGCGTTTCTTGCGTTTTCTGTGGTTCCGGTGTCGCCTGTTGTGCTTCCACATCCTTTTTTGCTTCCTGCTGTGGCTCCTTCGGCTCTTTGACCTCATGCTTTGCCATGACAGCTTCGCCCTCTTTTGTGGGGGCATCGACCTGTTTCTGTATCTGTTTGGCGGTTTCGACCGCTTCCTTTGCAGGTACTTTAAAGAATGAAAAGTAGGTCGGGTTTTTTAGCTGTCGCCAAAAGTTGGAGAAGAAATTTGTAAACAAATCTCCGGCTCTGTCAACTCGCATAAATTGGCTTTGGTTTTTTTTGTTGGCATCTACGGTTTTCAGATTACCGTTTTCGTCAACACCTGTAACGGCTTGGATTTTCTTTTTCTCCTTGTCCATCACCAACAGCACATCCGAAAGCTGTTCGGGATATTGCTGTGGATTTTCGATTGCTTGTTCGCTCATGATATTGATTTTTTAAAGTTTACATTGTCCGAAAGTAATCCTCGTGGATACCCCATTTAATTATCCATCCTTGGACGGCGGTCGTTGTCCGGGATTGTCTTTAGTACGCCTTATAGGTGCATTAAAACTTTCCCTGATGAACTGATGTACATCTGAAAGTTTGTAGTACAGCTTTCCGCTGATGGTGTAATAAGGCAGCTTTCCAGTGGAACGGTACCGTTGCAAAGAACGATGGCTTATTTTGAGCATTTGCAGGATATCCTGATTGTCCAGTAACTCTTCGCCATCTATACTTTGGCGTTCTCTCTTGATGTTGAGGACGTATTCTTTCATTATGTCGAAGCGTTCCATAATACGTTCCATCCATGCGATAAATTCCATTCTGTCGATGTTCATAACAATAACTTTTTAGCGATTTCTAATACCACAAAATTGGAGCGATTGGCGCAGGCTGTCATCCGATACGTATGTATCAAAAAGTCACTTTTTTCATTTTTTTACAAATCAGGCAAAGTGCTGTTTTTAGGATATTTAAGCGTTTTTGCTTACCGGATCGGTACGTTGTTCGGCTGATTTGCCGATAGACACCTATCGGCAAGCGCACAAAAAAAGGACAATACCGCTTGATATTGTCCTTAATCCTTGAAGTCGAAGATAAAAATTACAGTTTTTCTTCCTTATCCATATATTCCTCTAAATCATATTTTAGTTGGTCTAAAAATAACGTGCGTGAACCTGCACGGGTTTTCATTCGGTGAAAGCTGTTATGTATGTCATTTAGGGAAATGCGGAATAGAATTTGGAATACCATGCTGATTTTGCGGATGCCTATTTTCCCATGTGAAAGAGTATCACTCGCATAGAGCGCATAAATCAATTCGATAAGGGCATTTTTCGTCTGTGTCCAAAAGAAGTCTTTTGTTTCTTCGTGTTGAAGCAAGACATCGGGATTCTGTTCGGGGCTTAACTTTGTTGTGAGGTAATTGTAGATTAATTCGTTGGCGATTATTTTCGCTATTTTGTAATCAAAGTAGGTAGAAAACTTAGTGTCAATTTCAAAAACAAAACTGTTTAATCCATCGTAGCAGTTGATATTTCCAAGTGTGAAATATTGTTCATCCCGATCAGTACGACCAGAACGATAGTACCGATAAAAATCGGAATTACACACGTGTTCGGTGTACTCATCCTTTAAATTACACAATTGTAAACTAAAATAGTTTTGATGTAAATTGCCATTATCTGCTGGACAAGCTGTTTCAATTCGGAACACCTTATTATAGTAAATGAGTTTCCCGAGGATATTGGGTTTTACCTGTTTAAAAAAATGGATTTCCTCGTTCTTATCGGAAAATCCTTCTTTTAAAATATCCTCTTTAACAGTGCTAAGTAACTCTTGAAGGTAAACTGTCATTTGATAAGCTTCGTCAATAAAACTGGATGTTTCAGCAGACAGCTTCCTTTCTTGCTTTTGGATTTCAGCAACAATATTGCTCAAAGGGTGTTTCATAGCTAAGGTTTTTAAATTATACACTATCACTATCTAAACACAAATATTAGCCTTAGCAATGGTTTTCTTTCATTATACTGTACGAAGTCATGTAAGATTTTTCTTAAAGAGTTTTAATATCTCTCTATATAAAGATGTGATAAACACAAAAAAGCAAGTCATATCTACAATTTCTGTGGCTTTAACCTCTATTTTGATTAAATTCGCTAATAAAGTGCTCAGTTATTTATATAATGCCAAGTTTTATAATGTTAATACATTAATTATTAACCAATTAAAATGAGTGCAATTGCTATATGTTGCCAAAAACATTCTAAAACTTTAGTAATAGCTGCTAAAATAGGCATAGAACAACTCCAATGTATCTGGACAGATAATGAAATACATGAAGACCTCTTTGGATTTAGTTAGAAGCATATAAAAACTGATTACTAATGTATTAACATTTTAATATACTTATCAAATGAGTGATGACATGATATCGGCAATGGGCGAACGGGCTGCGATGGGTGGTTATGTGCCTCAATTCAATGAATTTGCCCGCTTTGCTTACCGCGAGCTGGTAAATAACAATCTTGAATGGATTAAAATTGCCGATCCCGAAGCTGAAAAATTAGACGATATTCAATTTGCTACCAAAAGTGAAGTTCACGCTTATCAAGTGAAATGGACTATTGCCGGTCAAACCATCAGCTATCTCAATTTCGTTAATTTATTACCCTTGATTCTATCGAGCTGGAAAGGGCTTGGAGAAATCCATTCCAAAAACAAGAAAAAAGTTATCGCTCATTTACTGACTAATAAGACACTTTCCAAACATGATCGTATAATGTCTGGAAAAAAGATGATCGGGACTTTTGCTGATTTTTACGTAGAGGTTTGGCAAAAATGGAAACTTGGTCAACCCGTGGTAGAAAAATGGAATTCAGTCATTAAGGAATTGATAGACAATCTGAAACTATCAGAACCTGAGTTTAAAACATTCATTTCTCAGTTTGAATTTCATCCCGCTCACATCGGTGTAGACCTCAAAGTTGGTTTGCGAGTGCACTCAGGCGAAGTAGATGATTTACTAACCTTTAGATCATTTTTGCTAGAAAAAGTATCTGACCCTGCGCGGGTAGTACCATTTACAAAAGAAGAAATCATTGATGGTCTGGTCTGGGCTACAAAGTTTAAGACAACATTTAATCATGAATTAAGTGTTGATATTAACCGCTATCAATCCATAAGGCCAACAGTTAATGACCTGAATGAAAAATTATCAACACATAATAGCGGCTATCTTTTTTTGGTCGGTGGCCCAGGAAGTGGTAAATCCACACTACTGACAGAATGGATGAAGGGGCGCACGGAGCGAATTATTAAATACTATGCCTTTGACTTTACCAATCCTTCATTCGCAGTCAACTACCAGGATCGTGGCGATGCAACCAACCTGTACTTTGATCTGGTTTTTCAGTTGAAGGAAGCAGGATTTTATAGAAAGTCGGTTTTGCCTTATAAAGATCTTGGGTTCTTAAAATCTGTTTTTTCGGAACAATTGGAAGAGCTTAGGCGTGAACATAAGGAGCATAAAACCAAAGCTATTATCGTTATCGATGGACTGGATCACGTACCCAGGGAGTATACGTCAGTCAAACAAAGCTTCCTACGGGACTTGCCCTTACCTACAGATTTGCCAGAAGGTGTTTTTATTGTGCTCGGTAGTCAATCTTATGAGTTGGAAGATCTTAGTCAGGAAATTAAAGCGGAGTGGAGGTCAGGTAGCCGTTCAGTCCAGATGAATCCTATGGGCAAAAAAGAGGTAATTCAATATGCCGAATCTTCAGAAATTACACCCGTCCTTACCACTGAACAGCAAGAATTGCTTTTCGACAAGTCTCAAGGACACCCACTATATTTATCTTATCTCGTAGAGCAATTGAAAAATGCTGAAAATAGGGACGAGACATTAAGTGGATTTATCACAATTGATGGTAATATCCTGTTATATTACAATAAAATTTGGGAACCAGTCAGTGGCAATGCTGGGCTGATTGAAATGCTTGGTCTGATGGCTCGGATCAACGAAAGTATCTCAATTGATTTCGTTAAAGAATGGGGGCTGCCGAAACAATCTCTACTCGATTTTAATAGGAATGCTCGGATACTATTTGACGAAAGCCAAAATTATTGGACGTTTTTTCATAACTCGTTTCGACTGTTTCTACTATCAGAGTCGGCTGTTGATCCATTGACTAATAAATATGACGCCAGCCAGGACATCAGCTACCACCAACGCTTGGCAAAATTCTATAATATGTCGACAGTCGAACCTAGCTGGAAACAAAATTATCACCTATTTGCGTCAGGTGATTTTGAACAATTTATTGCAGCAACTTCTCCTGAAGCATTCTTTTCACAACTAATCAATTTTCGCCCGCCTGATGAGATTAGAAGAGATATTAAGTTGGGAATCGAAATTGCGCAAAAAGACAGTAATTTAAATACCCTGCTTCGTTATTTGTTTTCTTTGGCAGAATTAGATCGGCGGACTTTTAACGTTGAGCCAGCTTCATATATTGAAGAATTGCTGTTATTAGGTAAAATAACACAAGCTAAACACTACGCTAGGAAAGGGGCAACACTCTTGATAAACCAGCGTTATGCTTTGGAAGTAGCCAGACTGTTTTACGAGTTCGGAGAATGCGCCGAAGGTTTGTTGCTGTTTAGTCTGGCACAGCCCGAAATGGTTACAGAAGAAGGTATTATCTTGGATTACCGGGAGAATATCGACAACTCCTCTTATAACTTGTTGCAGGAGTGGGTAACCTCGGCGGCATTATTCCAAAGCCACAAGACAGTCTTGCAAAAAATCAGTAATCTTAAGGCGATCAACCTCCCGACAGAGCATGAACCAATGATAACCCCTGAGTTAATTACTAGTCTGCTGATGCGTGACTTGGCTATCGCACTAATTAATCAGGAAAAATTTTCTGAAATGCAAGAAGTTCTCGTTGGGTTTGATCTAACGGTGGACCAACAGAAAACCCATTTCTTCCACATATTACGTTATGCAGTAAATGCTAATGCAGGACAAAACAAGGACGAGGCAAGGAAGTTCTTGAAAATTTTGCTTGCCAACTTTTCACCTTCAAATACTAGCAATGGTAAACGGATCGCGATGGCAGAACTGATCTTAAGCCTCGAAAAGGACAAAGAACTCGCGGCTAAATGGATTGACGGTGTTAAGCAGCCCCTGATACAAAATAGTGAAAAATTAGGCTTTGAGCCGAGCTTTAATGTATTTCGGCCTCTAATAAAGCTCAATAAAGTAATGAACTTGATTGGCAAAGGGGTGACTATAACAGCTGCTGTCCCTTCAGACTCATACGCCTCAGACGACCATGTTATTGTTGAATTTCAACGTATGCTGTGTATGATAACACAGTTACTATGCGAGGGATTAGAAAGCAAACCTATTATCGACCTCACTCGGAGGATTAAACCAATTATCCAGTTTTACAATCGTGAGTTTCCAATGCGGAATTCGTATTGGTACCGACTCACGCAAATGAAAACAGATTATTTTGATTTTCTGATACAAGCAGTGTACGCTTCAGGCAGGAGAAATGTGGAGGGATTAATTACTGAGCTGGAAGCCAATATCGCCAAACATTGTAAATATTGGACAAGCGAACACGTACGTGGCATTGCCAACACCTTACTCACAATGAATTTGGAAGTCGAAAGAGCTTTGACATTACTATCCTCACAGGAATCGATCATGCTAATCGATAAAGATATTAACGGTAGGATTACTGAATGCATGGAGCAGGCAAAAAGCTATCTGTTAGTCGACGACAAGGAAAAGGCAGAAAAATGGCTAAAAAAAGGAATAGAAGAATCTATCGGTGTTGGCTACCGCAAAGATTATCAATACAACACTTGGCTAGACTGGCTGATTCAAGATATCCAAAGACATCCAGAAACAGCATCACAAAATATAGGTTGGTTCTTATCGCACCTACATCATTTGAGGGAAGCCACGGAGGGACGAGCGGCTGATCTGGCAGCAACTAAATTACTGGGCTTGACACTCAATTGGAATCCGAGTGCTGGCGTTACACAAATGAAATGGATGCTTGATAATGCCTTAATCGACTATGAAGATGCCGTAAGCACTTTTGTAAAATCGTTGTTGGCAAAAGAAACTAGTTTACAGGAATATGAATTATTAATCGGAATCTACGCCGATCTCTATTTATTTTTTGCGGTTGATTCCGACCATAGTTTACTGAAGCGTTTATTACGAAAAGGGGAAGCACTTTATTCTGAGACATTTGATGATGTTTGGATACCGACCATGTACCACATCATTACGACAAAAGCACTTGATGAACAACGCCCTGGATTGCTCATCGTGCTGGAGGAGTTCCTGAAGGACACCGGAAAAAAAGTGCATGAACTGATTCCGGGTTTTGCTATTCCTGAAGAACCCGATCATCGTAGGTCTGACTCGTCTTCTTCATCAAACACACTTGTTATCGGTGCAGATCATCAAAGTATGCTCCATAGAGACGTTATAGCTTTAGTGAATAATTACGAACAATTCAGGGATTTGCTAAAGAAAGAAGACAAGGCTAATTCCTGGTATAATTGGACAGAAGTTTATAAGAAGATAGAATCCTCAATTGATTTGGCTAGAATACAGGAGATCAGCGAAATCATAGTCGGAAACCGGAAGCCGATTGAGTTACTTGTTTTGTTAAGTGAAAAAGCCTACGAACTTGGCGATAGCGCGTTGGCTGAACAACTGGTTAACGAAGGAATCTCTCAGTCCAGTGCTAGTGGCTGGATAACATTTTATGATGGAGGTTCCCGCATTAAAACTTTCACAGCGCTACGTAAAATAAAAGGTGCCGCTGGGATAAAAAAAGCATTTGATGTATTTAGTTATGACTTATTGCATAATGAATCGTCCGGAAATTATGCAGAAGCTTTGGATGAAATTTTACCTGTGATAGCACCCGGATATGATGAAGATGCTGTATGGTCACAACTGTTTGGATACCTTCAAAGATTAATGTCCACCAGCACACCTTCAGAGAATTTACCTGACCTAAGTCCGCAAGATAAAAGCCTTTATGATAATATCATTGATTTGATGAACTATTTTTCGGCATATCCAGTAACCCTTGTTTACACGGCAGCACAAAAATTGCTTGCAGGTCAATTAAGTGGTAAGATGCAATATCCGATTCAGGTTGTTTCCTCGTTGCAAAAGGATAATGATGAAAGTGCAGAACTATTCATCGGTCTATTACTATTATGCCAAGAATACGGAAATGATATTTCTGTCTTTTACACAAAACTCAATCAATTAGCTATGTCATCTAATTTTATGATTAGGTCTGAGGCTGCTCAATTACTAGAATTAAATGGTCAACAAATTCCCAAGATTGCTGAGCAAACTTTATCGCCGTTCTATAAGTTGGATCTTGATAGCTCTGGCTCAGATAGCATTACCCTTAACATCGAAGGAGAAGTACACCCACTTGGTCAGATCATCAGGTTAATCAAACCGCTAGACCGGGATCTGAAGATCTTATCCAAGATGACTGGAATTGCTGAAAAAACGCTAATATACCGCACAAATATACTGTTAAGCCGAACTGGTATACCTGTAGATTGGCTGAATGGAGACGATGGCGATTTTAGTAAGCATTTGGAAAGGATACGCTTGAGGTATAGTTACACTAAGCCCCGCGTCCTAGCCGTGAAACGCGCTATCGCAAGAGTGGTGTCCGAATTGGTAGATGCCGGAACATTTGATAAGGAATCTGCCGTTCAATTTTTTGGCCCTCGTGACAAAGGTCCCGATTTATTTGCTGCTAATAAAAGACCTGTATTTATTAGACGGCTGGGTGAAAAGAAATTCATGCTGGACACTAAACATTGGCTGGAGGAAATAGAGAAAAATCCGAGATTGAAAGAGACTGTATTACGCAATGAAGATGGACGTAATATTATTGGCGAATACACAGTCCTTACCAGCCTATTTTGGGGTAAAGCAACGCAGGTGTTCATGAGCCAGATTAAAGGTAGCCCGGAAACGAACTATGGGTGGTTTATCTTTGGAGGTGTAATCAATAAACAAACAAATGATTACCACAACCTTACAAAAACAGGTAATAGTCTAATTATTATTCGAGAAGAAACTCATGGTAATTTTAGTACATTATCCAATTGGATCGCCTTCAATCCGGTCTTAGCAAAGTATCTCGGATGGCAACCGCTTCCAGGAAAGTTATTTGCTTGGGCAGATGAATATGGCAATTGCCTGATAGAGTCTGTTTATTGGCTGGATGGAAATATCAAAATGCAACCACCACATTTATATAGTGAAGCAGGTGAAGGTTGGTATGTATTAGCAACTGACCTAGCGTTAGCAAAAATAAAGGAGATCGAACCCTTGCTTTATCAAGAGAAATTTATTTATCGCTCTAAAGAAAATGACAGTGATTCTGAACAACACTCGACAATTATTGAACTTGAATAACTTACTGAGGTCAAAATCACTGTTTTATCTCCGTTCTTTGACAATCGTGTTCATAAGTACAGAGTTGAAGGGGGCTGTCTTGCCAAAAGCAACCAATCTAGAACCTCAGTATTGTTCAAATATTATCTTTTCAGTTTGATTGTGGCAGACTGTATTTCTTTAGTATATATAATATCCTTTAAATCTGAAGCGTCTCTCAATTGATTCAACCGTCTCAAATCATCCAAAAAAGAGTTCGAGTTCTGTACCAGTGGGTTCACAAAAACACCACAAAAAACGGCTTCCTATATACGTGGACGCCGTTTTTACGTTGGCCACACGTAAAAGGCCAAAACTTTCCTCGATACGGCAAATCAGTGTTCTTAACCAGGGCAATGGCCCTTTATTGGACACAGATTATGTCATTTTACCAACAGAAGATTTCCGTCAAGATTCGCATGCGTGCCCGGGCCAACGCAAAAAACGGCACCGTATTCGTTCAATTGATCATCGATGGTGAGTCCAAGCGCTATCCGCTGGGTATCACCTGGCCAAAACATTTGTTCGATAAAGAAGGCGAAAAGCTGCTGCCTAGGCAAAAGGATGATACCCTATGCTACCAGCATAACCTAGTGCTGCAAAACGAGCTGGCAAAGTGGAATAGGCTAATCCTGCGCTACTACGTTGCCGAGCATAGTGCCTCGCACGATGATTTTAAGCGTGCGCTGAAGCTCTTCAACTCGCGCGAAGATGTGATAGGGTACTTTCGCGTTATCGCTTCGCTGTTAGGGGCCGAGAAAGTGCTTGACGGTGAAACCATCAAACGGCACGAAACCATGTTCCGGCGCACCGAAAAGTATTTTAAAGAAAAAGGCACCCGCTGGCAGTTCAACACCGTTCAACCCATTGATATGCTAAACATCGAGGCGTGGATACGCGAACGGTTATCCCACAACACTACATGCGCCCATATGCGCGTGCTGCACAAATATTTCGGTATCGCTGCGGATGATGGCGTCATCATCCACGACCCCATGAGCAGCTACAAAATGCCTGCGTTCCACGATGGCGTACGCGATGCGCTGGAAATTGACGAAATCAAGCAGCTGAAAAATTATTACGACGAAGGCGATCTAACCGAATTCGAGGCCGACATCCTACGACGCTACCTCATTTGCTGCTACACCGGTCTGCGCAAGTCCGATATCGAGCAGCTAGACCCACGGTTTCACATCCGCAATGGCAACGTGCTGCGCCTCCATATGTTCAAAACGCGGCGGTACGGTAAAGTAGTTGAGTTCACGATGTCCAAAACAGCCACCGCGCTTATCGGCAAAAAGCGCGCGCGGCTATTTCCGTTCGTCGAGTCCGGCCTGCTTTGCAAAACGCTCCGCCGCATAGCTGAGCGGGCAGGCATCGATAAATATCTGAAATTCCATTCCGGCCGCGATTCATTTGCAACCGCTTACCTCGAATTGGGAGGCAACATAAAAGACCTGCAGGAAATACTGGGGCATTCATCCATCAAGTACACGGAGATTTATCTCAAAATGACCAGTCGAACAAAAAGTAACATCATGAGTAAGTTTGACGCGATTTAGGCGGACAAGATGGACACAATTCCCACAACTCACTAAAAACGAAAGGGAAAGTACAAGGCGGCTAAACGAAATTTTCCACCATCATTGTCCACGGAAGCCCCGCGCATCACTATACGTGCCCAGCGGTTCGTTCGTTTCTTTGTCAAAAATAGAAAAGATGATTTTTGAAACCCCGCCCAGTTCCTGTACCCGCTTCAAGTGCGTTAACGCCCACACACGGAAAACATTGGCCGTAAAATTCTCTTTATACTTGTTATCCCGGCCATTCCACAACTCGCGGTACATCACCGCGCTCGGCTCGTCAGGATTAAGCGTAAGCGCCCCCAGTGCCTCCAAATCATTCACCTGCTTTACCTTTTCCGCCAGTTGGTTTACCGCTGGCGCCGCGTTACGTTTAGCTTTTTTAAGTAGTCCCATATTTCAAATGTAAGCAAAAGGGAAAGTAATCCAAGGGACACTAGGCATCCACGCCATTCGTAATCCGTCCCACCCGCTCATTCGCATCCTGCAACGCCCGGTAAGAAATCACCACCGGCCTACCCTCCGCATCCTGCACAACATCCACCAGCTGGCCAACTACATTCTCCAACCCACGCAAATCCACGTTTGGAGCGGCCACATTCACCACCGGTGCCTCCACCCGCGCGGCTACCGATCCGCCATTGCGCACCGCCCTGTCCGCATCAATCAAATCAGGGTTCAACCTTATCGCCGCGCCATCACGGCGCATGCTGCTATACAGCAGCTCATCTACAATCTCGCGATTATTACGATAAGTTTCCCTGCTCAGTATCGGCTCACCACCCTCAATATTTCCGATAATACGCCTCCGTCGCCTATCCCACAGATCAATGCCCCCTTGCGCGTGGCTGCTACCATCCGGCACCATACCACCCTTGCCAAATGTTGGCGGCTTCTGCGCCGATATAATAGCCACCTGCGCCGCGCCCGCCGCCGCCGCGATACCCATCTGTATCCAGTTCGGTATCGACTTAGCCACCCCCAGCGCAGTAGCAATAATAGCCTGGGCAATGTCCGCTTTTTTCTGTGCCTGCCAGGCCCTTCTTTTTTCCGCCTTTTCCAGCTTATCATACTTATCGTTGATAGCTTTTTTCTGAGTTTCGGTTAGGCTTTTATTACTAAGCTCCGCCTCGCGCTCTTTTCGCAACTGCTCCAGCTTGGCATCACTTTCGGCCTTTCGGTTGTTTCCGGAAATCTGAAAAACAGCATCGCTAATGATTTCCGCGCCCCGTACCGCCAGTTCAATCTTCTTTTCCAGTTCCTCCTCATCCAGCGCCTTCACCGCGTCGCGCCGTCCCTGATCAATCGCCGCCAGTGCATCCTGAAACTCCTGGCTTAGTTGCAACTCCTGGTTATACTTTTTGCGAAGCGCCTCCACCTCCGCATCATACTTCGCGTTAATATCTGCCAGCCGCTTTTCATAGCCACTCATGCCACCCCGCAGATACTCCGCCTCCAGCCGTTCCTTTTCGCGCTTCAACCGCTCCGCCTCGCGTATCTCCGCATCCGTGATATCCCGTGCCCGCGCCTTATTCAAATCCTCCACCACCTCCGCATTCTCACGGTTTTCGTCTACCAGCTTATCGTAAAAAGCATTTATCCGAGCTTTCTCTTTATCCAGCTCACTAGCATGCTTATTCGCCAGCCCCACCCGCAGCGATTCGATTTTAGCCAAGTACTCTTTTTCCTGCCGTACTTTAATCGCATCGCTCGCAGTCTTTTGGTTCACCTCCAGCTCACCGATCTTTTTTTCTATCTCAGCTCGCTGCTCATCAGTAACACCCTCCTGCTTCAGAAAATCCCTGTGCTGGTCAATCAGCTTTTGGTACTTCGCATTACTCTCCTCTACCTCGCGCTTACTTTTTCCCATCAGATCCAGCAACCGCGCAGCGTCCAGCGCCCCAAAATCGTTCAGCAATTTTTCGTAGTCTTTTTTCGCCTTTTCCCGTTTTCGCTCAGCATCCTTTTCAGCCTTCTCCTGCTCTTTGGTTTTCCCGCCACCACCAGTACCGCCTGGCGCATCGCCACCGTTCATTGCGTCCAACCTTGCGGTAAGCTGAGCAATGCCCGCCTCCGCTTCCATATAAGCCTGGCTACCCGCATCCGCATTTTTTCGCGCTTCCGTCAGCTCCTCTATCCGCTTGGTAATCTTTTCCACGCTATCCAGCGCCCCCTGCGAATACTTGCCTTCAATCTGCCTGAACACACCCAGCGTATCCTCACCCAGCATGCCCATCTGCGTGTCCAGCGCTCGGATATCGTTTACCACATCCTCCAGCTCCGCCCGTTTCGCCTTCAACTCCTCATTAGTCATATCCCGCGTCACCAGCTGGCCACCGCTACGATCATAGGCAGATAAGCCCTGAAACTCCGTAACCTTCCTTTCATTCAAAACAGACTCAATCCGCTCTTTGCGCCGCTTCAATTCCGCTTGGTGATCCTTCGCCTCAGCAATCGCCTTTTCATTAATAAAGCGCAGGTAATTCCGGTGCTCTTCCACGTTGCCGCGCAAAATGTCCGTATTCATCGCCAGCGCGTTCCCATACGCATCCACCTGGCTTATCGCAATCGGGTATTCTTCAGAAAGTTTAACGATGATCTTATGCAATTCCTGGTGTTCCGCCTCCGTGAGCTCCCCTTTAGCCGTAAGCTCCTCATATCGATCAATCAGCGGCACCAAATCCCTATCCATCGCCCGCATTTCACTGCGAGCATTCTCATACTCACCGATAGCTTTCTCCACTGCGCTACGGTTATCCACCAGCGCCCCCGTCAAATCCGTAAACCACTGCCGCAGCCCACTATGCTCCCATAGCTGCGCCAGCCGGTTCTGTATTTTTTCCAAGTTCGCCGCGAGCGTCGTGTTCATGTTGTTGAACTCCGCCATGATAGACGTGTTTTCATCAAACGCCTCCGCGCCTTCCTGCACCCGCCTCCGCAGCAAGTCCGTGCGTTCCGCCAGCGCCCCCAGCGCCGCCACACCACGCGCGCCGCTCACCTCCATTACCCCCATGTTTTTCGCCAGCGCAGCCACGCCGCCCCCAGCCGTTTTAGAACCCTCCAGCACCCGCGTAAACGCCTCCATCGCATCCTCACGCAGCAGCTTGGAAAAATCCGCAACGCTCATCCCCGCTATCTTCGCATATTTCGGCACATCCTTACCCAGCTGGAGGATAAACTGGCCAATAGCCGTACTACTACTTTCCATGCTTTGCCCCAGCTCATCCGCCGTCGCCGCAAGCCCCAGCACGGCCGGTAGCGATATCCCCGCGGCTGGAGCAATACCCGCCATCCGCTGCGCAAAGTCCACCAAGTTCTTTTCAGCCGCCGTACCACTCGCGCCCAGCGTATTGATCGCACTACCCACGCGCATCAAAGATTCCTCGATGCCAAACCGATCCTTTAGCTTAAAAATATCCGTCAGCTTTCCCAAGCTGTTGATACTTTCTTCCACGCCGCCAAGGTCCTCACCCAGTGCCACGCCTATGCGGTCCGCCGCCCGCACAAAGCCCTCCACATCACGCTCCGCAGTTATCCCCAGCTTACCCGCCACCTGTGCTAAGTTCATCAGCTGCGTATTCGCCGTGCGCGAATCGAATTTTTTAAAACGCTCATTCAGCCGGTCCACCGCATCCCCCGTCAGGCCAGTTGTTTTCATCACCCCGCCCATAATGTCGCTCAGCTCCGCGTTTTTGGTTATGAAGCCCGTCACACCTTTCACCAATAAGTCAAATCCCCGCTGGTACATATTACCAGCGAAAACACCCTTGGCGATATCCTGCATGGAAGATTTAAAAGTTTTGGCAGCGGTAGCGTTGCCATTCAACGCCCGTCGAGATTCGTCAAGCGCCTGTTTAAGTTTTTCAACCTGTTTGGTTTTCTCCGCGTAGAGTCGAGGGTTGTCCTCTTCGCGCATATTTTTAAGCTCAGCGCGTACCTTCCGCCAGCTATCTTCAATTTCCTTTGCCGATGCCTTAGCCTGCTGGCCATTAATCACCAGCTTCAGCACACTTTCTGTGTCCGTCCGAGTCTTCGCCATCCAACAAAAAGACGTACAAAAGCCGCCCCCGGAAAGGACACCAGCGCTACACCCGCACCGTTACATCACCGCCCGTTTCCTGTGCTATCCAGCCCGTTATCTCCTCGCCCAGGTCACGCGCCAGCAGCTCCCCCAGCCGTAGCGTCTCCGCCCATTTCGTTTTGCTGTACCACCGCTTGGCCATCCGGCGCGAGTAGGGGACATCCGCCCCGTAGCGCTTCGCTGCAATCAAGTTCGCCTTGTTTGTCGCCCGTTCCCAAGCCTTCATTCCCCGGCCCACGCCCATATCGCGGAAACGGCCATACATCAAAAATTTCAGCAGCACCCCCTTCACATCGCCGCCACCGGCCACCAGCTGCTTTTTAAAAGAGTTGTAAAGCTGCCTGGTCACCCCGATACGCTTTTTCTCGATCGATTTCTGAAACTCCACGATCGCAATCCGCGCCCACCCATCCACCGTATCACGGCGCACCAGCTTCGTCACGTCATACTTACGATCCATCATAGTTTTTGATAACTGCCGTCCGGGCTCACATCGAGCGTAAACGTCGTTCGAGCATCATATTTTTGCCAAAGGTTCCAAAGCGTTGGCTTAATCCAGTGATACACCTCCCACCCAACCAATGCCACATACCGCTCACCATCGGCGGTAACATCATGCGTGAAATCCGCATTAACACCCGTACCCGAATTATTATAATTTCTCAGTATCCGCACAGGCAGCGCAGTTACGCTATACGGTATCGTGCCGGCATTATCCCTGTAGAAATACAGCACCACGTCCGCCACCCTTCGTTTCTCTTTGCTTTTATTGGTCGTGTATCGCTCATTTTCCGGCGCCAGCCGCGCGTATATCGTTATTTCCGGCACCACCACCTCCCCCTCAGAAAAGCCCACTTCAATATCTTCCGCCAGCGCACCCCGGTTGTAATGCGGATAAGCCAGCACCCGGCATGCCACTATGCGCCCCGTATCTGTAGGCTCAAACGTTACCCGATCAGGAAGAGCAGGTATGACAGCGCGCGAATCACCAGCCAGCAGCATTTTGCGAAGCGGCGACAAACGCATGAACGTCGCCACGTCCAGCCTTGCAATAAAATCAAGCGGCTCCGTACTGCATAGCATTTCATACCAGGTAAGGCAAAACTTGCTCAGCCACCCACTCGCTCCCCCCGGTTGCATCGAGTAGTCGTATGCAGGTTCCTCTAGCTCATTCAGGTTATCACACGTAGCGTATGGTATCATTCCGCTGTTGCCCAGCGCTCCCCAGGGCACCATTCCCTTGTAAGCGATCAGGCGCAACTTAAAATCATTCCGGCCATACGTGTCCGGCTGATTATACGCTTCCGTCTCCCTGTAAGCTTCGTCATATATATTAGCCGTTTGCCGTGCCCACGGCATCCGGTGCTCGGCAGTTGCATTCAAGTACATCGGGCCTCGATACATAAACAAAGTCCCCGTTTGCAAGTCCTGCGCGCGTGGCGTTTCACTCAGCCCAATAGTATAATCGCGCACGTATGGATGCAGCGTATAGCACTCATCCCCATCATCCACCATAGTCCGCAGGCGGTAGCCATCCACCGCATTACGCTTTATCCGCATCGTCCCCGCCTCAATGCTTGCCGATACATCCACAGCATCCGTGCGCGACAATACGTCATCCGGCAAATCAAAGCGCGCTTTCCGCGTGTGGCTATCAAAGTATATTGCCACTTTCAAATCATTCCGCAGCGCTTTTAAAAAAGCCGCCACGCTCATCCCCGGTAGGTGCCGGGCGGGGTACAATTCAAGCGATCCGTTGTTAAATTCAGCACCCCCAATCATACCCGTGTTATAAATCACCCAAGTTCGCACCTCCGGATGAGTCAAAAACGAACCGGTGGCCTCAAAACCCATCCACTTGCATACCTCTCCGATTACCCACGTCAGGTAAAAAAACGGGCAAAACAAGCGGTTAACCTGCGGCGTAAAAAAACCGCCGCCCCACTCATTCACAAACCAATATCGTTTACTGTCCGGCGGGTCATCGCTCGGTAAAGCTTCCAAATCACCCGTCCGGAGTTCATTCCGCATCGGGAAAAACACCCACGGATATTTCCCCGGATTCTCACAGCTGTCCAGTATTTTCGCTTTTCGCTCAGGTTCAGTGCTGCTTACCTTCACTGGGATGTGCTTCGCAAACTTGCCGTTATTGGAAATAGTAAACACGCTGGCCAGCGAGCGCTCACGCATCCACTCCGCCACCGTCCCGCTATCAATCTGCAAATCCCCCTCATATCCATTCGCCGTCACATCAAACGCCAGCATTCCCCGCTTCCACGACTGGCCATATAGCTGCACCAGCACCTGCAGCTTTCGGCGCGCACCGCGGTTTTCCAAAACATGCGCATTCGTAAAAACCGCTTTGTTCGTCGGCGTCAGCGGAAACAAAATAGGGTAGGAGTAAGATCCAGCAAATAAGCTATCCTCATTAAAGAGCACGCTCATCCACTCCACCGTCAAACGGCTCCCCTCCGCCACGTCCAGCGTCACATCCCCGTACCGTATTGCAAAAAGCCCATCCATATCACATTAACCAAAAAGCCACCAAGCCGTAGCCACCAGCAAAGCCAGATATCCCCAAAAAACAAGGCCCCGCAGGTTCAGCCTGTACCGGTACCGCCCGAAGATCATTTTTCACTCAGCTCAGTATCCGTAGTCGTAGCCTTAGCCAGTAGCGTAGCCACAAAACCCGCCGTAGCCAGGTAGCTCGCCACATCCCGAAGAAACTGCGGGATAGCAATATCATCCGGCGCACCAATGATGCCCGCACTCACAATGGTCAACATACCGCCGTAAAAAGCCAGTTTATTCCAAAATTTCGGCGTTTCGCTCGCCAGGCGTTTCCAAATTGTTTTCATGATTATCTGATTTTTATTTTATTACTCTCACCGAAAACTTCACATTCGGCACCCCCGTTACGTTGGTGGTGTACGGATTGTGAATGGTAATGGTAATGGTGCCGCTGGTCAACACCTTTGCCGAGGCTATCAATTGCGTCGGCCCGTCATGATTCACCACTACCACGTCGCTGGTAATTACCCCACTCACGGCGTAATTTTGGCTTAAAAGCGAATTAGCCGGCAGGGACGAATCGGTTATTGCCATAGCCAAACTGTCAACTCTTATGATATTATCCTGCACGGCAGTGTTCATCTGCGCCATCGTCACAAACTCATCATTTGCAGTCGCATTAACGCCTTTCACCGGGCTAGTGAAGGTCTTTGTGCCGGTTATCGTAGCGTTGCCTGAAATCGGTACCGCTGACACATCCGCAGCCGTTAGCGTTACGTTCGCTGATAATGCCTTGCCATTTATTTGCCGGGTATTCGGTACTGCGTTCACAATCCTTGAATCATTACCCTGCGCAACTGTGCCAGCAGCTGTACCGAAATTCTTGTTAAAGGCTGTGTTCTTGCTGAAAGCGGCTTCTTTACTGTTTAACTGTGTCTGAATGTTCGATGTGGCTCCGCTCAGGTAGGCTAGTTCTGTGGTGGTGGTGGCGCTCACCACAACCTTGCCCGATGCATTGCTACCTAAAGCTCTACCAGCGGTAAGATCACTGCTGGCAATAGTGGAAGCCGCTCCTGTGATGGTTGTTTGGTAATTCGCTGGATTGAAATTCCTGGTCGTAAAGACCATGTACCAGTCGGACCATGTACCAGTTGAGCGCGAACGCAGCCATATATCTTCTGTGTTCGCTCTATAAGGCCATACTACTTGTGTAGTGTTATCTCCTATATACTGTAAATTCTGTAAGTGCCAATAGGTACCAGTAGTTGGTTTATTAGCCCACCCTTGCCCGGTTAGATTCTTGTAAAAACCCGGCGAAACAAAATCGTTAAAGTCTAAATTAGGTTGATTGCCACCTGTAGTCGCAGTGGCCTGATATAAACTTCCTCTCGCGGGTATACCTTGTTCGCCATCAATGTAGTATCTACCATCTAGGCTAGTTGTCCAGTTGCCGCCAGTTTGCCGTAGTAATACAAGGTTTCCGTTGGCTGCATTAAAAGATACATCTGTCAATGACCTACTGTAAGCTGTATTCCAAGTGCCGATATCTCCAGTCGTAGGAATTAGATACCCACTAGCAGTTGCTACAGTGAATGAGGTGTTACCAGTTTGATTAGCTGTAAATGATGCTGTCCCCGTAAGACCGGTTCCTGTGTTTAGCGATAAAGTACCATTACCTATAGATGGCATAGCTGTACGGCCTAATACCCCACCTGCATCGGCAGTGACCAATTGAATTCCCGGACCAGTCAAGGTGCCTATGGTAGTGTTGGTGGATGAAAAGATAGACCTGTTAACGGCGTTAGTTCTGCCATTCGGGTATATGTAGACTACTCCGTTGTTAGATGGTGATGATAGCACAGTAGAACCCGAAGCAGCGGCCACTATTGTTGAACCTCCAATCAAATATCCTGCTGTACCGCTTTCAGGTACGTTTACACCGCCTTCATTAAGTTCTAGTTGAACGCCATTATTTTGGTAACCTCTTATAAGGAATGATTGAGTGGCCGAAGTTCTTTGCCCGCCTCTAATGAATGCGCCATTTCCATTCGAGAACCCTATGTCAACGACACCACCAGTAACTATAGATAAGTCACTTGTCGGTTGCCATCTGTGATTTGATACCCATTGTTTAACTCCTGCTATTGCTGATTGATTGCCTGTAGTATTCACATAATCAGTGGGTATGGTAGGTATCTGTGAGCTTACCCAGTCTCTATCGGCCAATGTTATCCAACCCGACCATGTATTAATCCCTGTGCCAAAATTTACACGTAATGTGTGGTCGCTTAATGTTCCGCTCTTCCAAAGCATCCAAGACTGCCGAAAGTCCGCTGTGCCTAAGCGATTAAATAATATGCCAGTTCCTACTTCGAGTGGGTACCCCGTAGACCCTGTTGTGTTAGAAAATGGCCACAACCCTGCACCTACAGTAGCTGGCCAGCCTTCAACTATATCATCGATCACAGTCGCTCTGCCCAATGACGATAGCGATACGCTGTTACCATTGCTGATAGATATTTGGCCGCTCGACGAACCTAAATATAGAGTCTGAGCCGAGGGTATTTGCGAGCCGACATAGGTAGCGACTGCTTGGGTGGTCGGGAACAATGTATTATTCAGCGTGCCGAAAGAAGTGGCTTTATTGGATGAACTTTCTTTTCCGTCCAACGCCGATTGCAACCCAGTAACCTTGCTTATTGGCAAAGTCGGGATGTCACCAGCTGCTAACGAAGCTCCCCCAGTCGCGCGGCCATAGGCATCAAAGGTGGGTTTGGTATATGCTCCGGGCGTAATTCCGCTAGGTGCTAAATCAAGCGTCCACTCCCTGTTTTGCGTGATGTCCTGCGCCCCGCCGCTAGCCACTATGCGTCCCGCTGTGCCGCTCACCGTCAGCGTGCGCGATGCAAGCGCCCGCGCGTTGATCTGTCCCTGCGCCTTGCCCAGTGCCTGCACAATGTTATCGGTGCTTACCATCACACTGTTGGTGGCCGCATAGCCGGTTATAGGCGTGGCCCGCACCCGGGGCTGCGTGAAGTATTGATTGGTGCCTTCTGTTACCTGCGTGGTGGAGTAGTCGCCTACCTCGGCCGTTACACCGCCATCACGGCCAAACACGGATGTCACAACGCCGCCCGTCCCGCTGCCGGGTACGCTGTTGTAGGTAATCGTATTCGTGGCCGGGTTGAAGCTTACCGAAGCGTCGCCGGTCGCAGCAAAGCGAATCTTTTCATTGTTCCCTATCGGGAACTGCGTGGTGCCGCCAGCATTTGCAATGTCGATGCTCACTTCATCCAGTTGTTTCTTGCCCACGTTCCCGCTGCCGTCAACCACTAGGAAATCCGTAGCGCTGGCCATTGTAGCCAACGATGGTAGTTGAAGTTCCGTCACTTCCGCCGCCTCGGCTATCAGATCGGCGACCGTTAGGGTGTTGTCCGTTTCATCGTCAACATCCTTGCGCAGGAAGCGGTTATTTAGATATGTGTCGTTAAGCCCAATGCTCACACTGCCGCTGGCCAGCGATCCGCCTACGTCCAGCCCGCCCGAGTTAGTGATCGTTGCCGTCTTATCGACCTTTCCGGCCAATAACACATCAGCCGCAGCCTTCGTATAAAAGTCATCTAGTGCACTAGCATCCGCTTTCAACGCCAAAAAAGCATTAATCTGCGACTGTGTGTAAAAATCAGCAAGGGCGGCTGCATCGGCTTTCAACGCCAGCAACGAATCCACATTATGCCAGCTGCCCAAGTTTATGTATGGCCCGCGGCCCGTCCATATGTTGCCCTGCAAATCTTTGAAAAGTTGATTACCGTATGGCAGCGCCCCACTCGGCAGATTAGGCTGTGTCTGCGCTGCACTGGTAAGCGCACAAACGACAAAAAACAACGTTAATAACCGTCTCATTTCTCTCATCTTACTATTTTATCAAAACCACTTTGCATCCATTCATCCGCCGCCACTTTCTCCCAGCGCTGATAGCTGCTCTCACTATACAGTACATCACCTATCCGGGCATTAGCAAAAGCTGCTGACAATTCGGTGAATACGGCCCCATACCCCAAGGTATCATCCCGCCTGTACACCGCTCCATCCAGCACACGCTCCCAATCTGCACCAGCCTCGCCCGGCTCACTTACGTTATCCTCCGCCGTACTTTTCCAAAGCACACCATTATGCACCACGAAAATTCCCGCGCTGTATACCTCGCTATCTTCTTCATCAGGTTCCGGCAGTACCCAGTCGCCTCGAAAAGTCCACGTGGTATCCAGCTGCTCATACACAAATCCTTCAGTCACGTACTGGTCGTGCGTATGGTTAAGTGGCGCTTTACCATTAATCGCAATCTGCTTAGCCGCCAAATCCGCGTTCGTCGCCGCCGCATAGGCAACGAGCGCATTCTGTACCGCCGCTACCTTAGCATCAATCTCCGCGCGATTGTAGGTTTCCGTTTTCAGATAATACCTATCATCAAAATTTTCCGGATCAGAGGGTGGGGGAGGGATATACCCGCTCAGATCAGGCGTGTAAGCATACTCATCGGTTTCCTCATCCGCCGTAAAAAGCTCTTCACTGTACCGGCTACCCACCTCAAAAGCCAGGGCAAACAGGTTGTTGCCATCTTGAAACTCATTGATGTTTTTGCTCACCAGCGTAATAGGGTAGAAGCGTCCATTTTTGTACGCAAACTTTTCCGTACTCAAAAAGAAATCCCTGAAGCCCCGCAGCTGCCGCCTGGTCATGTAGCCCGTGTTCACCTCTTCACTATCCGTCAGCCGCACATCAAAATCAATGCTATCGCCATCTGTCAACACAAAATCAGCCATCCGCGTCAGCGTAGCCCGCTGCTGCACCACCTCATAGCCCTTGCTTTTTCGGCCATATACATACACCCCTTCATACCCCCCGAAACTGTTTTCATACACAAAGAATCGTGTGTAGGGCTCATACCGGTAGTTGATGGTAAACCGCATCACCTCCGTGCGCACACCCCCAGCGTCTTCCAGCCACACCTCATAAGTCGCGGGCACCTTTTCAGCATCCTGCAAGTGCACCCCCAGCTGCTTCATGCCCGCGGGTATCATCACCCGCATAAATTCCGGTACCGCGGCAAACGTATCGGCCGTATAGGTCACGTCCGTATTGTCAGAAAAAAGCACCTTCACCCGCACGTCCAAATCCACAAGCTGCCCGCCCGAAAAATTCACCGCATACAAGTAGTCGGGCTGGTCGGGTTTCACCACGCGGTAGCCGCCGCTTTGGTCCATCCACTTCAATTTTCCGGCAGATACAAACCAACCCGGAAAAGAGCGCTCTGCCAGCATCCCCTTGCTGAAGCCGCCATATACACCCCACTTCACAGCCGTGTCCGTTATTATGCCCACCCGTTGCGGTTGCCCCAGCATCTCGGCGTACCGCACAAAAAAGCGACGGACGGTGCGGCCGCTGGTCTCAAACACCGGCAAAGAAAGGTTAGGCCGATCATGTCCATCCGCCAGCAGTGCCGTTGTTAGCGCTTCCGAAACATCCCACACCACGTGCCCGTTATCGTCCGGCTCCAATACCGCCTGCACAAACAGCTCATACCCGCCGTCCAAGCCCATCACATACAGCTCCGCCAGCACCTTCAAGTTGGCCGTAAACAAGGCAGGCACGCCGCTCTGCTGCCAACCCATTGTTATTCCTACGCCATCTAACAGCGTCACATCATACGCATCACTATTTACCCGCGCACTAAGCGCTATTGTATTATCAGAAACGGCCGTAAGCTCAAAATCCCGGTTCAAGTAATAATTGCGGCTCAACGCCGCCAACACTTTATCACGCCATTCCGCCATCGTCTCAACGCCATCCCATGCAGGTAACCGCAAGCCGCTGCCATCAATGACATCCACAAAAACAAAAAAAAGCGTTGTCCCCCCATACTCCAACCTCATCACCACACCATCCGTTCGCGGACTGGAAAACACCAAATGCCCTACAAACGGCCTACCCTCGTTCGCATAGCGCCTATCCGTATGGAAGCCGAAAACAACCGGATTACGGCTGAAAACCGCCGCCCCGGGCTCACGTGTAAGGGTTATCGCCATAGCCCAAAAATCCCCCTATACACTAAAAAGAGAAAGGACATATAAACCGGAAAGTAAACAGGTAACCGTAGTACTGCGACGCCAATGGGCCCACCGGCGTGTAAGAAACATTGTTGATCCGCATGTGTACAATCTCCCCCGGCTTCACCACACCCGCCCGCGAATCCTTTCGTATCTGCGTAATGATGGCCTTGCCTATTTCCCGGCACCGGTGGCGCACGTCCCGCGTCGGTTCCTTACCGCGCCGCTTATCCACGATCATAAAGCCGCCCATCATCGTGTCCGTGTAGTTCGCCGAATCGTTGTCATCCAGCTCACCCTCGTTCAGCTCCGCCAGCATCGCCGGGAAAGCCGCAAAGTTCCGCAGCGCCTGGTCAAACTCTTCCAAATCATACGGATCATCCAACCCGTAAAATGCCACCTTCTTATTGGCTGGGTCGTGCGGTATATCCGCGTGCTGCACCGCCTTCGCTTCCAGGAAATCAAAAAAATCAGCTATCGTCATACCGTTCCCCCTTTCCGCTGGCGCGCATCGTACTCCTCCAGCCGTTGCGTCATATGTTTAAAAAATACGTGCATATTCACCTCATTCGTCTCCGCATACGTCCCCAGCTTATCACCGCTAAAAGCCAAAATATGCGTATCCAAATCCACCAGCTTCCACGGTTGTGGCCTACCGTCCGTTTGGTCCCCGCCGGTTGCCTTCACGAATACCCTTGGATAAAGCTTCCGTACCGCAGCCCGGCAACCCTCGTAATAAAGCAGAATCGCATGCAACCAGTTCGGATGCAACAGCCGGAAAAGCCGCGCCCTGCGGTTAATACGCCGCTCCACCATCCGCTCGCGCACATCATCCGCTCCACCTTTACCTTTCGGCCGGAAAAGCGTCGCCGCCAGCAACCGCAATAATTGCGGGTCCCGCGAACGCAGCCAGTGCTGGTAATAAATCTCCGTGCGCCTAAACTCCCCAATGCTCACGTTGGCCAGCCTGCCCACCGGACCGTGGTACGCCCGGCCCAATAACCGCACGCGGCCGATCACATTCGTGGTCAGCCTATTCTCACCATCAAGAAAACCCAAGCTTTCCGCCAGCTTAAACCGCTGGCCCGGGGAAAGCCAGCTAAGCAGATCCAGCGGAATTTTATAAAACAGCAGCACCGCAGCCGCCAGCGCATCCTCTACCGATATCGCTTGCCGCACAATGCCGCACCAGGCAAAAATCTGCCGCCGCGTCAGCTCATTCCATTCCGATGGCGCACGGTAATACCTCCGCTTACCCCTACGTTCAATATGTATCGTGTTCATCGCCTCAAATAATATCGCACCAGCACATATAAAAACACCAGCACCAGCGCAATGCCCCCCAGCCACACCCAAACCCCTTTCCACGATGCCGTACCCGTGCGCTCATCCGCCTTGTGCTTTTCGTTAACTTCCAACTGCGAGTTATCCCGTTCCGATTTCCCCGCTTGCTCCAGCGTCAGCCGTTCGCCCGATCCCGACACATCCGAAGGCGGTAATACAAGCGCACCGCTCAGCACATTACCCAAGCTATCCAGCCCCATCTGCAGCTCAAACAACGGATTGACCACCCGTAGCCAGCCGTCTACGAAATTGCCACCAAACGAATACGATTGCCCAGGCATCCGTTGCTGCACATTCCATCGCTCCAGCACTAGCCGTTTGCTCGTATCCACCCGCGCCACATCAAGCAACACCGAAGCATCCACCTTATCCAGCCGCCTATCGCGCGTCGAATCCCTAAATACCCCGCAACCCGATATCGCGAAAATCAATACCCATTCCCACACGTGCCATGCCACCGGCATCTTTGCCCCGCGCCACCTCATTCCACCTCCGCAAGCTGGCTCGTAAGCGCCTCAAGTTCCATCACCTTCCGCTCCAACGAGTCCACACTGATTCCCAGCTCACGCGCCGCAACACCGATCGTACGCCGCTCGCGCACCCGGTTTGAAGTACTACCCAATAACAGCAGCACTACTGCAACAAATAATAGCCGTTTCATATTGCTACCTCCTTTTCTTATTTAAATCCTCAACCGCTTCCGAAAGCTTTTCCAGCAACGGGGCCGTTTTCTGCGCCATCGTGTCCACCTTCGCCCGCGCACTATCCGTATTCTCACGCATCTGCGATATTTCGGGCTCCAGCCGCCGCAGCACCTGGTTGTATATAAAATCCTCTGATCGCTTCAACCGCGCCTCACTATCCACCGCCCGCACGTTATACACCCGCCTCAGATCGTAACCCAAAAAGCCAATAAGCGCAAACAACAGCACCATTATCGAAGCCCGCGTTTTCGTATCAAAGAGCCCAACCAGCTCCGAAAAATTCTTTACCAACCAATTCACTTTCTTTTCATCCATAAGCATGATATCACGCAACCGTTCGCAAGGCCGCACTTTCAAAAACATCAGCAATCGCCGCTATCAAACGCGCTTGGTCAAGTCCATTCACTACCTGCCTCGCATTCACGAAGTCCCGTAAGCCACCCGCCACATAATCCGATAGACGGTGCATGCCCCGTGTAAACCATCCTTCCAAGCAACCCACAACCAAAATTTTGCTCGATACCAACTCATCCAACGCCAAATCAGGATCAGCCAGTAAGTCCACACCCGTTTTTTCACTTGCAAACACGTAGTTGTTGCGCCCCGTGATATGCACATCACCACGGCCACGGTAGTTCCACCCGTCATCCGTGCCCGGTCGATTTCCGAGCCTTCCGTTATACACAAAGTTTGCAAGTCCGCGCGGGTTGCGCACGTACGGCGCCGCGCTAGCCAGCGTCGGGAAACGGCTCGGCCACACCTCCCTAATCCGCATCGCACTCGTATAGTTCAGGTTTTCATAATTCGGCTGCATCGCCTTATTCGTCTCGTGATATGAAGTTGCCAGCAAGTACGCCAATTGCGAAAAACCGCCGCTGGGTAACCGCTCCACATAATAGCGGTCTATTATACGATCAATCCCAACTTTTTGGGCTTGCAGTATCCGGCCATTGAATAGGTTTAGTCGTAGATGATCCCAAAAAATATCCGGTCTCATAAAAAGTACACATTAGAATCATCCAACCCCTCGTTAATCTTTGCCATCGGCGCTACCTCATGATCCGGCGCACCCTCAAACGTCGCCCGGTTCGCGTTAAGGAACTTGCGCAGCCGTTCCAGTTCCGCCTCGCCTTCCGAGACTAGCCGCGTCAACAGCCCCGCCATCACCCGGGGCTGCACCACGCTACGCGCCTCGATGTTATCGCTGGTGCTACTCAGCGCCGCCTCGCTCAGCTGGAAAACACCATCTTTGCCCACTTCCACCATTTGGTAAGGAAGCGCATCCGCCAGCGCCAGCGGCCCCAGCGCCCGCAGCACCTGCTCCAACAGTTCCTGCCACTTGCCATCCAAGTCACCGCCGTCGCCATTCTTGCGCGACTTTAATTCCGTCCACACCGCACTACCCAGTACCGGCGCCAGCACATCAATCTCCGTTTTGCGGATTTCCGGCCGCAGCCGCTGATACAGATCAGGCGAAACATTCACCTTGCTATACAGCGCGAACTCAAACGAGTAATCCACGAAAAGCGCCATGTACCGCGCCCGCTCTTCGCTCGCCTTCCATCCCGGGAAAGCCACCGCATCAGCTTCCATTTGTGCCACGCACTTTTCAAAATAGCCCCAGCCCACCTTGTGCCGATCCCTTTTAAACGCCACGATCTTCTTATCACTCGCGGGGAGGTTACGGTCGCTCTTCGTCACATGCATCCCCGCATCAGATATCAGCATCGCCCCGCTACTAGCATACGCCGCCAGCGCCAAGTTTACCGCCGCCGCCCGTATATACACCGTAGCAATATGATCAGGGAGCGCCACCAGCTCATCCTTTGCCAACTTCCCGATCAGCAGTATAAAATCGCTCTCCACCTCCAGCAGAAACGAGCCCAAACTATCGATACTCAAATCAACAGTAACCGCGCTAACGGCCGCCTTCAGCTGCTCATCCGTCGTTACCCAAATCATCGCCGCCACCCCCTTTCAATCGCCCGGCGCCCCTTCCATTTGCCGCGACTTTCCGAAGCCACGACAAACTCACTTTTAGCCATCGGAACATCCTTCAGTCGATCTGCGATAGGTTCACCGCCAGGAAGGAACTCGCCTAAATATTCTCTCCGAAAATCTTCGGGGGAGCGTTCGCACATCTTGTCTAACACAGACGCCAAAGATGAATCCACTTCAAAAGATAAGTGGTCAACTTCATCTACAGCTATGTGCGTGGGCTTGCGGCCATTCAACTCCGCGATGTGCACCACTTTTACATTCGCTAAGTTCCCCGCTTGGGCAATTATCCGCCCCAGCTCTTCAACTTGCGCCGCGTCGGATAAAAAAAGCAGCACGGTCGACCCTGACCGGCGCTGATCCATCATCTTGAGCTTGTCCAGCTCAGTAGCGACATCCCATTTAGTTGTGTTCATATCAGTTAGTTGTTTCTTTAGCCGTCTTATGAGATTTATCCAGCGTTTCCAGCTCAATCTCCACCATCCGAAAGCACAGCCCGGGGTGTTTTGCCTTCCAGCCGTTATACTCCGCAATGAAATCCAGCGGCTCCAGTATCACATCACGGTATGGTTGCTGTAAAGCGACGTAGATATTGAAAGCCACACGCTTATCAGAGCCACTACCGCCGCCCATCTTCTTACCGGGACCATCGCCCACCAACGTCGGGTCAACCCCCAGCGCGCGCATCAGATGCTCACTGGCCTCGCGGCTATCTTCCAAGTGTTCCCCTGATAACTCATGCCGCTCAATTTTCTCAATCTTCCATTCCGGCAAATCATTGCCCGCCCGATCCTTCCCAAATTCCGTCAAGATTGTTTTACCGGCATTTTCCTCACCCGTCAACGTCTTGTTAATGTGCGCCAGCTTTTCTTGCTTTTTCTCCTTTTGCTCCTGAGGTGATAGTTTATCCCAATCCTTGTAAGTAGCTGGCCAATAAGCAATCGGGATTGATAGTTTGTACAGCGCTGAAAACACGCGCTTCATTTGGTTTTCTTTTGATTTAGGAATTTTACGGGCCACGCTCTCCCATCCGCTCACCAAATAGCCGTTCCACTTTGCCAGCTGATAATACACCTTGCCCGGCGATGGATACGACACTGGGTAAATAAACGTAGTCGCCTGGCTCTTCCTAACCAAATCAATACGCTCATTACTGTAGGGATCAATAACCGGCAGTTTTACCGTTTCCTTATCATCCGGCCTCGCATCCGGCCAGTTCGCATTGATGTAGCACTTATCTACGATCCCCTTGTTGTTTTGCTTCCCCCACCGGCAAAAGCTCGCATCCTGCGTGCCCAGGTAAGCAATCTTATCGCCGCCTTTCGCTTTAATCAGCTCCGGGAAAACGTTCCAAAACCAAAAGAAATCTGTGGGGGCCTCGCGCATATAGCGCTTAAATGCGATATCGCTTAAAAAGTTGGTGATCTCCTCATCTTCCACGTACTCATACTCCAGCTTGCGCGTTTCCGGATTCCACTTCTTGATGAACGGAAGTACCTCGCGTCCCTGAAGTGCCCGCGCCATCCAGTCCAGCAATGAAGGTAGTTCCGTGCTACGCTCATTCGCTTCGATAATCAACTGCGGGAAATCGTTATCCTCTCCCCAACGCGCTATCTCTTCGCTCGATTGCTGTTTTTTCTTCGGGCTCACCGGTTGCTTTTTCAACGGATCGAGATTGACCGGCGTACCCATTTCCACCAGTATCTCCCCGCCAGCTATCAGCGCCAAATCATCCGTTACAAACTCAACCCCGTTGTTTTTTGCCATTATTGTGCTACCCTCATTCCGTTGAATCGCGTTACCAGCAACGCGTGAATCTTTATAATCCGGTCGCTGTCTGCATGCCGGATGTTCCTGGTATAATTTCCGTAGTGCTGCGGATCACGACTACCGCGCTTGTTTTTCGAACTGGGACCGCCAAGCAGTACTGCGCGATCGAGCGTAATTTTCTTACCACCAGTCCCCAGCTTTTCGTCGCAGGTCACGAACGTGATCGAGAAAGGAATCAGCTCACCATCCGCGCCACGCATGGCCATCGTATTGAGCATATCTTTCACCTTAATGATCTCCATGCCCCAAAAGTCCCCCCTCGCGCGCACGGACGAAAGGACACGAAACAGGGAAAGTCCAGCGACGCACATTTGTGCACGATTTTTTGAGGCAAAAGTTTCATGGCCAAAACCTTACCCGTGAAAACTGAAAATTTTTAGCGCAGTGACACACAGTTGACCCCGCCACGCCCTATCCGAAAGGGAAAGCTTTCCGTGCACTTTTGACGATATATGAATAGGGGGGTGGGGGTGGGGCGCTCCCCGCTCTTCGCGTTCCTAAGCTATCAGCAGATCGGTAACTGGTAGGTCATAGCCATAATCAAATTGGAACTTGCCAATGTAGAGGGTGTCAAGCGCGTCGGTTAGGTGCGGTGCATCTTCGGGCTTTACCTTGCTGTTTTGTTCGGGGCGCTTATCTTTCTCCACGCCATTGCGCCCCTGTCTGGTACCGCATGCCTGCATGGCCGTGATTAGGTTATCATTGTTTTGCCGGTTGAAGCGTACCGATTGGAAACGATGATCTTTTTCCTTCAGCACTTCCTCCCACATCCGGTAACGCGTTTCGTGCATTGGCTGCTGGCCAATGTCGATACCACGCACATGCCAGCCATTCGCTTGGAACTGATCCATCACGATCTCAGATAATGTTTTGAGACGCGTAGCGTCCGTTACCTTTGCGGTGTGATCATAGAAGTAATTAACATCGTGACAATCGTGCGGTTTGTAGTACTCGCAAAACTCATCCACCAAATCCGTCAGTATCTTACCTTGCTCGCGGGTAACAAACATCGACTTCAATACGCGGTATGCGCGATTGGTATCCTGCCCACATACCAATGATTTGATCTTGCTATTGTAGTCGAATGACACATCAATGGCTTTGCCTTTAATCAGATCAGCATCCTTCCGGCAATCAGATAGCGCATCCGGTGGTAAGTGTAGCCCCAGACCCTCGATGTAACTGTAGTCGTACTCGTTATAGCAATGGTGATCGGTATCCAGCAGGTGGTAAAAACCATCATCAATCAAAAATATCTTTTCGTTAAGGATAGCTGCTTTGAAAACCGGGGTAATCATTTCCCGCCGCCATTGCAGTATCTGCTCTTCGCCCAGGATGGCTAGGTTTTCTAAGCTGCTGGCCTCGGAATAATAAACCGGGTACTCCGACCGTGCCGCATGCAATGCCCGGTTATACTCCGATATCCTGCGGTTTAAATACTTAATTTGTCCCTTTCTTAGATTCTTTTGCAGGCGCTTTTGTAACAGTTTGTTTTGCTCATATTGGAGCATCGCGATCTCCGCGATGCCACGCGTATCCATCTGCTCCACCTTATCCAGTATCCAGCGCCCACGCGGATCGCGCGGCATGTCTGTAAACATGGTCACGGCGTGGTGGAAGGGTAGATGGCTAAAGTGGTCGAGGTTACCCCGGTTGATCGGCGCGATATCGTCTACGTATCGCTCGTGGTTTAAAAAGCGAGCTTCGTCGCATACAATAGCATCGAGCGTCTTACCATTGGCGAGTCCCGGCTTATCCTGGCTTATCAAATGAAAAACGTGGCCATTCCACCAAAATATAGAGTATTCCGGGTGTAGAACTTTGTACAACGGCTTCGGGATGAGCAACCTATCTTGTGGCCGTGTGCGCACCCAAAAATGTATGCCTTCATGGTATCCACGATCTTCCCACGCCTTCAGTAATGGTGGCAATGTACGGTCCAGCAACTGCATGTACGTCGTGCCCACAATACCGGTAGCCCCCCTGGGCATCGCATTGGCGAACCGTATGGTACGGTCAGCAATGGGACCTTGCGTTTTTCCGGTACCGCGCCCCCACACGCCGTACTCTTCCTTGCACTGGGTGTACCATGACCGTTTCTGCGGATCGTTAAGATAGATTTCGGCCATTAGACTTCCTCCTCTTCCACATTTTCATCATCAACCGTTTCAGCATCTTCTACGAGTGTCTCAATGAATCCCTTTTTGAGCTTTTTCATCAGTCGGGCCTTGATGTCCTCCACCGGCTCATCCAGTGCGGGAAAGCCAAGCTTAGACGGATCATCGACCAGTATGGGGTCCGTCGGAATGTACTCGCTCGGATCAAGCAAATCCATTTGGAAGGTTCGCAGCTGCTTGATTTGATTGAGCTCTTTGAAAATAGCTGCAGCTGCGCGGAAGTCGCCAGCAGCTTCCGCACGGGCCATCATTTCCTCGCCGGTCTCAATGGCCATGCCACGAGCAATCTCACGATCCTGCGACGTTTCGAAACTGTGAAAGAAGCGCTGGGCCATCTCGACATCCAAATATGCCTGGCGGATAGAAATCCCGAACTCCGATTGAAGCCATTCAACAATCTCGCGCTTTTTATAGGGACGCTTGAATGAAAACACGTAAGATTCCCCCCCCGAATTATATCGCTTTTCTTCGTGCAGCTTCTTTTCGCGTACCAACGTGTCTACCCGCCTCATGCGGGTAAGTAGTGCTTTGTCTGTTGCCCGAAGCTGGTCAACCTTATTCGACAAATGCGCTTTATAGATGCGGCCCAATGGACCATCAATATCAACGTCCTTTGCCCGTATCAAACTCATAGACCACTCCTTTCTCTACGCAGCTCTTCGAGCCTAGCACGCTTGCGTGCCAGCAAATGCGTCGTTTTTTCGCGGTTCCTTAAATTAGGCTGTAGCAGCCTTTTTTCGGCTTTGCAGATTTGCACGTACAACCGCTGCATTTCCGGTGTCTTATGCTCTTTAGGCGGGGCTACAGGCATGGGAGCGCCATGCTCTTCCATGTAATCCAGCTCCGCGAAAAATTCCTGCTTGCGTCGCTGCAGGCGAAGTATTTGTTTGGCGGCTTTGTAGCGCGTATCGTCGGACCGGCACGTGTCTAGCAAATACATATTTCGGTCGATCTGCCTAAACACCTGGTCACGATCGCGGCAAAGCTTCAGGTAGATCGGGCTGGTGATCACTTTCTCGTGATCCATTTCTGAGGTAGTGGCTTCCGCTGGTGGCAGATCAGGATGGGTAGCATCTTCAGGCACCAAGCTAGCCAGCTCTTCCCAAAGCTTCGTTCGGGTATACTGGCTGGATCCACCTGCGAAAAGTTGCTTTAGAAAGTCACTGGTGCCGAACTTTTCATAAAGTGCGACACCAGTGGGATAATCTTGATTTTCGAGCCATGCGCGTATTTCCTGCATGACTCAAAAATCCTAAAGGGAAAGTGTGGGGGAAAGGACACTTGGTAGATGTTAAACTTGTATATTTGCTTAAGCTATTAATTATAAATCTATGTTTAACTTTTACTTTGACTCTTCATCTAGTGAATTATTATTGCAATTAATTACCACAATTGCATCTTTTCTCACGATGGTAATTGCTGCTATCGCTCTTTTTGCGTGGAAACAACAAAAAAAGTATGACCTAGTAATAGACGCAAAGGCAAAAGCCGGTTCTGTTATTGAATATATAGCATTTATTAGGGGGCCTTTCAATAATTACCATTTAGTTGAGTTAGAATCATTTTTCCAGAAAGCTATAGACGAAAAAAATAATGGGCAAAAAAACACATTAAATTATGTAATTAAAAACTATAAAAGGTTTGATAATTTTTACATTGAAATAGTCGATATAAGTGAAAGACTGAAGTCGTCATTTGGAAAAAAAAACCCATTAGTAAAGTTCTATTCATTTGCCGTAACGGCTGGTAAAAATATCGAGCAGCTAAAATCTATTAGGGAATCCTACTTCGAATTTTCAGCCGAAAGTGGACATTCCGAGCAAACTATTAAAGAAGTTGTATCAGGGCTTGATGCTCAAATTTTTGCAACCCCTAATGAGCCTGACGATATAAATGACAATCTTCGAGAATTATTCTCCCACGTAGAGAACTTTAGATTGAAGTGGTATCATATTTAAACAAAAAAACCACCGCTTCCCAGCGGTGGCTCCAAACTAACCAAAAAAAGCACACACCTATTCCTTATCCTTCGCCGTGGAAGGTTTCTTTTCAATCTTACGCAAGTACCTAGTACCCGCTTTGATCAACGCCTCTGCCTTTTCTTTTGTGAGCCTGCGAAAATCAATCCGACCGATCCGGCTTTCCAAAATCGGCGATGTGGTATTTACCACTTCGTAGCTGCCAGCAAGATCAGCTGGCAAAGAGAATTTCACTGCCATAGTCTATCCTCCGGGTGCAGGGGCTGGAAATTCCCCTTTGTAAACGAAAAGTGGCATATGGCTGAAGCCTTGGAAATTGATTCGAATACCAGGCTCGCCAGTAGGACCTACACCGGTACCGAACGTGCCCCCAGGAATGGGACGTGCCAAAATCTCCTCCGAGCCAATTTGCAACCAATCACCGCCAAAGGTGCGTTTAAACAACACGATTCCGCGGTAATTCTTAATTGCACCTGCGCTACCAAGATTCTTTGCCGACAATTGTGGCATAAAGGTTTCCAGCGTAGCTTGGAAAACACTGCTCAAAATCTCACCGTCCATCGAACCGTTCACGCCCGACTTGTCAGTCAGCACATCCAATGCAATGGGAGCCTTACCCTCCTTTAAAATGTGATCATTTTCGATCGTCACCAAGCTTTCCGCGGTCGTGCCGTCCGCAGCTGGCTTCCCCCATGTCTCTATATAAGAGCTGGGGATAAAGTAAGCCTTTTCCTGAATACCGCTGGCGTTTTCCAAGCCATCTTGAAAGCCAAGCGCGATATCCATTATACTATTATAATCCATGTTTTACGGTTTTAAAATCGTTCAACCATTATTTAATCGCCGTCAGCGCACCGCTTTCAGCCTTCACCAATGATTGCAGCAGCTTCCCATCTTCCGCTACTTGCTGTTTGGTTTTTCCGTTCACGCCGAAATTGACCACGTACTTTTGTTTCCCAACGGCGGCTATGACTTGCGCTGGTTTGCCCGTCGAAGCATCTTCCAGCTTCGCAGTAAGCTCCTCTACCACACCCTTAGCCGTAGAAAAATCTTTAGCCTGTGCGTCGTATTTTCCCTTCAATTCGGTATGAACACCCTGCAATCTGTCGTAGGCTTCTTGCGCCTCTTCAATTGTTTTAAACTTTTGCATCTTTTTATCAGTAAAAAAGTATCGAAAAGTTACCCGGCCGAAGCCGGGCAACGTTTATTAACTCATGTCGTTGGTCGAAATCACTTCCGGGTCCTGCACACCGAAACCCAGCACACCAGTCAAACCGAAGTCGATCGTGTACATCTTTTCGATAGGCCGCCATTTTTCGTAATCGCCCAGCAAGTCGGTCGCAGCAATCAGATTTTCCTTCGGCGTACAAACCAGCTGCTGGCTCCCACTCATCCACGTTACCGGCTTAAGGATGCAATTGCCATTGGACGTAGGCAATGTGACCAACTTCAAATCCTTATCGGTATACTTCGAGATATCGCCCTCGAAATCATCAAGCAACGCCTCAAAAGAAGACAAAGAGCTATACATAAAGCATTTCCTGTTTGCGCGCACTACTTCGGGAACGCCCCGGTACACAGCTTTGAACTTTGAATACGCATCAGTGGCCAACGATCCCGTTGTAACCACTTTACCCAATGCATCAGCTGTACGCAGCGTGCGGATTTTAGTCCCCAAACCCTCACAGATAGCCAGCACATCCACGTTGAGCCATTTTGCTGGGTGGGTAGCGGGCGACTGCCCCGCTGTCGTTTCGTCCAACGCACGGAAATAGTGATCTTTCTTACCCGTATTGAAGCGAACCAAATCGCCTACGTCGTAAGTAGAAGCCGGATTAAACGCGCTGAATGCCGCGCGACCTACACCATTCCAAACGGTTTGGTTATTGATTGCTGAGGCATTCTCATCAGCCACCGTTTCCAGTGTAAATTGTGCGTACGGAATCCGAGTGTTAGTAGCGCCTTCACCAGGGCCACGATCTTCCGCGAGATAGATCGTACGGTATTTTTTCGGTTCAATCGTAATATCCCGCTGCCAATCATCAACCTCCAGCACCTGCCCGCTCAATTTGATGTCGTTAGGGTTCGACTCCTCAATACCTGAGTACGGCATCGGGCCACCACTAACGGTTAGCTTATGCAGGTTCACCTTGTTTTTAACGTTAAACATGGGTGTGATATCGTTGAATACCTGTATGCCAGTTACAAAACGCCTATACAATCCCTTCGCGTATTTACCTGCATATGCAGCCAGCGCCGAAATATCCGGCGATGCCTCTGCACGGAGCACACCCGCGTTCCCTCGAGGCACCAGCCCCCCAATTAAAAACACAGCAAAAAGCACCCCCAGCAAAGCAGGTTTACCCACCGCATTCGCCACAAAGAGCGATAAAAGAGCCGTCAGCAACAAGCCGACCGCCAACCCCAATCCTTTCGAAAAATTTTTCATCTTATCCAGTTCTAAAAATTTAGCAAATCACAATCAGGGCTTACTTACCCCAAATTTGTTCATACTCCTCATCCACCGAAGTGCGGAAATTGTCCACCTCTTCCTCTTTTTCACCGGTCGGGATCACGTCATCCTTATCCGTTTTGGTAGTGGTTGTTTCAGCTGCTGGCTTACCCTTCAGCTCTGCCACTTCCGCCTTTAGCGCCTCAATGGTTGCATTGTCTTTAGTCGCCCGAGCTTCCAAATCCGTTACCTTTTTCTTTGCCTCGACCAAGTCAGTAGCGTTTTGCTCAGCAGTAGCCAGCTCACTATCCAATGCAAGCGTTACACCCTCAATCCCAGCCTCTGCGATTTCGGTGTTTACGGCATCCACTTGCTCCGCCGTCACATCACCCGCAGCAACTTTTGCCAGGGCTGTGAGTTTCGAAAATTTATTACCAAACATATTTTTCGGGTTTTGATCCTTATTCAAACCGATCATCGCGCCAACTTGATCCATCACTTTAGCCATAAAAGACTGCGATGGCTCTTCCATCCGCTCATCATACCAAGCTGCCACCTGCTCAGGGCTCATTTCCTTCACATTTTCCGGCATATCCTCAGCGTCGTAATCTTCCACCACATCGATAAAGCCCTCCGCTTTCGCTTCATCCGGCGTAAAGTAATGATCGTCGTAGTCCATGTATTCGGCCTGCACCACGTCGAGGGCTTTGCCCGTCCGGTCTGCGATCAAACCACCCAGCACATCGTCATACTTATCCATAGTGTCAGCATCCTTACGGAGCTTCCGCGCGTTCCCGTATGACCACGTGCTAACGTTGTGAATCATCATCAACGAACCTTTGGCCGCGTGTACCCGGCCCGGCTTAGCCGCCAGCAAGATCATTGCAGCCATACTGAAGGCAATACCGTCGTTATATGTATGCACTTCCTTCTTGCTCGCTTTGATAGCGTTGAAAATCGGCAAACCCTCCCATACCGAACCGCCTGGTCCATTGATATGGATATTTATCCGCTCATGCTCCTTTTCCAACGCATTGAAAGCGCGGATAAAACCTTTGGCATTCGTCTCATCCCACCAGGGACCAATCACCCCGTAGATATTTATCCGGCCAGCTTCCCCGGCTTTCGCCTGCACAACTTCAAAAAATGGACGCTTCATTTAACTCTTTTAATTCCGGCACCACCACCACGGCAGTGCCGGAAAACCAATACTATGAGAATGCAAAACTGAATAATGCCCTTAGCGGGCGAAAGGACACTACAGCGCCGGGTGCGGTTGCTCCACCCGAAAGCCATACTGGTAGTGCGGAGCACCGGTATACGTCTCACCCGTATCGCCAGCCATTACGATCGTTACCGGGCACACCGGCGAACCAATCACCCAGTAGCGGCCATTCATGTCGCGGATGCGCAGCACCGACCGCTGGCCAATGTAAGCAGCCAGCGTAGCCTCCAGCTCCGCTGTCGGGTGGTGTATACGAAACCTCCCTTGGTACGTGTAGCGCATACCGTTGTCCGTTTCCTCGCGCGTAGGCTCCAAGCTGCCTTGGGCCGGAAGTATTTCCACTTGGTTCCAGCCTTTGCCGGCTTTGAAAGCAATGGGCGCGAAAGATGAGAAATCAGTGTGGTGGGCGATCTCGATCACGTGAGCAATCGAGCCAATGTTGTCGCCGTCATGTAGTATATGAATCTTTGCCATAGCGCAAAGTGACAGCAAACGGTGTTGAAGGGAAAGGACGGGAAATAGTTGTATATTTGGATATGGAATCAAAAGAAAAAATAACTAAAGAATATCTGGTTAACAAATTAAAATGGCAGCCGGTTGATGAACCTCATATCTTGGCAATGGAATTAAAGGACGACGGAGTTATATTGGCAAACCCTAGTTATCCTGATATAGTGCTCGTAGAATTTGACGAAAACAAGTTTGTCCCGATGCAACGGTCAACTATCAATCATAAACCAAAAGTCATTTCCGATAATAATATCGAAGTGGTCGGCGATTATGATGCTTTTATAATACCGATTTTAAAAATAAAAAAATAGTCCTTTGGAAAGGCTGATATCTGTTTTCCCTTGGATATCATGGATACGATGGACATTAACCATACAACCCCAACAAAATCAGCGCTTTACATTATCCACGGCTCGTGGACACAAAAAACACCTAAAAACCTAAAACACTAATAACTAGGTAAATAACAAAACACCTAGTGTCCACAAGTGTCCACGGTTTCGGCAAAATCACCCGAAAAGCGACATTTGAGGCGGAAAATTACTGCCGAATGCACCCACCACTGGCCGATCAAAATCCTCAATCATCATTGGGATCACCAGCCCCGGCTTCCCATTTTCATCTACGCCCGTTCGCACCTCCAGCCGCTGGCGCTCGCGGTAATACCAGCGCTTCAAATTATCAAACGAAAGATGTTCCTCCTGGAAGCCGTAAAAATCCTGAAAACGGCGGATGTTATAATCAACCTTCGTATCCGGCGCGTCCGGGTGATGGCACCAGCGGTACATTTCCTGTTTGATCAACAAATCAATTGCCTCGCTAAAAAGCTTCAATTTCTCAGCGCTAAGATATCCACCATACTTCCGCAAACCCGTCTCACCCATGCATACATCATACATTTCCCCCAGGCTATGCTTCAAGCAAGGGCGAATGCGCCCCGGATCATCCTTTGCAAAAGGCTCAAACATCGATCGTAACAAGCCAGCGGCATAGTTACGATCGGAGATCAAAAGCTGCGGACCAAATTGGACCAAAAGATAACGCCTTACATGCGGCTTAACGGTTATTCTTACAATGTCGCTCATGGTATTGGGTAATTAGTACCCTCAAATATAGCTAATTATAATCAAAAACTATATAAAAAATATATTAGATAGTTTTTAACTATTTAAATATCCCGTTGGCCTTATAATGCTCTTCCAGTCTGCGCGAAAATTCAATCGTTTCCGTCATTACCTTTTGCAGATAGTCCACACGCCTCCGTAGTCCGTCCCACGGGTTCATCGGCACAAAATCATAATCATTCATGTGGCCACCTGGCTCTTTAACGAGCAACCGGAAAGCCTCATTCTGAAATTCCTGCGGTGTAAACCATTTCTTAGTACTCCGCTGGTAAATCCACCATCCGTTATCTTTTGCCATGCGCAGCGTAAGCTTCAGCTCATGCGGCACTGATTTATCAAAACGTCTAATCGTTCCATGCTCTTCCATACACACAAAATTATACTAATATTTTTAGTCTTCCCAATGTTTCGGATATCAAAGATGTAAATGTATGGACACGCGTGGACACGGATGGATAATGTTTGCGAGCGTTTTCGCGAGCTATAGCATCATAATATGTTGATTATTAATACAATCTTTATATATATAGAACGTGTGTCCACGCTATCCATGCTATCCACGCAGTTTCGCCACCCTCTTAAAAAACAACTTAGTAATTAAACTCCACCACACAAAAAAGCCCCGACCGTGTTACCGATCGGGGCCACCCCAAAGGGATTTGGGGCTATCAACCTAAACCAATGCTAAGATACAAAAAAAGCTCAATACCGAAAGTCCGTGAAGTGGATAATACCGCCTGTAAGGCTTCCGCCAAACCAAGCGCGGAAATCTTCCACCGCCAGCCCATCGTTCGCAGCTACGTATTTTTCGCTTACGCTGCTAAAACTCCCCTCATGAATAGCATTCGTACGTATGCGCACATCTTTACTCACATCCCCATATGGCAATACCATAGTTTCCTGCCACCCCATTTTTTCCAGCCGCAAAAACTCGTCTTGCTTACTATTATATGGCCTTCCAATCCAGTCACGCACACTCAGCACCGCATTCCCAGCGTTAACTTCTTCCGCCACTTTGCGCCAGTACTCCCCGGCGCGTATCGTGTGTATTTTCTTTCCTTCCAGTATCAGCTGCCGGAAGTTCGTAGGCTGGCCAGCCCGCGGGTGGCCCTTCAAAAATACCTTGCTCACCGTGAGCACGTATGTTTTCTTCTTAGTCTCCATGTATGCTATAAATAAGTGTATGCAACTCTTTATACGTAGCCTCAATTATCTCCTTTTGCGTTGATTCGTCAAGAGCTTGAAAATCGCTCTTGTGGCGGTAAACCGGTCCAATAGAATCCTTCAGCACTTTGTGATTGATGATTTCGCCGTACATCACCAGCTCCGCCCCGTCATCCTTTTTAAAGGATACACAACATTGCTTTTCAATCCTCGATACACCGCTGTAAGATAAAGTTGGCATTTTGATAAAAATTAAGTTCAAAAATTAAGTTTCAACTGGTCGCGCCGCCAGTTACGGCCATACTTCCTATTTTCGATATGCCTCGGCAAATCATACTTCAGGTGGCACGCCTGGCACAGCGCCCGCAATCGATCATCCAAAACATCCGCATTGCTCTTATCATGATCGAGGTGGGCAATCGTCAGTACCACCTTGGTCCCGTTAGCCTTTACGGTGTAGTTGGCTACCCCGCAAAACTCGCAGCAATGATTTGCCCGTTCCAAAATCCGTTGGCGGATTTCGTTCCAATTGGCCGGATATTCCGAATAATCGCAAGGCATGGCTATGTGGCGCTACAATCAAATTCGTCAGTCACCGATCGCGTAGTCTTTCGGCCATTAAAATTTTTCAAGAACCGAATAGCCATTGCACCCGTCTGAACAGCCTCCGCCAGCAAAGCCTTTTCCTCACCGCCCTCATATACATATTGCACGGCAGCCTTTACCATTTCCCCGCATTCTTCCTGTACAACAGCTGCCGCATGAATAGGATCGCTAGGCCACGCTGGGTGCTTTGTTTCAGCCCGCTCCAGCTCTTCCAGTATAGGATAAACAGGACCGACATCCATTGCCGCCAGTCGCTGGATATTCGTGGCCGACTGGTCGCGAATTTTAACCAATAAGCCCAGCGCCTTATTCATTTTTCCCACTGGCATTTCACCGTAAATACAGTCCTTCAGCCCTTCGTACAATTCGTCGAGCTTGTCAATTTCTGTGTTCAATAAATTTTCGTTCATGATATTTAGTTATTAAAAAGTGTCAATTGTTCCTTATGCTCGTAGTTCATCCAAATACATTCCTGCACCAGGCCACTACGTATATTATTCCGTTTCGAGGGGAAAGCCACCATTTCCCAATCACCATACAGCTCGCGCATCAGTCCGCAGTCATAAGATGAAATCATCACCATCCCAGTAGCCGCCCGTGCCACCGTCGCCAAGTCAATGTGATCATTATCTGTAAAGTCAAACCGGTAATCATTTTTGCTGGCCCGGCTCTCCACTGGGTACGGCGGATCCAGGTAAAAGAAAGCTTCGGCAAAATCCAGTAACGGAATCAACTCACGAAAACACCTATTTTCAATCTGCAAGCTCATCAGCCTATCCGATATCTCAATCAGTTTAGGTATACTATTCCACCACAGCGAAACCACTTCTCCCCCCCATACATCCGTTTTCGCTTTCGATAGCCGCCATCCCTTATTTTTCTGTTGGCCACCCATGCTAAACATACTTTGCCGTACACGCACGTAAAAACGCCGTGCCCGCTCAACCGGTTCGTCCACATCACCCCAGCACTCATTATATTCCTGCCGCGATATCGGTGTAAGCAAAAGCTGTGTGATCAGCTCACGCGGATAATCGCGCAGCACCCGGAAAAAATTCACTACATCGCCATTGATGTCGTTATATGTATTAATCCGGCTCAGCGGTTTATTCAGCGTAACGGCCATCGAGCCACCAAACACGTCGATAAAATGCACATGCTTCGGAAAGTACTTATACAGCCAGTCAGTCCAGGTAAGTTTTCCCCCGAAGTAGTTGAAAGCAATCAGTTTGCTTGAATCGTGTGACATTTAACCAACCCTATTAAATTGAAACAAACCCTGACTAGACGCCACCCGATTAGTAGAAATATCTCCATACGCCGGATTGAGTTCAATGATAATCCAGTATCTACCCAGTTTATCAGACACAACGGCGGTAGTACCAGCGCCCCCGAATGGATCAATCACTACCCCCCCCTGCGGACTACCAGCCTTTATGCAATCCACTATCAGCTTTTCCGGAAAAGTCGCAAAATGGGCCTCATGGAACTGGGCGGGCGATACCGTCCATACAGACCGCTTATTCCGCATCCCCGGTCCCTGCTCGCGCTTGGTCATGTGATCCCATCTAGCATTAAAACCCTCATGCCGTCTCGAATGGCCCCGCTGTTTGTCGTTGTGTTTTCCGTTAAATTTAGACGCATCTTTAAATCCAGCTCTGATACCGTTTCGCAGCTCATCCGGCACGCTTTTGTTGCTGTTTGCCACGCGCGCCTTTCTCGCCGCGGTACCGGTACCATCCACATCGTACACAGCCAGCTCTTTGATGGCTTCATGGTCATAGTAGTACTTCGGTTGCTTCGAAAGCATAAATATGTATTCATGACTTTTTGTACAGCGGTCGGTAACCGATTCGGGCATGCAATTTGGTTTGCTCCAAATAATATCTTGGCGCAGATACCACCCATCCGCCCGCAAAGCAAAAGCCAGCATCCAGGGTATGCCAATTAGATCCTTTTGCTTCAAGCCCGGCCCCATCTTTTTAGGCTGATTCTTACAAGCAATTTGGTTACCCTTACCACCCATCAAGCCCGATTTTCTGCATGCCTGTTCATCTGTCCGCTTCTTAGCGGCCGATGCATAACTATCCCCAATATTCACCCACAACGTGCCATCATCACGTAGTACACGCCGCACTTCACGAAAAACCGTCACCAGCTTATCAATATACTCTTCCGGCGTAGCCTCCATACCTATTTGGCAGGCCACTCCATAATCACGTAAGCCATAGTATGGCGGCGACGTTACGCATGTGTGCGCAATACCGTCGGGCAATTCCTTTAGCCTCGCCAAAGCATCGCCGATCAATATTTTATTAAGTTCACTCATGATATTATTCAGTTAATAGATTTCTCAAACTCCAGCCACTTTTAAACGTCGCCTTCCCTTCATCTTCCATCTCGATCATTTGTCCCAGCAGCTCCGGGTTGTGTTTCGCTCCACATTGCAGATCACCAATACACGCCAGCACACAAAACATGCAGCTCACCCGCTCGTTTCCGAAAACATACGCAGGATGGAACGGCCACCAGTCAGGCACGAGGCCATTCTGCTGGTAAAATGCCCTAGCAAACATCAAATCCGCCGACGTCATACCATACGTGGCCCACACCTGGTCAATTGAGTAATCAAATACCGGATACCAGTTTATCGTTAGCCGCTTGTCGGGGCGATAATTCCGTAGGGCTTCCGCTACCGTCATTCTTTTGTAAAACTCGCTAGTTTTACTTCCTCTAATGCTAAGTGGCTGCTTCTTTGCACGGGCTTTTGATTCCTGGGCACGTATACCCTCGGCAGATATAACAAGGTTCCCACAAGTAGTAAAGAAAACGTTTGATGGTCCACGCTTCAAATCGCTAGTGCAATAGCGGCTTTTTGCACTACTCCAAAACGGTTTGCCAGTATCCTTCAATAGTAACAAACGGCGGTACCAATAAGCCAGTAGATCCAGCCCGTCCTTACGTTTCAAAATATGCAACGGCAACGTAAACTCTTTCGCTTGCTTCCGGCACATATCAATACTTTGTGGCCACTCTACGCGTCCAAGGTCGCAATGTATCATCGAGGTAATTGGATACCCGTTTGTAGCCAGCATTTTCGTCATAGCTTGGCCATCCTTGCCACCCGACACACTGCAATGAATTTCAGCGCCTAGGGATATAGCTTTATCAATCAATAGATTTTCCATATTTAAAACCCCGCCTCCCCATTAGTCGGCGGCACATTCGTAAAAGGCAAAGCACCCTGCACCGCCGCAGGCTCTTCCGCCACCGGTTCCGCATCTTCCACCACCTCGTTATCATTCACATCCCCCCGGCTCACCTCATCGTCCGGCAATCCCATTTCGCGGTACCGCGCTTTCAGCCTATCCATATCCTCCTCACGGATCAAGTCCACGCCAAGGTCCGCATACTTAAACCGCAGCGACCACTTATACGCCCCGCCAAAAAATATCCGGTGCCGTTTCACGAAAGTTTTCGCATCGCTCATGAGGTAGCTATCCAGTGTAGACTTATCCAGTATATTCGGGTCCCGGCGTTTCTGCATCGCCTCCGTATACTGTTGGTAAATATCCTGCACCCGTATATCAATGTACCCATCACGCAACTGGAAGTGCCTATTTTCCTGCACCAGCCCAGCCGCCACCAGTTGCTCCACAATCTGCCAAAACTTCGACGTATCATCCGAGCCCCGCAATATGTGGAACTGCTCCAGCAGTAGCTGCTTACATTGCTCCTTAAAATCCGACAACTTAAACGGCAATTTCTCCACGCCCTCCACCAACTCACACGTCGCAATCATCACTGAATAATTAGCCAGCATCCGCTCATCCACATCCGCGTTATTAATCTCCCTGCTCAGCTCGCGCAGCACCCGCTCATACACATCCTTGTACTGGTCGGCAAACAGCTTCCTATGCCGCATCAATTCCACTGTAAGGTGAGATACCCCCGCCACCTCCATTTCCCGCAGCTTACGGTACCGCTCGCGCGCAGCCTCACTAAACTTCGTCTCCGCAAAGACCAGCTGTATCACCCGCGTAAACAATGCCGGCTCCACCGTAGGCATTTCCTGCCCGCTCACAATCGCCGCGCTCCGTATAGGCGTGCTCTCTGTTTGGAAAGTATTATCCTTTTTGCCACGCTCATAGCCAATACCGTCAAAAATATTCTTGATCGATTCCACAATCGGTCCCTGCAGGCTATTCTTATACTCATCCAGCCACACCAGCGCATTGCTAAACTGGGCCATTTTCCGCATAAAGCTCACCACGGTCGATTTCCCTCCCAACATAATCTGATCCTGCCCCTCGCCAAATAAACGCATCAACGACTGCACCATCGTACCCTTACCGCTTCCCCGCTTGCCATAAGGAAAAAGCATTGGAAAGCGCTGGCCATTCCGCGCAAAGATGATATCCCTAAACAGCGCCGCCATATAAAAAACCATACCCACACGACCATTGGCGCCAAATACCCTATCAAACAAAACCGCCCACTCCGAAAATCCAACCGTCCCCTCCATCAGCTTAAACTTCTTATCATTGGCGTACATATCATCCTTATCCGCAAACATTCGGCTCATCGCCGGGATAAAGTAGTTTTGCGGCTTACCGTCCACCTCATGCTCTACGATCCCAAACTCATCAACTGGCAAAAACTTTCCAGCGGCAACCACGTATATCCCATTCGCAAACGCATAGAACCCACCGCGCCGATTCCAGCCCAGCGTATCAACCAGCGCCGTAGGCTTTTCCTCCCGTTGCAGCATGTCCTGTAGGCGTATCAGGTCATGGTCAGCACCTTTAAAGATAAAATTACCCTGCCGGGCGATGATTTTCTTAAACGAACCCGCCGAAACAAAATCATCCGTGTTCACGCGGATCACCTTATCCAGCCCGAAAACATTCTTGATTTGGAGAATACGGAAAGCCACATCGTCGCTTGTGGCTACGTGGTAGATAATCCGCATTTTGAAATTTGTTATTTCCTCTTTTTTGCCCTTCAGGTTAAGCGAATAGTACGTTTGCGTTCGTCTATCCAGGTAGATGCCATATTTCAAAAAATCATCTGTCGAATCCTCATCCCCGATGATCGCTTTCGCATCAGAATGCTGCTGGGCCTCATCCAGCGTACGCGGCGCTTTAATGCTAAGCCCATAATCCTTAGCGATCGAGAAAAAACGCGTCGGGTGTTTAATCCGCTTCCGTGTGGCTAGTGCGTTCGCCCATTTCTCATCCGTTAGTTTCGCATCATAAGCCCCATTTTGAGCGCTCACCAGGTGGAACAAATCGCGCGCCCGCTCGCCAAACACCGCCAGCGAGAAAGCAATCACCTGCCAGTCATTATAATCGTCGGTAATGTCCACTTTATCCCGCGCAATTTGCTCGCCTACCCATTCCGCCCGCTTAAAATCCTGATTCAGCTTATGCCGCCGTTGTGCCTCCTCTTCCAATTCGTCACCCTCCCCAGCGGCCCCATCAAAAGGGAGCTCATCCGCCCCCTCGGCAGGTTCCGCCACCACCGGTGCCGGCGGATTATACACCTTCGCTTTCCCATTGTAATAAGCATCCGGGTCCCAGCTCACAAAGCAAGCCCGTGCCACATCCTTCACCCCCTTATCAGCCGGAATATCAAAATTATCCGCAAAAAACGCCTTCAACCCCTCAAAGCTCTCCTCATGCTTAGTAGGCGATATCCGGCAAACCACCTTCAGGCCCTCCCCACTGGGCGATATGAAAGCCGCCGCCACAAAATCCACCTCCGGCAGCAACTTGCGCAGCTCCGCGAGCCTTTCCACGGCCACCCCGTCAAAATCAATACAAATCAGCCCGCTATGCTTCACCAGCGCGTCGTTGGCCCGCTTCTTAAACACCCCGCTAAAACAAAAATAATCCAGCGAGTTTTTCAGCACCTTCGCCGCCACCGGGTCGGCAATCCCACGCAGCTGCTCCACCGTCTCGCGGTAGTCATCTTTGCGTATCTTATCAATAGCCTGTTTCAGCGGATAGGAGCAAAGCGGTTTCGTGTTTTTTATCGGTCCCCTAAAAAAAGAAAATTCAAGCATCAGCAAATCAGTTAGTCATGTTTAGTAATCTCGTGGTACCGCTGCAAAAACAGCGCTTTCACGCGGTCAATGGTTAGGCTCTGTACCGTATCATCCAGCACCTTATGCTCCCATTCAAATTCCAGCGACGATTTATCCAGCGCCTTCACCATCGGGTCTATCCGGTACGGGTCAAACCCAAACTTTCGGCCTATAGCCTCCATCAGCGTAGCCTCTACCTTCAGGTAGTCCGGCATCGCCCGCTTTATCGGCGTCGGCATATCACCAATGTACGCCTCGCTGGCATCGTGCAGCAGCGCCTGCAGCTTCAAGTGTTGGGGTACCATGTCAGCAATGAAAACGCAGTGCTCCGCCACCGTGTGGAAAGATTTCGTATGCCCACCAAATCGGCACCGCATCGCCAGCCCATGCGCAATATCCTCAATGCATATTTGGTGGGGCTGCGGGTCAAACACATCAATGTATAGCCCGCTATACGTGCGTATGGCCGAGCCAGTGCCAAAAAGCGGTGCACTATGCACCACTTCCTTACCAGCTACCACTACCATTGCTTTGTGCAGGTTGCGTGTTACCATTCGGTTCATGCAGCGTCAAGTCCCCCAGCCGCGCGCTGATCAACCAAATATCTTCCCCTGTCTCGCGCTTCTGAAACCTTTTGCTGTCCACATATACCACCACCTCCACACGCTTTTCGTGCAGGTTAGTGTTTAAGCCCATCTTATCAATCCTATCGTTAAAGATGTCCAGCTGCCACTCCTCATCCTGGCCCTTCTTATCGCCAAACCCATCCACATACCCCGGCACAAAAAGAATTACCGATTGGCGCCTGCCTGCCGACTCCCCACTGCCATAATTTACCACCGGCATCACCCGTTTTACGATGCCCTTCAAATTGAACTTTGCCATGATTATTGATTTTTATAGATTAGAAAAATAGATTACCCAATAATGGGGCGGCACTAATCACCGCCCCGGTCAATCCGCCGATACGGCATATCAGCATCACGAATGCGTTGGCACCGGTGCCGAATCCTTCAAGTAGTTGCCACACCACTCCACAATAGGCATTATCACCTCCTGGTAGTGGTGTCTAAAGCGCGAGAAAGGCCCCGGCGCAAGCTCCTCAATCAGATCACTATCAGCCACCACCTTCGCGCACAGCGCAGGCAAAGTGCTCTCATAGCCCCCCATCAGCATAAACAGCAGCTTATCCACCGCATTCTGCGCCCGCGCATGCCTAGCGCCGGTCATCAGCACCACCGCCTTACTGCGCTGCAATACAAAGCCCCTCAGTTGCTCAAAAATGTACTTCCGCGCCTGCACCGTCCACACCGTCACCGCATGGTCCGTGCTCATTACCGGCACCACTCTTTTTGGCAGGTGCGCCCGTTTCGGGTATTCCAATATCAGTACCCGTTGTTTCGTGTCAAGATGTCCTGTCAGCATAACTATTTGATTTTCAAATGTTGTTTAACGTCCTTCATAGCTTTCTCCAGCGCAGGTATGCGCTCCAAATTCTCATATCTCGCTTTTATTACCACGGCCTCGCCCATCACAAACATCACCGCCAAAAACCTATCCTTTTCCGCCACTACACCCACAAATCGCCTACGGCCAAAAACCTCACGTATCTCCATGTGCCGCAGCCCTGAAAACACTGAGTGGCCCACTCCATGCTCCACAAGCTCGTATATCGTAGAGTCGCCCTTGTCAGACCAGTAGCCTAGTTTTTCTCGGAAAATCACCCCCGGTTTAAATTCTCTTCTTTTCATAGTATTGGTTTTTTAAAACTTACAATAGGTTTTTCTGTATGGCAAAGGCAGATATCTCCAGCTTACTGCTAAAGCCACATTTCTGCTGTATATTCTGCACATGGCTCTTTACCGTCTCCTCACTGATCTTTAACTCATCAGCTATCTCGCAATTCGCTTTTCCCTGCCCGGTCAGCTTCACCACATCCAGCTCACGCTTCGTCAGGTAGCCATTAGCCACCTTTATCGCCGGGCAAAGCTTGCCCTCCATCGAGCAGCTACCACGCTTGCCGCAGTCAAAGTATTCCGTATGCTCAATGCGCCCATCCGGCGATATATCCGGCTCCGAGTCAAACCCGCCGAAACGGCAAAGTATGTACTGGCGCAGCATTTCCTCACGCGTAGTCAGGTCCCACGCTACCAGCGCCCGTATCGCTTCCGGGTGCCTCGCCAAGTCATCATCAACTATTGCCAGTATTTGGTCGGGTATTTGGTCAAAGGGTAGGGGAGTGCCACTATGCAGGCACCAAATTTCGCCTTGGTGGTAAAAGAACTCCACCCCCTTATCCATAAGCCCCGCTGGCAAACGTTGGTTTAACGGCTTCCCAGTCATGCCAAAGCAGCAATTTTGTTTTCCATTTCAGCCGCCTGCGCGCGCGCTTCCTCAACAACTTTCAGCGCTTCCTCAACTATTTTCATGTTTACGTTTTTGGTTTTTCCATTGAGAGCCTTACTAACCGCACTTTGCTTTAAATTAAGCCGCTCCGCAATGGTGTTGATCGCTCCTGAAGGCAAAACAGCTCGTAGTGCTTTCAGAGATTTAGTACTTATTTGGGATTTCATAATCACTATTTAAATATGAATTTTGATTTCACAAATATGAAATTCATTCACTGAATATGCAAATCAAATTCACATTTAAGGAATATTTTATTCATACAAAACTGATTATGAGTGAAATAAAATTTCATTTATTTGTGATATGAAAGAACCGATTGGCGAGATTATACGCGAAAGCGTTAAACGATCCGGACTCACGCAAGAAGAGTTCGCAAAGGAGATGGGAATGACACTTAGGAATTTAGCCAACCTATTCAACAAACAGCGCCTTCCGATTGAGCAAGTTGTTAGGGCTTCTAAGATACTGAAAGAGGATTTCATAGAACGTTACACGGACATTCTTTACGACGAGGACCCCGGATTATCCGCCATTAGGCAGGCACCGGTACTTCGAGAACCCGCGTCAGGATATGAAGCCACAGTTCATAAAGAGCCGATACTCACTTTTTCATTAAACATCAAAGGTGAAGCTGGGAAGATTTCAGAAAAATTCCCTGAACTATTAAACGTAATTAAATCAGAAACCGAAGCCAGGGGGCTTCAACTCGGATAACCCAAAACTACGCACAATGGATTTTATAGCTATCGACTTCGAAACCGCCGACGAAACACGTTATTCGCCGTGCCAACTTGGTATTACCACTGTTCGTTGCGGAAAGGTAATTGAAAATAAAAAGTGGAACATCAAACCAGCGTGCTGGCCCGATTTCAATCCTTTCAACATATCTGTTCACGGAATCGAACCGGATCAAGTTGCCAACGCACCTACTTTCCCCGACCTGTGGCCCGAAATCGCTCCGTATTTTCAAGATACCACCATAATTGCCCACAATGCGGCATTTGATGTGGATGTATTACGACAAACACTAGATTATCATAGAATGCCCATGCCAAGCTTTGATTTTGTATGCAGTTACTGTATATCTAAGCAAGCATGGCCACATTTTGGCGCATATTCGTTGCCATTACTTTGTAATCGGTTGGACATTAAGCTTACAACCCATCACGATGCGCAGGCAGATAGTTTAGCGGCTGCTCAAATCTTTCAAAAAATTGTAGACCAGTATCATATTACCGGCCTGCCATCCGTAGCGCTTAACTTTAAAATACGCATCGGCACCTTATCGGAAACCTTATACATAGCGTCCAATACCGTAAGGCAATACGATAATAAAAAACGCGATATGTCACGCTTCGTACCAACGCTAGGCAAAGAGGATACAGAATCTGTCTTTTACGGTCAAAACGTCGTGTTTACCGGTAAGTTATCATCTATGCAACGCGAATTGGCATTGCAGACAATCGTAGATATCGGCGGCTACGTATCTGAAACCCTCACAACCTCTACAAATTTTCTTGTGGTTGGCCAGCAAGACACCGCTATAGTAGGAATTTCCGGCATGAGCGGCAAACAGAAGAAGGCTATTTCGTTCGCCGAAAAGGGGCATCCCATTGAAGTCGTTAGCGAACAGTTTTTTTTAAACAATATATAAATCCGCATTTATGAAAAAATCAATTATCCTGGCGCTAGTGGCGCTGCCCCTTCTTGCTATAAGCCAAGAAGCCGAAAAGAAAACCGACGATTCTAAACTAGCTGAATTTTCCGCTAAAACAGGGACATTGATCCAAAAACAGCACACCGATATCGGCAAACTGGCATCTGTTAAATTTGAATCAGCAGTAATTACTAATCTCATTACGGGCGAAGTTCTAAAAGGTCTGAGACTCGAGAAAACATCTTCCAAACAGTACGGCCGGGATGCCTATGCATTTATAGATGCCGATGAAATTGATGGTTTACTAAAATCCATTGAAATCATCCGCGATAAAGTAATACCATCCACCCCCACGGCATACACAGAAGTCAGTTTTAAAGGCCGATCAGGATTTGAAGCAGGGTGTTTTTTTAATGATAAATCAGAATGGCGATCCTATCTACAAGTAGATAAATATAATTCGGATTCGGTTGTATTTTTTAGCGCAAACGAATTGAATGAACTTAAAGCATTATTAGAAAAAGCAAAAGCAAATATCTCAATATAATGAACGATTTAGAAACCCTAGCGGACATCAAAGCAGCTCAGCATGTCATCATCATGCAGCTCGCTTTCATCCGGCACCAGCTGGATCCAAGTCGCGAAGTAGAAGACTACGCGAATGAGATATTAAAGAACAAACGCGAAGAGCAAAACCGCATTTTAAACGAGTTGATTAGGGGTGAAAATTAAGGCCCGTTGGCCACACCCCTTGTAAGACACTGATTTATTGCCGCGTTAGGAAGCGCGAAAAGGCCCAGCGGGATCACTTCTTGGGACAAACGTGATAAATCCATGTTTGTCCCTTTTTTTGTCCTTTAAGTTGTTGTTAATCAAAAAGATAATCTGTATGGTTTCATTGACCTTTGCGGTTCGATGTCTTGTGCCGTCAAACTCCAAAATAGGGGAACAGTAATCCGTTTTTCCGCCGACGTCTGCCCCTACATTGCTGCCCGACATACCCGTTCACCGTAGAAGGATACCATGGTCGCAACAAGATCCGCCATAAATGTAGTACGATTTTATTCATGATTAGTAATCAGCGCACTTTTTTTGCGTGGACCATGCGGTCAGCACCTTGCATGTCTTGATAAAGATTGACGTTCTCTAACCCTTTTTTTTGAAATAGGTCGACCACATCACGGCCGTAACTGCGGTTTATTTCGACATATAAATCGCCCCCCGACCGCAGGTGCTGCAAGGCGAACGCTGCGATATGCTCATAAAATAATAGTGGCGCGCTTTCTTGTACGAAAAGCGCCCGGTGAGGTTCATGTTCCATCACATTACGGTGCATATCGACTTGTTCTGCAGTTGTAATATACGGTGGGTTGCTTACCACAATGTCAAATCGCTGTTCGTTTTGGAAAACGAATTCCCACTCCAATATGTCTGCATGGATGAAATCGATGTTTTCTGATTGATTTTGTGCATTCTGTCGGGCGATCTGCAGCGCATCCGCCGAAATATCGAGCGCACACACGTGCGCCTTGGGTATGGCTTTTTTCAAAGCAATGGCAATACATCCGCTTCCGGTGCCGATATCTATAATACGGAGGGGAGCTAATGTGGAATTCGAGTGCTGGTTCGCGATCAGATGTACCAGTTCTTCGGTTTCAGGCCTCGGAATCAACACGGATTGATTGACGGCGAGTTTCATTCCCATAAACCAAGCGTGTCCTAAGATATATTGGATGGGCTTCGCGCTTTGAAGAGCTGATAATGCCGATATCAACCAAGCGGTGTCGTCTTCGCTCAACGTGGTGTGGCGGTTCAATAAGTACTGTGCTTTCGACCAACCGAATCGATCTTCAACCAATAAGTAACAAAACTGCTTGATTTCGTCTGCACTATACAAATCAGCCAGATCATCCCTGAATCGTTGCTCGATTTTCGATAAAGATTGCATGAATACAAACATACGCTATATGGCCGGGTTGACCAAACGATAAAACGATACCTCCGCTTACCAGTTGCTTACCTCTCGTTTACCAGTCGCTTACCACTGGTTTACCTCTTCCTTAGTACTGCTTTACTGCTCACTTACCAATTCCTTACCTAATCTTTACCATTTTCTTACCAATCCTTTTCCTTACCAAACCTTTACCAATTCCTTACCAAAGGGGTAAATAACAGGTAAACGCGAAGTAGAAAAAAGGTATGCAAGCAGTTAATGAGGTTTAAGGAAGTACCCCACCATACTTTGGTAAAAAAGGAAAAAGACAGTACCCTAAGGGGAAACTGTAGGGTGATTTTGCTCCACGTTTAGGGAAAGAGCCAATAAAAAAGAACATTTTTAAGTAAGTTTGCCTCATGCAGGAACATGAAGTCTACATGCATCGTTGCTTGGAGTTAGCCCGGCTGGGTATGGGGTCGGTTAGTCCCAACCCGATGGTAGGTGCCCTGTTGGTTCATGATGGAAAAATCATTGCAGAAAATTACCACCGGCGATTCGGTGGCCCGCATGCTGAAGTACTTGTAATCGAAAAGGTACTCAGCAGGTACGGCGAAGGCGCCGAAGCGATTTTCCGTAACTCAACCATGTACGTGAGTCTGGAACCTTGTGCCCACTACGGAAAAACGCCTCCTTGTGCAAGGCTGTTGGCGGAACATCAGATCAGAGAAGTGGTCGTGGCCTGCCGCGATTCATTCGACCAGGTGAATGGACGGGGCATAAGCTTGATGGAAGAGGCGGGAATCCATGTTGTCGAAGGGGTATTGGCGGAAAACTCACGTTGGTTAAACCGTCGGTTCAATACACGTGTGGCTAAGCAACGGCCCTACGTGATCCTGAAATGGGCCCAAACGGAGGACGGATACATGGCACCGGTAGACGGCACTCAACAATGGATCTCTGGTGTTGAAGCCCGACAATTAGTACACCGCTGGCGGAGTGAAGAGGATGCGGTATTGGTGGGTACACGGACCGCGCTTGCGGATAATCCGCAACTCAGTGTGAGGGAATGGCAGGGGAGGAACCCTAAACGGGTGCTCATTGATAAAGACCTTGCCGTTGGGCCGACCGCTCACTTACTCGATGGTAGTGTAGAAACGATTGTGTTCAATGCCTCGCGGGCTGATTGGGTAGGAAATACCAAGTACATCGCCCTAGAGAATTTTGATTGGTACCTGCCTCAGAATATCTTATTTCAGCTTTATCTGATGGACGTTCAATCGGTCATCATAGAAGGGGGGCGCAAAACGCTTGACTGCTTTATCGATGCAGGGCTATGGGATGAGGCCCGCGTATTTACGGCGCCCCAGGTATGGGGCGCTGGCATAACAGCACCGATATTGCATGCTGCGAAAGTATCCAGTCAGCAAGTCAACGCCGACCGGCTGCATATTTATTACCATAACGATTAGAACAGTTAAGCTAGTGGATTTTTACATCGCCGCCATTATTCAAGCCATGTGTTTTGGTCCACTGGTTGTAGGGCTCTTCCTATCGATGAAGATTTTTAACATCCCGGATATTACCACAGATGGAAGCTACACATTGGGCGCTGTCATTTCGGCAGTTGGGCTGTCTAACGGATATCCACCGCTGGTTACGCTCCTTTTTGCTATGGGCGGTGGCGCATTAGCGGGTTGCTGTACGGCGTTGGTCCACACCTGGCTACGTATACATGCGCTGTTGGCCGGCATCTTGGTGATGACCGCGCTTTATTCTATCAATTTAGTGCTCTTAGGACGATCCAATATGCCGCTATTGGATTATCCTGATGTATTCAGCCAGCTAAGCGTGTTTAGCAGCACGGATCACAATACATTGTCCGTATTAATGGTGTTTGTGATTGCCTTGCTATTTGCCATGAGTTATTTGCTGCGTAGCGATTTTGGTATTGCACTGCGTGCCACGGGCGATAGTGAGCCCATGATTCGGGCACAAGGGGTAAACACCACCCGGATGAAGGTGTACGGTTTAGCCCTTTCCAATGCGCTTGTGGCCTGGAGTGGCGGACTGATGGCGCAATTTCAGGGTTTTGCGGATATCAACATGGGTATCGGTATTGTAATTAGTGGACTGGGGGCCGTGATTATTGGCGATACGCTAATCAACTTTATGAAACTACGTGCCATGTTACCTATGCTGCTGTGCATCGTGGTAGGAGTAATCCTCTTCCAATTGATGCTGGCATTGGCGCTCAGCGCAGGTATCAATCCCAGCCTGTTGAAACTCGCCACCGCATTGTTAGTACTCGCTATCGTGGCCTTACCCCGCGTGGGGGGCGTATTACAATTAGCCAAGCGTTAGATATAAAAACAGGAATGCTTCAGCTTCAACATATTACCAAAACATTCAACGCCAACAAAGCCACTGAGGTTATTGCTGTACAGGACCTTACGCTCCGGCTGGAGCCACAGAGTTTTACCGTGCTTGTGGGCGCCAACGGCTCGGGAAAGAGTACGCTGCTAAACCTGATTGCGGGCAGCGTTTATGCCGATAAGGGCCATATATTATTGCATGGCGACCAAATCCAACGATTGCCCGATTACCGACGTAGCAGGTGGATAGGCCGCGTGTTCCAAAATCCGTTGTTGGGCACCGCGGCGTCGTTGAGTGTTTTAGATAACTTCCGGATGGCCGCCCTGCGTAGATCGACAAAATGGTTGAAATTGGGTACAGGCGTTGTATTTCGAAAGCACGTGGCAGAAAAAGTGGCCCGATTGGGTATGGGCTTGGAAGATAAGCTCGCGCAACCCATGGGAACATTAAGTGGTGGGCAACGGCAGGCCCTCACATTGTTGATGACCGTAATGACCGATGTTGACGTGTTACTGCTTGACGAGCCATCGGCAGCACTCGACCCTCGTTCTGCACGGGAAGTGATGGAAATTGCCAACCGACTGATAGCCGAAGATCACCTTACAGCGCTGCTTGTTACCCACAACATCAACGAGGCCCTCCGCTACGGAAACCGGCTCATACAGATGGAAAACGGAAAAATTGTTAGGGATTACGATGCTTCAGCTAAACGCGTGCTTGACCATGGTGCTGTGATATCGTGGTTTGATTATTTCTAATCAAATTCCTACCTTTGGTCAGCATTACCTATAACCATGCTATATGACCTTATCTGAAGATATATTGCATTTTGTATGGAAATACCAGTTGTTTACCGCGCAAGACCTGTGCACACGGTCGAGTAAGCCGATCCGGGTCATTCAGGCGGGCACCCACAACCACGATGCGGGTCCGGATTTTATGGCCGCACGTTTGGTTATCGGAGGTGTCGAGTGGGGTGGCAATGTTGAGATCCACATTCGGGCCTCTGATTGGGATCGGCATAGGCACCATCAAGATAAAGCCTATAACAACGTTATTCTGCATGTGGTTTACGAATACGATAAACCCGTCCACCGGGCAGATGGTACATTAATCGAAACATTGGAATTAAAACCTCGAATATCTGCCACGATTTTGCCGAGATACCGGGAACTTATGAGTGGAATGTGGTGGATCCCCTGTGAAAAACGAATACATCAAGTGCCGTCGTTTCACTTATCACAATGGCTATCCCGCTTATTGATAGAGCGTTTTGAAAACAAAATTTCAGTCATCTACGAAATACTGGGCCAGCAGCGCGGTAGTTGGGAGGATGCATGTTATATCTGGATGGCACGGAGTTTTGGGTTCAAAGTAAATTCCCAAGCCTTCGAACAGTTGGCGCGCAGCCTACCCCAGTCGGTAATTGCCAAACATAAACATAGTCCGTTGGCGGTAGAAGCCTTGTTTTTCGGGCAAGCGGGGATGCTAGAAGGTTTGGCGTTCGAAGATACCTACCCGCAGGCGCTGCAAGGAGAATATGCCCATCTACGGCGATTACATTCATTACGGCCGATGGATGCCGCAACATGGCGTTTTATGCGTACACGCCCGGGTAATTTCCCGACAGTCCGCATCGCCCAGTTTGCGGCCCTATGTTTACGTTCCACGCAGTTGTTTGCCGCCATTACCGGCACTAAAGAAATCCGTCCGCTAAAAGCGTTTTTTGATGAGCTGCCGATAAACCCTTATTGGCTGAAACATTATCGTTTTGATGAGCCATCCTCACCGTCCGGGAATCAACTCGGAGAACGGTCGGTAGACACGTTGCTTATCAATGCCGTTGCGGGCATAATATTTGCCTATGGTAAATATATTGGTAAAGAAACGTATATTTACCGGGCTATTGCCTTGCTTGAGGAACTAAAAGCGGAAGATAACGCGGTTTTGACTCGTTTTTCCGCATTGGGGGTTAAGGCGGCACAGGCTGCCGAATCACAAGCTTTGTTACAAATGAAAGCGTTTTACTGCGACAAGAAGAAATGTTTGGATTGTGGGGTTGGGTTGCAGTTGATCAAACACGATGAATGATGGTAAAGCGAATTCTCTTGTTTTTCGAACAACGATCCTTTGGGGTATGTACCTATATTGGCGAACGTCTGGGTATCTCTATTTCCAAACTGCGGTTATTCTTTATCTATACATCTTTTCTTGCCGTAGGCTTTCCGATCATCTTTTATTTTTTAGCCGGAATTGTATTGGATTTCCGCAATTACATCAAACGCATGCGCCACCGGCTTTGGGATGTTTAAGGGTGTGGTGAGGTAGCCAGCGGGTTAGTTAGACTTTTAGTATACTGGCAATTTCTATATGTCCTTTTTCACCTGCTAGGTCTGATGCGGTTTTGCCCATTTCGTTTTTGACTTCCACCAGTGCGCCGTTTTCCAGCAAAAGGATGATGAGGTCGATATTGCCGGTTTGCGCCGCAAGGTGTAATGGACTCATCCGCGAAGTTTGTAATACGTTTACTTCCCCGCCGGCCTCGATGAGCATTTTAGCAATACCATCAAAGCCAGAACCGACGGCAGCGTGTAGTGGATACACGTTGTAGCCATTTTTGGAGTGGGCATTGGGATCGGCACCCTTTTCCAGTAAAAAGCGCACAATATCTTCATTTCCGAAATGTGTTGCCATACCCAGAGGGGTAAATCCATGGGCCGAAATCAGCTCCAGCGTTTGAGGGCTATCTTCTACCATTGCTTGTACTTGCTCAAGCAGGTTAGCTGCTGCTGCTTCGTGGATGCTCACCTCGTTGATATGCTTGAGCAGCACTTTGACAATTTGAGGTTTGTTGTAATAGCAGGCTAACAGAAGTGGAGAGATTTCGTGACTCGTTCTTTGGTTGCAAAGTGCGGGATTCCCGTTCAGCAAATCGTCAATGGCAATACTGTCGCCGGTCTCAATATATTCTTCCAGTAAACTAAGACTCATTTTTTTATTTTGGATGGTCAACAACTAAATTACAAGGACGAATTAACTAAAAATTTATCAAACCTGCATGAGCTGTCACTTAAAAGAATATGAATAAAACATAGTGCCGACATATCGTTGTAGTATTACGTCTACAAAAACGCTTTTTACGTGTTTATTTGTTTGGTATACTCAATCTTTGATGTACTTTTGTAATGCCCTCCCAAAGGGCATGTTTTTCATAGGTAGATGTAGGGTCGAATATTCAGTTATTCGGCCCTTTTTTATTGCAATTCCCCTAAGCCAAAAAATGTTAAAAAATGTGAAATTATTTTTGAGAAAATAGTGATTTTATACATTTGCCTGTACTATTTATCATTTCTAAATAAGTCAATTTTCTTATGTTAACACGTGCCATTACTTTACCAAAAGTTATCGTTTTGCTATTGGTGTTGTGCGGGGTGGTTCCCATTCCGTGTGTGCAACGCGTTACCGTTGCACAATCATTGTCGCTTTACACACCCTACACTAAAATTTCGGTGCCGCCGGGTGAATCCATTGACTATTCGGTCGATGTAATCAATAATAGCGGGAGTATCAAGAATGCCGAGCTCGCCGTTTCGGGGTTGCCCGAAGGATGGGCTTTTGAACTCAAGTCGGGCGGATGGGCAATAGAGCAACTTTCCGTACTGCCGCGGGAGAAGAAAAATGTTTCCTTTAAGGTACAAGTGCCTTACAAAGTTGAAAAGGGTACTTATCAGTTCCGCCTCGCAGCTAGCGGTGCTGGCAGTCTGCCGCTTACGGTCGTGGTGTCTGAACAGGGTACCTTTAAATCCGAGTTCAATACCGATCAGGCCAATATGGAAGGAGCGGCCAATTCAACATTTACGTTTAATGCCACGCTACGTAATCCCTCCAGTGAAGAGCAGGTCTATGGGTTGCGGGCCCAGGTGCCGCAAGGATGGAATGCACTGTTTCGGGCGAACGGCAAGCAGGTATCGTCTGTAAAGGTGGAACCCAACCAAACCCTGAATGTGACCATCGAGCTCGATCCGCCCGATCAACTCGGTATCGGTAAGTATAAAATTCCGGTGGTAGCTTCCGCAAGCGGTATGACTTCCAACCTTGAACTTGAAGTCGCCATAACGGGTTCATACAGCTTGGAGCTCTCCACGCCAACGGGCAGGCTAAGTACCTCAATTACCGCTGGTGGTGATGAAAAACTGGAGCTTCTTGTGAAAAACACCGGGTCGGCGCCGCTGAAAAATGTAGAAATGAAATCATCGGCACCCGTAGACTGGACCGTTGAATTCCAACCTGCCAAAATCGATGTGATCGCACCCGGCCAGCATGCGCAAGTAGTTGCGACCATCAAAGCGAGTAGAAAGGCCATAGCCGGCGACTATGTGACCGATCTCGAAGCTAAGACTGCAGAGAAGACGGCTACGGCCTCATTGCGCGTATCCGTACGTACGCCGATGCTCTGGGGATGGTTGGGTATCCTGATCATTCTTGGCGCTCTCGGCGGTATTTATTATTTGTTCCACAAGTATGGAAGGAGGTAACCGTGGGGCAATCGATTATTGAACTTAAAGGGCTTACCAAACAGTACGGCGATTTCACTGCTGTAGATAACCTCGATCTCTCGATATACAAGGGGGAGATTTTTGGGCTGCTTGGCCCGAATGGTGCCGGCAAGTCAACAACCATTCTGATGATGCTGGGACTTACCGAGCCGACATCGGGTGCCGTGCATGTTTGTGGAATAGATGCAACGACAAATCCCATCGAAGTGAAACGTAGGGTGGGATATTTACCGGATGACGTGGGTTTTTATGAGCATTTAAGCGGTCGCGAAAACCTGTTGTATACGGCACAGCTCAATCGCCTTTCGTTGCGTGACGCGGCTTCGCGTGTAGACCATCTTTTGGAACGTGTGGGGCTGCGGCAAGCTGCAGGGAAAAAAGTAGGCAAATACTCAAGAGGAATGCGGCAGCGGCTTGGTTTGGCCGATGTACTGGTGAAGAACCCAGAAGTCATTGTCCTTGACGAACCTACCTTGGGAATAGATCCCATCGGTGTACGCGAGTTTCTGGAGCTTATTGTGGTGCTAAGCCGCGAAGAGCAGATAACCGTTTTGCTGTCTTCCCATCACCTGCATCAAGTACAACAGGTGTGTAATCGGGTGGGCATATTTGTAGCTGGTAAGCTCTTGGCAGAAGGGAATGTTGCTGACTTATCACGGACGTTGTTTTCGGATAAAGAACCGTATATCATAGAGGTCGGTATCCACGTGGCCGATTTGGATGACGACCGTGTACAGATTGAAACGCTTAAATCGATCTTACGCAAATTAAGCCACGTGGTATCTGTAACATTTGAAGAAGATAAATTGCGTGTTGGCAGTGTGGAAGATATCAGTGCAGATATAGCAAGGATGGTCGTCAATGCTGGGTTAGGTCTCACTTCACTGACGATGAAGGAATATGGTTTGGACGATATTTATACGAAATATTTCGAAGGAGGCGAAGTGTATGGGAAAATTGCATGATGTGGTCAACGGGTTAAAAAACAACGTGTTATTAACTAAAATGAGCGATCTCGCAGACCGACTTTTCACGAAGGCGAACGACCGGAATGCGCAACGGGCTATTCATCCTTTTTGGATAATTGTTCAAAAGGAAATATCCGATCATGTACGTAGCTGGCGTTTCAATGTACTGTTGTTCCTTATCCTGTTGACCTGTTTCGGCTCGCTTTATACATCTATTACCAATTTGGTAGGCGAGCTTTCGAAGCCCAACACGGAAGATCGGTTCTTTTTTTTGAAACTGTTTACGCTATCCGATGGTTCCTTGCCACCCTTCCACGTGTTCGTTGGCTTTCTTGGACCGCTATTGGGTATCGGCTTAGGTTTCGATGCCATTAATTCCGAGCACAATTCGGGTACGTTGAGCCGTATCATATCGCAGCCTATCCACCGTGATTATTTGATCAATGCCAAGTTTGTCGCTGCGTTAACAGTAATCAGCGTCATGTTTTTTGCGCTGGGTTTCTTGGTCATAGGTTTTGGGATGTTTATAATCGGCATCCCGCCAACAGCAGAAGAGTTTTTGCGGATTGTTTTTTTTCTGTTACTGAGTGTGTTGTATGTCGCGTTTTGGCTCAATTTGGCCGTATTTCTATCCATTCGGTTTCGACAGGCCGCAACTTCGGCACTTACGGCAATAGCAATTTGGCTGTTTTTTACCGTTTTCTACCAGTTAATAGTCAATCTAGTCGCTAGGGCAATGGCGCCTCCCGAGATGGCATCGCAACAACAACTGTTGGGGTATCAGCAATTTATTGTTAATCTGATGCGTGTGGTACCAAGCCAGTTGTATACAGACGCCACCACTACCTTATTGGTGCCATCTGTAAGAAGCTTGGGCCCGCTTACCATGCAGCAAGCCTATGGGGCTATCCCGAGCCCATTGCCGTTAGGCCAAAGCCTGCTGATTGTGTGGCCGCAGCTTACCGGGCTTATCGCAGCGACAGTCGTATGTTTCGCATTATCATATATTTCGTTCATGCGAAAGGAAATTCGCTCACGGTAGCTCGGCGTGCACGAGTTGCAATTACCCCCTGATTTAAGTATGTTTGGCAAACTTTCATAATGATGAAGCGGAAGATTGTTGTTGCCGTTACGGGGGCTAGTGGTTCCATTTACGCCAAGGTATTGCTAGATAAATTGGTGGCACTTGATAGCCAATTGGACACGGTGGCGTTAGTGATGTCTGATAATGCTCGAGATGTATGGCAATTTGAGTTAGGCACTGATAATTATACGGGATACCCCTTTAAGCTATATGAGAAAAACGACTTCTATGCGCCGTTTGCGTCGGGATCCGCCAGGTTTGACACGATGATAGTGTGCCCATGCTCCATGGGTACGTTGGCACGTATAGCAAATGGAACATCCTCCGATTTAACCACACGTGCTGCAGACGTGATATTGAAAGAGCGGCGTAAACTTATTTTGGTGCCACGGGAAACACCATTGAGCGCTATCCATCTCCGCAATATGCTCACCGTTACCGAAGCGGGGGGTATCCTATGCCCAGCAAGTCCCTCGTTTTACAGCCTGCCAAAGAATACCGAAGACATCGCTGCCACCGTAGTTGACCGGGTACTGGGCTTGGTAGGTTTTGAATTGGGTGGCTATGAGTGGGGGCAATAATAAATTCTGAAAATAAATAGTTTCCATTACGGTGGAATTTGTACTTTTGTTGGTTAATGAATGTGCACGCCGCCATAAGTCCATTAAAAATCAACTTTTCAGTCTACTCAACACCCTTTTTGGCTTTTTACGATATCCATGGATAACCTACTCATCAAGTCTGCCAATATAGTTTTTCCCGGCACGCCATTTTATAACCGTGAAATGGACGTGTTGATCGAAGACGGGATGATTACCAAAATTGCAGCGCGTATCAAGGCTGATGGCAATCGATACACCGTTGTAGATGGGAAGGGCCAATACTTGGCGCCCGGCTTTTTCGACATGAACGTAAATCTCGGTGAGCCGGGGTTAGAAACGAAAGAAGACATCGTGTCGGGGTGTGATGCTGCTGCCGCCGGTGGGTTTACAGCGGTAGCTGTCCGACCGAACACACACCCGCCGCTGCATAGCCGCTCGGAGATTGCCCTTATTGTAAATCGTGCGAAGTCGCTACTTGTCGATGTGTATCCAATTGGTACGCTGAGTAAAAAGCGTCAGGGCGAGGAACTGGCTGAATTGTATGATATGAAATTGGCAGGAGCCGTAGCATTTGGCGACGGCGACAAACCTGTGCAACAAGCTGGGTTAATGAGTAGAGCGCTGTTGTACACCAAAGGATTCGACGGCCGCATCATATCCTATGCCGAAGACGTGTCTGTAGCTGCGGGGGCGAAGATGAATGAAGGGGAAATGAGTACTTACCTCGGCATGCGCGGCAACCCGAATCTGGCGGAGACACTCATGGTAACCCGCGATTTATACCTCGCAGAATACAATAATGCACCAATCCATTTTTCTACCATCAGTACGGCGGAAAGCGTAGACCTGATCCGCCGAGCGAAGGCCAAGGGCATACAGGTTACTTGTGAGGTGGCAGCCCACCACCTGGTGATGACGGATGAACTGGTAATCAGCTTTGATAGTTACTATAAAGTAAGCCCGCCCTTGCGGACAGCCGAAGACCGGGAAGCACTCCTCAACGGCGTAAAGGACGGTACAATCGATGCCATCGTATCCCAACACACTCCGCACGAAGTGGAATACAAAGAAGTTGAATACCAGATAGCCGCAGAAGGTATCATTGGCTTGCAAACCGTATTACCGTTGGTAATCCAAGCTGGGCTCACCGTTGACCAAATAGTGGATAAGTTGGCCATCGGTCCGCGGCGTGTTTTGGGGCTGCCCATCCCGGAGTTTAGAGCGGGTATTGCCGCTAACCTCGTTTTGTTTGATGTGAATAAAAGCTGGCGTTTCGACCAACAAACAAACCGCTCCAAATCTAGCAATAGCCCACTGTTTGGGCATACACTGAAAGGTGCCGTAACAATGGTAATCAATAAACGTCAAACAGCAAACACACAACTGTAATGGACCAATATATTTACAAAGCACTTGAGAAATGCCTGCGGAATTATGCTGATGAGGCGCAACTGGAAGTGGCGGGTGTACTGGAGCCATTGGCCGATGTGTTCGGTAGTGATAAGGCCTTTTTAGACAAAGTGGGGCATTTGGATACCGTTTTTGATAACCAGCCCCGTTTTGAAGAGCTACGGGAAGTTGTTTTCGATCTTTTGTTGATGAACTTCTTCGCAGCCGATGTCGCAAAACTGGAAAACGATTACCTCGAATCGGAAGCGTGGGATGCGATTGAAGAGGAGACAATCGATCGAGGCACGGAGTTGTTGAACCTATTGCTCTATTTCCGCGAGTGCGCTGATGAACAGATTGAACCGCAGTTAGACGATTACCTCAAGGAATTTTTGCTCGTAGATGAAGACGAGTTTCAGGACGAGTACCGTATTTATGAACCCGTTATTGCCAACCAGCTGCTGATCGATAGCTCCTATGGTGAAATAGCGAAGGTAGCATCTAAAATTCCCGAAAACCAAGAGCTCGTCGACTTGTTTTATCCGATAATGAGTTTCTTTTATGAGCAACACCCATCGGATGTGGAACGGGAAGCCTATATGGCGGAAAGCACAAATCCCGCTTTCGATTCCGCTATCTACGGATTGTTGGTAGCCTATAATCATTAATTTAAAACAGACATAGCCATGACGACAACAAATCTAAACACCGAGGAAAAGGCAAATGCCAGAAAAGCTACGATTACCAACGCCCTGATTTGGACGTTCATTAATATCGTTATCTTTCTTGTTGTATATTATGCTGCGCCAAGCCTATTATCGAACGCGGCATACGGAATCGTGTCGTTTGCCATTTCGATTGCATTGGCCATTTATTTTATTAGGGATATCCGGACAAAAATCGGCGGATATTGGTCTTTTAGGACTGCGTTGAAATACATATTCCTATTATTTTTCGTTCAGATGGTGCTCACAATAGGTTTTTCCACGGTGTTTGGTAAATGGATTGAACCGTCTTATAACGACACGCGGTTAGAACAAGCCCGCAACCAAGCGGTTGAGCAGGCAGAACAAATGTCTAGCGACCAGGATAAGGTCGATGAAATGATTGCCCAATCGGAAAAATGGGCCAAGATGTTTATCGATCCGGATTTGAAATCATTTACGGTGTTGTTGGGCATCTTTGCTATTTTTTATTTCATAGGGGCATTAATTTTTGCTGCTATTTTCAAACGGAATCCCCCCGTATTCGCACCCGTGGAGGAGGAGTAGTCCCTGATGGATATTTCTGTTGTTATTCCCTTGTATAATGAGGCGGAATCACTGCCGGAGCTCGTTGCGTGGATACGGCGTGTGATGGACGACCATCGGTTTAGCTACGAGATAATCTTGGTTGACGATGGGAGTACGGACGACTCGTGGATGATCATTGAAGGGCTCAAAACCATCAACCCTAAGATTTCAGCTGTCAAATTCCGGCGCAACTACGGCAAGTCGGCGGCCCTCAATGTGGGATTTGCCGCTGCGCAGGGCAATGTGGTCATCACCATGGACGCTGATTTGCAGGATAGCCCAGACGAAATTCCTGAATTATACGGACGAATCACACAAGGTGGGTTTGACTTGGTATCCGGGTGGAAGCAGAAGCGCCATGATCCGCCCAGTAAAACAATCCCCACCAAGCTATTCAACTCCGTAACGCGTAGCATGTCAGGTATCCATAACCTCCACGATTTCAATTGCGGGTTGAAGGCCTATCGAAAAGAAGTGGTAAAAAATATCGAAGTTTATGGAGAAATGCATCGGTACATTCCCGTGATTGCCAAATGGGCGGGCTTCAAACGCATCGATGAACAGGTCGTCCAGCATTTCCCCCGTAAATACGGTACAACCAAATTTGGCCCCGGCCGATTTATTAAAGGGTTTTTGGATTTGCTTTCTATCTTTTTCGTTGGGAAATTTGGGAAGCGCCCCATGCATTTCTTTGGTACGATGGGCGTACTGAGTTTTGTAGCCGGCTTTATTATTGCTATTTGGCTCGTTGTTGAAAAATTGGTTAGTATCGCCAACCAAAGTCCTTATCGGAACGTAACCGAACAACCTTTATTTTTCTTTGCGTTGATTGCCATCGTCATCGGCACACAATTGTTCCTAACGGGGTTCATTGCAGAGCTGGTTTCAAGAAATGGTGTCGACCGCAACAACTATCAGATTGAAAAGGTCATTTGATGGGGAGGATGGATTGACGATTTTGGTATAATCATGTCGAATTCGCAGAATTATTCATGTTTTTCTCGATAATCATCCCGCTTTATAACAGGCCGCAGGAGATAGCCGAATTACTTGGTAGTCTTACCCGGCAAACCTACTCGCCGTTTGAGGTGCTGGTCATTGAAGATGGTTCTACGCTTGATGCACGGCAAATTGTGGAAGGATATAAAGATCGGCTAAATGTGCATTATTACGTTAAGCCGAATGCAGGGCAGGGATTTGCGCGCAATTTCGGTTTCGAGCGGGCTAGCGGTGATTATTTCATAATCTTTGATTCAGACTGCCTCGTTCCCGCGGATTACCTAACAAAGGTTGCCGCTTTTCTCAAAACCACATGGCTCGATGCCTATGGTGGCCCAGACGCGGCCCATGAGACGTTTACTGATATACAACAAGCCATCAGTTATGCAATGACCTCCCCATTTACCACGGGCGGAATCCGCGGAAACCGGAGGCACGTTGGGCAGTTCCATCCGCGAAGTTTTAACATGGGCGTCTCACGAAAGGCATGGGAGCAGGTCGGCGGGTTTAAACTGACCCGCCTTGGCGAAGATATCGAGTACAGTATCCGTATACAGCTTTCGGGGTTCCGTATCGGGCTTATTCCGGATGCGGTAGTATACCATAAACGGCGAACGGACTTCAGGCAATTCTATAAGCAACTGCATTTTTTCGGGAGGGCCCGAATCAATATTTACAAACATTTTCGGGGTGAGCTTAAGCTGGTCCATTTCTTTCCTGCTGCATTCGTGCTCTTTTTGATTGCACTTGCACTCGTCAATTTATGGAAAACGATGGTCGATGTGGCGGCCGTGGGGCAATTGGCTTGGGTGGGTAACGGGCTGCTTTGCGGATACCTCGTATTGCTTTTTATCCATGCATGGGCCCGGACTAAGCATATAAAGGTGGCGTTATTGGGCGTGATCGCTTCCGTCATCCAACTTTGTGCTTATGGGTTAGGATTTATGCAAGACTTTTTTAAGCGGGTCGTATTGAAGCACGGTTGAAAGGGAAGGTGTGTTGATAAATCGCCTTTGTTATTTCGTGGGATGAATTGTATTTTGGCACATCGAAATCTGATTGCATTTGTTATCTAATACACAACATAGCCTTGACAAATTGGAAACCTTGTTGAAAAGCCTGGGTTATAAGGTGCGGTATGAAAAGGGTAATTTCAAGACCGCCGCTTGTCTCCTTGAGCACAGCAAGATAGTGGTGATCAATCGGTTTTCAAACATCGAAACAAAAATCGGTTCCCTTATGGGCATCCTAAGGGATGTACCCACGGCCGGCGTGGAGCTCGATGAAAAGCAGCGGCAGTTTTTACGAAGTATCAAACAAACTCGACTCACGATTTGACGGTTAAATTTTTAGGTACAGGCACATCCCAAGGGGTTCCGGTCATTGCATGCGATTGTCAGGTATGCTCCTCCCAAAATGTTAAAGATAACCGCTTGCGGTCATCCGTATTGGTGGGGCTGGGAAGCAAGAACATTGTTATCGATACCGGTCCGGATTTTCGTTACCAAATGCTGCGCGAGCACGTTACCCATTTGGATGCCGTATTATTTACCCATTCGCATAAAGACCACGTGGCTGGGTTGGACGACGTACGGGCGTTCAATCGGCAACAGGGCGGAGCCATAGATATTTATGGCATGAGGGATGTACATGAAGCTTTGCAACGTGAGTTCTATTATGCTTTTTCGGCAAAGAAATATCCCGGCGTGCCCATGCTTAACCTGCATGAGATTACGTCGGCACCGTTCGAGTTGTTCGACCATGAGGTGATTCCCATCGAAGTGATGCACTATATGATGCCGGTGTTGGGATTCCGTATAGGCGATTTCACCTACATTACCGATGCGAAGACAGTCGATGACAGCCAGGTGGAAAAAATTAATGGCAGCAAAATTTTGGTCGTTAATGCATTGCAGCGTGAGGCCCACATTTCACATTTTACCCTGGATGAGGCTGTGGCATTTGCAGAACGAATCGGCGCTGAACAAACCTATTTTACGCACATTAGCCACCGGCTGGGCTTACATTGCGAGGTCGAGGCTGAACTACCTCGTGGTATTTACCTGGCGTATGACGGCTTGGATCTAACCATTTCTTAAACATTCCCTCGCCTCGCGCTCAAACTTTTTGTCACCGCTGGTGTTATTGTAGGTAAATTGTTTCATATAACCTCAATTAATTATGGGAAATTTGCTTTATATCATCGCGGTAATCCTAGTGATCGTCTGGGCAATAAGTTACTTTGGTGGCTATGTCACAGGCGGAATTATTCACATTTTGTTGGTGATTGCCATCATTGCGATTTTATTGCGCGTCATCCGAAGCGCGGCTTAAAACGCCTTGCTCCAGCAGGATTTCCGCAATGCGAAGATCTTCGGGAAAGGTGATTTTGATATTACGGGTATCTCCATCCACCAGTGTGATGGGATACCCTTTTTTTTCCACTGCCGCGGCATCGTCAGTGAACGAACTGCCGTCTACCCCGGTATATGCTTCGTAGAGGATAGCGCCATTGAACGTTTGGGGTGTCTGCATTAAATACACGTTAGACCGTGGGAAAGCATTGTTTTTTAGCCTGTTGCCAATTACAATCCGTACGGAGTCTGTACTTGGTTTGGCAAGCGCGGCCGCGTTAGTTCGTGCAGCTTGTTTGTATGTTTCATCGATGAGCGTCGGCGAGACCAACGGACGAGCAGCGTCGTGTACGGCAATTAAACTGTGCCTCATTTCAGCTTCCAATGATTTTATAGCTGCTAAACCCTTCTTTACACTTTCAAAGCGGCTGCTTCCGCCGTTTATCACGGTGTGTGGCACGGAAAAAGCGTGCATTTTGCATAATTCCGACCAGTCATCGCAGAGCGATGGATGGATGACCACGACGATTTCCGGTGAACTGGTACTTTGATGGAACGCATAGATGGCATGCATCATTACCGGAAGGCCTTTCAGCAGCAGGAACTGCTTCGGTATATCGGAGCCCATACGGCTGCCCGTGCCTCCAGCTACGATGATCACATAGTTTCTATACACGACTAACAGCCATTGACTAACGACTAAATAATCAACATCGCGTCGCCGTAGCTGTAGAAGCGATACTTTTCTTTTACGGCGATTTCATACGCGTTCATCACATTTTCATAGCCACCGAAGGCCGCAATCATCACCAGCAGTGTAGATTCGGGTGTATGGAAATTGGTGATCATGCTATTGGCAATACTGAAATCGTAAGGCGGGTAAATGAATTTACTCGTCCATTCACTAGCCGGTTTCAAGTGCTTGTCGGCCGATACCGCCGATTCGATAGCCCGCATGGAAGTTGTTCCCACTGCGCATACCCGTCGTTTTTCGTCGATCGCTTTATTTACGGTTTTGGCAGCTTCTTCGGGAATGAAGAACTGCTCCGAATCCATTTTATGCTTGGTAAGGTCCTCCACCTCTACCTGGCGGAATGTTCCCAGTCCGACATGTAGCGTAACCTCCGCGAACTCAATCCCTTTCAGCTCCAGACGCTTCATCAGCTCGCGGCTGAAATGAAGTCCGGCCGTAGGTGCAGCCACAGCCCCTTCATGCTTGGCAAATATGGTTTGGTAGCGGAATTTGTCTTCCGGCGTCGCTTTACGCTTGATGTATTTGGGTAGGGGGGTCTCGCCGAGCACTTCGATATTACGGCGGAATTCTTCGTCCGTGCCATCAAATAAGAAGCGGATGGTGCGGCCACGGGAGGTGGTATTGTCTACCACTTCAGCTACCAATAGGTCGTCCTCACCGAAGTACAGTTTATTTCCTACACGGATTTTGCGGGCGGGATCCACCAAAACGTCCCATAAACGGAGCTCCTTATTCAGTTCGCGCAAGAGGAATACCTCGATGGTCGCGCCGGTTTTTTCCTTATTGCCATACATCCGGGCAGGGAATACCTTGGTATTGTTAAGGATCATCACATCCTTGTCATCGAAATAATCCAGCACATCCCGAAAAATCCTATGCTCTATTTTCCCTGTTTTGCGGTCGAGTACCATCAACCGCGATTCGTCGCGATGGTCGGCCGGTTCGTAGGCAATTAATGATTCAGGTAAATTGAACTTAAACTGTGATAGCTTCATTGTTGATGTGAAATTTTAGATGGTGGCATACCGCTATGCCGACGTGTAAATTAGCGTGCAAAGTTACGAAATTATTTAATAATATAATGTGTATTTTTGCCTGTAACTTAATGCGGTTTTAGTCGTCTTAATTACATATGATGTTATTCCTGAGATTAATCGGCGAGAGTTTTGGATTTGCGTTTGCGGCTTTGCGCGAAAATCGCACTCGTACATTTTTGTCGTTGCTGGGAGTAACGATTGGTATCCTTATTATCATCGGTGTATTTTCGGCCGTAGATACTTTGCGGGCCAACTTGGAGAATAGTGTGGAGAAACTGGGTAGTAAGACCCTTTATGTACAGAAGTGGCCGTGGGGCGGGGGCGAGGAGTACCCTTGGTGGAAATACGTCAATCGCCCGGACCCCGACATACGCGACTTTACCGCGCTGCGCAACCGGATGACCACGGCCGAAGCCATTACCTTCAATATCGATGTAGGCAACAGGATGGCTCAATACGGTAATAACAACGTTTCGGGAATTACCGTCTCAGCCGCTTCCCACGATTTGTACGATATCCGGAAACTGGAGATTGTTGATGGGCGCTATTTTACGGAGTCCGAGTCGAATAGGGGTAGTAACGTGGCAGTTATCGGAGCAACCATTGCCGAAGGGTTGTTCCCCGGCGGAGCCAGTCCCGTAGGCAAGTCAATCAAGGTGTTGGGAAGGAAAGTCACCGTTATCGGTGTTTTCAAAAAAGAAGGAGAAGGTATGATATTCGATGTTTCGATGGATAACATCGTGCTGATTCCACTCAATTTTGGTCGTAATGTCATCAACATCAGGCGGGCAGATTCCTATATCATGGTGAGCGCGCTTCCCCATATTTCGCTGGATGAAACTGAAAGTGAATTACGTGGTACAATGCGGTCTATCCATCGGTTGAGCCCCCAGGAAGAAGACGATTTCTCGCTTAATAAAACCACTATCATCACCGCTCAATTGGATGCAATGTTCAGCGTTATCAATATGGCGGGTGGTTTCATTGGTATATTTTCCATTTTGGTAGGTGGTTTCGGCATTGCTAACATCATGTTTGTTTCGGTTAAGGAGCGTACGCACATCATTGGTATTCAAAAGTCGCTGGGTGCCAAGAATTATTTCATCCTATCTCAATTTCTTATCGAAGCGATTGCACTGTGTATTATCGGTGGGTTGGCCGGCTTGTCGATTGTTTATTTGCTCGCATTTTTGGTTAAGCTCGCTTTCGATTTGGCCATCGTGGTCAATGTCGGTATGGTGATCCTTACCATCGTGCTCTCCACGCTGATTGGACTCATTGCAGGCATCATACCTGCCGCCATGGCCGCGAGGTTAGATCCGGTAGAGGCGATTAGGAGTAAATAATCAACTCAATTTCGCCAAGGCTTCTTTAATCCGCCGGAGGGCTTCCCCGAGTGCGTCATCAGACGCGGCATATGAAATCCGGATGTAATTATCGTTGCCGAACGAATCGCCACCCACAGTTGCGACATGTCCTTCATTGAGCAGGTAAAGCGCCAGATCAGCTGAATCTTTGATCGTATTTCCTTGTGGATCTTTTTTGCCGAAGAACGCACTGATGTCTGGGAAAAAATAAAAGGCACCTTGTGGTAGGTTCGTTTTCACACCGGGGATATCTTTCAGGAGATTATACACCAGTTCGCGCCTCCGTTCAAACGCATTCTTCATTTCCAATACCGTTTCTAATCCTTGCTCATAAGCGGCGATTCCCGCACGTTGTGCGATAGAGCAAGTGCCAGACGTGGTTTGGCCTTGAAGCTTATCGTTGGCAGCTGCAATTTCTTTACTTGCGGCGAGGTAGCCAAGCCGCCAACCCGTCATTGCAAAGGCTTTGGAAAAACCGTTGATTAGAATCACGCGCTCCTTGATGCTATCGAACTGTGCAATGGATTCGTGCTTGCCAATGAAGTTGATATGTTCGTAGATTTCGTCGGAAATGATGTAAATGTTGGGATACTTTTCAAATACACGGGCCAGCCCCTCAAGCTCTGTCCTGCTGTACACGCTGCCCGTGGGGTTACAGGGCGAAGAAAACATGAACAATTTTGTTTTGGGCGTAATAGCAGCTTCCAACTCTGCTGGAGTGATTTTAAAGTCACTTTCTATCGTAGTGTTGATGAAGACCGATTTGCCTTCGGCCAATGTAACCATTTCGGAGTACGATACCCAATAAGGGGTCGGGATGATCACTTCATCACCGGGGTTGATTAAGGTCAGGATTGCATTAGAAAGCGACTGTTTTGCACCCGTAGAAACCACAATCTGGGACACATCGTAGTCTAGGTTATTCTCCGTTTTCAGTTTATTAACGATTGCTTTCCGCAGATCGGGATAGCCCGGGACCGGTGAGTAACGGGTGTAGTTTTCGTCCAGCCCCTGCTTTGCAGCCTGCTTCACGTGGTCCGGTGTGTTGAAATCCGGTTCACCCACACTGAGGCTGATTACGTTGATGCCCTTAGCTGCCAGTTCGCGGCCTAACTTCGTCATTTTCAAGGTGGCCGATTCGGACAGGTTGTTGATCCTGTCGGAGAGAATAGATGGTGTACTCATGGGGGGCAAACTTAGGAAAAGTTAGGCATTAATTGTCAAAAAATCCTCGATGAAATTTCACTTTTCACCGTAGGTTGCGTACTGCTTGAGCCAAAGTCAAATTGCCCACTACGCCATCGGTAACGCCAAGTTTCCTATCTTTAGCACCCAAATCGGGAACATCATGGAACAGTTTCAAACTTTTATCCTCATCATATCGGCGATTGCGCTGTTTATCTACGGGTTGCAAAGCTTCAGTCGCGAAATCCAGGGGATTGGTGCCGATCGGTTGCGGCGGTGGATAACCGGTGTAACTGAAAAGCCGCTGGGCGGTTTTTTTCTCGGGGCGTTTGTTACGGCAATTATCCAGTCGAGCACCTTGGTGTCGTCTCTTACGGTAACCTTTGTCGATGCGGCTATCATCAGTTTCCGTAGCAGTTTGCAGATCCTGCTAGGCGCCAATATCGGTACTACATCCACGGCGTGGATTGTCACCTTCCAATCGGCGTTGTTCGGCCCAGTGTTCATCGTGTTGGGCACTTTGGTCAGCATGATTCCCGCTAGGATCGCCACATTGGGCCGGGCAATATTTTATTTTGGCTTCATCTTTTTTTCACTCGATCTCATCGGTCACGCAGTAGAACCGTTGAAGACCGACCCAACGGTGCAAGCACTGCTTATGCAGGCCACCGTGCCCTTGCTGGGCATACTGTATGGTATCATCGTCACGGTGGTGGTACAATCCAGCTCGGTGGTGATCGGCCTATGCATCGTGCTGGTATCGCAGGGAATCATGACCATCGACGCCGCCGTGCCCATTGTGATTGGTGCCAATGTGGGCACCACATCTACGGCGATGCTTGTCAGCTTGAAGATGTCGAACAATTCGCGCTTGTCGGCGATGGCTAATTTCGGTTTCAACTTCACCGCCATGTTGTTGGTGTTCCCGCTCATTGGATGGTTCATCGGTCTATTGACACGCCTTTCGGCGGAACCGCCCATCCAGATCGCAGCAGCCACCACGCTTTTCAGTGCGTTCACATCGTTGCTCTTCCTTATCCTGCTCCACCCGGTACACCGATTGCTCACTCGGCACCGTTGGTATGATCGCCCAAACCCGCATTAAATTTTACATTTACTGATTTTACATCGATATGCGGTACGCCCGTGCCAATTTAACTACCTTTGTATAAACAACACGGGTTTTGAACAAACAGAAGAACATCATTCGCGTTGCGCTGGCCACCGGTATTGGGCTAATGCTGGTGAAGTTTGCAGCTTACCTGCTCACGAACTCCAATGCGATATTGACCGATGCGATAGAAAGTATCGTCAATGTAGTGGCATCGGGCTTTGCGTTCTATAGCATCCACTTGGCCGCGCGGCCGAAAGACAGCAACCATCCTTACGGCCATGGTAAGGTGGAGTTTTTTTCCGTTTTCCTGGAAGGAGGACTTATCTTCATCGCAGGGGTGCTTATCGTGGGCAAGGCTGGGTACAATATCTTCTTCCCCGAAACCGTAGGTAACCTGATGAGCGGTATCGGGTTGATCGCCTTCACCGGTGTGGTCAATTTTGTTCTGGGTACGTACATGGTGCGGCAAAGCCGCATACTTAACTCCCTGACATTGCAAGCTGATGGCAAGCACTTACAAACCGATGCTTACAGCACCGTGGGTTTGCTAGTGGGGCTGCTGGTGATGTACTTCACTGGGTTGGCATGGATCGATATTGCCCTTTCGTTGGGCTTGGGCTTATACATCCTCTGGAGTGGGTATAAGCTGCTCCGCAAATCGATTGGCGGGTTGATGGACGAATCGGATACTAAATTGGTGAGTGAAATCGCGGAAATCCTGCAACGTTACCGCAAGGACGACTGGATAGATGTGCATAACCTCCGTGTGCAGCGGTACGGGCATGAGTTGCATATCGACTGCCATGTAACCCTGCCCAATTACTACGACTTAAACCGGGTACACGATGAGGTATCTGCAATCGACGATTTGATGAATACCCACTTGCATGCCGACACCGAGCTGTTTATTCACGCTGATCCGTGCATTCCCGCGTGTTGCCACTATTGTCGTGTGGAAAACTGCCCGATCCGGAGCGAACCCCAACAAAAAGAGGTCCGATGGGATGAAAATGTCATCAGTAAGAATGAGAAGCACGTTGACTATTCATCTTCCAATAGCTTCCGATAGGCTTCCAGTTTGGTGCGTTGCTTATCGGGTAGTTTGGGGAACTCGGGCTCCATATCGGCCAGGGTTTCCATGATGATCTTGCCAACGGCATACCGGGCGAACCATTTCTTGTCGGCCGGGATAACGTACCAGGGTGACTCGTCTGTGGCCGTGGCGGCAATGGCTTCTTCGTAGGCACGCATATAATCATCCCAATAGCCGCGCTCCTCGATGTCCGCCGCCGAAAATTTCCAGTTTTTGTACTTATCTTCCATACGGTCGAGAAAACGCTCTTTCTGCTCGTCTTTCGAAACATGCAGGAAGAACTTGATGATCTTAGTGCCGTTTCGGTGCAGATGGGCTTCGAACTGCCGGATGCTTTCATATCGGTCTTCCCAGAAGTTAACATCAAAATCGGCTTCGCTACGGTAGCCTGGAATACGTTCTGATAGATTGAATGCTGGGTGCACTTTGCAGATGAGCACGTATTCGTAGTGCGACCGGTTGTGGATGCCTATACGTCCACGCTCGGGTAGTGCCTTGTAATGCCGCCAAAGGAAATCGTGTTCGTAGTCGTTACTGGTGGGTTGCTTGAAACTGAATACTTGGCAGCCTTGGGGATTCACGCCGCTCATCACATGTTCGATAGCGCCATCTTTGCCGGCGGCGTCCATGGCCTGGAAGATGATAAGCAGGCTTTGGGAGTCTTCGGCGTACAGCCTTTCCTGGTATTCCTTCAATTCATCTCGGAAATCGGCCAGGTCGGCCTTCGCTTCTTTCTTCTTGAGGGTACCGGTATTAACGGTCCGGAAATTTGCCAGCTTGAATGACTTGCCAGATGTAACCCCGAAGTTATCACTGATTTTAGACATGATGGTGAGAATTAAAGTGCTTGCAAGATAGTGTTTTATCAATAAGGTGCAAGGGCAAATGTAGCGGAAAACCAGATATTACCGTATGCATTATGAAAACAAATCGTCATCTTTACCCAATGTTTAAGGAGATACGGAACCGCTACATACGTTATATCGTCATCGGCATCTACATGATTATTTTGCTGGTGTGTATGGTGGAAGTGAATTTCCTGTGGCTGTTTGGTTATTCGCCAACAGCAAAAGATATCCGCAAGCCCATTCAAAACATAGCCTCTGAGGTGTACACCGCCGACAGTGTGCTTATTGGCCGGTATTTTAAAGAGGACCGCTCGCCAGTGCCTTACGATCGTATTTCTGTCGACGTGGTGAACGCGTTGGTGGCAACGGAAGACATCCGTTTTTTCAAGCACAACGGTGTCGACTACCTGGCTATTTTATCGAGTATCGCGTCGGCCATACAGGGCGATCCGCGAGGTGGCAGTACCATCACACAGCAGCTGGCCAAAAACATGTACCGCACCCGTTACAGCCAATCAACCGGGCTGCTGGGCAATGTGCCGGGTGTGGGCGTGCTGGTGTTCAAGCTCAGGGAATGGCTTACTGCCTATAAGCTCGAAAACAATTATGATAAGAAAGAAATTCTTGCACTGTACCTCAATACCGTGTCATTCAGTAACAATGCTTATGGCATTAAGACGGTGGCAAGGCGTTACTTCAATAAGGAAGCGTCTGAATTGACCGCCACGGAAGCCGCGGTGCTCATAGGGATGTTGAAGGGAACAACACGTTATAATCCAGTACGTAACCCAGAACGCTCCTTGGAACGGAGAAATGTGGTATTGGGGCAGATGTATAAAGCCGGAATGCTGACTGAAGTGGCTTATGAGGCGGCAAAAGCGGAGCCGCTAGACTTGCGCTTGGGTGAAACAGAAGAACTGGGAAGCGGCGATTCGTACCTCCGTACGGCAGTGGAACGATGGCTGGAGGATTGGTGCGCAGAAAAGGGTTACGATATCTACGTGGATGGATTAAAAATCTATACTACTATCAACTCGCGCGTGCAGCGCCACGCGGAGGAAGCGGTGGCCAACCAGATGGGTATACTGCAACAGCGCCTTGAAAATGCTTGGCGTGGTGAAATTCCTTGGCGCGACGCAGACGGAGAGGTCATTGATGAGTTTTTGGAAGGACTGGCCAAGGGAACTACCTATTATGCACAATTGGACGAAAAATACGCTGGCAATAAAGACAGCATATTCCACTACCTCAATTTGCCCAAAACGATGGAGGTGTTTACATGGGATGGACCCAAAGAAGTGCAATATTCCAGTATGGATTCATTGGCACATTATGCCATGATGCTTAATGCCGGATTGATGACCATGGATCCCTATAACGGCGAAATCAAGGCGTGGGTAGGCGGTATTAACCATCAGTATTATAAGTACGACCACGTGTTCCAGTCGAAGCGACAGGCGGGTTCTACGTTCAAACCATTTGCCTACCTGGCGGCGTTGGAAGCAGGTATGTCGCCCTGCGACAAATACACCGACAAATTCGTTCGCATTAACTACGTCGAAAACGGCGAAGACAAGGTATGGGAGCCGAAGAATGCCGACTGGGTTTTCAGTGGCCGCGAGATGTCGTTGCGTTGGGCGATGGGACGGTCGGTCAACTCAATCACCGCCCAGATTACGGAGGAAATAGGGTGGGATAAGGTAGTGGATGCTGCCCATCGTTGTGGTATTACCAGTCCGCTCGCCTCTGTGCCGTCAGTGAGCCTTGGTTCGAACGACGTGAGCGTGTTTGAGATGGTCAATGCCTATGCAACCTTTATAAATAAAGGGGAGAAGGTGGAGCCGATTTTGGTGGCTGAAATTGTGGATTTCCACGGCAATACGATAGCCACATTCAAAACCACGGCCACCCGGGTAATCAGTGAAGAGGTGGCTTGGCTGATGGGGTACATGCTACGGGGCACGATGGAAGAACCCGAAGGGACCTCGCAAGCGTTGTGGGAATGGGACTTGTGGCGAAACAACAACCAGATTGGCGGAAAGACCGGTACGTCGTCAGACTATGTGGATGGCTGGTATATGGGCGTTACAAAAGATCTCGTTACGGGCGTGTGGATAGGATGCGACGAGCGTAGCATCCATTTCAGGAATTCGCAAACGGGCGAGGGATCGCGGACCGCATTGCCTGTATTCGGTAAGTTTATGGAACGGCTCTACCTCGACGATTCACTCCCGTACAGTTACGGCCCGTTCCCAGAGCCCGGTGTGGCAATCAACCGAAAATACAATTGTCCGAGCCCGCGGATTACCCGGCCCGATAGCACACGGATCGATAGCATTGCGCCGCTCGAACTGCCGGATACCTTTCCGGAAATTCCGATAGATTTGGAAGAACTAGAGCAGAAAATTGACATCGAAAACCCTGGAGTTGAAGAGCAGGAAGATGTCGATCGGCAGGCACTTTTGGATGAGCAACAATCGCATAATAGGATCCGTATACGATATCCTTCAAAAAAATAATATGTTGCAGATAATTAAACTTTTTCACCGATATTCGTTCTAATTTGACATTATATTCAAACACCCGTTTTTCCATGACGTACCTTAATCGATTTTTCAGGCACGCGTTGTTAAATACGCTTCCTATATTGCTGTTTCTCACGATTGCCATAGATGTGCAGGGGCAGTATTTCGGGCAGAATAAGATGCGGTATAAATCGCTTAATTTCAGTGTATATGAGACCCCGCACTTTAACCTGCACTACTACTTGGAAAACGATACGTTGGTTAGATGGCTGGCCAAGGAAAGTGAAGTATGGTACGAATTGCATCAACAGGTCTTCCGCGATACATTTCTGCGTAAGAACCCGATAATTTTATACGCTAACCATCCCGAATTTCAGCAAACTACCACGGTGCAGGGAGAAATAGGTGTGGGAACCGGAGGTGTTACGGAAGCGTTCAAAACCCGCGTGGTAATGCCGGTGATGCAGATCAACCATCAAACGAGGCACGTGCTCGGTCACGAATTGGTTCACGCTTTCCAGTACCGGGTGCTGATGGAAGGTGGCGACTCTACTCGGCTGGAAAACATCGGTAATATTCCATTGTGGATGGTAGAGGGGATGGCTGAATATTTTTCTATTGGCAAGAAAGATGCGTTTACGGCCATGTGGATGCGTGATGCCTACCTTAATAATGATATCCCGTCGTTGCGGGCCATGACCGAAAACATGAACAGGTATTTCCCTTACCGTTTCGGACAAGCGTTCTGGTCGTACATCGGATCCACGTACGGCGATACGGTAATTATGCCATTATTCAAGGCGACGGCAATGTATGGCTATGAAATGGGTATTAGGCGCGTATTCGGCTATGATTCGCAGACGCTTTCCAATCTATGGAAGAATAGCATGATCAATGCCTACCGCAACCTACCGGTAGACACCGCAAACGCACCAGTGGGTCGTTCTATTATTAATAGTACGAATTCCGGTCGGATGAATGTGTCGCCGGCGATTTCGCCGGATGGTAAATACGTGGCTTTCCTTTCGGAAAGAGACCTGTTTAGCATCGATTTGTTTCTGGCCGATGCACAAACCGGCGAGGTGATCCGGAAGCTTTCCAGTAAGCTAACCAATTCAGATATTGATGAATTCAGCTTCCTTGAGTCGGCTGGTGCATTCTCACCGGATAGCCGGAAGTTCGCATTCAGCATTTTCAGCAAGGGGAAGAGTAAACTGATGGTCGTTGATGTTTCCAATGGAAAAACACTTTTGGTGGAGGCTATGGGCGACATCTCGGAGTTTGCTAACATCACGTGGGCACCAGATGGAGAAACCGTGGCATTTTCGGGCCTGAAGAATGGCTATAGCGATATATACCTATATAACCTCAAGACGAAAGCGCTGACACAACTTACCGACGATTGGTATTCCGATTTTCAGCCCAGCTTTTCGCACGATGGGCGTTTGGTGGTATTCAGCACAGACCGTGTGTCACTTCAATCGGATTCCCGTAGTGTGGATATTCCCATGAATATAGCGGTATTGGACATTTCTACGGGAGAAATTACCAATCTGAACGTATTCCAGGGTGCGAACAATCTTAATCCGCAGTTTTCGACGGACGATAGCCATATATACTTTCTCTCTAATGGTGATGGGTTCCGGAACATGTATCGTTATGCGATGGCAGGGGGTAAAGTTGAGCGGATGACGCAATATTTCACCGGAATCAGCGGGATTACGGAATATTCACCTGCATTGAGTCTTTCGGCGAACGATGACGTGGTGTATTCTTACTACCGGCGCAATGAGTATAGCGTATATAACGCCAAAATAAGTGATTTCGAGCCGGTGGAGGTAGACCCCTATGTGGTTAATTTTGATGCAGCGATGTTACCGCCGCCGGAAAACTTGGGTGTGGACGTGGTAAATGCGAACCTGAATAACTTTAATTTGTTCCAGCGCATCGATAGCAACCAGATTGCATCGGTGTCTTATAAACCCAACTTTAAGTTGGATTATTTGGCAAACAGTGGGATGGGATTGGCCGTAGGTAGCCGCTATGGAGCGGGTATAGCTAGTGGTATTCAGGGGATGTTTTCTGATATCCTAGGCCATAATCAAATTTTTGCTGCATTATCCATAAACGGTGAAATCTATGATTTTGGAGGGCAAGTAGCCTATATTAATCAGAAAAGCCGGATTAACTGGGGGGGCGCCATATCGCATATTCCGTATATGTCGGGCTTTTCGATGTATGATGTCAGGGATGTGGGCAGCGGCGATGAGCCGATTCTGGACACCTATATCATCCGCACATTCCAACAGCAGGCTGAAGCGTTCGGGGCCTATCCCTTTTCACGGAATCACCGTTTTGAGGTAGGCGGGGCGATTGCCCGCTATAGCTATCGTGTGGACAGGTGGTGGCAGAGTTATTATTACGGTTATGGAGGCCGTGATAAGATATCGACTGAAGAGGCAAGCCAAGTGTTTGGAGGGAGTTTTAATGCATTCACCATTCAACAGGTAAACACATCCTTTGTTGGTGATAATGCGGTTTTCGGTATTGCGGCGCCGTTGCAGGGCTACCGCTACCGCGTAGGTGCAGAACAGTATTTCGGTGATTACAACTTCACCGCTTATACCTTTGATTTGCGTAAGTATAATCGGTATAAACCAGTAACTGTAGCGGCTAGGGCATATACTTATATGCGTGCGGGCCAACATGAAAATGCATTGTATCCACTGTTTTTGGGTTACCCGCATTTGATACGGGGATATGAGAGCTCCTCGTTCCGAAACAGTACCGGAAGCTTCAATTTCAATAGCCTAATGGGTACGCGGATCGCAGTGGTAAACCTCGAATTACGGCTACCGTTTACGGGACCCGAAAAGCTGGCGGTTATCCGTTCCGGTATGTTGTTCTCCGATTTGAACCTGTTTTTCGATGCCGGTTTGGCCTGGGATAGTGATTCGAAGGTCGCGTTCCGGAGTACCCCTCGGCTCATTGATTCTCAACCGAATCCGAATGACCCCAGTTTGCCGGCTATCGAAACTTACGAACGAATCCCCGCGCTGAGCGCAGGCGTTTCGTTGCGGGTAAATCTTTTCGGCGCGATGATTCTGGAGCCTTATTATGCATTTCCGTTCCAACGGTCCGATGTGCAATTCGGCACGTTTGGCCTCAACTTCGCGCCCGGCTGGTAAAAGCCGATAATTCCCTCCGATCTGACCAATTGGGGGGCGTTAGGCTCGTTTTCGCGTGTGGAACGCCCAAATCCAGCCAATTTGGATTATACCTCCGTATTAAACGCTCTTTCTGCATGCGTGTATAATGGCTCAACTCCGTGAATCTGCGCAACGCATCTGCATTGTCGGTAAAGCTTTCATGATAGACCAACCGGGATACGTTAGAATAGGAGTCGAAGAAAAGTGAGGTAAGCTCGCGGTACGTGTTCGCTGCCTTTTGGAGGTCGTCCGTCATCCCCACATGAAGGCAGTTGCGGTTGCTATCGGTCAGGATATAGATGTAGTTATTCATACTGTGGAAAAATTATTCGTACTTTAATTTCTGCGTTTCGCGAAAAGTTACTAACTTTATTGGCACAATAATACTAATTAATTTAGTGAATGCAAATTTATTTTTACTTTTATGGCTAACATTGCTAACAATCTTAAATATCTCCGTAAGAAAAAGCGGCTTACCCAGCAGCAATTTGCAGATGAGATGGGTATAAAACGGGCATCCGTGGGTGCTTACGAAGAGAAGCGCGCCGAACCTAAGTATGAGTTGCTAAAGAAAATTGCTGACTTTTACAATTTGACAATGGATGAGTTGGCCAATGACGAAATCAACGACAAGTGGAAACCCACGGCGCGGGGCAACGCCGCCAGTGTGCGCGTGCTCAGTATAACCGTGGATGGCGACGACAAGGAAAATATTGAACTGGTCCCAGTAAAGGCCAGTGCAGGGTATCTGAATGGTTATGCAGATCCGGAGTACATTGCAGAATTGCCGAAATTCAGCTTGCCGATGTTCAGGCAGGGCACTTATAGGGCTTTCGAGATCAAGGGTGACTCGATGCTGCCGTTGCAACCGGGTAGTGTGGTTATTGCCGAGTATGTGGAAAATTGGAGCGAAATTAAACCCGGCCAAACGTATGTGGTTATCTCGAGAGATGAGGGGGTGGTTTACAAGCGGATTGCTTTTAAGTACAAGGAAGAGAAAGGACTGAAGCTGGTGTCGGACAACAAGAGCTATGAGCCGTATTGGGTTGCCGCCGATGATATTTTGGAGATATGGAAGGCAAAAGCGTATATCAGTACGCAGTTGCCTGAGCCTGCCCCCGAACCCACCATGGAAACATTGACAGCGATGATGACCCAGATGCAAAAAACCATCAGCACGGTAGTGGAAAAAAGGTGAAAAACGAATGGTGCGGGATTTTTGAATTTTAAAGATTTTATTTATCTTTGCATCATCTTGAGAAAGAGGGGACAGCTGTAGTCCCCTTTTTTCATGGTTAGTAGTTTGTAAGCGCGTGGCACATTCAATAGAAGACAAAGTTAGTGCGTTGGTTGAGGAGAAGATTGCCGACAGGGGCGACCTCTTTCTAGTAGGCGTGAAAATGCATTCAAACGGCACATTGGAAGTGCTCGTTGATGGCGATCAGGGCATCAGTATCCAAGATTGTGCGGCAATAAGCCGATACGTGGGGTTTCAGTTGGAAGAAAACGATGCAATTTCCCATGCCTACCGATTGGAGGTGTCGTCACCAGGCATCGAGCGGCCGTTGAGTATGGTGAGGCAATATCGCAAAAACATTGGCCGAAAGATACAGGTATCGCTGCAGGATGGTGTAACCAAAACGGGCAAATTACTGGAAGTGGCAGACAACGCGATTACCATCGTTGAAACAATAAAGGAGAAGGGAAGAAAAGCTGTTGAGCAACAGCAAACCATAGCCCTCGAAAACATCACAACAATAAAGGTGTTAATTTCATTTAAATAAAATGAGCAATAGTATCAATCTCATTGACTCTTTTCAGGAATTTAAAGAGTTCAAAAACATCGATCGGCCTACGGTCATCAGTGTGCTGGAGGAAGTTTTTCGTAGCATGATTCGCAGGAAATACGGTACGGACGAGAACTGCGATGTGATCGTCAACCCAGATAATGGTGACTTGGAGATTTGGCGTACCCGCGTAGTCGTGGAAGATGAGTTTTCCGAAGACGACGACTTGGAAATCGAGCTTGCCGAGGCCAGGAAATATGACCCGGATTTGGAGGTAGGCGATGATTATATTGAGGAGATTACGCTGGAAAGTTTCGGCCGTCGGGCTATTTTGGCTGCTCGGCAGACATTGGTTTCAAAAATATTGGAACTGGAGAAAGACGAAGTATTTAAAAAGTACAAGGATAGGGAAGGGGAGCTAATTACCGGCGAGGTGTACCAAATATGGAAAAAGGAAACATTGGTGCTCGATGACGAGGGTAACGAGTTGATTTTGCCGAAAACCGAGCAGATCCCGGCGGACTACTTTAAGAAAGGTGATACGATCCGGGCCGTTGTGGATAAGGTAGAGATGGCCAACGCCAACCCCCGTATCATCATTTCGCGTACCGCACCCGCATTTTTGCAGCGTCTTTTCGAATTGGAGGTTCCGGAGATATTTGACGGTTTGATCACCATTAAGAAAATTGTGCGTGAGCCAGGTGAGCGTGCGAAGGTCGCTGTGGAATCTTACGATGACCGGATTGACCCAGTAGGGGCCTGCGTGGGGATGAAAGGCTCGCGTATACATGGTATTGTGCGTGAACTCAGAAATGAAAATATCGACGTAATCAATTATACCAACAACACGCAGTTGTACATACAGCGGGCATTGAGCCCGGCACGTATTGGATCGATTAAGCTGGATGATGAGCGCATGACGGCGGCAGTGTACCTCAAATCAGACCAAGTATCCTTGGCTATCGGGCGTGGTGGGCATAACATCAAGCTTGCGGGCAAACTTACCGGCTATGAAATAGATGTGTATCGCGAGGCGGAGGAAGTGGAAGAAGATGTCGATATCGAAGAATTCGCTGATGAAATTGACGGATGGATTATCGACGAACTGAAGCGCGTGGGACTGGATACGGCGAAATCAGTGCTGGCACTTTCGGTTGATGACTTGGTAAGGCGTACCGATTTGGAGGAAAACACCATCAACGAAATCATACACGTGTTGGAAGCCGAGTTTGAATAGCGTGGGCAGAGCGTCCGCATTGGGGGCCACGCTTTTTTAATTCATTGCCAATAAACGCTTAAAAAAGTATACTTTTGTATAGCACAAAAACGAGAGGTAAATAAATTAGATGTCAGAAGGTAAGCGCATAACATTGCTGAAAGCAGCAAAAGAACTGAACATTGGTATAGGTACCGCTGTGGATTTTTTAGCCAAAAGTGGTTATGAAGTCGAACCCAAGCCAGCAACCAAGCTGGACAGCGAGACCTACGATGTGCTGTTAAGGGAGTTTCAGGGTGACAAGATTGTGAAGGAGGAGGCCAACCAAATTATCATTGGCAAAATTCGCCGCGAAGAGTCGCCCGTTGAAACGGTTGTGCCCAAACCGAAACGGGAAAGCGAAGCCGAGGAAATTTTGATTAAGAATACAGGTTCGTTTATACCGGAAGAGCGGCAGGAGGTTGAAGCCCCCACTCCGGATAAAGAACAGGAAAAGCCTGTTGAACCGACCGTGGCCAATGAAGAACCCCATCACACAGGAATGAAGATTGTTGGCAAAATTGATTTGTCGAACCTGAGGAAAGGGGGCAAGGCCCAGCCGAAAACTGTCAAAGAAGAAGAACCGAAACAAGACGTTGATGAATCAGTGCCTCAGGAAGCGGTGGTGGAACCGGTGGCTATCGACAAACCGGTTGAACAACCGGAAGAGGATAAGCCGGTAGTGAAGCCCGTTGAAGAAGCGCCTGTAGTTCCTGTGCCGCAACAACCGGCGCAACCCGAGGCTGCGAAAGTAGAAGCTCCCAAACCCCAACCCCAAAGTGAAGTCATCCGGGCTCGCGCCCAGCGACTAACGGGACCTAACGTTGTTGGGCGCATTGATTTACCTAAGCACCAGCCGAAGGATAAGCCGGTAGCCTCGTCTAGTGCGGCAGGAGCGGGAGCTCACGACCAGAAACGTAAACGTAAACGTAAAGATAAACCGACGCAACGCCCGGGAACACATACTGCGGGCGCGGGTCAGCAAGGTGGAGGGAAAGGACGGCCAGATTTCAGAGGTAAGCCTCGCCAGGGCGCTGAAAACCGGGAGGAACCGTCAGAAAAGGAAATCCAAGACCAAATTAAAGCCACACTAGCGCGTCTGAGTGGTGCTGGCAAGTCCAGTAAGTTTGCCCAGCGTGCAAAACTCCGTCGCCAAAAACGGGATGACATCGCCCATTCGGCGGAAGAAGCCGCGCTGGAACAGGAGATGATGTCTAAGGTGTTGAAGGTTACCGAGTTTGTGACAGCCAACGACCTGGCAAATATGATGGGTGTACAAGTGACGCAGATTATTGCCACATGCATGAGCTTGGGCCTATTTGTTTCCATAAACCAACGCTTGGACGCAGAAACAATTGCCATCGTAGCTGATGAGTTCGGCTACGAAATTGAGTTCGTGAAGCCAGAAGATGAAGAAAATACGGAGCTTGAAGAACCTGACAACCCGGAAAGTTTGGTGCCGCGAGCACCGATTGTTACGGTTATGGGCCACGTGGATCATGGTAAGACATCGCTGCTTGACTATGTGCGAAAAACCAACGTAATAGGGGGCGAAGCAGGGGGAATAACCCAACACATAGGCGCCTATGAGGTGACGCTTGACGACGGCCGTAAATTGACATTTCTAGATACGCCGGGCCACGAGGCATTTACTGCCATGCGTGCGCGGGGAGCACAGGTAACCGATATTGCGATTATCGTGATTGCAGCGGATGACAGTGTGATGCCGCAGACCAAGGAGGCCATTAACCACGCCCAAGCGGCAGGCGTACCAATCGTATTTGCGTTCACGAAAATTGACAAGCCCGGTGCAAATACCGATAGGATCCGTGAACAGCTCTCCACGATGAACATTTTAGTCGAAGACTGGGGGGGTAAATACCAATGTCAAGAAATATCTGGTAAGACCGGGCAGAACGTGGATTTGTTGCTTGACAAGGTATTGCTCGAAGCCGAGCTACTAGACCTGAAAGCCGATCCCAAGAAACGTGCAGTGGGCTCCGTAATCGAAGCGAGCCTTGATAAAGGCCGGGGTATAGTTACAACGGTACTCATACAGGCGGGTGTACTCCGCGTAGGTGCACCGATATTGGCAGGTTCCCACAGCGGTAAGGTGAAAGCCCTTTACAATGAGCGGGGGCAGCGCGTAACCGAAGCGGGGCCATCAACGCCCGTGCAGATGCTGGGTATGTCTGGCGCACCTACAGCGGGAGATAAATTTTATGAAATGGAAAGCGAGTCCGACGCTCGCCAAGTAGCCAACAAACGACTGCAGTTGCAACGTGAACAGGGACTACGTACGCAAAAGCACATTACGCTCGACGAAATCGGTAGGCGACTGGCTATAGGGAATTTCAAAGAACTGAATATCATTGTCAAAGGTGATGTCGACGGTTCTATCGAAGCATTGTCCGACTCATTGCTGAAGTTGTCAACAGAAGAAATACAGGTTAACGTTATCCATAAGTCGGTTGGCCAGATATCGGAGTCGGACGTGCTGCTTGCGTCAGCATCCGATGCGATTATCATCGGCTTCCAAGTGAGGCCGTCAACAGGGGCGCGTAAGCTCGCTGAACAGGAGCAGATCGATATCCGTTTGTATTCGATTATATACGATGCGATCGAAGAGGTCAAGGCCGCAATGGAAGGCATGTTGGAACCGAAATTTGAAGAGAAGATCGTTGCTAATGTGGAAATCCGTGAGACCTTCAAAATCAGTAAGGTCGGTACAATTGCTGGCTGTATGGTGCTTGATGGCAAAATCAATCGAAACCACAGCATCCGGATTATCCGCGACGGCGTGGTCGTATACTCAGGGCATCTTGCGTCGCTCAAGCGCTTCAAAGATGATGTCAAAGAGGTAGCTGCAGGTTATGAGTGTGGTTTAAATATCCAGAATTTCAATGATATCAAAGTGGGCGATATCATTGAGGCCTATGAACAGGTGGAAGTGAAACGCAAGCTTTAACAATCTCCCCATGTGGACGAATATCATTAAATGGCCGTCGTAATGAGGTACTAAAGATTGCAGCCCGGTTTTTCCTAACCGGGCTGCGCCTTTTGTTAATCAACTACGGATATAAACATTTAATGATTTTGTTCCATGAACACAATAATTGAACCTTTTCGGATCAAATCGGTTGAGCCGATTTACTTTTCTTCTCGGAATGAACGTACCGATATTTTAAAGCACGCATATTATAATCCGTTTTTAATCAAGGCCCGGGATGTCATTATCGACTTGCTGACAGATAGCGGCACGAGTGCCATGAGTGGTGAGCAATGGGCAGGAGTGATGCGCGGGGACGAAAGCTACGCTGGCAGTGATAGTTTTTTTCGTTTCGAGAAGGTCGTTAACGAAATTACCGGCATGCCATTTATCATTCCCACGCACCAAGGAAGAGCGTCTGAGCGAATCTTATTTTCCATAACCGGGGGCGATGGCAAATATGTATTAAGTAATACGCTGTTTGACACGACCCGCGCCAATGTGGAATTTTCCGGAGCAGAGGGTATAGACCTTCGATGTGCGGAAAGTAACGACCCGGACGCCCCGGCACCCTTTAAGGGCAATATGGATGCCGCCGCACTGCAAACATTCGTTGAGCAGCACGGCGCCGCGCGTGTGTCGCTGGTCATATTAACGGTCACCAACAATTCGGGCGGAGGTCAGCCAGTGAGCATGGCCAATATAAAAGAGGTATCGTCGATTTGCAGGGCTTGTCGGATACCGCTATTTATCGATGCCTGTCGATTCGCTGAAAATGCCTATTTCATTAAGCAGAGGGAACGAGGGTATGGAATGAAAAGTGTGTTCCAAATAGCACGAGAAATGTTCTCCTATGCAGATGGCTGTATGATGAGCGCAAAGAAAGATGCGTTTGCCAATATTGGTGGATTCCTGGCCGTGTGGGATGAGCAATTAGCCGAAAAGTGCCGGAATCTACTGATTATCACTGAGGGTTTCCCTACTTATGGGGGGCTTGCCGGTCGCGACTTGGAGGCGATTGCCATCGGGTTGCGTGAGGTGATGGACGAACAATATTTGAGGTATCGGATAAGAAGCATCCAATATATCGGTGAGAAGCTCGATACCTTCGGTATTCCCTATGTAAAACCAACCGGAGGCCATGCCCTGTACCTGAACGCCGGTCGCTTCATGGACCATATACCCGTGCATCAATACCCTGGCCAGGCACTCTGCAATTCGCTGTACTTAGAGGGAGGAATACGAGGTGTAGAAATTGGCTCCGTGATGTTCGGCAAATATGCAGCGGATGGAAACCTCCTGTCGCCGCCCATGGAGCTTGTACGGCTAGCTATACCCCGAAGGGTGTATACCCAAAGTCACATCGATTACGTCGCTGAAGTCATTGCCGAAGTCTATAAAAAAAGACGGAAGTTCCGAGGGTACAGACTCACATATGAACCGCCGATGCTCCGACATTTTACCGCTAGGTTTGAGCCCATTATATGACATCGAATACGATTGAATAAAAAGTTTTCCACATGTTCAAAAGCGTTGCCGTAGTGTAAATGATACACTAAAACGGTGGGTTTTAGCCTTATGACATCAAGAACGAGTGACTAAGGGACAGCGGTGATGAACGAAATTAATCACCGAATTTTTGGATTTACGTAAAAAGGAAGTAAATTCAGCCACCATTTTTTTTGATTATAGTTGAAATGACTGTTAAACCAATTTTTTTTTCGAGCATATTTTTGCTCAATTTTGCCGTAGCTCAAGAAGATTTCAAACCCTATACGCAGCAGATTGAGGGTACGACACTCAGTTTCACCATGCAGCCGATACCGGCTGGGGAGTTTGCGATGGGAAGCTCGGATGGTAACCCTGATGAGCAGCCTGTACATCAAGTAAAGATAGCACCCTTTTGGATGGGGACGTATGAGGTAACTTGGGATATATACGAACCATTTGTTTACAAAGACCTCGAAATGACACGTAGTGGCGGGAAAGTGGCACCTGAAGTGGATGCGGTGACCAGACCGACCAAACCTTATTTGGATATGACCTTTGGTATGGGCAAGGATGGGCATCCCGCCTTGGCTATGACCCATTACAACGCGATTCAGTTTTGTAAATGGTTGTATGTACATACGGGTGTTTTTTACCGGTTGCCTACGGAAGCTGAATGGGAATACGCTTGCCGTGCAGGAAGTACCACTTCCTATCATTTCGGGGATAAAGTGTCCGAGTTGGATGATTATGCATGGTACGCAGCTAATAGCGAAAGCAAAACACACGCCGTGGGCCAGAAAAAACCCAATGCATGGGGGCTTTATGATATGCATGGAAATGTAGCGGAGTGGACATACGACCAATACATTGCTGACTTCTATCAACAGTTTAAAGGCATCACCGCCGACAATCCTGTGGCGATACCGGAGAAACTGTACCCACACAGCATCCGAGGTGGCTCGTTTATGGATGATGAGCAACATTTGCGCTCCGCGTCGCGTACACCCTCAGATCCTTCCTGGAAACAACTTGATCCCCAGATTCCGAAAAGCAACTGGTGGTTTCCCGAGGCTCCTTTTATCGGCTTGCGATTGGTTAGGCCCTTGAACCCACCCTCTGAGGCGGAAATTATGGCCTACTTCGATCGACTGCCGATAGAAGATTATTGATTTTCACGTAACCATATTTTTTTATTAACCATTTAGATAAACTAAAACAGATGGATAAAACAAGTTTGGGCGGGCAACGCCGGGAATTTTTGAAAACATCAGCCCTGTTGGCAGGTGGAGCAATGTTAAGTGGCGCGCCATTTACCGGTGTGCATGCAAGTGTAGACGACACCATCAAGGTGGCCCTAATAGGATGTGGCGGGCGCGGCACTGGCGCTGCGTTTGATGCGATAGCGTCTGGCGCGAATATCAAGATTGTAGCGATGGCAGATGCTTTCCGCGACCCGTTGGATGACGCATATGGTAAATTATCGGCACGTCATTCGGATAAGCTCGACGTGCCAGAAGACCGTAAATTTGTAGGATTTGATGCTTATAAGCAGGCCATTCCACTGGCTGATGTTGTCCTATTGGCTACTTCGCCTGGTTTCAGGCCCATCCATTTCGAAGAAGCTGTGCGCCAGGGAAAACACGTCTTTATGGAAAAACCGGTTGCAGTAGATGTTCCCGGTATCCGAAAAGTGCTCGCTGCTGCCGAAGAGGCTAAAAAGAAGAAGCTGAATGTGGTCGTAGGCCTTCAACGGCGTTACCAAGCCGTTTACAGGGAAACTATAAAACGGATCCAGGACGGAGCAATCGGTGATATCGTGTCAGGACAGGTGTACTGGAACAGTGGCGGTGTATGGGTGCGCGCACGCACGCCCGAGCAAACGGAAATGGAATACCAGATGCGTAATTGGTACTATTTCAACTGGCTTTGTGGCGATCACATTGTAGAGCAACATGTTCATCAGATTGATGTAGCCAACTGGGTGAAAGGAGGCCATCCGGTGTCGATTCAAGGTACCGGTAGCCGCGCCTGGCGTACCGGCAAAGAACACGGTGAGATTTATGACAACCACGCAGTGGAATTAACCTATGCAGACGGGTCGGTGATTTATAGCCAATGCCGGCATTTTGAAGGAACATCTAACCGCGTGGATGAAACCTTTCAGGGCACCAAAGGTAGGGTATACCTATCGGCATCAAATGACGGCATTTTGTGGGACCACAAAGGTAACAAGTTGTACACGCATCCCAAACAAGGTAACGCAAATCCGTATCAGCATGAACATGTGGAATTGTTTGATGCAATTGCCAAGGGAGAGTACAAGTTTGAAGACGCCGAATACGGTGCGCACAGTACGCTTACCGGTATTATCGGCAGGCTAGCCACTTACTCGGGCCAAGTGATTAAATGGGACGATGCGTTGAAATCCAACGTTAGTTTGATGCCTGAGCGGCTTGCTTGGGATGCATTGCCGAAAGTACTTCCCGATGAAAATGGCTTGTATCCGTACGCAATACCCGGGCAAACCGCGGTGTTGTAGTGTCGGGTCTGAAAGGTAGGGGTGTATTGTCTGCTATCATCACCTGTTGGTTTGTATCAACAGGTGGTGCTGGTGATTCCGCTTTAAAGCGTTACCAATTGACTGGCTATGCCCAGGGTACTACGTATGCGGTTACCTATTACGCCAGCGAACAGGTGGTTTCAAAGGCATCCATTGATAGCGTTTTGTCGGTGATTGATAGCTCGATGTCGCTGTATAAACCCTACTCGTTGATTAATAAAGTAAATGATGCCGAGGGAACATTACCGATAACAGACGAGCATTTTTATCGGGTGCTTCGGCGGTCATTTGAAATATATCGACACAGCGATGGCCTGTTCGATATAACTGTGGCACCGCTGGTGCAGCTTTGGGGATTCGGGGTGGAAACGCAGGATCATTTGCCCGACAGCGCTGCCGTAAACGAAGTGATGGATTGTGTAGGTATGGAAAAGGTCAAACTCAGGGGGCGGCGATTGATAAAAAAACAGCCATGTGTGAAACTGGACATGAACGGAATTGCCCAGGGGTATAGCGTGGATGTATTGGCCGATCATTTGGAAACCCACGGCATTACGTGTTACCTTGTGGAGTTGGGCGGGGAACTGCGTGTGCGAGGACCGAAACCAGACGGCACGCCTTTCCGTGTAGGGATTGAACGCCCCGTACAACCGGAAGGAGAAGGCACCGTGATTGACCATGTGGTGGAGATACAAGAAGGTGCAATAACAACGGCGGGCAGTTATAGAAAATTCTTGCAGGATGGAGATAGACGTGTATCCCATCACATAAACCCAAAAACGGGGTATCCATTTGCCACTGGCATCATAAGCGCAACGGTTTATAGTAAAGATGCGATGACGGCAGATGGATATGATAACGTGATTATGGCAATGTCTGTAGCAGATGCCATAACGTTCGTAAACCGGTTTAAGGGAATGGAGGTATTTATTATCTATAAGAATGAGCATGGGTCGGTACGGGATACCATGAGTTTTGGGTTTAGTCAATTAATAGCCAAAGATAATTAGCAATAACTAACAACATGAAGAGAAGTCAATTTGTAAGGAACTCGCTGCTGGCAACGGGAGCTGTAATCGGCGGTGGCTTATCACCAGCCTTTTCTAACGTAAACACCAAGCCTCAACAGACAGGGCCATTTAATCTCAACTACGGACCCCACCAAGGTCAATTTGAGAACCATGCGGGCAAAGACATGCTCGATCAGATTCAGTTTGCTTACGACCATGGGTTCCGTAGCATCGAAGATAACGGTTTCTCAGGCCGGTCGGTAGATGAGCAGGAACGTATAGGCAGTCTCCTCGCCAAGCTAGGCATGACCATGGGGGTGTTTGTACTGGACAAAGGGGGGAACGGGGCGAATACATTAGCCGCGGGCAACCAGGAATATGTCGATGTTTTTCTGAAAGGCTGCCGGCAGGCCGTAGAACTCGCAAAGCGATGTGGTGGTAAGTTTACCACGGTAGTGCCGGGTGATTTTGCGCGAAATCTGCCTCTAGACATCCAAACGGCGAACGTTATCGAAGCGTTGCGGCGGGGTGCGGAAATACTCGAACCCCATGGTATCACGATGGTACTGGAGCCATTAAGCGATACACCGAATCTTTTTCTGCGTAATTCGGCACAGACGTATCTCATTTGTAAAGGAGTGAATAGCCCGTCGTGCAAAATACTCTACGACATCTACCACATGCAGCGGAACGAAGGTGATCTGATAGCGAGCATGGAGCGTTGTTGGGAAGAAATTGCCTATATTCAAGTGGGCGATAATCCCGGAAGAAGAGAGCCAACCACCGGCGAAATCAACTACAAAAATGTTTTCAAATACATTTATGATAAAGGATATCGTGGCGTCGTGGGCATGGAACACGGCAAATCAGAAGGAGGCAAGGAAGGTGAAGTAAAATTGATGGCAGCCTACCGCGAGGTGGATAATTTTCTGAGTTAAGAGGTAAACGGCCAATGAGATGGCTTTAGTTACAAGAATCAAGCTTTCTTTCATGATGTTCCTCGAGTTTTTCATCTGGGGAGCATGGTTTGTTACGTTGGGCAATTTCCTGCCGCAAAATTTGGACGCATCGGGATATGAGATAGCCAATGTGTTTTCTACCCAATCGTGGGGAGCGATTATTGCACCTTTTATCATCGGTTTGATTGCGGATAGGTATTTCAATGCCGAGCGTATTCTTGGCGTACTGCATTTGCTGGGAGCGATATTGATGTATCAAATGTATAGCGCTGCGAGTGTTGGTCAATTCTATCCGTATGTGTTTGCCTACATGATTGCCTACATGCCTACACTGGCGCTTGTCAATTCCGTTTCATTCAGACAATTGGCCAATCCCGAAAAATCATTTTCCGGCATTCGCGTTTGGGGTACCATCGGCTGGATTGTTGCGGGGCTCACCATAAGCTTCCTTGGTTGGGATTCCGAGGGCGGAATCCAGGAAGGGCTGCTAAGGAATACGTTCCTGATGGCCAGTGTTGCCTCACTGGTACTGGGGGTATTCAGCTTTACGTTGCCAAAGACACCCCCCGTTGGAAGATCGGGTGAACAGCAGCGTACACTTTCGGAAGTATTGGGGTTGGATGCGATCAAACTATTGGGTAATCGTAATTACCTCGTATTCTTCATCGCTTCGGTATTGATTTGTATACCCCTTGCCTTTTATTACCAGAATGCGAATTTATTCTTATCGGAAACTGGCTTACCAAACCCGACGGGCAAAATGGCCATCGGTCAGGTGTCGGAAGCATTTTTTCTGTTGTTGTTGCCAGTGTTGTTTGTCCGCATCGGGTTCAAGAACACCATCATGCTGGGTATGCTGGCGTGGGCGATTCGCTACTTACTATTTGCGTATGGCAACGCTGGTGAGCTGGCCTACATGCTGATTATTGGCATCGCGTTGCATGGTATATGCTATGATTTCTTCTTTGTTTCCGGTCAGATTTATACCGATGCGAAAGCAGGACATAAGTATAAAAGCTCAGCCCAGGGACTGATTACGTTGGCGACATATGGTGTGGGGCAGTTAATCGGCTTTTGGGTAGCTGGATTTATCAGTGAATACTACAAGGAAAACCCAACGGGCGACCCGCTATGGCAAAATATTTGGCTCGTACCAGCGGGAATTGCCGCAGTGGTGTTATTTTTATTTGCTGTCTTTTTTAAGGATGAGAAAGCATCGGTTGCTGAACAGCCCGTGGTGACGCCATAAATTTTGAAACCGAGATATAAATGATATGGACACCCAGGGCAATAATTATTTACATCGAGCGCTCATCAGCAAATGAAACCTGCATGAGCTGCCGCTCAAAAAAGGATATGCATAAAATAGCTCATGCAAGCTTCATCGTCCTTTAAAAACAATTTATTCGGATAAAAAATGAAACAAAAAGACGAAAAATGCCGTCATTAGTAGTACCTTTAAATAACTAAGCAAACTAGAGTAATATAACTAAACAACACGATAACAAGCTATGGCAGATAATGTATATGATGCGATCGTGATCGGATCAGGGGTCAGCGGTGGCTGGGCTGCGAAAGAACTAACCCAAAAGGGCCTCAAGACCATTATGTTGGAGCGTGGCCGCAATGTGGAGCATGTGAAGGACTACCCGGCAGCGACCAAGCACCCATGGGAATTCCCCCATCGTGGCGGCCGTACGCAACAGATGATCGAAGATTACCCTGTATTAAGTAGGGATTATCCGTTGAACGAGAAAAATCTTGATTTTTGGGTGGATGAAAAGGAGAGCCCTTACGTAGAAGTAAAGCGTTTCGATTGGTACCGCGGTTACCATGTAGGGGGGCGCTCGTTGATGTGGGGGCGCCAAAGCTATCGGCACAGCGACCTCGATTTCGAGGCGAATCTGACGGACGGGCATGGGGTGGATTGGCCAATCCGGTATAAGGATATCGCGCCTTGGTACAGCTATGCTGAGAAATGGGCTGGCATCAGCGGCAACAAGGATGGACTGGATATATTGCCGGACGGTGATTTTCTTCCGCCCATGGAAATGAATGTTGTCGAAAAAGATCTGGCTGCCCGCATCAAGTCGCACTATAACGGCAAACGGCATTTCATCATGGGACGGGTAGCTAATCTGACCAAACCTCATGAAGGCCGTATGAATTGCCAATACCAGAACCAGTGCTGGCTAGGCTGTAATTTCGGGGCATACTTCAGCACGCAGTCATCTACCTTGCCGCCGGCAGTCGCCACAGGCAACCTTACGTTGCGCCCGTTTTCCATCGTGACGCGTATCCTCTATGATAAGGATACCAAGCGGGCAAAAGGCGTGGAGATATTGGACGCAGAGACGAACCAGACCTATGAGTATTTTGCAAAAGTTGTGTTCGTATGCGCTTCAGCCTTTAATTCAACGTGGGTTTTGATGAACTCAGCAACCGATGTGTGGGAAGGTGGATTAGGTAGCAGCAGCGGTGAGCTTGGCCATAACGCCATGGACCATCATTTTCGTTGCGGTGCTGGCGGAAGGGTTGAAGGGTATGAGGACAAATACTACTTCGGGCGCCGGGCTAACGGACTGTATATCCCGCGTTATCGGAACGTGGGTAATGACAAGCGGGATTACGTGCGCGGGTTTGGCTACCAAGGATCGGCGAGCCGGGGCCGCTGGAGCGGCGAAATAGCCGAGATGAGCATTGGTGGGGAATGGAAGGACGCCATGTGTGAGCCTGGATCGTGGTCCGTAGGTTTTACCGCGTTCGGTGAAATACTGCCGTACCATGAAAATAGGATATTCCTTGACAAAGACGTGAAAGATAAGTGGGGACTACCTGTATTGGCCATGGATATGGAAATCAAAGAAAACGAACTGAAGATGCGTAAGGACATGATGGAAGATTGCCAGGAAATGCTTGAGGCGGCGGGTGTGAAAGATGTCTATACATACGATAACGGATACGGTTTCGGTCAAGGTATCCATGAAATGGGTACGGCACGGATGGGAAGGGATCCGAAAACGTCGGTGCTGAATGGAAACAACCAAGTCTGGGATGCGCTGAATGTATTTGTTACCGATGGTGCGTGCATGACTTCTGGAGCGTGTGTGAATCCTTCACTTACCTACATGGCGTTGACCGCCCGTGCGGTTGATTTTGCCACATCGGAAATGAAAAAGGGCAACCTGTGAAACACGCAGGTACTGCAAAATGTTAACCTTAAAAGAAATAGCAATGAATAGAAGAGAAGCATTGGCGCGGGTTGCCTGGATAATGGGAGGTGCGGTTGTGGGTGCCAATCTATTTTTGGAAGGATGCACCCGGGAGGCGGCCAAGAATGTAGAGAGCCTTTTTGAACCGGGTACAGTTGACCTCCTCGGTGATATCGCAGATACTATTTTACCTCCCACAAGCAGCCCCGGTGCAAAAGAAGCCGGTGTGGGCGCATTTATCCCGGTAATGGTGAAAGATTGTTATGCCCAGGATGACCAAAAAACGTTTGTAGATGGGCTTGTAAAGTTGGAAGATGCTGCCAAGGAAAAATTTGGGCGTAAATTCCAGGAACTTGATCCCAATGAACGTACCGAGTTGTTGGCGGCAATCGATAAGCAAGCTAAAGATCACCAGCGAAATAAAACTGGAGAGGATCCCAACCATTATTTCCACCTGTTCAAGCAACTTACGTTACTTGGCTTTTTTACCTCCGAATTGGGTGCCACAAAGGCACTGCGGTATGTCCAGGTTCCTGGTAGATACGATGGAGACTATCCCTACAAAAAAGGCGATAAAGCGTGGGCAACATAGTGTTTTTTTATCGAATTATTGTGATTTCGGGCGAATTTGCGTAGTATTGTTCTATTCAAATGAACAATATGGCAACGGTTGAGTTAATACCTAAAGAGGATATCCCGAAGTATACATTGGCGCGTGCATCGGAGGATCATGTATCGGAATTACGCCAGAAATTGCGGGGTGCTTTGCGTTTAGGCAATGAGTTTAAATCCAAGGCGACGATTACATTTCAAACGGTTGACGGTCCTAAGCGCGTGGAAACGACCGTGTGGACACTCACGGATGACGCGTTGCAGATTAAGAACGGTGTCGTGTTGCCTTTGGGTAGCCTCTTAGATATCGATTACTGAGCGAGACGGTCGCGTTGACATGAACACATGAACATACATTATTTCCAACACGTACCTTACGAGGGGTTAGGCCATATTCAGGTATGGGCAGAAGAACAGCGCCATCAGCTTTCTCCCACTCGCTTTTTCGATGAATCATGGCAGTTACCGAATTTGGACGAAATTGATGCCTTGATTGTTCTGGGCGGTCCGATGAGTGTGTTCGATGAGGCGAAATACAGCTGGTTGGAAGAAGAAAAGCAATTTATTAAAGCGGCAATCGATTCGGGGAAGAAACTCCTCGGGATTTGCTTGGGAGCCCAGTTGCTGGCTAATGTGATCGGGGCGGCCGTAAAGCCAGCGCCGAATAAAGAAATAGGGTGGTTTCCGGTGAACGCCACCGAAGAATCAAAAGTGCTACCCTGGTTTTTTGAACTTTTTTCCGAGAATCCGACGGTATTCCACTGGCATGCCGACAAATTTGAGATACCCTACGGCGCCATCAACTTGGCATCATCGGAAGCCAACAAAAACCAAGCTTTTGCTATCGGCGATCAAGTGCTAGCTTTGCAATTCCATGTCGAAATGACACATGATGACATTCAAGTATTGTTAGAAAATGCGCGCGCCGACATTGTGCCGGGCAATTTCGTACAGCCGGAGACCGCGCTGATAAATGACGCGGCACTAGTTGAAAGCAGGCAATTGTGTGACAGCCTGCTAGCCCATTTTTTCCATTGATTTTACGGTTTTCCAAAAAGCACAATTCATTCCACTGTGTTGAATGCTATGTGACGACGCAGCGCACGTTGTCGTTCGTACACATTTTTCTGCCGTTTACATGCATTGATTTTCGATTACCTGTTTGACCAATTACCTTTGATCCCCATAAGGATTAAACAAACAGGGAACGTACCTACTATTTGCAGCATGGGAAGTAACTTAGCAAACGTTAAGCACAATATATTCTTGACCTATTGTCACGAGGTAGTGGGCGTTGCGATGAAATGGCTGGTGAAACAGCATTTTCCGATGTCCGCTATTGGCGAAGCCCAGAATTTCCAGGAGACACTTAGTGATTTGCCAAAGAAAAATTATGATTTAGTGGTACTCGACGCTGAGATTGCGGATAATACCCACCTGCTGGGTGCGGTGCAGCATATCAAATCGGTTAGCCCATTGACCCGGATATTGATTTTCTCGGAGTTGGATGAAGCGGTGTATGGCCCAAAATACCTGGCTTTCGGGACCAATGGATTTTTAGCAAAGAACGCTGATGTAGACGACATCGTGCTTGCTATTGAGACTGCGTTAAGTGGGGGAGTCTTCTACGGTGAGCGAGATAAGGGGGAACCTGCCTCTCGACAACAAGCCACCATGCCAGAGATGGCTCATCGCCTATCGTCACGGGAGTGCCAAATTGCCGATTTGCTTGTTAAAGGGACGTCGTTGTCGCAAATCGGCAAATTGACGAACCTAAAGGAAACAACCATTAGTACCTATAAAAAACGGATATTTCAGAAGGTCGGTGTAAAAACCCTGTCAGACCTAATTGCGGTTTGGGAAATCTATAAGTAACGTTTTAAGCATTTTCCATCTTATTCCCCGTTTCAAGCTTCTTGTAGCACAATTGCTACACAAAACTCCGTTCACATACATTTTCATGTCGTTTGTGTACACCGGATTGGTGACTGCGCAACAATTCGTTCTCTTTGTATGCCAGACCAAGGTCGGTGACCTTGGAAAAGCAAGTTAATTACATCTATTAATTTACAATTTGAACATGAATTTGGGGTTTAACCAAGCAACGGCAAGTCCGATGTATCATCGGTCACCAAAAAATGAAAGGGTTATTCGGAACGCTCACTACCTATCAGAAGTTTTCTCTGGCTTGATTTCAATGTACTATTATGAATAGCAGACTTTTACTTGGCATTTTCAAGAAGACAGCACTTTTTGTTTTACTACTAACGTTGTTTGGCGGAATGTATGGCTTCGCTCAAACATCCGGTTATGGTGATTTCATTTTTTTGGAGACTTTCGGCCAAGCCGATCCGAGCGACCCGAGTTTACATGAATTCCATCCGGCGAGTAGGAATTATATCAATAGTGATTTAAATACGGGGATTGATGTTTATTTTAAGACACAGCCGTTACCTTACATCAATAGTTTGCTTTTTTACATCCCTTCCAACCCACCTGATCAGTATCAGGTACCAGGAGGGACACCTAATGACAGACTTCTGCATCAAAACAATTGGGGACCGCAATATAGGGACAACGGCCAAGTTGGATCTTATTCCGTTGTGACCAATTCGCGCGGATATCGAGACAGCTATTTTCATGTTGGACTAGATCACACACCGAATGATGGTGAGTTGGGGTATATGCTTTTGGTCGACGCTTACTCCACGACGGGTCTTTATTTTGAAAGAGATATAGAGGGGTTGTGCGCAGGTACCAAGTTCGAGTTCTCGGCCTGGATTAAAGATGTTAATACTGAAGGGAGTATCCAACCTCGTGTACGATTCGAGGTGTTCAGTGTAGAGTCGAATGGATCTTTGGGCATTAGTCTATTAGACCATGTCAGTGAGTCGAACTATCCTGTAAATGAATGGCGCGAACAAAAGGCAGAGTTTGTGATGCCTCATTCGATAGATAAGATACGTCTTCGTATTTCAAATGCAATAAATGAACAACAAGGCAACGACATCGCGATCGACGATATCGGCTTCCGACCGATGGGACCGGGCTTGGAATTTGTCGTAAGTCCCCAAATGCCAGTATGTTCGGACGACAACGTGACTTTTACCGCAAAAGTGACCCAAGCCAGCGAAGCTTATCCCTTGAATCACTTCATCTTGCAACGTCGTGCAGCAGGTTCAACCGGAGCATGGGAGAAAGTAGGTGAAGAGGATGAATATGAAACGAGTACAGGAATTGGTGAAGTCCATTTTATCGTGGACGATGGTGCTGCCTACAACAATTACGAATATCGCGTAGTCGTTGCTGGAGACCTCGGTACGCTTAATGAGGAAAAATGCCGTGCTGTTTCGGAGCCGATTTTATTACAGCTAGACAATCATCTGCCCGAACTATCGGTAGAAGGCGGCAGTTCAATGATTTGTGTGAATGACGTCGTTGAATTGACCACGGCTGTGTCGGGAAGTGTCGGTGATAATCCGAACTATACCTATGTATGGGAAAAATCGATCGACCAAACGACGTGGGAGGTAGTTGCCGGAGCATCGGGCGCTACCTTGAATTCCGGCGCGTTGGCGCGGACGACATACTATCGGGTTACTGCATATGTTGGTGGTGTAGATGGATGTCCGGGAGCCGGTGCTTCTGATGTTTTTGAAGTTACGGTCAATCCACTGCCCGTGCTTACCATCACGAATCCCACTGTTGTCTGCGCGCCCGGTTCTGTCGATCTGACGGCATCGGCTGTCACTTCGGGTTCCGAGCTCCACGGCGGATCGCTGAGCTACTGGGCGGATGCGGCTGGCACGGTTTCGCTTTCCGGCGCCGA